>PVBE010400664.1_pt1 | contig 14737 bp, 12 predicted proteins | sample 1631181 | NCBI WGS metagenome assembly PVBE01 (sample SAMN08397723, study PRJNA350692) | Marine metagenome, whole genome shotgun sequencing project. | isolation source: water | place: Pacific Ocean | collected 2012-04
GATTACCAAAGAGAGATTGCGGCTACATGGGTGATTCAAAGATGGTGGAACAAATGGAAAAAATAAATACAGGAATATAAAATTGCCCCTTTGGCTTCGGTCAAAGGGGCAATTTTGCGTTTAACAATTTAAAATGATTTTTGTAGTTTCGAAAAGAATGAGGTGGATATGAACGAACCAACAAAAGAAAATCATATGAATATCGGATCTAATGATCCTTCGTCGAATATACCGACGCAACGCAAGGTAACTCTTGTATTGCAGTCCGTTGCATATACCTGTCCTAAAGCGGCCAAGCTACTCCAAAAATTGCGTTACTGCTGGATCGAAGGCTTTGGGAGCGAGGATCCTGATGCCTCCTCAGAAGAGCGCGGGCTCCAATTTCCTCCTTCTGAGGTGATATCGGCTACCCTAGCATACGTAAATAATCTTCTTCTCTTTTCTCTGATTTCGTCAAAAACGATACTCTACCGTTTCGAAGAACGAGAGGTGCCGTTTTTCGAACCTCGACACAGTGAAGGAGATGGGCCCATAGAGGGTGTGCCTCTGAAGATCCTGAAAGAGTGGGTCGCCTTGAGGAACGCTCTTCATTACTGTAAGTGGGACATACGTCTGTCTTTTATCTGGAGCTACGTACGCGATTTCATGACATACCTTTCCATAACTGCAACAGAAACGATCGACGAGTTACGGGCAGCATGGACCGCTCAGATCAAAAGCGTGACAGAATCCCCAGAATTCCTCCCTAACTCTGAGCTAGTTAGGAGCTTAGGAGCGACCGCGAAGTCATTGTTGCAAGAAAAACACAATATTTCATGTACGATCCGCATCAAACATGTTCTGACTTTTCCCCCTATCTCGTACGAGCTCCTCGAATATCTGATGATGCTCAAAGATACGAATTCTTGCATTGGTGTGAAATTCCACATACCATGGCATCCGTATTTGGGTGTTGTCCGCTGGTATTTGCTCGAAGCGGATGATCCATTATCTTCGCTTTTCGAGATTACCGCATTCGAGATCAAAGAGCTTCCCGATGCGGTGAATACCACCGCACTCGGTCTCTCCACCTCAGACATACACGACGTTCTCAGCGACGAACCACTTCTCGTCGATGAAGAAATGCCTGCAAGAGAGCAGGATGGAGCAACATTATGCGCACTATACGTCCGACGCCAAAAGAACTCCACTGATCCAACAAACATGTGTCCAGGGTCGGTATGGAAACCTCTCCTGAGCGGTATACGCTTGGCCAATCTGACCAAAGCTCTCGAGGAGCGCCATCAAACTCTCTCCGCGGAATCTTTCTGTAAGTACGTGTATTATATCAGGGATAAGGCAAGAAAATTGCCGTCTGAAATCGGTTTGGGTTACGTTGAGAGAGCTTTTTATTCATCAGATCCCAGATTTTCGAATAAAGGAGGCCCTAGCGCCGTGATAGAAGACGCAATCATGAACGCTCTGACTGAGGAAATGAAACAAACAATGGCTTCCTTTTGGCGTTCCGAGCCATTTCTCAGTGAAAAAAACGCGGAGGCTCTGGTCAGCGACAAGAACATCAAACTGGAGCCATCGGGGGATGCAGAATGCGCTGCCGTTCTTGGTATTACCCCAGAGGAGTTTCATGCTCGATTAGGAGGCCGCAATGGAGTTTTGAGAGATTGTCACTTCATGCAAGAACTGTTGGACCGATACGATTGGTGGCGACAGCAATACGGAAAAGAAGTGAAAGCGTTGGGTGGTGTGCCATCGTTGGCTGAACTACGGGCTGTCAAGATTGGGGATTGCGTCAAAGTATGTCACAACGGTGAACGATTTTGGTGCACTGTTTCAAAGGTGGGGATATGCAGCAGCATGAGCGGCGGCGAGTTCACAGAGCCCGTTGTGACCTTTCAAGCCCTTGTGAATAATAAATTGGTCAAACGACAACCATGGAGGTTCGGTGATTCTATAACCATCGAATACAGACACGTGTGTGAAATTGCGAAAGCTCCTAAAGGGGTAAACGGTGATCGACAAAAACTGTTTGAGAAACTCACGAATTCGATGCGCGGCATGAATGAATCGGAAAAAAGTGCATACCTGAGCGATCTCCAAACTCGTCTCAAACAATGGAATGACTCTAAAGGCGTCGGCGCGGGCGCCAATCCCTTCAGCCGCAAAAAAGGAGCTAGCTGCTCGTACTGCGGCGCTGGATCCGCTCAATACACGTGCGGACGCTGCCGTAAAGAGAAGTATTGCGACGCCAAGTGTCAAAAAAAGCATTGGAAAAAGGGGCACAAAAAAGAGTGTAAGCCGCGGACGGTGACGACCAATAAGTAAACTGATTCTGAACACAAAAAATTGTATAACTAAGAATGACTACTCGGTTGATAAATTACACGAATATACCGGTTTCCCGGAGAATGGATATAGATGACTTAGCACTACTCAAACAATCGCGGAAAAGACCAAAGTCTCCTCTGAGACAGGAACAATGCTTGTCATCAATTCTGCCGAATTATCAATTGAAAAAATCGAATATGGGAAGAGCTTCCGGAGAGAGGTGATGACTCAAAAAAACGCAAAAAAATCTCACGGCTTCGGTCGTGAGATTTTTTTGCGTTCGTACTAAAAATGAAAAACTCCGTCGATTCGCAACAAATTGGAGAATGAATAAAACAAGTTTAACTATAGCTAACTCGGATATTACAGCGGCAGCCACGTTGTCGAATATACGGATCATAGAGCGCCATATCCGCAGGGGTCATGCACCTGTATATAAGAGGATCATAATGACATATTCTCACAACTTAAGAAAGTTACTCTTGTCGTTTGACGGTGAACCAAATACGTGTAGCTTGGTTTGTGATGGTAGAATTAGGGAGATGAGCATATTTCAAAAGCGAACTAGATTGGGCCCACCAACTGTCGTGTTTTTTGATTCATTCCAACTTTGCGGTTCCACCGTGGAATATCTACCTAGTACCTCGTACCACTGCAGAGACGTAATCGCCCATTGGCGCCATCGTGGACACTTTACAATAGCGTGGCCTAAACTTCACAAATGGAAGACCTTCACAGGCTACACCTATCCCGATGAGTTCCTCTCTGATGCTTGGCCTTCTGGACTGTGGATGCGAATCTTCTGTGATAACTGGAAGTGTGCAAAATTTTTGCATATTCACGGAGAAACGTCCCCCACCACTGGAATTCGAAAGGAGGTTTGGTGGAGGTGGGGCAGGGATAGAGAATTAAAAACTATACATGAAAAAATAGCCGCTTTAAGAGGCCAAATATAGGAATCGATCCCGTTCCGTACTCTCAAAATAATTTACTGTCTAGTGACCAATAACCCTCACGCTTCGGCGTGAGGGTTATTTTACGTTTCTTCTGAAATTGAGTTTAGAAGCTCTTTCTGAAAGAGCTGGATATGAATTTAACAATCAAAGAAGAAAAAAAGGATATGTCGGGATTTCCCGACACAGCTAGTGCACATGGCACTAGTAGCGGATATGACCATTCGAGAACGCGACTCGACTGGTGGAAGCGCGTATATGCCACGGATTGGTTCCGCGTGACGCCGATGACAGCCTTGTCTTACTTAAGCGCGATCTTGAGAAAGCCAATACCGGCATCCCTCCTCGCAACCAAAGAACAGTTGCGTGAATTCAAGATGATTAATAAGGAATTTAAATCAAGGTGGTTGCAGCAACTATCGCGACTGCCGCGCGGGGAGCTGACACCTTCAAGTATTCGTCGGTTTTGCACCTTAAGAGGAAAGATCCCTGGGATCCTTCTCCAGCGTCCTGATCTGTTTCCCGTCACTCCAGAAACTTTACAAAATCCGTCACTGAGCAGGTATCATGGAGTTTCCGAAGCTGAAATACAGCTCTTGAGTGCAAATCCTGATTTGATGGCCATGTTTGTAGATTACATGAATGGAGGAGAGGAGTGGGATCTGTCATTTCAGGAACGGAGGTGGAAGCCAAGGCAATTCATGCCAGCTATCTTAGGTCATATGCTGGAAGAGAAACTGGAGAGCGACGGAACTATCAAGAAACATCGATGGATTCCGATAGACATGTTCTTTCCTCGTAGCTACGTTGCTGCGAGAGAAGAACTGCCGAACTTGAAGATGTGTATGCTTTGGGGCCACCTTGTCAAATTTTCTCAGAGGATTGCAAATGAAGAATTGAACATCTGGGAAACAGCAGCCGGTCGTGTGAAACGCGGACAAAATTATGTGGCAGCTGCGTGCGATGAGTTCAGAGAAGAGACAGGTATCGTCTTGGACCCCACAAATTACCACAACCAGATGGCGCAAATTGGGTTTACGGAGCCAAGAATCCGAACAATCGCGGGTGTCCAACAGCCAACAACTACTGCGATTTTCCTGGTTCGGGTGGGTAAAGAACAGAAACTACAACAAGGAGACGCGCTCAGAAAGAGGCGACCCCTGGATGAAAACAAGTGGTTTTGCCCACATGCTTTTTACAAATTCTTTGCTTCAGTGTACGGATGGGACACGCCATCTGCCCAGGAGAGAAGCAAGAGAATGAAGGCTGAGAAAGCGGAACTTGAGACAAACGGTTTCGGCTTCTTTCCAATCGATAAAGCCCGTGATATATGCGACAAGAAAAGCCAAGCCTTCCTCGATTATTTCCATGCTTTCCTAATGGAATTAGATCTTGATGGTGCCAACTTGCCTGATGGATTGTCTTCAAGATTCGTAAGCGGTCAATGGAGCCCAGGTCAATTTGCTTCGGATATGAAGGCGATTAATGACCGACAGCTTTGTAAGATGGTAAGGGGTGACACAGGGCAAATCGTTTACGCAAGAGATGATATTGGGCGTACGAAGCCCATTCTTGTCACTGGGGTCGCTATGTTGCAGTTAGATGAAGACGGGCAAATCGGTCTCGTGAAAGGTGACCGGCACAGCATGGCGACTATTCAAAAAGACTGGGAAGCCCTCTTTGTTTCTCATGCCCCTTACCAAGTATACACTGTGCCCTGTCGCGCGCAACATAAATGGATGGAAGGTTTGAATGGACCAAGTCACGAGTTAGGCCCATTGGCTCGGTCAAAGTTTGAGAAGTTCGACCTCGAATGGAGTCAATTGCCCCGACAGAAAGAGTTTTGGCAGACAAAGGTCTTTGCTTCCAGTTACGCCTACCACTGCCACGAGCGCCACGTGGGACAAAAGCGCCGCAAAACATCGTCATCTGGTGGCGGAGGTGCTGCAGTGTCGTCACGATGTGTTGCGACACAAACAGATGAATGGTCTCCGCCATCTGCTGCTGATGATTGCCTTGCTTTACTGGACTGCCTCGAGGGTCGCATGCGGCGCGTTATTGCCAGACAGGCTGACGTCCCGTCGTCCACGGCCAAAAGCGACTCAGGTCCCCCGGCATATACACCGTACAACAGCATTGGGGCCGAAGTCGCCGTTGCAAGCGCTCTCGGCAATACCAAACGATGAAGAGATGCAGAAGACGTGTGCCAAGGGACTCTCATCCGATGGGAACCCATAAAGTAAAAAACTGAACACCCTGATAAAAAACAAAAATTGTTCTGTGACTTCGGTCACAGAACTTTAATTTCATTCGTATTGACAAACGAAAATGAAAAATTTGCTACGATATGAGAAAATCAAATGTTAGACAACACAAGTACAGATCCGAATGGATATATATACTTTCTGAATACCGAACACGCCATTGGGGATATATCAATGGAAAGCTTCATATCAGTCCATCGCGAGTCTTGCGCTTCCTGGGAAAAATTTTCATCTCTGGAACGTTTTGAATGGACTAAAGAGGCTTTTATCATTTCTCATCTGGTCGCGAACAATGTAAAAACACCCGAAGAGCTAATAAGGGCGACTGCTCATCTTCAAACATACTTAAAAAAGTTTCCGTCTGATGTCGTTCAAAAAATCATTATGGATTGTTTGAATTCATGTTGGAAGTTGAAAATGAATTTGAACCAACAATCTGGTAAATAGAAAGAATAGTAAGATGCCAAAAAAATCAAAAGATAAAACATTTGGAGAAGCGATAGCGGATATGTGCAGAAAACAGTTCACAAAGCACGAAAAGATCTACGAAAGAGCCTTGATTGAAAAAATTGTGAACCATTTTAATTTAGAACAAGAGGCGAGTAAGAAGCTGACACAAGAACTACACAAATGTGTTTCACAAAAACCCGAAACCCCAAGTAAAGGAAAATGGAACGGTCTCACCCTCTGGCGGCATGAGGAAGGAAATACTCTAGCCAATGCAGCCTCTGAGGCAAACGATTCAATGGGCGATGTTGCAAATAAAGCAAGAGCTCTCTGGAAAGACTTATCTCCAAATGAAAAGACAATATGGCAGCGTAAAGCAAAAGAGAAAAACGCTCAAGAAGCAGCCGCACTCACGGAACCCAATCCAGTAGTTGTGGACGAGGAAATTCGTCGATTAGTAACGGAAGCACTCATGGGGATGTGAGTTATTGATGACTGAATAACAAAAAAGTATGCATATGTATCTCTCGGGATACATATATGTTTCGCTGTTTATGTAGCAATCGTATGAATATGACATGGAGAAAATCTGTTATAGTACCGGGCGACACACCATGTCTAATATGTTCGGATGTGGTAAACAAGGATGATTCGATTTCTTGTATCAACTGCTCAAAGAACTCACGTGGAGAAAAACTCATACAAGACTGGAGAATCTGTTTCACTTGTCACGAAAAGATCGTTAGCACTGACAATCGCTGTCCAATGTGTAGGAACAGTAATTGGTATGAGAAACCAGTCATTGAACCGACGTGCCCTGATCCTGAGCCTGAGCCCGAACCTGAGCCCGCGTCGGTTACTCCAAACAATTACCACCCCTCGTGTGTTTGTTCACTTATGCATTGCTCGATATGTCTGAGAATTTCAAGAAACATTGCCGGATGGATCGGCATTTTCATCGTAACAGGTCTGTTTTGCATGATGATGTCGGGCACTGCAAAAGAAACACTCACCATACTGGACCTGTTCATCTGTTTGGTGATTGGCGCGGTAGTTTGGCTTGTATGCGTTTTTTGTTGTGTCTGTCAGTGTCAATCAGAAGATCAAGAATGCGATTGGTCCGCACTTTTTTGTTTTTAAAATTTTTGTGTTTAATAAAATCATGAAACAGATGTTAACGATCTCTGCGTTAATAGCCTTTGGGTTATGCGCTCTTTTCAAAACGATAGCTATGATCAGCAAAGGAAAAAGCAGCGCAACGTGTAATACATGCTGCAGTGCTCTTTTCTGGCTGGGCTTAGTCTTCCTTGCATGTGCAAATCTCAGCAATGAGAACTACAAATACCCCAATTGGGCAGAAGGAGTAGGTGTAGGCAACGCGTGGCGCGTCAGTGGGCCTGGTAAGCTTCAACTTACCCAGCAAAAGAAGCACAAAAAACACCTCCAATCTATGCAGAAGTTTGCCTCTACGCAACAGGTGTGCGACAACCCCCCAACCATCACGTCGTTAAGTCGCTGCTAATCCCCTAAAATTGACTTTTAAAGATGCAGTTGCTAATAGCAAGGATGAGTTCCAAACAGAAAAAAGGTAATGAATATACCCCTCCGGATTACTACGGCAAGGGGTTCAGACAACTCATTTCCTCTCTATTGCAGAGAGGAAAATTAAAGAAGTCGACTATTAAAGCGATATTAGAAACGTCCCTGGAGAAGTTTATACAAGCATTCACGCATCCATCGGTGACCGAACTGGCAGAATATGACGAAGATACTCCTGATTACGAGCAACTGGAGTTGGGTGGAGATTCGCTGGTGTACTCAACCGTCATACAGTACCTCAAGGCTCGCTTACCTGTATGCGACAGCGCGGCCGGTGTCAGAATATTAACCCGAATCAAGATCGATTGGGTTAGCAAACAGTTTTTGTGCGACATTGCTGATAAACTCGGATTTTGGCCGTACATTAACGCCACACAAGAGATTAGGGACACGAAGAGAAAGGACTTGCTCGAGGATGTGTTCGAAGCTACCATTCAGGCCATATACGAGTCTGTATTGCTCTACAAAATGCACAAGGATCTCGCTAAAGGCGCAAGAACAGCAGGTCAACGTTCTGAACCTGGATTGAGTTACAGCGTAGTTTGTAGGCTCATTTGGTCCATCTACGACAAAATAGAGATCTGTGGCAATCTCCCCGACACACTCAATACGGACCCCGCATCGTTACACAATGGTTGCATGCAACAAACCACGCCCCTTGTGTACACCATGCTCGTCGACGCAAAGACACGTCTCAAAGAAGTATTTGATAATAAAAAACTTGCACGGAAGTTTGTAGCGATTCCAGGGAAACGGAACGGTCAAGTCCTTGGAGAAGAGTGCGAGCAACAAATTCAGTGCACTTGCGCGTCGTGTAAAGCAGGTACAACAGATCACAAGCTCACCTCGTGTGTATATTACGTTATCAAACACGACAGGAAAACGGGAAAAGATGTAAAGATTTTTCTTCGTAGAAAGAAATCTTTCCAAGCGATAAAGTCTCTGAAAAAAGACGCTCAACAAGTCGCCGCAGAAGAAGCACTACAGACTTTGGCAAAGAAAGGAATTGTCGGATTCATGCCAGTTTCCTACGCAATGTTTTGCCCTCCAGAAAAAACGGCGCATCACAGAAGTCGCTGGGAAGAGGGAGTGTCGCATATCTCCTTTTGGAAAAACGACTCTGCCAACACCAACGACGATCCATGGGAGTCGTTAGATGAACAAACACAAAAACTGAAGCTTCGTTCTTACAGAAAAAAATGTTGTCGTTGCAAATTCCCAAACTGTCAATCAAAGCAATGACAGTAGTTTACCAAACTTAATTTCTATGGCTTCGGTCATAGAAATTATTTTACATTTAGGCTCCATAAATGACTGAAAATGAAAATTGCGATTCGAGTATCTACATAGTGATATGAATAATAAAACCAAAAAATTCAATGATGTGAATATGACCACCCAGGTTCTTCGTGAAAATCGCGAAATCTTTACTGAGATCTTTTTCACTAGCATATACAGAGCTTGGCAAGCACTCAATAAGACAGAGAGGAAAGAATGTCTTGTTGACATGTTTCAACTCGTCACCGTATATCGACGTCTGCAACAGCATTTTGAACCCTTGGGTGTAGGAGCTTTCACCGCATGCTGTCGTTGGCGCTGTACAAAGACCTACGCAGATGCAGAGGGCTTTGGTCGCAAGAAAGGGATATATTTTTTCAACTTCCATATCTATTCATGCCTCCCTCCTGCTCGTCCACGCGGATGGCGTCTTAAATCCAAACCGATTTATGTCAAGGTAAGCTATACAGATTTTGACTATCTTTTAGATAATTGGGAGACCGAGCTCAAGCTAATCCACGCATGGTGCTCGATAATTGCGCCTGAAATGAAATACGAGGTAAGGAAACCTGAAAATAAATATCGATTTGTAACCGTTGTCCTTATCAGCGGCCTCCAAGCACGTCTCGATGCGCAGAAGAAAGAAGAAGAAGGAATGGTGAATTTCATTGACCAACAGATGTCTTACGAAGGGGGTAACACGAGATGGAAAAGATGGGGTTTTGATGTCGGGATAACTGAAGTTCCCTTTTTTACCAATCGTAGAACGCATTGGCTTGATGCAATCAAACGCGCTTGGGAGGAAGAGTTCCATCACACTCCCCATCCTTACGAGCCCTCCGATGAATACAAAGAACGACTTCCCTTCTCGTCCGCATACTATCAACATTATGGAGGTTGGAATATTTTCTCCGATTATGTATGGGCCAGACTCACCTCCGAAGAACAAAGCAGGGCCAGACAAGCAGCTATCCGCGCATACGGAGAGATTCCCAGTCATGTGATAGCGATTTACGGAAATCGGCGCAACGAACCCAGCCACTGGCGGAGAAAGAAAAGAGTTATAGGACCTCTCGATCTACCCAAAGATTTAGAGAGGATTCTTAAACTGTTCCAAGAGAGAATATTCTTGCTTGCTTGTGCTATTTCTCGAAGACAGGGCAATGCGCCCCGAAGCGAATATGAATGGCCTCCAGTGTACTACCAGTACACCCATGGGTTAGACTATGATCCGGTAAGAACCCATTGTAAATTTTGGGGGAAAAAGTCTTGGATAGGATCGAACAAGTGTCCTTTTTGGGGATGGGCAGCCCACGCAGACGACTACCTGATAGATTTTATTTGTGACGTCCGTAGAACTCCTAGAATTGAATATAACCGAACCCGCGCGTTCCCGCTTTGGTTACAAAATGAACTGGACGGCAGAGAACCAGCCGACTGGTACAAAAAGCAAAGCCACAAGTACAAGGTTTACTTCGAAAATTTTCAGGCTGTCACAAATGCTGGCGAGGAGATAAACGGTTTGGACGCGGTTCGTCAATACTTCAGCCGAGATCTCGGCCGAGGCCTGCGCGTCGATGCAATAGAAGTTAAAAATATACGGATTTGGGGATTACAAGAGATGAGACATGTCTGGAATTGAAATCAAACGTCGAATTAAAAAACGAAAAATTACTCTAGCGACTTCGGTTGCTAGAGTAATTTTACGTTATCACATGAAAATGAAAGTCTGGGCTGAGCTTGGTTCAAGAGTAGATTATGAAAGAACTCAGAAAAACTATCATGCTAGTATATAAGAAATGCCAACAGCACCTTCTAATAGAACTGTTGCCTTCTTTTGAATATTTACACAATCAGACACAGGAGGAGGAGGCAAAATTCAAACAAGAAGTAAATTTTTTTGCTAAATCCAACCCCGAGGTGATTGACTGGTACTTGAAAGAATTCTTGCCATCTATTCCTTCTAGACAGGTCTTCATCAACTTGCTTTTTAAACAAAGCGACAAGATACTTGATGTGTTGAAAAAATGTAATGTTCCCGAAAATATGCTCAAGGACCCAGATTTTTTGACGAGCTTCTTCGCAGAACAGAACAGCGAAACTCCCACGGGTTTCGAGGATATGATGAACCAGCGAGATGTGTACGACACAGACGGCCTTCGTGTCATCGGAGTCATGCAACACGAAGTCAGTGATGCGTTAAACCCATTTTTGAGAACAATGAGATCATTGGAGAAGATCTTTTCAATGATAGAACTACGTATCGCTTTACTTCGATTCGCCAGGTGTGTCGTATATGCTTACTCAGGTGAGCCTGTCCCCGAAGATATCCTTTTGGGTCGATTTTTTTTGAGTCAATTCCGAACCCAATTTTCCGAACGTATCCTGGACTGGAAAACCTTCTTTACCTTGGAAGGAAAGGACAATCCGATTGTGTATCCTCGATCCATTTCTGGTAGTGTTGAGAATCCCACATTCGTCGGAATCATGAAAGAGAATTTCTCGTGGTCCGATAATCACCCCCAGGTGTGCCCACCATACGATCTCCCACCGGGAAGTAGTTTACAAATAGAACTTCTTTCCAGTCGTACTTTTTACACGCATTGGAAAAGGATTAAACTACCGTCACATGTGAGAAACAAACTATACCGAAAAGTAGCAATGTACTTTTCTAGCGTTTTTCAAGAGAAAGGTTTGGAATCCCGCCTAGGTCGAATACGTGCCGACAATAACATCCGAAGAATGATGAGAATTCTCGAACGTAAAAGAGCGTTTTATCATGACCATTGGCATCTGTCTTTAGCGAAGAAATATTGGTTGGGTAAACTTTTTGAAAGACGTATAGGAAAAGAACTCGAGAAACTCCGAAATGACCCCTTACCAGATATACGTGTACAAAAGTCGTTGATATCGGGTTCCTTCACTGATAAGACTTGTAGGATATATTTCGTGATTCGTGGTCACAAAGAGTCACCATATAATGGTGGATACTACATTGGTTGGATTCAACTATACGAAAAATTTCCATTTGTGCCGCCCGATATAGGAGTCTGTGTTAAAAATGGAAGATTCAAAAAAGGAAGAAGAATATGTTTATCGCTTACCAGTTATCACAAGGAAACGTGGAGTCCGTCAAATAGTCTGTCAACCGTTCTATTAAGCTTTCAAAGCTTTTGGCTCGACGACAAGGAAGGTCGTCCGGACACATATGGAGCCGTAGACGCGAGGAAAGCAGCAAAAAAACGAAACTTGACCGTTGAAGAATATCGCAGAAAATTCGCCAGAGATTCAGTCACAAATTCACTCAACCGTACAATCCTTGGTAGCAAATTCCAAGAGTATCTTAAATTGACAGATGACGATAGGCAGGTTGAGGACAATGGGGGTATAATTTCGGAAGAAAGATTGAGGGAGCTTACAACTGACGCATTTGAGAGATTGTTTTAACTCTAAAATCTCGAATATAATTTTACATAAAATTCAACAATAGAATTGTTGAATTTCTTTTCAAGTAAATATCAAGAAAAAATATTAAAGATGAAAAATGATTTATGTGGTCTAGTTACAGGGGAAAAAATGTTTGCTAAACAATTCAAAACAATAAGTATATGGATCATGTTTCTGAAGATAGCCGAGAGCACGGATACAACCGCGCGCCGCGCGTATCTTTGGTTTGATCACGACGATCCAAGAGTTCACTGTCGTCAAGGATTTGAATGGTGGGATCATGAAAACTGCCCTGCGAATATGCCTCAAGTAGCATGTCATGGTTTCGCGGAAGATCCAAATTCTAAGATATTTACGTGGCTCTGTGAAGCTCACAATGCGGATTATTACACTCATTATCGATTCCAGATCCGCACATCGGGACTGCATATGTACGACATGGATGATGTTCTGGAAGAGATCTTCAATCCCTCCTACACTCTGCGAGTGACCCTGTCAATGACACCCGCTGCGCGGATTATTCACTATTTTGTATATCCCATTTGCTTTATCTGGGGATTTTTCCTGATATATTCAATGTATATGCGTTCTAGACGCGTGCATCATGGAGCAGATTCTTTTTCTTTTTTGACCACTGATTCGGGTTTAAAACCCGGTGAAATAAGTGATCTTGTTAAACAAATGAAAGATCTCCTTACGCAGTGTAGGGACAAAATGCAGCGACAAAAAACGTTTCTAAATAACCAAGCAGAGCTCATGAAACTGCTTAGACACAATCTACACGACTGGTTGACCCTTCCATATAAAGATGATACCCCGTCTCTGATAGATCAAATCTCAGATCAGGATGAAATCAAAGATTATGATACCCCATTAGTCATATACGTGGGTCAAGTCAGACAGTTAGAAGAGATAATGAAGAACCTACCCGTATATTAAAGGTATTGTAATACCCGTATTACAATAAAATTGATTTTGAAACACTGACAAATAAGAGGTAGAATATGGATACATTAGTACACAACTTTCGACAGGATATGCGGATCACCATGGATGAACAACGCGGGGCCCTCAGAGACGTGCAGCATCACGGTCAAGTGACTTTCCAAGGAGGTCCCATGGACGACTTCTGGAAAAGAATATTAACCGATAGAGCCCCAACAACGGAAGCGTTTTGGACCGAGGAATTGGAGAGAGTCCTCGAGCGCGGATTCTTGGAACAAGCAAGGGCTCATCCAACTACACAAAACATGAATACGTGGCAAGCCATGAAGACCGTGAAGCAAGACGTCTCAACTCCGAATAAGCGCCGAGCTTATCGAGACTTCCTCCTCAATATCTACAGAGATTGGTACGAGGAGGACCCAACGCGGTACGCTGGATTTATGGCTATAGGAGACTCTCTTTACAGTCAAATTTTTGAAAACACAATAACAGATATTGCCGTCGTAGAGACATTCGGCGAGCTACCTTATGACGATCCAGACTTGAACGAAATGTTACAGCTTTTAGAAGAAGATCACGTCTCCGCAAATCCGACTACTGCCTCGGGGAGCAGCTCATCGTCACCCATGCCTCGAACAGACTCATTTGAAGTAGGAGAAGGGGAATGGTTGAATAGCTCATCGTCACCCATGCCTCGAACAGACTCATTTGAAGTAGGAGAAGGGGAATGGTTGAATCTTGAGCCTATACCCCTTCTCCATATGGACATGGATGCATTGGATTTCGACGACTTAAACAAAGCTGTGAGATTTTCACCCAAAGAGCTTGTATCGCTAGCTCCCAAGATCACCGACTCTTCAAACATGACACAGATCCTTGCAGATTTCAAAGGTTCTGTGTCAAATGAAGGTATGCAAGCGATTCAACGTTCGATCATCGTAACTATAAATCGCAAATCTCGCTTACGGCGTTCCGTGCCGGGAAGTGCTCTGCTTCCGGAAGCAGAACCACCGATGCCACTTGGGACCGACCCGAGTCCTGGTGCACAAACTATCAGAAGGAAGATTTGGCTCTTTAAGGGGAAATTGGAAAGAGGTGAATATGGAACACCTGCAGTTTCTAAACTTATTGCAAGACAAGCGTATATAGAATATTTGTGCTACCCCTTTCTGAGGTTGGCTAAAGCAAGTCCGGCAATAAAAGGTTTCTGGGCTTTGCGTTGGAATGTACTGACCAACGAAACCCTCATCCGGCTGAAAATCGTGGATACGCTGCGTTCTCTCCCACCAGCAAAGTTGACCATCAAGAGAAATGCAAAGATGAGTTTTACCATCAAACTAGGCAAAGGCAAAGGCAAAGGTAAGGGCAGCCGGGGTGTCGACGCTCTGTCCAATGTCGTGACCATACCGCATACGTCGTGACACGAACGTGGAAACGCCTTAAGGGGATTGTCTCTTTTACGTTAAAAATGCAAAAAAC
>PVBE011624023.1_pt1 | contig 14737 bp, 4 predicted proteins | sample 1631181 | NCBI WGS metagenome assembly PVBE01 (sample SAMN08397723, study PRJNA350692) | Marine metagenome, whole genome shotgun sequencing project. | isolation source: water | place: Pacific Ocean | collected 2012-04
ATCGTTTAAGTTCAGGCGCACTGTTAAATAAAACTAGATTAGATGAAAATACAGAATTGGTGTTTAATGCTATTTTGAAGGATAATTTATACTTAATGACCAGGGTTCAGCATGCAAATGAATGGGCCAGAACCTAGGAACAGAGTGGACGAACATGTTTTTTCAAAATTGAAATTGTTCCGTCAAAATCCTGCAAAGGTTTCTGATGATCTGACTTTTCTTAGGCGCGTGAGTTTGGATATCGCTGGTTCATTACCGGAGCCAGGAACTGCTAAGTCATTTCTATTAGATGAAAGAAAAGATAAACGGTCGCGGCTCGTCGATGAATTGCTGAAATCAAAAGAATACGCAAATTATTGGGCGCTCAAATGGGCTGATTTACTTAGAGTTGAGGAAAAGACTTTGGACCCGAAGGGGGTGAAGAAAATATACACTTGGCTATCTGAAATGATAGAACAAGGAAAGCCATTGAATCAATTTGCCCGTGATATTCTATGTGCAACCGGGAGCACTTACGAGAATCCCCCGGCAAATTTTTATAGGGCATTGAGATTTCCAGTAGACAGGGCTGAGGCCGTTGCGCAGGTCTTTATTGGAACGAGGATAAATTGCGCTAAGTGTCATGATCATCCCTTCGAAAATGTTAGGCAAGAGGACTATTATAAATTTGCTGCGATCTTTGATGCCATTGATTATGAGATTATTGAGAATAAGAAGAAGGACGGATTTGATAAGCACAGGTTCGTCGGTGAGCAGATAGTGAAGCTGGTTCCGATCAAGGACATGGATCAAAAGAAATTACTAAAAGATCCTAGGACCAAAGAACGTCCTGTCCCAGGATTCCTTGACGCTAATGCAGAGCCTCTTAAGTCATTTGATAATCGGCTTGATGAGCTTTCTTCTTGGATCACGTCTCATCCAAGATTTGCTAAGGTTCAGGCGAACCGGATCTGGTCCAACTTAATGGGTCAGCCTTTAATTGATCCTGTTGATGACGTGCGGGACACGAACCCGGCATCGAATCCACAACTGATCGATTTTCTTGCAAATGAACTAATTAAAAATGGGTTCAATCAGCGAGAATTAATTAAGCTTATTGCTAACTCAGTGACTTACCAGTTATCCTCTGATCCTGGGGAAGTTCTGGACGTTGGAACGGAAGAGAACTTTGCCAGGGCAAAGGTTATGAGGTATCCGGCCGAGGTCGTTATCGATGCTGTTCACCAATCCATGTCCGTGAAGTCAGAATTTTCTGATACAGCGAAGAGCATTAGAGCAATCAGTATGCCTGGAGTCGAGTCTGTGCATTTATCGAACAAGCCAAAACATGGGGACCGTTTCTTAAAAGTCTTTGGGAAACCTGCCCGACTCACTAATTCTGATACTGAAAGAAATAATGACACGACACTCGCACAGGTCTTTGAGATGACTGCGGGTGAAACGATTAATGGGATCATCGAGAAGGACAATAATCGTATAGGTTATCTCATGGGTCAGGGGAAAGATGATCTTCAAATTATTAATGAGCTGTATTGGGCAGTGCTTACGAGGCCCCCTTCCTCAGCAGAATGGTCAATGATGCTCAGTTATGTTAGCTTGGCGGAGGACAGAAGATCGGCGATGGAGGATGTTTCTTGGAGTCTATTAAATGCTAAGGAATTTTTATTAAGAAAATGAAAAAGTTTCACTGCAAGAGTCTCGATAAAGTGTCAGTTTCTCGACGCACACTTCTCAGTGCGGGAGGCATGGGAATGCTTGGTATGAATGTTCCTGATTTTCTGCGTGCTGATGAGTTGGCACCGGCCAGCTCCAGAGTCATGGCTCGGGCCAAGTCGGTCATTTTTCTATTTCAGTGGGGAGGTCCGAGTCAGGTCGACATTCTTGACATGAAACCTGATTCGCCGAAAGAATACAGGTCACCACATGCACAGATAAGGACCACTTGTCCTGACATTGAGATCTGTGAGCACTTGCCAAGAATGGCTAAGCACATGGACAAATGCACCGTGGTAAGGACCCTTCACCACAAGATGAAGAATCATAATTCTGCTGGCTACTATGCCCTGACTGGTCATGCGCCTCCCAGTGATGATCAACGGCTCCGAGACCTGCCAGACCTTTACCCAGCGTACGGTTCTGTCGTCAGTAAATTTGCTCCTAATACAGATAATGGAATGCCTACCTTTGTTTCCTACCCTCATGTGATCTCAGACGGATCGAGGACCCCTGGACAGCATGCAAGTTTTCTTGGTAAGAAGTATGATCCGCTCTTTATTCCTAGGGATCCGAACAAAGATGATTTTAAGCTTCCTGAGTTGAGTCTCCCGGAAGGCTTGAGCCTTGATCGAATACAATCTCGACGAGGTTTACAGACGATCATTGATAGGCAGTCCAGAATGCTTGAATTTTCAGAACGAGCGCGTGGTCTTGATGATTACTATAAGAATGCTCTGGGAATGTTAAATTCTCCTAGGGTCAGGAACGCATTTGATATATCTAAGGAACCAAGATGGATGAGGGAAAAGTACGGACGGTCCACTTATGGGCAAGGGTGTCTTTTGGCTAGAAGATTGGCCGAGGCTGGCGTGAAGTTTACGACTTGCTACTTCTCAAACGTTATTGGTGGTAGGAGCAAGACGAATGGAGGTTGGGATACGCACGGTTTTGATAATACTCGGATGTATCCAATCGTGGAAGCCTATCACTTGCCAATGACAGACCAGACCCTGCCTACTCTAATTGAGGATTTGGATCAAAGGGGGATGCTTGATGAAACTCTCGTTGTTTGGATGGGTGAGTTTGGCAGGACTCCAAAGATTAATAAAAATGCCAGCCGTGATCATTGGCCTCAATGCTATAGCGTACTCTTGGCGGGGGGGGGTGTTAAAAAAGGATTCGTTTATGGAAAATCTGATAAGCATGCTTCCGAGCCGGAAGAGGACCCGGTGACTCCCGAAGACTTAACTGCAACCATTTACTATTTGCTAGGCATTGACCCCAGACTTCACATTTATGATACCCAAGACCGTCCGTTGATGATATCTAGCGGGGAACCGGTTATGGATCTAATTGCTTGACCCTGTCAGGGACGAGTTTGTATCCGGAAGAAAAGCTTTTTCTCGGTTTGCTGTGCTTTTATTTGATAACGGACACGCTCGTTGCCGTTGCCAAGATCCTCAGTGTCCGAATATTCTAGGAACTGCATCGCGTCTTCCCAGTCAGATCCGTTAGAGGATCCTAAGACTTTCCAGTCCAGAGAAGAACGAGCATCTTTATTTAATCTGAGCCTTAAGAAAGCGGATTCTTCTTGCCCCTGATCTGGGCTAATTTTTTCCACTTTGATATCCAGTAAAGCGTCTGACGGATCGAATGACTTAGGCGCATTGCCTGATAGAAATTCTTCAATATTCGTTAATAGGTCCCCGTCAGGATTGGCTCCTGGTCCGGAAATGCCTATATTTTCAAGTTCGGACTTTGAAAAGTTACTTACTTGCCAATCATCAAATCCGATCGTGGGTGTTTCTGATCCGGGGTTCCCGCCGAGGACAGAACTAGGTTGCCAGTTCTCCGCAATCTTGTGATCTGGATTCGATTCCGGGTCTTTAAGTACGAGGGCATAGCCTTTGCCGTCGGCCGTCTCAGGCCAGGGAGAGTCATCATCATATTCAAAATCTCTGATTGTGCTGCCGTCAGCCGCTAATAGTAGGATCCTTTCTCCACCATTAGATAGCTTGGTATTATTGGCAAATTTCCCTAACACAGGAAGGCCATTCCCAAATCGATTCGCGAAAGCATCATCATTTTCGACGATGAGAGCTCTTTTTCCTGATTCGATGACTAGAGAATTTCCCTTATTAAAATCAAAATCGACTCCCTTATCAAAGATCACGCCTCTAAGATCGATGCTCTTATTGCTGATGTTCATCAGTTCAACATATTCGAAATCGTTTCGGTCATTGTGCCCGGCTTCTATTTCGGTGGCAGTGGGAGCTGATGGCCGGTAATGGATTTTTGAAATTACAAGGTTCTGAGGTCCGGCCGGTTCGACGTCAGTGAGGAAGACTGCTTCTGTCAGAGCGGACCATTCGTTACCTGAGAAGGCACGTGCCCGGACTATCGTCTCAGGTCCAGGCAGTTTAATTGAATTATCATAAGTAATGGCAGTTTCTGAGAGCCCTCCATTACCGCCACCGATTCCTTCGGAGGCGATGAGAGTGGCGTCGATAAGAAAGTCACTGGATCCAGCGCTCACGTTGAGCCCATGAATTGCTAGAACGTTATTACCTTTTTTCAATAGGTTCGCTTTTTCCGAGATGAGGAAAGATTGAAAGACTTCGGCCTGTGAATCGGTGTGACTCGAAGAGGCAGTGGCATCGTATCCTAACGGAGTCCCTGGACTGCCTCCTGCCCGGTCCCTTACAATTTCTGTTCCGTTCAAGTAGGCGACGAACCCATCATCATAGCGAACTTTTAGAGTCAATGTATCAAAGAGTGAAGGATCATCGACTTCAAAATCCATTCTCATGTAAACAGTTTCCGCTTTACTTGAATTGGTCTGATCGGAGAAATTGAAATTAGGATCAATGATCTCGATGTATCTTCCGTTCGTCGAATCGTAACCGGCTCCGAGTTCACCTTCTGCCCATGAGGAATCATCGAAATCGATACCGAACCATGTATTGGCGATTGAATTGTCTACCGGCATGATTGCACGTTTAGTAGATACCTCAGGTACTAATACGTGTTCAGTGACGACTGCTGCTGATGCGGGTGTTCGCGGGTCAGTACCGTCCAAGGTATAGTAGATAGTTCCGTTACTTTGACTGTTAATTGATAGATTAAAATTAGATGAGACGGGTCCGCCATGCTGCGAGAAGTCTGGTGCCGCGGTTCCTGGGTACCATCTCCTTGACTTGAACTGGTTTAATACGATCTCTGTTCTCCTTGGAAAGTAGTTATCTGAGGCGCTCCCAGTGGCCTTCCCGAGTAGTTGGTCCCTAGTCTTAATCCAGTCCAACCGAGTGTATGGATTGCGACGCGCATTATCACCCCACCTTGCGGATTCTATCCGGACAACTTTTTCAATTGGATCGGCTAGCTTGAGGTAGGCCTTTGTAGTTTGTTCGGGAGTCAGAACACCTTCGTTAAAGAAATGTTTTCTGACGATATCCGCAAAGCGCAACTTGAATTCTTGATTCTTAATGAGCCTGTGAAAGACCTCGGTGGGTCCTCCAGAATCATTCCTTCCAGTCGAATCATGTCCAGTACTCTCCATGCAGTGTTCTGGATCCCAGCTATGATAATACCATTTACCATCAGGACTCACTTTGTTGTATGTTGCGTACCAGTTCTGGTGTGCCCAGTCCGTATTACCGACATAATAGTTGGCAATCATGTAGGTAATAAAGTTGTCGATATGAAGTACATCGGCGACCGCTTCATAGCTTTCCTGCTCATCCATGTCTTTTCGGGCAAGGCTGAGCAATTTTCCATAATTAGCAGTCGTTCCGTGCACTGCCGTAGATGTGCGGTGCTTCATTGCGTCATAATCGTCATTGTCTCCACCCAGGTATTGAGCAGCAAAATTATCATCTGGTCTTTCATGCAGTTCACTGATTCCCCATAGGACTCCGTTAATGTAGAGAAGCACATGGTGGCCGGTAGGAGAGACTCCCCCCATGGCGGTGTGAAGGTCAGCAGGGAACTGGTCATGAGTGTACTGTGCTCGGACTCTCTGACTCTCACCTCGGTTATAATGCCAGACATTGTTGAGGCGGTTGTCTAGGACCAGAGTATCAAAGCGGGTAGCCCGAGCAGTTCCATACAATGGATATCGAAGGTCCTTCAGGAACTTGAGTCGGAGTGACAGCTTGTCTGACTTCCATCTACCAGTAGAAGATCCACCGACAATTTGAACAGTTCCCTCGATCTGGAATCCTTTAGCGGAGTTAGGATCTTCGAGGCTCCTATCAGGGTTGATGTATTCAATGGATGTGTCCCTCTCTGAGCTTTCTCCCTGAATATATATTCCACGGTTTCCAAAAAACTCATTCCAATCAAGGACAAGGGAAACTGTAGGTACTCGGAGAAAGTCTTCCGGAACGGGCCTCACTTCGGGAGATGCATGATTCACAATTTCCGGATCCATTTCGTAGTCAGGACCAGCATGTCCCCAGTTCACATGGTCGGGGACAGTGCTCCTCGATTGTTTTAAAATATCGGTAGGGAAGATGTATGAGTGGGTGTCTACATTTGTGGACTCATAGTTTTCCCTGTAAGCCATCGCTCTAATGGCCGTGGTCTTTGATACTTGGATGTCCACGCTCGGCACAGTGACGATATTTTGTGGGCGAACTTTAATTCCGTTATTTTCCGATGGGACAGTTCCATCAGTCGTATAAACGATTGTGGCTCCGGGCGTTTCCGTAGTGATCGTTGTTTTGAAAGGTTCTTCATATATTCCTCGGTCCGTGCTGAATGTGGTGTCCTTAACAAAACCCTCAACTGCACTATCATCGTTCAAAGCGCCTGGTGAAGGTTCCTTAAAGAATCCCAATGAGAGCGGTGACTTGTCTCCGAATACTCCATAAGAGATATCTTCGACCTGACGAGGATAAAGGCCATGAGCTGAAACGACTGTAAAATTATTATCTACATTCTTACGAGTCAATGCAACGTAAGATCCTTCAGATGAACTGAGCTGGAAATCGGCATGTAGTTCCTTGGACGGATCATTGCGGTCCTTGCCCGAAGCGAAAATGACTAGAAATTTATTTGGGCCAATGCTGATGTTGGGAATTGCCCATTTGTTGAGCCGTCCAGCATCATCAGTGAGGTAGTAGTTGCTCAGTGATATTTCCGAATTGGTCGGATTCCAAATTTCAATCCAGTCAGAACTTTCATCGTCCGAGTCGAGGATTGAAGAGTTGTTACTTGCCATGAATTCACTGATCAGTAGACCGTCGAGGGTCGGGAAGCTGGGAACACTATTCGTATCGTTAGGGTCAGAACCGGATGTGATTTCGATACTGTCCTCATAACCATCGTCATCAGTGTCACTCTTTGTTGGTTCGGTCTTATATGTTTCTAATTCTTCAAGGTCTCCGAGACCGTCCGAGTCCGTGTCTGCTAATTTAGGGTTAGTTGGTGGTTCCCTGTTAATCTCTTCGCCGTCACTCAGTCCATCATTATCGGTGTCGGGAGAAGTGGGGTCCGTTCCGGAAACATTGACCTCATTCCCGTCAGTGACTCCGTCCGAATCTGTGTCCGGTGAGTTGGGATCAGTGTTATAGGTGAACTCGCCTCCATTGGTGAGCCCGTCATCATCCGGGTCTCCATTCTCATTTTCAAGGAGATTAGGAAAGTGGCTCAGCTCCCAAGTATCGGGCAGTTCGTCATTGTCTGAATTGTTTGGCAGGAAGAGCCCGTCCTTATATGCGATATAATCAATTTCTACTGCTCCCTGGTCAGAAGTTGATGAGAGCTGCATGGACATGTAGGGATAGATTTCATCACTGCTCGTTGCTAAGGAGATAGTCTCAGAGAAATCGGGCACAGTAGCTTCGTTCATGTAGATCTTAAGATCGTACTTTGCAGTGTTTTCTTCGTTTTTTCTTATCGTTACCCAGAACTCATTCCAGACCGTAGGATCAAGGCCTTTGAAAATTGTATTGGAACTATCACTGATGAACATTCCGCTCTCCTCATAAGCAGAGTCAGTTTCCGCGATTCCAAACGCAAAACCGACCCGGCCCCCAGACCCTCTGAAATTAATGATTCCTTTTGCCCCACTGTGAGGGTTTAATCCGTTCGGAGCATTCTCCAAGTCAGTAACTGATTCGGGGAGGCGGAGCCTGAAGGCGAAAGTTGCGCCGTCGTCCATGAAGTCTGCTGGTGTTCCTTCGTTCGATTCTAAGTCATGTGTGAGTGTCAACCTGCGGTTATTGTTCGTTCCAGAAGACTTGACCGCATCCACGATTTGTAGTGCCCTGTTCCCAGGCTCACCATTTATGGGGACTGTGACCACTCCCCCAGGATTACCGGTCCCAGGCACTGTCCCGTCCCAATGATCTGAACTGTTGTTATGGTCCCAAGTTCCGTCCAGTGCCTTGGCAGATACATTTGAATCCGAGTTACCGTCGTAACTGTAGTCCCAACCGCCAGGAGGAGGAGGATATTTTTCAGCTAATGAGGTGGATATGAATGTCAGGGAACTGAGGATGATGAGACGAATGAATGTCATTAGAGGTGAGTCGTGTATAAGGGTTGTCTTAATATGGATCGATAGTTGGTTTTCCTCAAGTGAGATAGGTGATGAGCTTTCTATTTCATTAACCCGTGCCAACAATCACAAGTGTGGCCGAAACTAAGGAATGAGATAGAAATAATAGACTCTAGGACTTATTTATGTTCTGGCACAAATGAGCCAAAATCGAGGGCCAACGCAATGCAAAAGCCTTTGATCTTTGTTTGTCAGTCCGAATGCCTCAATCAATCGTTCTTTTTTACTATCAAAAACAATTTATCAATGGCTTCAAATATGCCCGTGGTATGAGTTGTCGTTTCTCCTTCAGTCGCCACACTATCATCGTCGTCTCCCCAGAATTCCAATGGTTCGTTTAGGTTCTGGCTGAAAAGAACAGTGTAGGTCGTTCCTGCATTAGGATTGGATGTCCAAGTCAGAGTGAACGAATTATCGGGATTACGAACGACTTCCGTAATGCGTAGAACCTCACCCGCAATTGCAGCGCGATCACGGAGGTCTTTCATTTCCTCATCAGTCAAGATGCCTTCGTAAACAAAAACATTGTCAATTACTCCGTCCCAAAGTTCAGTCAAGTTATCCGGCCTTATCCCACCTATTGCAAAAGTGTCCTGACCATTGTTCCATCTGGCAGGTTCTGTCACCTTCACCAAATCATCATCGATAGTAGATGCATCCAAATCGACGTAAACTGAAACCGTTGAGTCCTTCGAGTTGTAATTAGCGGCAAGGAATGTCCAGTCCTCCGTATTTGCTGGTCCCGGAAGGTCTCCTACTACCGGCCGTCCAAACCCGGTGAATGAGGTGTAACGGAATTGACCATTGCGGCTGTCAAGACCAAGGGTCCGGTCCCAACCACCATTATCATGCCCCATGACTTTGCGTAGCCCAGGGTCTGTGTTGTTAGTGCGCACCCATGCGCCCCAAGACATATCGGGTAATGGACCTGGATTAATGTCAACCGGAGCAACGAGGGTACCACCGGTAAAGTCATGCGCACCGGATCCTTTGAATCCTACGTCTGCGCCCCAGATCGGTTCAACTCCGTTACCCTGGGCAAGATCATATCCGTTCCCAGAACTGTCTGCGAACGGGTCATTGGGGTCGTCAAATGTGTAGAACGCTAGAAGCGTCGCAGGCGGTATCAATTCAATAGTAGTATCAAGTTCAATGGTCACGGTAGGATTGTCAGAATCATCACTTTGAATTTCCAGAGAAGCTACATAATCACCAGCTACGCCATCAGTTGTAAGAGTAATTTCAATTGTTTTCTCCTCTCCAGGGGCAAGTGCAAATGCTTCATCTGTTAATGAGTATGCGCTTGCATCTTCACCGGTAATTGTGATTTCAGTGATGTTCAGGTCATTGTCTTCTCCGGTGTTGCGAATGGTGATCGAACGCTTTTCGGTCTCTGGAACTATACCAGTTCTGATCATTCCAAAAAGTGGCTTATCGCGTGAAATGACAATGTTTGGATCGCTTATTTCCATTCCGCCTAAATCGGCTCTTAGCGCAGAAATTTCATCTGCGGACAGCACTTCATTGTAAACAAAAACATTGTCGATGACACCGTCCCAGAGTTCTGCCGTGTTGTCAGGCCTTAGTCCGCCTATGGCAAAACTTCCTTGGCCATTGTTCCATCTGGCCGTTTCGGTCACTGCTACAAGTTCATCAGCTACAGAGGATGCGTCCAGATCCACATAAACTGAAACAGTGCCAGCCGCTGAGTCGTAACTGGCTGCAATGAATGTCCAGTCCTCGGTACTTTCGGGTCCCGGAAGGTCCCCAACTACTGGGCGGCCAAAGCCAGTGAATGAGGTGTAACGGAATTGGCCGTTGCGGCTGTCGAGGCCAATCGTACGATCCCAACCACCATTATCATGCCCCATTATCTTGCGCAGCCCGGGGCTCGTGTTGTCAGTTCGGACCCATGCTCCCCAAGTCATGTCAGGTATTACGCCCGCATTAATATCAATTGGGGCTGTGAGGGTGCCGCCGGAAAAATCATAAGCTCCTGTATCACCAAAACCAATGTCTGATCCCCAGGTCGGTTCAACTCCTACAGTGCCAGAAATGTCGTTCCCTTGGCCAGAGCTGTCTGCAAAAGGGTCTCCCTCATCATCGAATGTGTAAAACGCAATGAGCTCTGCCTGAGCAGAATGTTTTAGAATGGCTAACAGACTAAATAACAGGAAAAAGTGTTTCATGATCTCAAGGTTGGTTAAAATGAATTCATAAGTTACTGGTTACTCTTACCCGAAAGTACCGATTAACATTATCCTTGTCTTTGTATGGCTTCGAATCGCGGTAAGTCCTTAACATTGTGCTATCTTTAAAATCTTGAGTCAAGATCAATACGCTATTTGCAGGACTCCAATTCAAAAGATCAGTTGAACTCTCAATTTCAAACTTTACGTCTGAAATACCAGTGCGCTGGCGAATCGAAATTACAGGGTACAGTTCTTCATTTTCTCCAACTTGCAGAGATTCTAGAGAAACGTTAGGGAGGAACGTGCTTGGATCTACTTTTTTGGAAAGCCCAATAGAAAATGCCAATAATTGATTCAAGCCATCTCCGTCCGGGTCGGCATTTGGGTCAGGACTGGGTTGATTTGAGAGCCATGCTGCAAAAGAAATCCTATCATCTCTGCCCGGGAGCCCTTCATTTCCAGACGAGGCCCGCCAATTCTCAGGAAAACTTAAAGCTTGATTCTCTTTTGAATTCTCTGGATCGATCAATACAAGCGCAGTTCCTCCACCGTCAGGAGAATCAGGCCAAGCCCCAGAGTCATTATATTCAAGATTCCAGATCTCGGATCCATCAGGCCCATTAAGAGACAATGTCTCACCATCATTGTTGAGTTTTCCGGCATTGAACTCACCCAAAATTTTAATTCCGTCCCCATAACGAAACTTAAACGCCGCAATATCTGAAACCAACACAGCACGGCCTCCAGATTCTATTTCAGAAACAATGCTCGGATCAAATTGAAACTCTATACCATTTGTAAAATTAAATCCCGAAAGTGAAACCGTTTTCTTACTGATGTTAAGTAGCTCTATGTATTCAAAATCACTTTCCTGATCATGTCCTGCCGCGATTTCCTCTTCGCTGGGTTCGAGTGGATGATAATGGATTTTGGAAATTACCAGATTATTTACATTAGCGGCTTCAGCAGCGACTGTAAAAGTTGCCTCCGTGAGAGCGGACCATTGACCCGATGATGATAGTAACCGAGTCTTCACAGTAGCTGAACTTTCGAGCTTAATGGATCCACTATAACTCAAGGCCGAAGGTCCTGGACCGTCCCCCACAGTTGCAGCTTCGAGCCTTGGCCATATCAGAAAATCACTGCTGGCCCTCCCACTATTGAGGGCCTGTATCGCAAGTACGTTAGTGCCGGCACGCAAATGTGGAACGCCCGCGGTTGCGTCAACGTCAGTGAACTGTTCAGCGAAATTGTCTGAGTGATTGGATAAGGCATTTTCGTCCCATGGAACCAATTCGCCGGGAGAGCCTGGAATATTTTCCCGGGCAACTTCGATTCCATTAATATATGCAACAAAACCATCATCGTAACGGACTTTGAGGGTGAGTAGATTAAAAACCGAAGGATCATCTACCCAGAAATCAGTAAGCATATATATCGTCTCCTCATTTGAAGAGGTCGCCAGCGATTCAAAATCAAATAATTCATCGATCAGCGGATCGTAGCGGCCGTTACCTGACTTTTCATAACCGGCACCGAGAGTTCCCTTTAGCCAGCCACTGTGATCAAAGCCAAGGGCATTCCAATTCACTGGAGGCTCATCGGCTGCATCGGCAACAAAAATCACTGACTTTTCAGCATCATCCTCAATGAGTGTTGTGATCGTATCATTCTCGCTGGTAAAAAGACGGGGGTCATTGCCGTCCAATGTATAAAAGATCGTACCTTTTGAGGAAGTATCCAAAGTCAGGTCGAAGCCGTCATCCAAAAATCCACCGTGCTGATTAAACTCGGGTGCATTCACTGAAGGATAGAGGCCAGCAGCACGGTACTGCGAAATTGCAATTGGAGGTCGATTCTTGAGAAAATTATTAAGAACAGCGTTACGGGCCGAGAGCCAATTTGATTTCCTGTAATCACGTCTGCCCTGACGCGTGTGTCGATTGTCTCCCCAGCGGGCGGCTTCAGCATCAATTGCTGATTCTATGTGATTTGCCATCTCGGTATATCGTTTGACCATTGATTCAACCGTGAGTGGGCCTCCATTAAAGGCATGCTTGTGAATTCTGTCAGCGAACAAGAGCCGAAATTCTGGATTGCCACGAGCACGGCTGTAAAAGCGAGCAGGTGTGTTACTGCCACTAATATCTACTCGGTTCCCGTTCAAGTTATACAAAGAGTATTCAGAATCCCAGGGTGAAAACTTAAACCCACCATCAGAACCGTCCCTGCGCCCAAAAGCATACCAGTTCTTTCCAGGCCAATCCATATTCGCAAGGAACGAATTCACAAGAACGTAATCTGCTAAGGAAATCACATCGACGTATTCTTTGAACTCGGCATAGACCGCTGGATCTTTGATGTCCCGTCCACTGACAGTTAATGCTTTTTTCCAGCGCTCAGATGTTCCGTCGATGACTTCGAAAGAGTCCGTGGCGGCCTGGCCTGGGCCACGTAATCCTTCGTGCTTTAGTGCGTCGTAATCACTTTCTGATCCTCCGAAATGGCTAGCAGCATAATTACCGTCTGGTCTTTCACTGGGGTTGTAGATGCCCCAGTAAAGACCATTAAGATAGAGATGAACAAAGTTGCTACGTGAACCTGGTTGTCCCATGGCTAGATAAGTTTCACGCATAAATGGATCTCGAAGAAATTGTGCCGGGTGAGCATTGTCTACCCAGCCATCACTGAAAGTCGCCCGTAGCTGAATCTTATCAAACTCATCAATTTCATCTTCTCCGAAAATGGGAAAATTAAGTTTAGCAGGACCAAATTGACTGCGGAAAATCAAACGCAACGACTTCTTTGGAGAGGCCCGATAGTGTCGGCTCCAACCTCCAACCAAACGGACTCCGCAATTTATCTGGATTTCACGCTCACCGTCCGGTTGAATCCACTCCATTGATGCGAGGCGATCTGCAATGAAGGGTCTCTGATTGTGAACTCCAATGCCATTCACATTACCGAAGGGGTTCGAAAGGATTCCGTTCCGGCCGAAAAGATCCTCAGGATCGGCAACAATGGACATTGTCGGCAATTTCATTAAAGCCTCTGTGAGACCTTCAGGATTAGCATTAACGATTGCAGGGTTCATTTCGTAATCGGCAGGAACTGGTTGTCCTTGACTTCCACCATTAACGCCGGTGAACTCACCCCAACTTGTGGGGAATCCTCTAGGATTTGCGGATTGTCTAATAACGTCCTTGGAGAAAATATAAGTTTGCGTATCTACGTTGCTCGCTAGTGAACCTGGCTTGAAAGCAATGGCACGTAGTACTGTGGTAGTGGAAATCTCAATGGCTGCCTGTCCGAATGAAAATTCATCATTGGGGGGAATTCTGGTGCCGTGCTCTGGGGTTGGCATGGATCCATCGGTAGTGTAACTGATGGATGTTCCCGGAGTGGCACAAGAAACATTTACAGTAAACGGCTCATCGTAAAAACCGCGATCGATATCGAACTTGGTATCTTTGACGCGACCATCCAAAACCTTGCCATTAGGTTCCCCCGGCGTTGGCGGATTCAAATACCCCTTTTTCCCATTTTTAGAATCGGTTCCGTAGGAAATGCCACGTTCCTGTATTGGTAAATCAGAAAAATCACTGAGTATTGTTTTACCATCGGGAGCAAGTAGTCTCAGATTTTCCCCTGAAGAGGAGAGCTTAAAATTTGCATGAAGCTCGTCACTTGCCGGTAAAGGCTCATCAAGTCCTGAAGCAAAGACAACAAGATAACCATAACGCTGCATTCGCGTTCTGGCAGGAAATACCCATCTTTGATTCTCATCTTCAAGCACGTAGCCTCCTATTTCAAAGGTGAATGGATTGGGGTTGTGGATTTCAATCCAGTCCGGGGTGTTTCCGCTCTTATCGGTGAGAGTTCCATTATTTCTTGCCTGAAACTCAGTAATGCTTGGCTCGACCGCTTCGGCATCAACTCCAATAGTGACTTCTGCCTGGACATTCCCAGCACCATTGCTTGCGATTAAAGTGTAGGTTTTTGTTTCGGCTGGAAAAATGTGTAGGGACCCTTTTGCTTTTGCATTTTGCAATGAAGTCGGTTGAATCGAGATGTTTTCAGCACCTTCGACTTCCCATGAAAGCTTTGCGCTTTCTCCACTGTTAATGAATCCAGGGTTCACAACGAAGGAATGAATGACCGGGGATTGCGTAATCTGGAAATTGTTTCTCAGTGCGGTGATTTGTTCTGCGGACAGCACTTCATTGTAAACAAAAACATTGTCGATGACACCGTCCCAGAGTTC
>PVBE010567430.1_pt1 | contig 14736 bp, 18 predicted proteins | sample 1631181 | NCBI WGS metagenome assembly PVBE01 (sample SAMN08397723, study PRJNA350692) | Marine metagenome, whole genome shotgun sequencing project. | isolation source: water | place: Pacific Ocean | collected 2012-04
AGCCACATTCATAGCATCATCTATTTCATTACAAGTAATAACAGGAGTACCTTCATTGGCATATTCAGTAGTGGCTCCTATAGTTTGAATACCATAAAGTCCTAATCTTCTGCCCAAGATGTTAGCAATATCCATGGCACCTAAAACTGCTCGAGAAGTTAAATTAGAATGTATAGTTAAGGCCAAACCTTCTTTAGATAAAATTAAATCCCTTATTTCGGGGTCGACTTCTATATCCTCTAAATCTCGAGGTTGGTGTCTTAATTGTAGGAAGTAAGGTTGTTCACCTTTGTAAGCCCAAGTGGCCCAACCTGTGGGGACTTTTTGAATTTTAAACCCATTGTAATTATATTTGTTAGGATTTTTCATTAAAGCTAAAGGAGATAAACTAACTAAAAGAAAAATAATAGCTACAATAATAATTAAGGTTCGTTCTTTCATTCTAATCCATACAGTTGAAGTATTAAAGCATCAGTGTACATAATGAAAGAATTGCTAGGAGCTTGTATTAAAAGACAATTGTTGTTAAAAGTTATAGTTGGAGTGTCTGAAACTTCTAATTGAATTACAGGATTAGTGGGAGAAGCATCTGAACAGGTTTTTAGAGGTAGGGTCTCACATCCGGGAGTGTCTTGAGTACAAGCAATTGCCAAAGAATTTAATTTGGGGACAATATTGGTTTGAATATCCAATAAGGCATTGTAAGGGATATTATCTTGAGGATTAGTTGTGAAGTAAATTTTTCCAGTATTTAAATCTGGGAAAGAAATATCTGGAACTTGAATTAATTCTAAATAAGTAGGTTCGGTAGAGATAGTAATTTTTTCATCATCTTTATAGCCTATCCATTGACCATTGATTTGATTAAATTCATGGCCTTTGAATTCGCTTTGAGTAGAAGGGTCAGAAGTAGTGTAATTTAAAGCCACACCTAGAACACTGACTACCATAATGAATACAATAAATAGAGACATCCAAACTTTGCTTTCCATTTTTTTTTATTAGCCCCGCCAGGATTCGAACCTGGGATCTCGGCCTCCAAAGGGCCGAATCTTTGACCGCTAGACCACGGGGCTGTAAATTAAAAAGAGAGAACTTGTTTTAAAAAGATTTCTACTTTCTCTTTTTGTATCTACCCCGAGATTCCACCTTGTCTAGTCTTTTTATAACTTCTTTATTATTATAAGATTTTAGTATTTGATTATAAGAAGATTTGAATGTTTTATAGTGTTTAGATTCTAAAGCTTGTTTAAGTAAATGTAAATCTACGGCTTTATCTTCTACTTTCCTAGAGAAAAAGCCTAAGCCGAAATCTATGAAGTAAATTTTGTTATCTTTTAAGATTAAATTAGAAGTAGTTAAGTCTCCGTGAATAATATCTTGGCTATGTAGTTTTGAAATTTCCTCTCCAAGAGTTTTACATAAAGCTAAGCGTTCATTTGTTTTTAAATTATCAAAAATATCTTTCAATAACTTGCCAGGAAGATATTCCATTTCTATATTCATGTTTTTCTCATCTACATTAAAAATTTTAGGAACATTAATGTTAGCAGAAGAAAGTAATTTAGCTTCTTTTTTAGTTCTAGATTTTCTAATTTTAGAGTCTAATTCTGGAATTCTATAACCTTTAGAAATACGATCTTTAAGGATTTTATTATCTTCTAATTTTATTAAGGATTCTGCGCCTTGTTTTAGGAGTTTCATTGTAGTAGATGGTAAAGATTATGTAGGAAGGCTTTGTTGTCCATTTGGATATAGTCTAAATCTCCTCCCATTCTAGCGAAAGTTTTCATGAATCTTAAGTAATAAGCGGGATTATCTTTTGGAGGTTCGCCTTGAGACCAATCCCAATTACCGGGTTGGATATCATTGACATAAATTTTGTAGTTATTTAAATTTTTGTTTACATTTTTTGCCATGGATAGAGCTTTTTCAAATATCATGGGAGAAAGAATTGCAGAACCTATGGAAAGATAAACTCCATTTTCTAAATTAGAAATAGTTTCTACAAGTCCTAAAAAATCTAATCCCGAAGTTTTTCCAGCTGATTCAAAATCAAAATCAGGATGTATATGGGTAATGTTTTGACCAATATTGGCACCAATACTAAAAGGAATATTTAAACGGAAAGCTTCGCCTAAAACACTTATGTCTTTATTTGGGAGTGTTTGAATAGATTTCCCTACGGCTTCCCCATAGCCTTGATTGTTCTTTACTCCTTCTTTCAAGGCTTTTCCGATGTGTTCCCCTGTTTCCCATACACCAAATTGACCTTCGGCCACATATTTTCTAACGTCTTCCTCTGTTTTGCCTTGAAAAGCCAATTCCCAATCATGGATTACAACTGCTTCGTTGGTTAAATTATGTTGAATATAACCTTGTTTCATTAATTCGATTAAAATCTTAGCTAAACCATTTTTGATTAAATGAGCGCCAAAAGCAAAAATAATTGGAGCCTTTTTTTCTTTAGCTAATTTCATAGAATCTGCTATGATTTTTAATTTTGAAAGTTCTGCAGGAGAAATTTCTGGTGGTGGAGAATTAGGGTCAATTAAAATAGATAAATCTGATTTGGACTCTCTTTCTGAAAGAGGTTTTATATTTAATTTTGTTCTATCAAATGGTTTCATCTTTAGGAAGTTCTGATATTTTTTTTATTATATCTGTAGTGGAATGTAAACCTTCGGAATTAACTAATTGAAGTTTCCCACCCCAGGATTCTACTAAATCTTCCTCTTCTTTGTTTTTTTCTGGAACTCCTTGGTAACCTTTAGTGTGAATATGAGGTTGAATTTCTTTTAAAATATCTAAAGGCTTGGATTCTTTAAAAATTGTAACATAATCCACGCATTCCAAAGCAGCTAACATCTCGGCTCTTTCTTGTTCTGGAACTATGGGCCTATTTTCACCCTTATAAGCCTTTATAGAAGCATCAGAGTTTAATAAAACAATTAAAACTCCACCCAAATTTTTTATCTTTCTTAATAAATTAATGTGTGAGAAATGTAAAATATCATAAGCTCCGTTTGTAGTTATTACTGTCTTGTTTTCTTTCTTTAAAGTTTCCACTACTTGTTTTAATTCTTCTTGTGTTTTTATTTTAGGATTCATTTTTAATGTAATTTGCGGCTGCTTCTAAATTTTCAGCTGTATAATCTGGTTTAATGTTTGGATTTGCACCTTCTTCTTTTCCAGCGTTTCCAGTTAAAACAAGGATAGTTTTACAACCGCCTCTTTGTCCCATTTCAATATCAGACATTTTATCTCCCAGGGCCCAACATTGAGAAATGTCTAAGTCGAAATCTTGTACAGCTTGTTCTAACATACCGGTCTTAGGTTTCCTACATTCACAATCTTTTTTATATTCATCTATAGCTTTTTCAGGATGATGAGGACAAAAATAATCAGCCTCTATATCTATGCCTTCAGCTTTTAATCTATCATCCATTTCTTGCATAAAAAGATGATATTGTGCTTCAGTATATTTGCCCCTTCCAATTCCAGATTGTCCGGTTATGATAATTAATTTGTAACCTAACTCTTGTAAAGTTTTAAGTCCTTTAAAGGCTCCTTCTTCAAATTTTAAATCTTCGACTTTATGGGTATATCCCTCATCCACATTAATTGTACCATCTCTATCCAATAAAATTGCTTTAGTCATTTTTTAGTGTCTCTATTTCTGTTTTCCATTGTTCAGAGTTTCCTTGACCCGATTTAGTTAATCTGTAATTATCTTCATCTAAGTGTTGAGTGGAAAATTCAAAAAAGGTTGTATCTTTTAACGCTCTGAAGCTGTGATATTCTCCTGGTAAGATATGTAAAGTGTCTCCAGATTTAACTTTAAGATGTTCTCCTTTATGGATAACTTCTAATTCTCCTTCTAAAATATAGAAAGTTTCTTCTTTAATTTTATGCATATGATAAGAACAATAGTAATCTTGTTTAATTAACATTTTCTTGCCACAATATTTTTCGTTATTAACAATCCATTCTTCTTGACCCCAATCTTTAGGGACAACTTTGATACTGTTAGAAAAGGATTTCTCTAATTCTTCTTGGGTTATTATTGAGACCCCAGGTTTTAAGACTACTAAACTAGAAGCTTGGTTAGCTAATTCGGTAGCTTTTTTGTAGTCAAAATTAGAAGCTAAAGCCAAAGTAAATGTGGCTAGGAAAGTATCTCCTGCTCCGGCTACGTCATAGAATTTTTTTTGTGAAGTTGGAACATGGAAGGGTTTTTTATCCTTCTCAAATAAAGTACAACCTTCAGATCCACGAGTGATTATAACGTTAGAGCTTAACTTCTCTGTAAGTATCTTTCCAGCTTCATCCATATTATCTGTGAGAGTCATTTCTATAGCTTCTTTTTTATTTGGTTTGAGTAGATCTACACCTTTATAGAATTCTAGGTTAAGAGGTTTACAATCTGCGGTGATGATCTTTTTATGTTCTTTGGCTAAAGAAATTAAAGATTTGACTAAATTTTCTGTTAGAGTACCTTTAGCATAATCACTTAAGACAATGGCATCAAAATTTGATATTTTACCTTTTATTAAAGAAAGTAAATTCTCTTCATCTTCTTTTGTTATAGAGGCATGATCCTCATAATCAATCCTAAATAAATGTTGATGAGATAGTCCTCTTATTTTTTGGATTGTAGGTTTTGAGCCTTTCAGTATTAGAGAAGAATCTATATTATTATTTTCCAATTCCCGAAATAATATTTTTTGAGCTTCATCATTACCCACTACTCCAGCCATAGAGACAGTTGTACCAAAGGCAGAAAGGTTATTAGCTAAATTAGCAGCTCCTCCAGGGTTATAAGACTCTTTCTCAGCTTTTAGAACAGGTACAGGGGCTTCAGGAGAGATTCTAGAGACTGAACCGTGAATGTGTTTATCTAACATAATATCTCCTACAACCAATATTTTCCTTTTGGAAAATTCTTTTAAATCCATGTTCAGTAAGCCCTAAAAGTAATTTAAAAAGATTTATGCTTTTGAGAAGCTCTTTTGATTTCGGCTTTTAAGAAGCCAACAATATCGTGGTTTTCTACTTCTTGTGGAGATATCCAAGAATGTTCAGATAATTCACCTGGGTTAAGTTTTACTCTATTGTGCTTGGCTTTAACTAAAAAACAGAAACCAAGAGTTTGAATCCCGGAAGGTCTCTGGTAAGTAAAATCTGAAATGAATTCTGTCTTAGTATTTATCTCCAAATTAGTTTCTTCTTTGATTTCTCGTTTTAGAGCTTGAAATAAGGTCTCTCCGGGATTAACTTTACCACCTGGAAAAATCCAATTATTGGGGTGCATTTCCATACTGGAGTTTCTTTTAACAATTAAGAATTTATCTTTGTATTTTACTAATCCGGTTACGACTACTATGTGTTTATTATTCATTCCCCATTAAATCAAAGACTTCCTGTGCCGAAATACTCTTTGTTAATTCCTCGTTATAAATATCCGACATAAAATTATCTTTTAATAAAGGGCTTACAAGTTTCTTTATTAAACCATAAGATTCGATTTCCCAATCAGGGGTACAAAAAAATAAAGCTATTGTTTCTTTCTTCAAAGAAAGAGCTAAGTGCAATATTAATGTATCTCCAGTAATTATTTTATCACAAATGCTTAATAATGCTAAATTTTGTGCAATGGTTATATTCAAAGCATTTCTATGTCCAAATACATTACCTATATTTTGTTCTTTTACTTTTTTAAGTATCTCAGATTGTAATCCTGCTTCATTAGGACCTGCTCTTAGTAAAACTCTATATTTTGTGTCTTTTAATTTTTGTAATAATTCTAAAATGTTGTCTTTATGCCAAGCTTTAGAAGGCCATCTTCCTCCGGATCCTAGATTCATACAAATTAATTTATCATCTTCTTGAATCTTATTCTTTTCTTTGAATCTTGCTAAGTATTCTGCATCTATATTGTGAAGGGAGATGGGTTCTCTATTGTATTCCAAATTTGCAATTTCAAACATTGTTTCTTGGTAATTTTTTTTGTTCTCTCTACTTACTTTATTAGAGAAGGCTCTTTCAAGATATCTTTCCGCTGGTGGATTGAAAGCTGTAGGATATCCATCTTCATGGAAATAAAAACCATACTTTTCTTGAGCAGTTATTGTATTGGCTATAACTGTGGCTTCAGAATCGATATCTAAATTGAGCAAAACGTCAAATTTTTCATATTTTAATCTTAAACTATTCGTAGAACTATACTCCAAAATATTATCTATATCCGGATTATCTTTTAATATATCTGAATTATCTCCAGGTTTTATCAACCAAGAAATATGTGAATTATGTCCATATTTTCTCTTTAAAGCTTTGACTAAAGGAGTTGTTCTAACTATATCTCCCAAGGCACCTAGTTTAATTAAAAGAATTTTCTTGGAGATTGGTTCATAAAATTTACAATCTGTACAATCTTTCATCTCTTCAGATGTCATAACCTCGCATGCATAAGTTCCAGGAAAAGACTTGCAATCTCTATTAAATTTCATTTTAACCCTAGTAACATGTTAAGGATTATCTTTTTAAGTTTAATTATCTAAAATTTAAGCATGAAAATGTATGTAGCTGGCAATTTAAGGGAAGAAGAAAATAGAGCTAAATTGGAAGAGGTTAATAAAATATGTGAGGAATTCGGGGAAACTTATCTGCCACATAGAGATATGGGGTTATTTGAAGAGGGCATGGATCCTAAACCAATATTTAATATGAATAAAGATAAAGTGGATTGGTGTGACTTAATTGTGGCCGTATTGGATTGGAAGGGAATTAGTTCTGGAACAGCATGGGAATTAGGATATGGATTTGCTAAAAATAAGAAAATGATTGCTTTAGTAGAAGATAAGGGAAGTGTAAATGAAGAATTTAGGATCTGTGTAATGTGTCATAATTCTGTGGAATTTGTGGAAAATTTAAGTGAATTGAAAAAAGAATTAACTAATCTAAAGGTCGAGTAGAATCTACAGCTAAATCTTCTCGCCAACCATCTTTGTATTCTTTTTTCTTTAATTTAAGGTCTTTCTGTAAGGAAAACCACATATGTAATCGGGCTGGAAATAATTCTAAAGTCCACATAAATTCTCTTAAGTTTTTAGGGTAGGAGAAAATATAATGTAAGTTTTTTAATCCTCCTTTGATTTCTCCTGAAAGAGATTTAACTTTGGGGAAATTTTTAATATATAATGTGAGTTTAGTATGGGCATTGGCAGCACGTTTTTTTTGCTTTATCCAATCTTTAAAATCTGTAGGCCATTTAACATAAACTTTAGCATTTTCAGCATAAGCAATCTTGTAACCTTTTTGATAAAAATAATAAGGTATGATTGTATCTTCAGCTACATCTAAAGGGATTTCTTTTATGACTCCATTTCGGAAAGCGAATAAATAACCAGTGGTTTCTAAGAATTTGCCTCTCATGTAACGTTGTTTTCTAGAAATTTCATGGGCTCCGACATCAACTAAGAAATGAGACCAGTAACCAAATCTATCTTGTCTAGGGTTTATAGACATAGGTCTACCAGATACACAACCGACTTGAGGATTTTGAAATTTTTCTAGAATAGAAGAAACAGTTTCGGGAGAAACGTAAACGTCTCCATCTGTTAAAATGAAAATATCGTCTTTATTTTCAGACCCATATTTCTGAAATAATAAATTTAAAGCCTTGGATTTTCCTTGATCTGGGTCTTCAAAATACTCCACATTTGGAAATTTTTCTTCTAACATCCATTTAGTTTCAGGAAAAGGATCTGAAACTATAATCTTGGTATTTCGGGGGAGGTTTTGAGATAAGAAAGCTCTAACTGCTTTTTCTGTGGCATTTACCTCTCCGTAACTAGTAATGATTATATTTAGCATAGGGATAAAAAAGAAGAGAACTCTTAAAAATATTATTGTAGTGTAATTTCTTCATCAAATAAGGTTATGATAACTTTCTTTTCGTTTTTCTCTGTAAGAGTTTCAATCCGACATTTTTGTTTACCTAGTTTCCCTACTTTAGAGGTTTCTATGGATTCTACGGTTAGTTTTTGATTATCATGAAGGATTTTATCTCCTTTTTTGAGATCTTTAGCTTGAGGCATTTTAAGGAAGTAATAAGGAGTTTTTATAAGTTTTTTTGTTAGATTTTAAAGTATGAATAAGGCCATAATTTTGTGTTCTGGAGGATTGGATAGTGTAGTGAGTGCTTATAGTGTTAAGGATAAATATTCTAAGTTAAAGTTTTTATTTTTTGATTATGGTCAAAGAGCTTTGAAAGAAGAAGAATCTTGTTGTAAAGAGATAGCTGAAAAATTAAAAGCAGAGTTTGTTAAAATTAATCTGGGTTGGTTAGGAGATATTAGTACAGCCATGTTGAATTCTCCTGGAGAGGTAAAAGAAACTACGGATAAAGATTTGGAAGATGGTAGTAAAGAAATAATTAATTGGTGGGTGCCGTGTAGAAATTCTATCTTTATTATTAATGCCTTGGCTTTTGCGGAAAGTGAATTTTTGAAAACTAAAGAAAGATGGGATGTTATTATTGGAATTAAAAATGAAGGTAATGAAGCCATGAAAGACACTACTCCGAGTTTTTTAAAGAAAATAAATGAATTAGCGGAAGAAGGAACACATGATGGGGGGTATAAGATAATTTCTCCAATTATAGATTTAGATAAAACTGAAGTAATTAAACTTGGAAAAGAACTAAACGTGCCGTTTGAATTAACTTATAGTTGTTATGTAGGAACTTCTTCAAAAGAAATAAAACATTGTGGGAAGTGTTTGAATTGCGCTTTGAGAAAAAAAAGTTTTTATTGGTCTGGTGTTGAAGACCCTAGTAATTATGCCTTATAACGCACTTGATCATACCATGATTTGAGACTAATAGGAAGTGAACGATAAACAGGCTTAGCTACACTCTCTCTAAATCCATCCATTACAGAAACTACAGAACCAGCGGCTTTTGTAGGTAATTCATGTTTAATATGGTATTTTACTCTAGAAGGTTTAATTAATTTTTTAACTAAAGAACGAGGCATTAAACCCAATCTAGATTTAGTGGCTGGACCTCTCATCATGTTAAGTAATAAATTCAAATAAGGGTCTTTTTTCTTTAATTTAATATGTTTCCATCTATCCCAATAATTTAACATTTCAGCTGTGTCGGATTCTTGTTTTATGGTTCCATCGTCTAAAGCCCTTTGATATAAGGGGGTACCTTCAAAGAAAATTAAATTATTAACAGAAGTGTAAAAGGGAACAGGTAAGTCTAAAACTAATTGAATCGTTTCTAAGATATCTTCTGAGGTTTCATAAGGATTACAAGTTATAATATCATACATAACAGTTAACTTGCCCTTAAACTCGTTTAAAGTTTGAGCGGATTTTATTAATTGAGCTTTAGTTAGGAATCTATTGTAAACTTCTCTATTAACTCGATCAGAACCGGATTGAATACCTACAATAATATCGGTAAGTCCGGCATCTACTAAAAGTTTTATTTTTTCTCTAGATACATTCTCTCCAGACATGGAAGCAGGCTCAGCTAAGCATTTTAATCTTATACCAATGTTAGAAGCAATATATTTTTCTGAAAATTCTCGAATCCAGTTAATGTCCCGTATTGTAAAAGTTTCATCTCTTAGGTCAAAAGAATCTATATGTGGGAATTTTTCATGTAGGGTTTTTAATTCTTCTATCACATAATCAACAGAATGAGTTCTTAAAGCGTCAGATTTACCTTTGTATAAGTCTCTTAGAATATTATTAGTACAGTAAGAACAAGCTTGAGGGCATCCTCTCTCGGTTTGGAAATAAATTATGGTGCCTAAATGTCGAGGTTGAAATTGGATTAATTTGCCTTTTTCTAAGATTAATTGTTCTTCTATATTATAATCTGCATGAGCTAATTCGTCTAAATCATGAATAGGAGGTCTAACTGGATTTCTAAATTCTTGACCATTTTTTTTAATGAAAAGGTTTTTTACTTGAGTGATGTCTTCTTTATTTTCTAATTTTTTAGCTAATTCCAATAAAGCTTCCTCTGCTTCTCCAACTGCGACAATGTTACAAGATTCAAGACATTTCTCAGGGAAAAAAGTTGGTGCTGGGCCTCCCCAAACTACGGGAATTTTATCTTGGTAATGTTCTATTAGTTGTTTGGCTCTTGTTGATGTAGAGGACATAGCGGTAATGCCAATCAATCCTGAGCCTTCTACAATTTTATCTACTTGATCTAGAACTGATTTTTTATAAACAGCGGAGTAATCATTTTCAGGAAGGGTAAGGAAAACCATTTTAACTTCATGGCCATCTTTCTTTAAGCAAGAAGAAAGCGTCCGAAGTCCTTGGTCTGCCGGAAAGGTAGATGTGGAAAGTAATGTTATTTTCATTTTAACCCCGTTTAACAATTGTTGATTTATATAAATATTTTATTATTTTTTTAATTCATCATCTTGAACATATTCTAAGTCAAATTGTAAAGCAGTATAGGCTTTCTGTAATTCTCTACCCAAGTAAGCATAATGGTCACTTCTAAGTTTTAATTTTTCTTTGTTAATTATTGTTTGATAGATTTCAAGAGGTTTTGAACCTGTTACTTTCAAAGAAATTTTATTAGGTTCGGGACAAAAAGCCACTTCGATTTCTTTTTTATCTTTATTAGTTCTAATTAAAAAATAACCAGCTGGATCCATAACAAATTCTTTTTCATCATCATATTCGGCTTTAACTTCTTTCATTTCAGCTTCTTTGATTTTTCCATCCACTAAAACTTCATTTGAGTCTAAGTTTGTAACTTTAATGACATTAACTGGGCAAACATTAGCGCCCTCTACAATAGTATTAACCTCATCATCTGAGTAATCTCCTTCTAAAACAAAAATTCCAGGAGAAACTTCCCGAGAATCAATTAAATCTACTTTGTCTCCCATATCTTTCCATCTTTTGAAATCCATAGCTAAACAAGCTTTATTTCCAATACAGGCTTCTTTATCAAATTCAATTTTGAGTTTGGGCATTTTTATACACTTCCATATATCTCTGGTTGATTAAGTCCCAGGTATAATTTTTAGATTTTTCCTTATTATTTTCAGAAAACTTCTTAGCAATTTTTGGATTGTCTATTATATTTAAGATTTTTTGTTTTAAGTTTGGAAGGTCATTGTAATTAACTAAATGACCATTAATTCCTTCTTTTAATTCATAAGGAATACCATTAACAGGAGATGCTACAATTGGAAGTTCGCAGGACATGGCTTCAAATAAAGTTAAAGGTAAACCTTCTCTATAAGAAGGAAGGACATAAACAGCTGCAGCTTGATACATTTCGGCTATGTTTTCTTTACCTTCTATAGGGCCTAAGTAATGCATTTGAGGTTCGTCTTTTATGATTTCTTTTACTTCCTCAGCCTTACCTTCATCTGGACCTACAAAAACAAAAGATAAATCCTTTCTTTCTTTGAGAATTTCTTTTCCAACCTTGGCAAGGATTTCTGGTCCTTTAGTTGGGTTTAATCTACCAAAGAAAAGAACCATTTTTCCTTTTATTCCATGTTTTTCTTTGTATTTGTTTGGAATTACTTTCTTGAATAAAATTGAATCTAAACCATTTGGAATTGTAATTATTTTTTCTTTTGTAGTGAACTTTTCTAATTGTTCATGTTCCCAAGGTGTGATAGAAACAACTTTATCTATTAATTTGAAAGACCATTTATTGAAGATTTTATCATTAAGATAGAGGAAAGGTTTTAGAATTTTAGGTCGGAAAGCATCAGTCCAAGGACAGTGAGTAGTGTGGATATGTTTAGAATTTTTCTTTTTAGAGACTAAACCTGTAAGTAGAACATATAAATGACCAGAAACGTGAGTATGGAGAATATCAAAATCATATTTTTTTAATTTTCTATAAAGGGAGGGCCAAATGTGTGTAGATAATGAAAGTCTAAACCAATAAGGTAATCTATGAATCTGAACTCCGTTAATTACCTCTTCTTTTCTGGGTATTTTTTTGTATTTATCTGAGTTGCAACAGAAAACATGAACCTCATGTCCTTCCTTTACTTGACGCTCGGCTAGCTCTTGCATGACTTTTTCTACACCTCCAAAAGTAGGAAGGTAGAACATGTTAATATGGGCTATTTTCATAAAATTAATTTAGAAGTGAATCTTAAAAGGTTATCTAGGAAATATTAAAGACAAGCTACCTTTGTTAATCCAGACACAAATCCTCTCAAGATTAAAATTAATCCAATAAAAATTAAAAGGAGGGTCAATACAATTTTAATCCAAAGCTTCCAATTTCTAAATTTAGGATTAAGGTATAATAAGATATTGAAGAGTAAAATTATAACCCCTACTAATTGATATATCCATCCATAATCTATTCCAGAAGAACCAATACACATATTAAAAATAAATTCTTAGAGATTTAAAAAACTATTTGTTAGTTTTTAATTGTCTCTTTTTCAGTGGCTTTGAACCATAAATTAGGAATATCCGAGATTTTTTGGAAATTTTCCAATCTATTTGCGAGTTCTAAAATTGTTTCTTTAGGATTATTAACAACAACCAAATCAGTGTCTTTTATGCATTCATCGGGATTTTCATGGGGATAAATACCAGCGTAAGCCAAAGGTTTGTCTAAGGGCTTTAACAATTTAAAGATTTCAGAAGCTTTAGAACAAGTCTCTTGGTTAGCAGAAACAATAATCAATTCTGAATTTTTAACTTTCTTTAGAACTAAATTTTCATTAAGATAATTATAAAATAAAACTTGGACAGAATGATCCTTAGCGTCTAAGAAATTCGCCATTATTTGAGGACCTTTATCATTTTTACTTCCAGTAGATATTAAAGTAATTTTCATAGATCTAACCTCTCTATAGCCCTTAAAACATCTCTTACTTGGATTATTTTCATACATTCTAAATAACGATCATTCTTGTATTTACAGTAAGATTTCATACAAGCTGTACAAACTTCATGTTTTCTTTGAATAGATATGGAATTTTTATTAAAGGGATGCCAAATAGTTCTATCTCCAGCTCCAAATAAAGCTACAACCGGTTTATCTAAGGCAGCAGCAATATTAGTAGGGGCAGAATCTATACCCACTACAAAATTAGCTCGGTTTACAATTGCAAATAAACCTTGAATAGTAGTTTGGCCAAGCCAATAATGATTTCTACGTGAACGCATCAAGCGTTTTACCGAGTAAATAAATTCTTTTTCTTTGTTTGTACCTACAAAAATAATTTTGGCTTTGTATTTCTCTATTAATTTATCTGCTAATAAAGCAAATCTTTCCTTAAACCAAGTAGGATGAGATTGAGAAACTAAAGAAATTACAATAACAAAATCTTTATCTGCAATCTTTTTTTCTTTAAGTTTAGTGTCTAACCAAGATTGAGCTTCGGGAGAAATATAAATTTCTGGATGTTTATTATCCATAGAATAAATATTAATTAATTTAAGAACGTCTAAATTGTCTTCTATTTTATGTTTTAGAACCTTATCTGGCAAAAGTTGACGTGTTAAGAAAAACCCTTTAGGTTCAGTTAAACCCACTCTCGTGCAGCCGATTCTATAAGGAATTTTAGCTTCTTTAAGCATTTTAGAAACTAAATAAGTGCCATTGTGTAAGATAATAGCTAAGTCGTATTTATTTTGAATTTCGTTTAAGTATAATTGATAATTTTCTTTTAATTTATCTCGGTCCCAACTAATTATTTTATTTAAATGAGGATTGTTGAACAAAACTTCTTCCATTCCAGGTGGGACCACAATATCAAGATTGGCATCTGGGAAATTAGATTTTAAAGTTCTAATTGTGGGGGTGGAAACAATAATATCTCCAATTCTTTTTAATTCAATTATTAAGATATTTTGAATGTCATCTAAGGAAGGTTCTTTGGTAAATAATTTTTTAGTCTTGTGAATAGCAAAATCTAGTCTATTTGAGAAAACTCTTAATTTATCCTCTGTTTTAGCTCTAAAGTGTTTCATAAGAATTTAAAGGAAAGGTAGGATTTATATGCTTTATCTACATTCCAGGAATTTTACCTTTGAACTTACTCATTAATTTTGCGGGGTCTTTACCTTTCATTGTGGACATCATTTTCTTAGCCATTTTATATTGTTTAAGTAAATCTCTAACTTCAGAAGCAGGGACACCCGAACCTTTACTGGCTCTAGAGATTCTAGGACCATCTATAATCTCTGGAGTTTCTAATTCTTTTTTTGTAAAGGAATCTAGTGCGAATCTCCAGCGTTTTAATTTATCTTCTTGAACATTTAAAACATCTTTTGGAAGTTTTAATTGAGACATACCAGGTACTAATTCCATTAATTTGGAAAGTGAACCCATTTTAGACATAGCTTGCATTTGTTCATATAAATCTATTAAATTAAAATCTCCCCCGAGTAATTTCTTTTCTAAGTCTTTACTTTTTTCTTCAGACATGGCGTCTTGGGCTTTTTCTAATAAAGCTTCTAAGTCGCCCATACCCAATAATCTTGAGACAAAATTGGGAGGGTTGAAAGTTTCAAAATCTTGAGGTCGCTCTCCCGTAGCTATAAATTTAATCTTAGCTCCAGAAACAGAAGCGGCAGATAAAGCGCCTCCAGCTTTAGCAGTTCCATCCATTTTAGTAACAATAATTCCGGTTACATTAACAGAGTCATGGAATTGTTTGGCTTGAGTTTCAGTCGTTTGACCTAGTTCAGCAGGAATTA
>PVBE011261926.1_pt1 | contig 14736 bp, 10 predicted proteins | sample 1631181 | NCBI WGS metagenome assembly PVBE01 (sample SAMN08397723, study PRJNA350692) | Marine metagenome, whole genome shotgun sequencing project. | isolation source: water | place: Pacific Ocean | collected 2012-04
GCCAGCATGGCGCTCCGCCGTCGCAGGCTGCGCGACCGAATCGCGAACAAACCCATCGGGCGCCACCTCAGGAGGTTAAGTTTGCCCGAATTGGACCCAGCTCTCGACCGATACGCCGATTTCGTGAATAATGCAGGCTAGGCCCTTCGAGCTGGCCTCACCGTGCACGGATTCCAAGGGCTTGGAACGGAACGTGTCGTCGCGGACACAGCGTGATTCGGGGTGAAGGTCGGTTGGATCGACCCGTCATCCCTCTACCGGCGAATTCGCTGATCGCCTCGTCCATGGCCCTTCACGAGAGGCGCAGACTCACCCTCGTCGAGCAATCTCCGGTATTGGGGCCTGATTCCCTCGCCCGATTTCTGGTTGATGGCAGCGCTACTTGTCGATCACAGGGGAAACACAGCTTCCCCTTGCGTCCGTCGGGTCGCAGCGCAGGGCATACTCCCCGCATCGCCACGGATTCTTCGACCCGGGTGTCCGCTCTCGTTCTGGCCGGGCGATCTCGAGTGGAGACTTCGTGCTCGTCGCTCCACGCGATCCGCGGCAAAGCATCGACAGGCGGCTCGGTCCAGGTTGGTTCCGGGCAAACCTAATGGCAGGGCGTGACTACAGGAGTCCGCGGCGGAGCACCAGGAGGAGTACCGGGAAAAGCAGACAAGGCGGCGTGACCGGGATCCGCTCGACGCAAAACGCCGACCCACGGCGACCGGCAGATATCGAGAATCCGCACGCATGACGAGCACGATTCCGCAGGACCTCTCGGCCCGGCACGGGACTGATTCTCGGGTTCGGAGTCTGTGATATCACCGGCGCTTGCTCGAGCAGACTCAGAAATGGAAGAACCCAGCTATTCCGGCGCGGACCGATACCGATATTGAGAACGCTTAAGTGCCCACGCTATGATTCGCTGCCAATGGCATTGCCGGCGCCAGCCCTCTGGCGAGGACACATCCAATTTCAGTCGGGGGTCGAGTAGGCCTATGAGCTGAAACGAGGATGAGCTGAAACAACGATGAGTTGAAACGAGGAGACGACGATGGCAGGACGACTCGAAGGCAAGGTGGGGTTGATCACGGGCGCGGCGCGCGGCCAGGGGGCAGCTGAGGCAGCGCTTTTTGCCCGGGAGGGGGCTCGCCTGCTCATCACGGATATTCTCGTGGAGCCCCTGGGCAAGCTCGCCGAAGAAATCGCGAGCGGCGGCGGAGAGGTCGTAGCGCAGCGGCTGGACGTGCAAGAGGAAGAGCAGTGGAGCGAGGCGGCCCGGCTCGCGGAGAACCGCTTCGGCCGCATCGACTTCCTGATCAACAACGCCGGAATCGCCGATTCCGCCGGAGTCGAAGACACGACCCGCGAGCGCTGGGACCAGATCATTGCCATCAACCAGACCGGCGTGTGGCTGGGCATGCGCGCCGTACTCCCCGCCATGCGACGGGCGGGCGGTGGCTCGATCATCAACATCTCGTCCATCTATGGCCTCATCGGCAGCGGAACTTCTGTTGCCTACCACGGCACCAAGGGGGCCGTGCGTTTGCTGACCAAGACGGCCGCAATCGAGTACGCCGCAGAAGGAATCCGAATCAATTCGATCCACCCGGGTTTTATTGACACCGAGATGGTTCGCGATGCTGTCCCGGAGGAGATGCGTGGCCAGATCGAACCCATGATCGCCACGAGCGTGCCGCTGGCACGAATGGGCGTCGCCGAAGACATTGCCTACGGGGCCCTCTACCTCGCCTCCGATGAGTCCGCCTACATGACCGGCTCGGAGCTGGTGATCGATGGCGGGGTGACGGCGCGATAGGATCAGACGCAGACATTCGCGCCCGGCGCCGTCACTTGTGACCTCGTCGTCTGGGGTGCGGCCCGTCGCACCCAACATGATCTCGACGGGGCCCACGGGGCAGAGTCCATCGCCCAGGATTTCGTCGAAGAGCGAGCGGATGCGCGCGACCGCTTCGGGCTCATCGGCGAAGATCTCCAGCCCGCGGTCGCGGAGCATTCGAAATATGGGGGAAACGCTACTCTGTGAAATGACCGATCCAGCCGGACCATCCTATCATCATCGGGGTGCAAGGCGGCTGAGGGCATCTGTATAGTCGGGGGGCTCACCGACGTTCGAGCACCTCATCAACGGGAGATCGATACCATGACCCGAATCGTCAAATTGGGGATCCAGCGTCCCGCCGTGCACGACCTGCTGCCCGACCCCGAGCCGCGCGAGGTGAAATACACGCTCATCTCGGTGGACGACCATCTCGTCGAGCCGCCACACACCTTCGAGGGACGCCTCCCGAGCCGCCTCCAGGATCGCGCACCCAAGGTGATCGAGACCGAGGAGGGCCACCAGGTCTGGATGTTCGAGGAGCAGCCCTACTTTCAGGTTGGATTCATGTGCACCGCCGGGCGCCCGAAGCAGGACTGGCGTGTGGAGCCGGCGCGTTTCGAAGAGCTTCGACCCGGTTGCTACCAGATCGACGAGCGCATCCGTGACATGGACCTCGGCGGCATCTGGGCCTCGGCGAACTTCCCTTCCGGAGTCACGGGATTCAGCGGGACGCTCTTCTCCGAGGCGAAGGATCCCGAACTCGGTATCGCCTGCGTACGCGCCTGGAACGATTGGTTCTTCGAAGAGTGGTATTCGAGCTATCCCGACCGCATGGTCCCCGTCGGCATCACGAGCCTTTCCGACCCCGAGAAGGGCGCGGAGGAGATCCGCCGCAACGCCGCACGCGGCTTCCGCGGGGTGACGCTCCCGGAACGGCCGCATCGATTGGGACTGCCCGCGATCTTCTCCGACTTCTGGGATCCGATCATGGAGGCCTGCGCCGAGACCGACACGGTGATCAACCTGCACGTCGCCTCCTCCGGGTTCTTCGAGGCCGGACCCGGTGCGCCCTTTGGAGTGGGCGCCACCATGTTCGGCCAGCTGGCGATGTCGGCCTGCGCGGAGTGGCTGTGGAGCGGCTACCCGAGCAAGCACCCGAACCTGAAGATCGCGATGTCCGAGGGCGGCATCGGATGGGTCGCGATGATGCGCGACCGCCTCGAGAACATCATGACCCGCTCGGGGTACGGCGAGGCCTGGCCCGACAAGGCCATGTCTCCCAGCGAGACCCTGCGCCGAAATTTCTGGTTCTGCATGATCGACGACCCGTCGACCGTATCGACGCGCCACGCCATCGGAGTGGAGAACATCGTCTTCGAGTCCGACTACCCCCACGGCGACGGCACATGGCCCGACACGCAAGCAGTCATCGAGAATATCGTCGGCGATCTACCCGACGATGAGATCCGCATGATCACGCACGAGAACGCCGCGCAGCTCTTCCGCCACCCGCTTCCGGAGCACTGCGTTCCCTAGTCATCGCCAGGGCACCGATGCGAATGAGCGCCTCGATCCATGCAGCCGGTTCGCTGTGACGCACCCGCTGCGACCGCCAGACTTCGCGACCGGTGTCGCCAATCACTACGGGGCTGAAGATAAGTAGCGATGGCCTTGGACGATGACGGCGATTTCGCGATTGGTGTTCAGTAGGCGAATCGCTTGGCGTCGGCGTGGTTCCAGCGGTCTCGCCACGCGGGCGGGACACAGAAGTCGTCGAGCAGGCAGCTCTCGGGCAGGTACTCGTAGACCTCCGAGAAGTTCCTGATCTCGACGGCGTTGACCCGCCGCAAGACGTTGTGAGGTCGGATCTGGTCGGATGACGCGAGGCCGCTGCTCGCGATGAGCTCGAGGAAGGCGTGAATCGTGTCCTCGTGGTAGCGCTGGACTCGCGGCGCCTTGTCGGCCACCACCAGCCCCTGGTTGCGGGCGGGATCCTGCGTTGCGACGCCGACCGGGCAGCTGTTCGAGTTGCAGCGCCGCGCCTGGATGCAGCCGAGTGAGAACATCATCGCGCGCGCGGCGTTGCACAGGTCGGCCCCGAGCGCGATCGCGCGCACGATGTGGAAGCCGGTCGCGATCTTGCCCGCGGCAATGACGCGTATGCGGTCTCGTAGGCCGACGCCGCGCAGTGCACTGTGGACGAAGAGCAAGCCATCGCGCAGCGGCGTGCCGACAGAGTTCGTGAGCTCGACCGGTGCGGCACCGGTTCCGCCCTCAGCGCCGTCGACGGTGATGAAGTCGGGAGCGATGTCTGTCTCGAGCATCGCCTTGCAGATGCCCAGAAACTCGTGGTGGTGTCCGACACAGAGCTTGAAACCCACCGGCTTGCCACCGAACAGCTCGCGAAGCGTCTGGACGAACTCGAGCAGGCCGATCGGCGTGTCGAAGGTGCCGTGGGCGGGCGGCGACACGACATCTCGATCGGGCGATACACCGCGAATCTCGGCGATCTCCTCGCTCACCTTGGCGGCGGGCAGAATGCCACCGTGGCCGGGCTTGGCGCCCTGCGACAGCTTGATTTCAATCATCTTGACGTTGTCGATCGCGGCGCGATCCGCAAACGCGCTCGGATCGAAGGCACCCTCGAGGGTGCGACAGCCGAAGTATCCGGTTCCGATCTGCCAGATCAAATCGCCACCGTGTTCGAGGTGGTAGGGACTCACACTGCCCTCACCGGTGTTGTGCGCGAAACCACCGAGCTTGGCGCCGAGATTGAGCGAGAGGATCGCGTTCTTGCTCAGCGAGCCATAGCTCATCGCCGAGATGTTGAGGTGAGAGGCTGCGTAGGGGTGTTTGCAAGCTTGCCCACCGACGAGTACGCGCGGCTCGACCTCCTGCACCGGCAGCGGCGTCAGCGAGTGGGTCATCCACTCGTAGCCAACGCGCTCGACATCGCGCTGGGTGCCGAAGGGGACCGTGTCGCGGGCGCCCTTTGCGCGCTGGTAGATCACCGAGCGAATTTCGCGATTGAAGGGCATACCGTCGGTATTCGACTCGACGAAGTACTGTTGAATCTCCGGCCGAAGCTCTTCCATGAGATAACGACCGTGGCCGATGACCGGAAAGATCCGCAGCAGCGAGTGTCTGGTCTGGATGACGTCGTGAAGACCCACGACGATCAACGGTCCGATCACTGCGAATGCCCACAGCGCATGAAGCGACAGCGTGGCGAGCAGCAGTACGAGTGCGGGAAGTATCAGAGCGAGTGCAAAGAAGAGGCGGCGGGCCATGGACCGCAGTGTATCACTATCGGTCGCGATCGATCACGCCATGGTCGGTCGCGGCGGGCGGGCGGGGCGGGCGCGCATTCGTCGCGGCGCCATGCAACGAGTGCTCATCGTCGCGGGAGGCTTCGCGGGTCCAGCGGCCGCGAGGCGTTGCTGCTAAATCGTGGGGTCGAGACTTGCTCCGCTCATCTCAGCACGACGGGCGAGGCGACCCAGCTCGCTGCCCGACGACCGATTTCGAGGGCGGCTTTGGCACCCTTGCCGTTGCCGGCGATCGCAACGGCGATTCGCGGTTCGACCCAATCGATGATCGGCCGACCACTTCCGGAGTCAGTCGTCATGCAGAACTGGCTGCGCACGGCGCCGGGCTCGAGCGACGGGAAGAGACGCTTCAAGGCCCGCACAGCCCCCTCGACCTGGTCGGGAACCTGCGCCCCACTGCTCGGCGAGAGCGTCTGGCCTACGACCTTGAGATAGCGGCGACCATCGCGGTAGCGGACGGGGGGCGCCACAAAACCACCGAAAAACTCATCGCCGTCCGAATTCGTGATCATCGTCGGCGGAAGCGTGGTCTCGAAATCCTCGGGGACCTCGACGTGTGTCGGACGGTGCGCAGCGACAACGACGCTTCTATCCGGCTTGCTGTCGAGCAGGGCGTGCCCGATCGGTGCAGCGCCGGTCGCCATCAGGACCCGCTGCGCACGCACGCGAGTGCCGGAGCCCAGAATGAGCTCGACAAATTCCGCTTGGGGCTCGACACGTGTGACCTCCTCATCGATCCAGGTCGCACCGTCCTCGACCGCGACCCTCCGCAAGGCGGTCACCAGGCGCCGGGGGCGGAGCAGGCCCGCACCGCGTTCCTGAAGAAGCCCGAGCGATTCAGGATCGAAGCGCGCCTCCGGATATCGCGCCCTGAGCGCGCTCGGATCCAGCTCGACGAGCGGAACGGCGAGCTTGGCCGCCGTCTCACGAATCCCGTCGAGGTTGAAATAGCCCTTGGCCAGGCGGGCCTGGGTCACGCGGAGACTACCGATCTCGTGCAGGATCTCGAGCCCCGAGCGCTTTTCGAGCGCTCGGAGCGGCTCGACCGAGCTTCGGGCGAGCTCCGCCCAAACGAGATCGGCGTCCATTGCGGTCGCATTGCGCGATTCGTCGTAGTGACTCGCCAGCTGCTGCGCTGCCGAGGCTCCACCCACGATCTCCGAAGGTCCGACCAGCAAGACCGAACGAGCTCCATCCGCCGCAAGATGCATCGCCGCCGAGGCACCAAAGAGGCCGGCCCCGACGACGGCGATCTCGACATGCCGCGGCTCGCCGGCACCGAATGCGTGGCGAAGCGGTGCCCCGACAAACAAGCCTCCCGCGAGGACCTTCAACAGGTCGCGTCGCCCCCGGTCGAAGCCGCTTCGTCGCGCATCCCCTACCCGAGTGAGCCCCGTCGATGCCATCCCGCAACCTCCCTTAACCCGCATTATTCATGAAGGTCCTACTGCGGCGGCGCATCTCCGCGCTCTGGCTGAAGAAATCGACGTCCGCCTGCTCGACGTAGGGTAAACTACAAGCCGCGGGCGAACGCCGATTTCTTCAGCCAGAACACGAATCTGCACTACTCGCTCTGCTCCGCAGAGCTCCCGCTACGGACCTTCATGAATAATGCGGGTTAATCGTATTGTCGAAACCAGATCGCCGTCGGAAGCCGGGTCCAGGAGAGTTCCTACTCGAGCGCCTCTCCGATCGTCTTCGCGGCCTTGCCCGCGACGCGCTCCAGCTCACCGGGTTCGATCTCGGCAGCACGCGCCAGCGCGGAAAACAGCGCATGGTCCTTCACCAGATTGCCGATCCCAGCTGCCGTTTCGGGCGCGTCGAGCAGGGTGGCGACCGAGAGCGCCATACTCTGCGCGCTGCTCCCCATGAGCACCTCGCGCATGGCCTCCTCGTCGAGAGCCAGTGCCCGGGCCCGAAGCAGTGTCTGGTGGGCAAGCTCCAGCGTCGCGGCGAAGAGCACATTGTTGATGATCTTGCAGATCTGCCCTGCGCCGAGCCCGCCCAGATGCCTCACCGTATTCCCATAGCTCTCGAAGACCGGCAGGCATCGCTCGTAGACCGAGCGCTCACCCCCCACCATCACCGCGAGCTCGCGTCGCAACGCTCGGTCCCCGCCTCCGCTCACGGGCGCATCGAGGAGCTCCACGCGCTCGGCGAGCGCCCGCGCCCCGAGCCGGCGGCAGGTGTCGGGATGGATCGTGCTGTGGACCGCGATCACGCCGCCCGGATGCATGCCGGCGAGCAGGCCAGCCGACTCGGCTAGCACCACGGACTCGACGTCGTCGTCGTTGCCGACGCAGACCCCCACGATTTCCGCGCGCGCGCCCAACTCCTCGAGACTCGAGACCGTTTCGGCCCGCGTGTCCCGGAAGGGCAGAAGCGTCTCGGCGCGGCGCGCCCAGAGCAGGAGCTCGAAGCCAGCGCGCTCGATCATCTGCGCCATCGCTGCGCCCTGGCTCCCGAGACCGACAAATCCGACTCGCATCGCCCGCACCCCTCTGGCCCGCATTCTTTGTGATGCCTACTGCAGCGTCGCCTTTGGGCGCTCCAGCTGGCAGATCGACGTCCCTCTGCTCGACCGGGCTGGACTGCAATCCCCGGCCGAACGCCGATCGACCAACCAGATCACGAATCCGCTCGACTCGTTCTGCTATGCAGAGCTCCCGCTACGAGCACCATGAATAATGCGCGCCAGCAGCGGTTTCGCGCGCGTCCGGCGCCGCTCGATGGAGCTCTCCGCCACTCGGCCTGCCCGCACCGGGACGTGCGACGACAAACGTTCTATCTCGCACTCGAAGAAACCTTCGCACGCAGGCGGCGCGGCGGACCCGATCATCCCTCGTCTCGCAAGACTGCCTGCCCTTCAGCGTGCATCGGCGCCTCCGGCTGGATCTCGTATGTATCGATCAGCACCCCGGGCGGCTGGGAGACGGCATGAATCACGGCTTCAGCGACCACCTCGGCAGAGAGCAACGCACCCAGGAGTCGTGCGTCCCGAAGGCCGAACCAACGCCATCGATTCGTACGTTCATCGAAATCGTCAGGATCCGTGGACCACTCCGCGCCGAACTCGCTCACGGTGGGTCCGATTCGGAGTGTGACCACTCGCACCCCCGATCCCTCGAGCTCCTTCGAAAGACCTTGCGCAAAATTCTCCACCCCCGCCTTGGTCGCCCCGTAGATGACCTGCCCGGGCCGAGGATTGAGAGCGGCATCGGAACTCATGAACACGATGTCGCCGCGGATCCGACGGTCCAGCAACGTCTTCACTGCTCGTTGGGTCACCAGTATCGCGCCGAGCAGGTTCACCTCGACCTCGCTTCGAAGCTGCTCCGATGTGTATTCGTGCATGAGATACGGCATCGAGTGCCCGGCGTTGTTGACGATCACGTCGGCCGGGCCGAGCTCTGCCTCGACCGAATCGAAAAACGCATCGACTGAGTCCGATCGGGCGACGTCGAGCGTTCCGGCGAACACTTCGGCGCCCATCGCCCGAAGCTCATCCGCGACCGCCTCGATTCGCTGCCGACGCCGGGCTCCAATCGCGACGCGCCAACCGAGCTTCACGGCCTGCTTCGCCAACTCCGCACCGATGCCCGACGAGGCACCCGTGACCACCAGTGTGCGCGCCCTGCCCATACCCCTCCTCTGAGGCAGATCTTCCGCATCCGACATCGCGAAGCCCCCGCGGTTCAGCGAGCGCTGATGCCGTTCTCACAGAATGTCCACAACTCATCGATCCATCGCTTGTGCCGAACCTCGCGAAAGAGATTCCGATGAATCTCGGTCGAGACCAGAGAATGAACGGTCTCCGCAAGGGCGAGAGGGTCGGCCTCTCGAATCTCGCCATCGCGCATTCCCTGTTCCAGGATCTCGGTCATCAGGGAATTGACGGGCAGCAGCGCGTCGCTCAATTCGTTGGGCCTGTGCTCCGCCAGGCGAACGTGCTCACTCGTCATGGCGAGCATATAGACGCGGTCCGACGAGTGCTGGGCCATCGACGCCATGCTTCGAACCAGCCTTTCCATCTTTGCGAGAGCACCCTCGACGCCTGCGACCTTCTTTCGGAGTGTGGTCGATGACCGGGCCATCGTGTCCTCGAAGAGTGCCAGGAGCACATCGTCCATGCCCTCGAATCGATCGTAGAACGCCCGCCGAGAGAGGCCCGACTTCTCGAGAAGCGGCCGGAGCGTGATGGCCTCGAGGCCGCCTGCCGCGACGAGCTCTCGCGCGGCTTTGACGACTCGATTGCTACGCTGCAACATCTGGTGCCCGACCCGCTCGAGCGACCTCTGCTGCCACGCGGGAAGCGCTCTGGACCGCGACTCCTGATCTGTCTTGCCCATCGCAAGATCATAGCTCGGCGCGAGCAGACCACCGGTCTCGGGGACAGTCCGGGGCTCCAGTCGGACTCGATCGAAGAACGGTTTCTCGATGCGGATGTCCCGAACATCGAGCCATCCAAAGACCAGCGCCCCCCGCTGGTCTTTCGTCGGATCGAGCCCGTCGACGACTCGCGATCGCCCTGGCCTCTAGCAGCCTATTGAAGAACCCCCGCTGTCGCCAGGTACGCGTCTTTCGCACGATCTCAGCGTTGCGAAAGCTTGCCCTAGCCAGCTAGGGCTGCGCTTCCGCGCCTTGATCTCGTACGAAATCCACCCACCTGGCTCCGCGGGGGTTCTTCAACGGGCTGCTAGCGCTTGATCATTCGTTCGATTGCCGCATGGTGGTCTGGGCAGTCGAAGGACTCACTCTCGGCCGAGATCGCAAAATCCAGGATGCCCGAAATGGCATTCGAAAGGTGCAGATTCAGCGCGCGCTTGGTTCCCTCGAGCGCGCGTCGCGGCTGCGCCGCCAATCGCTGCGCAAACGCGAACGCCTCGTCGAAGAGGCTCTCGGGCTTCACGACTCGATTCGCGAGACCGAGCCGGAGTGCATCTTCGGCGGGAATCCGATCGCCGGTCAGCAGGAACTCCTTGGCCTTGAGAAGGCTCATCATCAGCGGAAACGTGACCGCACCACCGTCTCCCGCGGCGAGCCCGACGGTGACGTGAGGATCCGCCAGATAGGCGGACTCCGACATGAACACCATGTCCGAGAGACTGACCAGAGAGCAGCCGAGTCCCACGGCCGGACCGTTCACAGCGGCCACCAGCGGAAGCGGAAAGTCGACCAGGCCTCGCACGATGGCCTTCGCTTCCTGCAAGACCGCACGGCGCAGGGCGAAGTCCTGTCCCATGGCCTCGATGAGTTCGAGGTCGCCTCCCGCGCTGAACGCCTTGCCTTCCCCGGTGATCACAACTGCGCGAGCCTCCACGTCGGCGGCCAGCTCGGTCCACACTTCGGAGAGGCGTTTGTGAAGCTCCGGGCTCACAGCATTCAGCTGCTCGGGCCGATTCAGACGCACGATCCGAATCGGTCCTCGGGACTCGATCAACAGACAATCTGACATGGACCCTCCCGGCGAAGATGCGCCGATCGATGACCGAATCCGAACGCGATTCAGGTGGAGGGGGATACTAGAACGACGAGTGCGGCCTGGACAACACCCGCTTCGAGCCGGTGATCGCGTCCGCAATCCGGGTGCCTTCAGCCTGCCCCGGCCGACCGAGCGAGATGCTGTCCGCTGAAACGAGAGGCGGGGCCTCGCATTCCACGTGCTCGGCTCGTTAGCCGATCGATCCGTAGCTCTCTTCGTAGCCTTTCTTGTAATCGGCCTTCGATCGGGTCCGCAAATCGACGTCGGTCGCGGTCGCTCGCAAGGCGGCGACCGTGGACTCCTCCCGCGTCCGATGCGCGAAGGGATCGAAACGCAGGAATCGTGCGGCGTTCCCGTGCGTGATCTTGTCGATCTCGACTTCACTACATTTTGCGAGCTCGAATTGCTCCCAGAGTTCTTCCGGCGAGCCCGGGAATGTGCAGTCCGAATGCGGATAGTCGACTTCGTAGGCGATGTTGTCGATCCCGATTCGATCTCGCAGCAAGAGCCCCGACGGATCGCAGATGAAACACGCCATGAAGTGGCGTTGCCACATCTGCGTCGGGGTGAGTCCACCGAGATCGGAGCCCACCCACTTCTGGACCTTGAACTGTCGTTCCATCCGGTCGAGAAAACCGGGAATCCAAGAGGTTCCGCTCTCCGAGAGTGCAATCTTCAGGTCGGGAAACTTCACGAGGGACTTGCACCAGAGCAGGTTCGCCGCACCAGCCAGGGCATTCCAACACGGCAGCGTGCTCGACACCTCGAGCGGAACGTCGGGCTGGTCGGCCGGATACACGGTCCGACTCGAGGCGATGTGGATGGCCAGGGCGATGTCTTCGTCGCAGCACGCCGCAAAGAGGGGATCCCAGTCTCCGGAATGGATGCTCGGGTAGCCAAAGGACTCGGGCGCTTCCGAGAAGGTAATCGCCGTCGCGCCCTTTCGTGCGACCCGACGCACCTCCTGCGCCGCGAGTTCCGGGTCCCAGATCGGAGACAGCGGCAAAGGAATGAAACGCCCGGGATGACTCCCCGCCCATTCGTCGATATGCCAATCGTTGTAGGCCTGAAGGCAGGCATGGGCGAGCTCGCGATCAGCGCACTCCGCCAGGAATTGGCCCCCCATCCCCGCAAAGGACGGAAAACACATCGAGGCCAGGATGCCGTTGGCGTCCATGTCCCGAACGCGCTGCTTCGAATCCCAGCAGCCCGGTCGCATCTCTGCCAACGTGCTCGGGTCGTATCCCCACTCTTCGGGGGGGAGCGTCACCACGGCGCAGATGAACGGCGTGACCGCGATCCCCCCTTCCCATGCCCAGTTCTGCATTCCCGTCGAGGGATCGAATTCAAGGCGAGGAGCTCGCTCGGCCCAGCGATCTGGAATGTGGTTCTCGAATACGGTCGGCGGCTCGATCACGTGATCGTCGACGCTGATCAACACCATTTCGTCCATTTTCATGGGGAACCCTCCAGAATGTTGAGACCATTGGTCTCTCGATTTTATCCCGGCAGCCGAGGCGCTGCAACCAGCTCTGAAACACCCAGGGCGGCGTCCGCGATCCGCCGGCTGCCAGTGTCCTGTTCCGGAAGCTGAGCCCTTTCTGCGCAAAAAGCCTTGTTCGGGGAAGCTCAGCGGGATACAGGTATGAGACCAGCGGTCTCTTTTCTTGAGACGATCTGCCGGGATGGGGTCATCGAAGGCCCGGCCTTCCGCCCTCGAGGGCCCCATCTATTCTAGTGTTTCGAGTTCCAGCACCGAGCCGAGCGCCCGGAGGAGACGACATGACGATTGCAAGCCTGCCCTTGATCTCCGCGGATAGCCACGTCGAAGAGCCCAGCTATCTCTGGGCCAGGAATCTCCCCAAGTCGATGGTGGAGGAGCTTCCCCTGGCCCTGCAGCCCGGAGCGGACGCCGCTTCGACCTTCGCCAAGCGAATCGGAGTGGAGAACACGGCGGAGGTCAAGGGACTCACCGATGCCGCCCGCCTGGCGGGCGCAGACGATCTGGAGGCCATATGCGAGCTCACCGCAGATCCCGACCGCCGCTTCGCCGTCATGCGCCAGGACGATATCGCGGGTGAGTGCATCTACCCGACTTCCGGCCTCTTCGTATGGGGCATGGACAATCGTCGTGTGGGCGAGGCCTGTTGCCGCCTCTACAACGAGTGGATCTTCGACCGCCTCGAATCGCGTTCATCTCGCTTCCGTTGCGCGGGGATGATTCCGACCTGGGATGTCGCAAGCGCCATTTCGGAGGTCGAGCATGTCGCCGACATGGGTCTCGCCGCAGCGCTGCTGCCGCTGGTGGGCACGCCCGAGTACAACCACCGCGACTGGCAGCCTCTGTGGAGCGCGATCGAGGAGACGGGCATGCCGGTGGTGATGCATCAGGGCACCGGTCACGACATGCTCTTCTACCGCGGACCGGGCGCAGCGGTATCGAACCTGGTGGCGACACAGTCCATGGCGCCCCGCACCGCTGTCCTGCTCTCGACGTCTGGCGTGCTCGCCGCTCATCCTGGGCTGCATTTCATTTTTGCGGAAACGAACGCGAGCTGGCTCCCCTGGGCGATGAGCACCGCCGATTTCTACCACGAATCGTTCCAGGAATACGACGGCTGGGTGTGGCCCGACCTGCCCGAAAAGGCCAGCTTCTACATGACCCGACAGATCCACGGCACATTCCAGTACGACCCGTTTCTAGTCGACAGCCTGGCTCGCACAGGAACCGCGCCACCGATGTGGGCATCGGACTTCCCGCACGCCGAGGGAACCTTTCCCAACTCGCGCAAGTCGGTCGAGGAGCAGCTCGCTGGTCTCGCGCCCGAAACGGCGGCTGAGATCGTCGGGGGCACCGCAGCCAGGCTCTTTCGTTTCGACCCCGAAGTCTTGAAGACACTCTGGTGAGGGACTCCACCCAGCGACCGCCGCTGCGGGGCGGGCTACGCTAAGCGCCCGCGGAGCCCCACAGCCCGGTGATGAGCGACAATACGCCGGCGATCGCGCGTCCGGACTGAGCCGCAGACGCCGGAACCGACACCCGTGGCGGGACGTGGAGAGATAGAGGAGGAGCCGATGCAACGGATCGTATTCACAGACGCCAACCTCATCGATGGCGAGGGCGAGCCACGCCCGGGTGCGAGCGTGGTCGTTACGGGCGAGCGGATCACCGCGGTCGACTCCGGACCGGTCGCTCGGAAGCCGGGCGATCGCACGATCGACCTGGCGGGCAAGACCTTGATGCCCGGCATGATCTCCTGTCATTTCCACTCCACCTACGCCGACATCAGCGTGACGCCCGCACCGCTCGGGCTGGAGAAGCCTCCCGGCTATCTCACCCTGCTGGCCGCCTCGAACCTGCGGAAGGCCCTGTTGTGCGGTTTCACCAGCATCGTCAGTGGGGGCGGCATCGGTGACAGCATCGATGCACAGTGCAAGCTCGCCATCGAGGACGGCGTGATCGAAGGCCCGCGCTTCGTCGCGGGAGGCCGCGCCCTGGATGTGCCGGCTGGCTACAGCGATGCCGAGTCCTGGTGGTGGGGGCTCCGCAACCACGGCGGACACCATTTGTGCAGCGGGCCGGAGGCGTTCCGCGCCGCCGTTCGCGACGAGATCAGGCGCGGCACGGAGGTCATCAAGATCTTTCCCAGCGGCGGCCACGCGACCGAGAAGCCCCACGTCGGAGTGTCGCTGACGCCGGAAGAACTCCAGGCCATCTGCGAAACGGCACACCAGCTCGGTGCGATGGTCCGGGCACACTCCCCGGCGAAGGATTCGATCCTCGCCTGCATTCGCGCCGGCGTCGATATCATCGATCACGGAGACGAGATCGACGAGGAGTGCATCGAGCTGATGCTGCGCACCGGAACCTCTCTGGTTCCCAGCATGTATTTCACCGACCAGCTGCTGAAGCAGCGCGAGAGCTCCGCGGCGGGGACATCTTCACAGATGGCGCCCCTCCAGGAGGCGTTCGAACAGATCCGGAAGCTGCTGCCGGTCGCGAATCAGGCCGGTCTTCGGATCGTGAGCGGCGACGACTACGGGCTCAACTTTCTGTCGCACGGTCGCTATGCCGAGGAGTTCGAGTTCTACGTCGA
>PVBE012154598.1_pt1 | contig 14736 bp, 12 predicted proteins | sample 1631181 | NCBI WGS metagenome assembly PVBE01 (sample SAMN08397723, study PRJNA350692) | Marine metagenome, whole genome shotgun sequencing project. | isolation source: water | place: Pacific Ocean | collected 2012-04
CCGGATCCAGGACTCCCTCCGAAAGAAGCGGTACGCTTCCATGAAAAGGTTTGCCCTTCCCGCCCTGCCACAGCAGATCATGAGCTGGTCGGGGGAGCCGTATTCTTCCGCCCCTTTCGCTGCCCGCTTGAACAGGTCGAGATAATCCTTTCTTCCACTCCATCGATGACAGCCCAACAGGGAAAGGGCGATTCCCGGAGCCCCATGGCACCAGTTGTTCTGGGTGATGTCCTCGTCCTCGGTTGAGATGGGCCAGAGCGAGCTTCCCGATACCCGGTACTGTTCCTCCATGAGCTGTTGAAAAGTCCAGTCCAGGAGTGACCGGGGCGTGGAAAAGGAAAACCGGCCGCGGGACACTTCGAGCGCAAGAAGGATTCCCGAAATCCCATGCGAGAATCCGAGCTCGAAAGGTTTCTTCCCTTTCCGAATGGAGGCGAGGGTTTTCACCAACGCATTGTGCCAGCGCTTCATTACCCCGACGGGGGGATTCCAGTCGGGAACCAGGTCCTGGAGTTCGGCGAGACAGATGAGAGAACCCGCGTGACCGAAATTGAATTCATTCATGTCGGCACGGACTTTCCGGGTCTTCCAGATCCGGAAAAGATCCCCGGTAAAGCGGCGAAACCGGGGGGAGATCCTGGAGGCCATTTCCGCCAGGAGGTAGGATCCGCCCGTTCCGATGAAAACCCCTCCAAATTCGATTTTCCCGTACAGGGAAAGAACCCGGCAGAAAGCATTTTCCAGGCGGCGGAAGAATCCGGGCGCCGGTTCCATTCTTCCCTTGAGCACCATTTGGAGATAAATCCAGGCCCCTCCCTCCAGGGAAGGGGTGGATCTCCACCCTGTCCGCATAAATATCCTGCTCCCCGGGCGGGGTGCTTGGAACACCCTATTCAGCAGGGGCGCGGCTGCTCAATCTTCGTACCCGGGGATCCTTCGTTCCGGGTTGGGTCCGACGAGGCGGACCCGGGGCACATCGAAGTCATCACTCTCGAAGAATTTGACCACTCCTTCCGGATGCGACTTTGCCCGGTTCAGGTCATCCCAGCCGGCACCGGCCGCGATGTACTGGTTGCGGTTGCCCAGCTCCCGGCCACTCTTGATGTTCCAGGCATCGATGATCCGGAACATGAACCATCTCGGGATCCCCATGCGCCGCCAGAACATGCCCTGGAAATAGTAGTTCACTTCTCCACCGATCATCCGCTCCCCGTTGAAATCGTAGAAAGTCCAGAGATCGATGTAGTACCGGCTGTCGAAATTCTCCGCGACACTCTGGATGTTTTCCCAGTTCCAGAGAAGCGAGTCCTCTTCGCCGAGACGACTTTCCATCTCCCTGTAAAGCCGAATGACCTCCTCCCGGAAGCGGTCCGATTCCGTCTCCGGTTCCGGGGCGGGCGTGTCGACATGTGCCGGGGGCGGGTTTTCCTTGAGCCAGGCATTGTAGGCCTGGGGAGGGAAGAGCAGGGTGCTGTTCTCGATTTCGGCCGTTAGTTTCGATGCCTTTTTCAACTCCTGGCCTGCCGCCTTATCGGCAAGCTTCTTGAGTCGCCAGGCTGCCGCGGCAGCGGCGGAATCGGTGGTGTGGAGGGCGTAGTAGCGGTTCGCCTGCCTGTTCGATTCGTCCATTTTCAATCCGCGCCGGACGATGTGTTCGATGAGTTGATCGCAGAGCGTGTCGATCTTCCCCCTTTCGGTTTCCCAGCGGCTCATCGCACTCCGGAGAATCCGGAGGTAACCGATTTCGACCGCCTGGCCTTTCTCAAGCCGGGCGATGACGGGACCGATGACATCGAGCCAGCTTCCGTGCCGTGTCGCGGTGGCATGGATGTCGACGTAAAGCCATCCCCCCCAGCTGCTCGAATAGCGACGCGCCCATTCGACGCCCCCTTCCTGGAAGGCCTTGTCCAGCATGGTCGAAGCGTTTCCGTATCCGAACCGCTGATGCCCCCGGTCATTCGCTTCCTTGACCAAGCTGCGAAACTCCTTGAGCGTGACCAGGAATCCGGCAACGTCCTCCGGGAGCAGGGGATCCTCACCGTCTTCCGGATCCTCGCCCGGCTCTTCCGGAACGGGTGCCTCCGGTCTCGGCGGGCTGGGCCATTCGAACTTCAGGTTGTCTTCGAATTTCTGGACCGCCTTGAGCAGGTCCGTTTCGTACCGGTCAAAGAGGCGGCGAAACTGGGCGGCTTCGGCCTCCCCGATGATTCCGTTCTGGATGCCGAGTGCCAGGGAACGGCGTCCCCGGACGAAGTGTCCCCGGGCCTGGTGGGCCATGCGGCCGAACCGGGCGATGACCCGGTTTGTTTCCTGTGGGTTTTCGGACGGCCGGAGCGTTACGACGTCGGAAGCGGCACTTCGAACGGCGAATGTCGCGGAACGGGCATTGTCGAGATTCCGCCGGATATCCGCGCGGGATCCTTCCTGTGCGGAGGCGGATGGGGCAAGAAAGCCCGCGGAAGCGGTACAGAGTGCTATCACAATCATGTTTCGACTCATGGATGGTTCTCCTTCTTTGAACAGGGCAGGTATCGCAACTGGCATGCCACCGGGAATGGAGGAAAGGGTTTTTTAAGTGATTGGTTGCCAATATGTTGTCCGGTGGTGCCGGGAGGGGGGGGCGTGGCTGTATCTTACCGGATAATCCCCTGTATCTCCGTCGGTAAGTCTATTCCGAAATCATGATCCAGGAACTCAATCGAGAGAGGCTTTGCCTTGATCCCCCCCGAATCCCTGCACGGAAAGGTCACCTTGTTGATGCCGGGGTTCCCCCGGAAGGCAGCGTGGAGGGTGCCACGCCCTTTTGATTGATTCATCTCCGCCTTGCTCATATTTTTTCGCATCTTTTTCCTCCTGTAGGATGATCGGCTGAACCACTCCATGTCGATGGGACCATCATGGGTGCCCATTTCTGCCTGTATTGATGCATCCGGGGGGCATTTGTTACGGGAAAATTCAGCCGCCCTCATTCCCTCCGGAAGGGCTTTTTGTGCTTTTGACCCCCCGCCTGTGATCCTGGTGCAGGTATATCCAGGGATCACCCATCCGGGCACAAGTGGTCGTTCTCCGTTCGTCATTGGGACCCTTGTGAATCGCTTGTCCACGGGATTTGCCATGCTATAATCCGCCCGAAATCGGTTTCCGGCCCCTTTTGGTCCCGCGTGGGCTTCCCCGGCACGGTTGATTTCCATACGGTTCCCGGTTGAAAAGACATCTCGAGAGTTTGAACCAGCAATGAAACGCCTCCGTCTCCTGGCCGTGGTCCTGCTTCTGCTCAGCGGACTTGGACTGCTCGCACACCAGGTGAGTTTCCCGTTCCAGCAGAAGGTGCGGACCGGGGATCTTACCCCTGACAATGAAGGCGTTTTGTATGGCGATTTCTCCCCGGGCTGGCCGCTGGAGATCCACAAGCGATCCGTGGAAAAGTCCTCCATCACGATGGAGGACGGGACTTCCCTCAGGCGATATCCGGGCCTTCCCGATCTCGTCAAGGCCGACACGGAAGCCGGCTTCTGTGTCCATCGCCAGGATGTCTTCGTCCGTTTCCAGGGAGGCTCCCAGCCGGCAGCCGATACAACCCTGTCTGTCACACTACCGGTCCGGGCGAGTGGCCTGGGTTTCTGGATCCCGTTCAGCCTTGCCATCACGATCCTGCTGGGATCCTGGTTCTGGCCCGGTCTCAAGGTTTGTATAAAGCGGGGCAGACGACTTCCCCTGAAAGTTTCCGCGGTTTCCCTGGTCGTGGCAGGAACGGGTGCCGCGGGGATGTTCTTTTTTACGGGACTGGTCGTCTGGCTTTCCCTCCTGTTTGCCGTGGTCGGGCTGCTGATTGCAACGGCCACGCTGGTCAAGGCGAGGGCGGAAGCGATGCAGACCTCTTCCCGTTTGCGGGGTGTCCTGCTTCGAACGGCCCTTCTCCTGGGAACCGTCCTTCTTTGCTTCTCCCTCGTGGAGGCGTTTCTCGGCCTCGTGGGGACGCGTCCTGTTGAGGGGAAGTCCGGTTCGGAGCAATCCGGCGAGTGGTTTCTTCTTCCCGGGGATGTCGTCGAGCGTGCAAACGCGCGCACGGACGTTCTGACACTGCCGGATGCCTGGCAAAAGAGTGACCGGAAACTGGAGGGGGCCACTTCCGCGTACACGTGGCACGGTGCCCTGCACGTCAAGGACCGCTGGGGATTCCGTCGTCTCAACGGCCCGTTCCCGGCCAAGGATCCGGAAACGTGCCGCATCCTGGTGGTCGGTGACAGCATGACTTACGGGGTTGGAATCGATGAAGAATGGACTTTCAGCTCTCTTCTGCAGAAAGGGCTCCGGAAAACCCATCGTGTGGAGGTGATCAACCTCGGACGTCCCGGGTACCAGAGCCAGGATATCCTTGGCGTCCTGACCCAGTTCCGGCCGCAACTCGATCCGGATCTCATTGTCTACGCGGTATGCCTGAACGATCTTTTGATTTCCGGGCCAGGCCAGTACGACGCCTATCCGTTTCCCCTTCCGAAGAAGGTGAAGCGGTATTTCCTGGAGCGGACATCCCTGGCACGGCTCTTTGATGACGGGTGGCAGAACCTGCTGCTGGCACTCGATGTCCGGCAGGACTTCATTGATGATGTCCTGGAAGGGGATCCGGAACGTTTTGCCTCCGATGTTGCGGCCATGAACAGGCCGGTCCTGGAGAGCCGCCGTCCTCCCATTACCGGCATCGTGTTCCACCAGATGCCGGGAGGCGATCCGCGTGCCTGGGACCTCGTCGGGATCGCCGAGCAGGCGATGGAAGATGCGGGCTTCAACGTGATCTCCGTGGAACCATGGAAAACGCGCTTCAAGGAGCGCGTTTTTCCCGTCAGTCGTTGGGAAGGACACCCCAACGAACTCGCCCACAGCCTGGTTGCCGAACTCCTGTATGAGCGGCTTTTGCAGGAAGACCTTCTCTCCCGTTATCGCATCGAAAAGTAGCGCCCATCGTCCTTCCGGAAGGGGGCCTTTCGACCTCCATGGATCAGAAAAAGGTGTAGATAAAGGGGGCCGCGCCGGATCCGCTCAGCACCACCAGCACCCCGACCAGTCCGAGAACAAGCAGGATCGGGAGGAGCCACCACTTCTTGTTTTCCATCAGGAAGCCCTTGAATTCCAGGATCAGGCCTTCCCTCTTGCCTTCCCCTTCCCGTTCAAACTCGGTCTTACCCATCTCGATATGGCCCCATTCAGAACTGGTTATAGTAGCGCTTCACGCTGGAGGGCTGTTTCTTCTCCTGCCAGTAACTCCTGCAATTCCGGTCGATGCCACGCTCAAGAGCATCGCGACCCATCAAGCGGAACAGGAGGGATACCGGTGTGAAGACTCCATAAAAGATCAGCATAACAACCAGGAAGCTTACGACAAGACCGATCGGAAAGGCCAACAGGCTCACACCGACAAAAACGGGCCGGAGCAGGGAGGGCTTCAGCAGTCCCGCCACCCCGAGGAGGAGACCCAGCCCGCCAAGAACAGAAATTACCGGGAGATTCCCGGCATCCCAGACCAGCGGAGTCTTCCCGAGGCTGAACAACCACGCCCCGAGCCGGGTTTCGCTGGTGAAGATCCAGCCGAGAAGCGGCAGCGCGACCAGCGAAATGAGTCCAAACTGGCGCAGTTGCCTCCGGGCCGGCTGCCAGTTCATCTCGATCAGTTTCATACCCTTCTTCATGCCTAATCCAACTGGAACTGTGCGAGGTGTTTTTTCCGGGCCTCTTCCGTGAGTTCATCCTGGTCCGACTTGAGAATCAGGTGGCGGCCCAGGGCGAGGACGTCCATGCCGGTCACCATGAAACAGCGGTACGCATCCTCCGGCGTGCAGACAATCGGCTCACCGCGGACATTAAAGCTGGTGTTGATCAGCACGGGGCAGCCGGTCTTTTCATGGAAAGCGGAGATCAGCTTGTGAAAAACCGGGTTCCGGTCGGGATCAACCGTCTGGACCCTTGCGGAATAATCGACGTGGGTGATGGCCGGAATGCTCGACCGTTTGTAGTTGAGCTTGTCGATTCCAAAAGCCTGCTCGTGTCCTTCTCCCAGTGGCTCCCGGATCTCCTCGGAGACCGGAGCGACCAGCAACATGTAGGGACTCTCGCACCCCTCCTTTACCTGGAAGTATTCGTGCGCCTTCTCGCGCAGAACAACCGGCGCAAAGGGCCGGAACGATTCCCGGAACTTGATCTTGAGATTCATTCCGGACTGCATCTTCTCATTACGGGGGTCACCGAGAATACTCCGGGCGCCCAGGGCCCGGGGGCCGAATTCCATCCGCCCCTGGAACCAACCCACAACCTTTCCCTCGATAATGAGGGAAGCCGCCTCTCCGGCAAGCTGCTCATCACTGGTGCAGGTTCTGTAGCGGACTCCCTGCTTCTCAAGAAAAGAGGTGATCTGTTCATCGGAAAAGTCCGGCCCCAGGAGCGATCCCTTCTGGACATCCGTTTCCCGCTTTTCACGGGGGTTTTCAAGCAACTGGTGCCAGATAAAGAGCGCGGTTCCCAAGGCTCCACCCGCATCTCCGGCCGCGGGCTGGATCCAGATGTTTTCAAAGGGTCCTTCGCGGAGAATTCTCCCGTTTCCGACACAGTTGAGTGCCACGCCGCCCGCGAGGACGAGATTTTTCAGACCGGTCTCCCGTTGAACATGCCTTGCCGTCCGCAACATCACCTCCTCGGTCACCTCCTGGATGGAAGCGGCGAGGTCCATCTCTCGCTGGGTCAGCTTCGACTCCGGCTTCCGGGGCGGGCTGCCGAACAGGTCGTGGAACTTGCGGGAAGTCATCGTCAGGCCCTGGCAATAATTGAAATAGCTCATGTCCATCCGGAAAGAGCCATCCTCCTTGAGATCGATCAGGTGGGAGAGGATCTTGTCGCGGTAGACGGGACGCCCGTAGGGGGCGAGGCCCATGACCTTGTACTCGCCGCTGTTCACCTTGAAGCCGGTATAGTAGGTGAATGCCGAGTAGAGCAGGCCGATCGAATGGGGGAAACGGACTTCGTGGCTCAGCTTGATCCGGTTACCGTGGCCTGCCCCGTAACAGGTTGTCGACCATTCACCCACGCCATCGAAGGTGATGATGGCGGCCTCCTCGAAAGGGGAAGGGAAGAAGGCGCTCGCCGCGTGTGATTCATGGTGGTCGGTAAAAACATACCGCCCCTTGTATTTTCCCTGCAACCCCTTGTCCAGTTCCCGGGGCGTGTGAACCTTCTGCTTCAACCAGAGAGGCAACGCCCTGCGAAAGGAGGCGAGACCCGAGGGGGCATAGGCGAGATAGGTTTCGAGCAGTCGTTCGAGCTTGGTCAGCGGTTTGTCGTAAAACCCGACGTAGTCGAGTTCTTCGGGCTTCAACCCGGCTTCGGCCAGGCAATAATCAACGGCGTTCTTTGGGAAACGATGGTCGTGTTTTTTTCGGGTAAAGCGCTCCTCCTGGGCCGCGGCGACAATCTCTCCGTCGACCACCAGCGCTGCCGCCGAATCGTGATAAAACGCCGAAATCCCCAGGATGCTGACCACGGTCTCTTCCTTTTGCCAAGCAGTGGCACGATTATAGGGACAGGAGTCTCCACGAACAAGGAGCTCCGGGGAAGCCGCCCGATTTCAGGAGTGGCACCGGACGGTGCGGGACAAAACGATCTCCGGCCGCTTGTCGGGTGCGGATCACGCCGATATACTGGGGCCGTTGCATCTTGGGTTGCAGGGAATAAAATCAGAATGAAGCCAACCGGGTCGCCTCTCCACGCCTTTCGTCCGGTACCCCGGACCGGTGTCATCTACGTCACCGAGGAGGCGTTCAAGAGAGGGTTCTCCCCGGAGAAATCCGATTGGTGCAACCTTGGGCAGGGACAACCGGAAAGCGGTCCGCTGCCGGGAGCCCCTCCCCGCATCGGCTCAATCCAGATCGACCCCCGGGACCATGAATACGGCCCCATTGCGGGTCTCCGGGAAGTTCGCCAGGCGATTGCCGAGATGTATAACGTGCAGTATCGCCGGGGACACAAGTCCCGGTACACGGCCGAGAACGTCTCGATTTGCGGCGGGGGACGCCTGGCGCTCACCCGCGTGGTCGCATCCCTGGGGCACATCAACCTGGGCCATTTCCTCCCCGACTACACGGCGTACGAGGAACTGCTCGATATCTTCCGCAACTTCACGTCGATTCCCATCCTCCTGGATCCCGGTCGCGGATACGAATTCACGGTGAAAGAGCTGGATCTCGAAATCACCGGTCGCGGTCTTGGGGCGATCCTGCTCTCCAACCCGTGCAATCCGACCGGCAAACTGGTTCATGGAGACGAACTGCGCCGGTGGATCGAAACGGCCTGCGGCCACGAATGCACGCTGATCCTGGACGAGTTCTACAGCCGCTACGTCTGGCTGGATCCGGAAAAGCCGGCACCCGTGAGCGCCGCCGCTTACGTGGAGGATGTCGACCGTGATCCCGTGGTCCTCCTGGACGGTTTCACGAAGAATTTCCGGTACCCGGGATGGCGTCTCGGCTGGGTGGTCGCGCCGAAGTCCATCATCGAGAAAATCAACAGCGCGGGCAGTTTCCTGGACGGCGGCGGATCGCGGCCGCTTCAGCACGCCGCGCTTCCCCTCCTGGAGCCTGATTGTATTGAGAAGGAGACCCGGGCCATCTTCGACACTTTCGAACCGAAGCGGCGGGTTCTCCTGGAAGGTCTGGAGGCTCTCGGCATCACGACATCGAATCAACCGCAGGGAACTTTTTACGTCTGGGGCGATCTCGCCGGGCTGCCGGAGAGTGTGTCCACCGGCATGGACCTCTTCCAAAAGGGCCTCGACCACCAGATCATCGTGGTTCCCGGGGAGTTCTTCGACGTGAATCCCGGTCAACGCCGGCCGGGGCATGTTTCCCGCTTCCGCTCCCATGCGCGCTTTTCCTTCGGCCCCCCGCGTGCGACGATCGAAGAAGGTCTCAAGAGACTCGGCACGCTCATAAAGGGACAGCGATAGTCTTTTCCGGGGAAGAGGCTCTGTGACGAAGGTGATCCCATGCACCGGGATACGAACTCCCAGGATGAAAAATTGTGGGAGATCCGATGCCGTTTTGACGTTATAACAAGGCGATGACTCGTCCGGAAACCCGCATCCTGTCCCATTCCGAAATTGTTTCCGTTCTGACCATGGAGCACGCCATCGGGGCGGTCCAACAGGTGATGGAAGCACATGGTCGGTCCCGGGTCATCGCCCCCGGCATACTTCACGCCGACGTGCCCCGCGGAGAGTTTCACATCAAGACCGGGGGAGTCCTGCGCGGCGATGATGGCGGCGGTGTATTCGGACTGAAGGCCAACGGTGGATTCTTCGGCAACCAGGAGAAGGGGCTCCCCAATATTGTCGGTGTCATCTACCTTGCCGATGCCCAGACCGGGTGCCCACTCGCGGTTCTTGACTCCGTGGAAATCAGCCGTGTGCGAACGGGTGCCGCCAGCGCCGTCGCAGCCCGGAAGCTGGCACGACCCAACAGTTCAGTGATGACCGTGATCGGGACCGGAACGCAGGCCCGCACACAGATTGAAGCCCTCTCTCATGTCCTGCCGATTCAACGGGTGCACCTGGTGGGGCGGGATCCGGAACGTACCACGCAGAGAGCGGCCGCCTTCGAGACCTCCCTGGAACTTGAGGTCGAGCCGTTTTCATCGGTCCCTTCCGCCTTGAAGGACTCCGATGTCCTCGTCACCTGTACTCCTGCGCGGGATCCGATCGTTAGGCTTTCGGACATTCACCCTGGCCTCTTCATCGCTGCCGTTGGGGCGGACAGTCCCGGAAAACAGGAACTTGCTGCAGAGGTGACAGCGAACTGCATTGCCGTGGCCGATGTGCAGCTCCAATGCATCCGTGTCGGGGAACTTCAACACCCCATCGGGGCCGGACTGATGACGCCGGAGCAGGTTCATGCCGAAATTGGAGGGGTGCTGTGTGGCGAGCGGCCCGGCCGCACCGATGAGGAGGAGATCATCCTCTACGATTCCACGGGGACCGCGCTTCAGGATGTCGCGGTTGGATTCGGGATCTACGAGGCGGCACGCGCGCGTGGGTTGGGGCAGTCCGTACAGTTGGGCGGGTAGAGGTTCGGAAAGAGTTCTTCCCTGGCAAAGCATGTCCATCCTGGAAACAGGTCATTTCGGGACGGGGATAGGGACATCCACTTCGCATCTGTTTCATACCCTCCATCAATCAGTCGCCATGGGCGCTTTTCTCCGGCGGGAGGGGGGGCGTTGGATCCGTGAATCTGTTTTCCTTCGGGCATGCAACCTTGTCCCTTGGATAAAACGATCTATTTTATTCCTCAGGCTAAAGGACGCCTCCCCTTCCGCGATCGGTAAGAGTTGGGGAAGCGGGAAGTGCGAACTTTAGGAGGATTTGCCATGAAGAGAGTTCTGAATGGGAGTGTAAAGCTTCACCTGGTCCTTGGGGTTTCGCTTGTCGGTCTGCTCTTCGCCGCGGTCCTCCGATCCGGTAATGCCGGGAATTCCGCCCCCGCAGATGTCGACCGGGTTGACAGGGTCGAGAACCGGGTACCGGCCGATCGCAGGTCGAATTTTGAAGAAGTCTTGGATCCCGTTCGTACCCAGACGGTTGAAGCACACCCAGGAACTCCTGCCATGCCAGCCCCCCCCCGGACCCAGGACGTGGATGGTGTGATCCAATGGCTCTATTCCCTCTCCGAAAGCCACTTTCATCATCTGTTGAGATCCGGATACTTGGGGAGGATCGCTGATGCGGTCACCTGGGCCCTCGAAGAGAGGAACGCGGACAAAGAGGTTGCCCAGGTGGAAATTGAGAGTTTTGTCACATCCCTGAACGTCCGCATCCGCGCTGTTCAAGCCCGCTGAAATTTTTACCGCCTCCAAAGAAACTTCCCGATTCGGAAATGGTTGTTTGCTGGGGATTTTTACAAAGGAAAGGAGACAAGAGATGAAGAAGATACTCTTCACTGCCGGCCTGGTTTTGGGAGCCTTTTTGCTTCAGGCCCCGGCCGGATTTGCACAGCAATTCGGAAAGTACCAGGAATACGGAAAATACGAGCTCAAATCGTATTTTGCCACGATCGACTACGAGAGATTGCTCACGAAATATGAATTCCCCCCCGACGCAGACCCTGAGGATCCGATGTTCGGTCTCAACCGGACCTACCGTACCGTGCAGAGGGAAAATGGAGAAATGGAAACCTACCGTCTCACGGGTTGGTTGGATTCGGACCAGCGGCAGTTCGTCAATTTCCTCATCAACAAGTATCAGTCGAGCCCGATCGCCGGAAAAGACATGTTCGTCACGAATCCAGCGCTCTCTTTCACCTCGACGATTCGTATCGACGAGGCGTCGGAAGTCCATTTCGCTTTCCCACTGTCGAATTCGGGAAATATTCGGACGGGCGGACGGGGTCCGGTCGAAATCATAGCCGGGGAATCTCAAATGACCGGGCAGAGCAACCGGTTCTGGGGGAGAATCGTCCTCGAGAAGAACGGGTCGCCCGGGAATTTCAAAGAATATCGTTTCCTGAAAGAGAACGGCCTCGGGGGTTTCAACGCGGTGAGATTCCACGAGCCGGGCAACACGTCGAACACGAGGTTGGATATCAAGCGTGCGGTGGAGACCCTCTTGAACGTGGCCACCAACTTTTACTCCCCCGCCCCTACGAGCATCAAGGCAATGAACTCGGACAAAATCATCGTGCCGAGAATCGGAGGCCAGAACGTTGAAACCCGGATCTACCACTACGGGTCGGGAATTGATTTCAGTTACAGGTAACGTCACCCTGGCGCACAAAAGACGCAAGCCTCCTCTCCATTTTTTGGAGAGGAGGCTTTTCCAGGGAATTCCCGTGGTGGAGTGGCTTACAACAACAGGTCCCTGTCCGAGCGGGGACGATGAAAGGGGCCTCCTGGAAGCCGGACCCGCCGACAAGTGAAGTCCTGAATTAAATTGAAACCCTATTCGGACTTGTCATGAAGAGTCTCCGAAAGGACTCCACCGACAACACCGCCGACGATGGCTCCGGTAACCGCCATCGATCCAAAGGCGGTCAGCATCGACGCGATTTAAAGAATGCCGGAAAGGCCACCGAGAAACACGGAACCGGAGAGGGTAACGGCGCGTCCACCGGCAGCTTTCTTCACATCTTCACAGGATCCTTCGGCCACATCACCCAGAGCGACTTCGTTGGCGGAAAAGGGGGGCGGGAGATACAGGGAACCCGTTCTTTCGGCATTGAAACCTTTCACCTCAAGAATTGATTTGGAATCGACCCAGAAGGCTTTTCGGAAGATTCCAAATATCCCCCTGGGATTATCAGGAATGGGGGGAGACCTTTACAGCCTGGTCACCATATCGAAGTTCCTCAAAAAAAATCACTCCTGGACGCGGCGTCAAGGCGAGTCCATTTTCTGAATTCTCGCCACATTAAGAACGATGAGACTCTCGATATCATTGGCGGATCGGCCGGTCTTCTTCTGGGCCTTTTAACCCTCTACCGGGAAACCGAAGATAAGAAGGTTCTGGGAAAAGCGATCCTGGCGGGCGAGCATATACTCTCTTCCCGGACCAGAATCAAAAATGGACAGAGAGCGTGGAGGACTCTCAAGGCAGGGGAAGAGAATCCTCTTTGCGGATATTCACACGGGGCGGCCGGAATCGCTTACGCCCTTACCCAGCTCTTTTCAGTGACGCAACAGGACCGTTTCCTCAACGGGGCGGAAGACGGGCTTCGTTATGTTCTTGAGATGGAAAACAAAACACTTCTGAAACTGGAAACCGGACAGTTGGAACGTCAAAAGACGGACAACATGAACCAGGTCAGGGAGGAGGAAGAGGTCATAAAAATGGCCGGGGTGATCCTGAAACAGCGGGAGAAAGCGCTGAAAGATCAGAAGGAACTGTACAAGCAGGGGCTGGTGACCAAACCGGATCTGATCAATTCGGAAAACGCGCTGAACGGGGCGAAAGCCGAGCTGGTCGGTTATCACGAGAAGATCTCCAGTCTGAAAAAGATCCTCTTCGACCTGACCATCCAGATGGAACAGAGACGCCTCACCCGGGAGGAAAACATCATCAGGATGAAATCGAGGGTGCACAAGGCGCAGAATGCCCTCAATCGGGGAAGGAAAATCTACAGCCCCTTTGCAGGGAAGGTCATCGAAACGGAAATCAGCATCGGTTTTCACGCCAATCCCGGCACGACCTACTTCAAACTCCTCGACCTGCAAAACATATCCCGGCAACTCATAGGGGTCTTTTTCGTGGGCAAGGGCAAGGCGAAAACACTGAAGAAGAACATGAAGGTCCAGATTTTCCCCGGGGAGATCGACCGGAACGAATACGGCTTCCTGGTGGGCAGAATCGAAAGCGTTTCCGAATTCCCCATTTCGGAACAGACCCTGGTCAACATTTTCGGGGACGCCGCGGTCGCCCGACAAATGATCGCCGAAGTGGGAATGCCGTACGAAGTAAGGGTGAAGTTGGTTCCCGACGGGGGGACGACCAGCGGATACGATTGGTCCTCCAAAAAAGGGCCCCCGGTTCTTCTGCAACCCGGCACAATATGCGAATCCCATTACGAAGTCGGCTACAAACGCCCCATTTCTCTTGTGATGAGCTGGATTCGAAACCTCCTCGGAGAACCGGGTGACAATTGAGCTCAAAGAGAGAAATAGGCGCGTAAAAACTCCGAGCGTCCAACAAATGGAAGCGGTCGAATGCGGGGCGGCTTCTCTCGCCATGGTCCTCGCCTACCACGGTCGCTGGATTCCGCTGGAAAAGCTTCGTGTCGATGTCGGGGTGAACCGGGACGGCTCAAACGCCCTCAAGATTCTCCATGCGGCGAAACATCACGGTCTGGAGGCGAAGGGATTCCGCCTGAATCCGGACACCCTGGTACAGAAGGTTCATTTGCCCTCCATTCTTCACTGGGGACTCAACCATTTCGTCGTCCTCGAGGGACACAAAAACGGAACCTGGTACATCAACGATCCTGCGGGTGGGGAGCGGAAAAAAATCCCTGAGGAAGAGTTTAACCAGCAGTTTACCGGGATCGTTATCACCTTCAAACCTGGATCTGATTTTAAAAAGAAGGCAGCCCTCCCTCCATCCTGCAGGGAATCAAACCCCGGATGGGAAACACCTTTTCCGCGCTCTCCTTTGCCGCCATTGCCGGGACCCTTCTTGCCATCCCCGGGATCTTCATTCCCGGAATGTCGAAGATCTTCGTCGACGAAATCCTCCTGAAGGAAAAGCATTCGTGGCTCGGCTTTCTCCTGCTCACGATGGGGGCCTTCATCCTGATCCAGCTCTTCCTCGGCTGGATACAAAAAAACGTGCTTATACGCCTGCAGCTGCGGATCACCATGAAAACCGCTTCCGCGTTCTTCCTTCACCTGGTGAAGCTCCCGATGAATTTCTATCAGCAACGGAGCGCGGGGGACCTGGATCAGCGGATCGAGAGTAACTCCTCGGTTGCCCAGTTGATCGCGGGACAACTTGCAAACACCGCCGTTTCGATCGTCTCACTGATCCTGTACGGATTCGTGATGTTCATGTTCGACTGGATCCTGACCCTCATCGCGATCGCCGCGGCTGTCGCCAATGTGCTCTTCATGATCTTTTCCCGGAAAGTGCAGATCGAAGAAAACCGGAAAATGACGATCGAACTCGCGAAGCAGGTCGGGGTGCTCATGAACGGCCTGCAACACATGGAAACCCTAAAG
>PVBE010051795.1_pt1 | contig 14730 bp, 11 predicted proteins | sample 1631181 | NCBI WGS metagenome assembly PVBE01 (sample SAMN08397723, study PRJNA350692) | Marine metagenome, whole genome shotgun sequencing project. | isolation source: water | place: Pacific Ocean | collected 2012-04
AATAGCAATGGACCCATTCGCCGCTACCTGCCCAAAGGCACACCCTTCCGAGGCCTGACCGACCAGCAGATACGTCAAATATAGGAGGACCCAAACAACCGGCCAAGAAAAATATCCGGATACCAGACACCATAGGAAGTCTTTCTAGAACAACGAGAGGAACACCGTGTTGCACTTAGAGCTTGAATCCAGGGTGTCTAGGCGTGAGCGTTCAGGCCATTCTTGCTTAGAAGAAACGCAAGAAACTGAGCGAAAAAGGGACTTTTGGGCTTTCTCAAAAGTAGACGCAAGCGCAACGAGGCACAGGCAATTGCTTTATCTTCTCGATTGAAGTAATAATCCATTTTTCGCGACAGTGGCGCTGGAGAAACCTGGGCGCTCATTGAGTACTGAAATTGCCGACCGAGATGGAATCGTAAGGGAGGTAGATGATGAGCATGACGCCAAGGGAGAGGATACTGGCGGTCTTTAACGGCGAGGAACCGGACAAGATCCCGGTATTCGCGTATTACAACCAGCAGATAGCCGAGACTTCGCCGGGAGAGTGGCACCGGCGGCTGACCGAACGCGGCATGGGAACCGTTGGCATTACAGGATTCGTTGCGCCGGTGTCGTCGGGCACGGATCCACATTTGCCCGAGGTCAAGTACACCCAGACCCATTACACCGAAGACGGCATCAAGAAATACCGCCACACCTTCGAGACCGCCGTCGGCGATATCACCGGCATAATGGCGTCGAGTCCCGTCGACACGGTGGTCTACATCCCGCATATCGAGGAGGCCCTCGTCAAAGAAACGTCTGACTGGCGTGTCGTCAACCATATCTATAGCCTTATCCTGGATAAGATGGCACCCAATTATAAGGGCGTCGATGCGATGAAGAAGGACCTAGGCGATAACGGCATCGTTGCCGCTAACATACAAATGACCCCCTGGCAGCGCGCGTGGGTGGAGTGGGCCTCCCTGGAACGGGCTGTCTTGGATTTCCATGAACAACCCGAAGAGATTCAAGAGTACCTGGACATTCAGAACCGTCTGCACAAACGGGTGGCCGACTTCGTCGCCGATTGCCCCTGCACATTCATTAACGTTTTCGATAATATGACGGATACAGTTTCGCCTAGCTACTATCGAGACTACTGCCTGCCTATCTACGAAAACTATGCCAAGCAACTCGAGGGGACTGGCAAGATCCTCGGCATTCATATGGATGGTCTCCTCGCAAATCTCAAGCAGGAGATCGCGGATACGCCGTGCAACGTCATTGAATCGTTCACGGTGCCGCCGGCTGGCAATATCTCCCTTGCCGAAGCCAAAGCCGCTTGGCCGGATAAGGTGGTATCCATGAATTGCGCGCCCCATCTGCACTGGTCAGAGCCCGAAGAAGTAAGAAAAGGCTATGAAGCCCTCGTCGAGGAATGGGGAGGCAAAACCGGCCTGATCCTGAATCGTTCTGAGTCCGTACCGGTAAAGACCATAGAAGCGCACATTTCGGCGGCTATGGACGCGTTCGGCTACGATAAGGTCTAGCAAAGCGATGACCGTCTCGTAGGAAGTCTCAAGCGTTCATCAAAGGAGAACACGACATGGAAGCGATCAAAGATATTGTGGCCGCGGTCGAGACTGGCAACGTTGGCGCATCGAAGGAAGCGGTTCGCAGGGCACTGGCCGGGGGCGTTACGCCGATGGACATCATCGACAAGGGCATGACGGTAGGGCTCGACACCGTGGGAGCGCAATTTGCCGCTGGCAAGGCATTCCTACCAGAGATGATCCTGGCGTCCGTAGCGGCGAGGGAGGGTTTGGCGGTTGCCACGGAAACCATGAAAGAAGGCCAGTTCGAGCCGAAGGCAAAGGTGATTCTGGGAACCATTAAGGGAGACTTGCACGATATCGGCAAGAACCTGGTTGTCACCATTCTGAGAAGCAGGGGATTTGACGTGGTGGACTTGGGGATTGACGTTCACGAGGCGAAGTTCGTCAACGCTATCCGGGAGCACAAACCGGACATACTCGGCATGTCCTGTTTGGTGACGACGACTATGATAGGCATGAAAGATGTTGTCGACGCCGTGACAAAAGCGGGGCTGAGAGACACGATGAAGGTCATCGTTGGCGGGTGCCCGGTGACTCCGGAATTCGCAGCCCACATAGGAGCCGACTACTACAGCCGTGACGCCGGGTCAACGGCCACTCTCCTGGAAGAGCTATTCACGAAGACGAACGGGTAAGGCCGACCCGTGTTGCCCCAAGCCCCTGCGGCGCCACGAGCCCCCCGATGACGCAGACGGTGTAATTGGCCGCAAGCCCCCAAACGCCGGCGCTAATGCCCCATGGGGACCGCGCGGCGACGTCCCAATAGCCCAGCGCGGCGCCGACCCACAGCACGAGCGTGATGCTTGTTCCCGTTAGAACTCCGCCTAGCATGGCCCAGCCGGCCAGGCGCCTCCAGAATAACCCAAGAAGAAACACGGGCGAAATCTGAACCATGAATTCCAGTTTGAGTTTGATGAGTACCCAGATGGAACTCTCGGTCTCCCGGGAAACCCAGGTCATGCCGATCAGAAACGCGATGAGCGCCCACCCGAATATCTTTCCGGTCCATAGCAGGTTACGGGCGCTCGCCTTCGGGTTGATGTAGACGCTGTAGATGTCTTTGGTGATCATGCTCTGGATCGAAAGGAGCGCCGAGTCGGTGGTCGACATGATGGCCGCGACGAGCGCGACAAAGACGATGATCACGAGCCATCGGATGAAGGTGTTTTCGTTGATGATGTCGAGCAGCATGAGCACGGTGACTTGGTCGCTCTCGAAGTCAGACAGATTCGCAAACCGGCTCATCGCGATGAACCCGAGGACGAACGCGAGCAGTGTCGTCGTAAACGGCATGAACGCCATGCCCGCCAGCGAAACGCGCAGCGTCTTCAGTGTGCGCGCGGAAAAGAATCTTTGGATGGCATGGGGATAGACCGAAACGCCGAACATGAGGAGCAGCAAGGTGCTCACCCATGCGCGGATCCCCCCCCAACCAGGCACCAGCAACTTCTCGGGCTGGCCCTGTTCCGACGCGATAATCTCAGTGGCCGCCGGCAGCCCGCCTTCGCTCGTCAGGATGATGTAGAGAATGATGGAACAGCCTCCGAAGAGGAGCGTCCCCTGGATCGCGTCGGTCCAGGCCACCGAACGCATGCCGCCAAGGGTTTCGTAGATGAGCATGACGACGACCAGCAGGATGACGCCCGTCATGAAATGGATGCGGCGGCCGGACAACCCTTCCACCGCATGGCCCATGGCGACGAGTTGCTCAAGGATGTAGTTTGCCAACCCCCAGCAGAAGAGCAGGACGCATATGACGCGAAGCGGGTGGGATCCGAATCGATGGTATATATAATCGGCCGGCGTGATGTAGCCGAATTTCCTCGATAGGCGAAACAGGCGCGGTCCGTAGAGCGATATGATGGTAATGGTCAGAATCATAAACATGATGCTGACGACGTAGGCGCCGCCTTGGCGGTAGGACTTGCCCGCGAATCCGAGCATAGTGTTGCCACTGTATTGGGTGGCGAACAGCGTGAGGAAGAGCACGAACACGCCGAAACTCGAACCGCCAAGATAGAAATCGCGAAGCGAGTTTTCTTGTCTGCGGACTTTCCCTAGCCAGCCGATCCCCACCATCAAGACCAGGTAGAGGACAAGGACGACTATGGGCGCGATCCCCAGTTGAACGCTGTTATCGCTCATCGCATGGGTTTCCCATGGTTCTACTCGGCGTCGTCCTTCCAGTAGGCGAGAATTCCGATAGCCGTCAGAATAGCGATGCCCAGCGAGCACAGAAGCGTAGTCCAGATCCAAATGGGAAACCCGAGAACGATTCGCCCCATGTGCCCTTCGCTGTGGTACCACGGCACACTGAACACGATAAGCGCTATAAGAATCAAAAGGTACCACTTCTGCTTCGAGGGTTCCTTTTCGAGCTTCGTGGCTTTCCAGAATGCGTCCATATCGCGCTCGCCGCTATATTCTGGAATGGGGCGTTCTACCGCCTCTGGTTCGCTCATGTAGGTACCCTCGATTCATTCCACCGCAAGACCGTCAGAGTGTACCAAAACAGGTGGAAGGTTTTCGCGCATTGGAACGAATTTACAGCGGCGGAGAGGGGGCGGGCCAATGGCTGCGCTCTTGCCATTCCTTTCTGTGAACTATATTGCTCGTTATATTATATCGTGAGGCAAGACCGCCTTAGCCAACCCCGAAAGTTGTCCAAGCATTGAAGATCGCCTCAAAGCTCGCAGTCCTGTTTGGAGGCGTGCGGGTCGGCGTTTTCGACTGATGTTGTTTGAGGCGTGGGCGAGACCGCGAAGGTCCTCGTTTCTCCCACAATTTGCCCCTGGCACGGGGGTGCGGCGCTGTCAAGAAAAGGTTGTTCTCTTGAATCGATTTCTCAATGTGGTACCGTCGCCGGAGAAAAAACGATACGCTTTTGAATCCCCCTCTATTTACACGGATTCCCACGCGAAAAAGCAAACCTTTGGCACCGGTAAAACCCTCAGCCGCTGCCCCAGAAGGGATGGCGGCGCAATTCTCATTCGGCGACGTCTGGGTCGTCCTTGGCCGCGCCCCCATCTTCCCCCTCCGCGCTCACGGGCGTCAAACGAAGCAACCGCGTTTCTCCGGCTTCCATGTCAATATTGACCAGGCGCTTTCGCGTCCATCCGATTTTCGGATCGATCACGTCGCGAATGTCGTACCACCGCTGCAAGTCAAGCGTTCGCTCCCCCGCGCCGCGCGCGTAAATATAGACGAGGTTCGAGGCGCGCTGGATCGTTTCTCGCGTTGGCGAGCCCGTCTCGCGCAACAGAGCTGGCTGTTTCACCACGGCGAGCAGTTCGCGCAACAGTCCTACGCTTACCGTAGGCTGGCAGACGTACGCCGTCGTCCAGCCCTCCTCCAAGAACTTTATGCCAGCGCTGGCCAATTCGGAGTCCGCGTAAGTCGACAGCGGATCCACCGATTCGTCTTCGATGTAAAACGCCGGCGACACAGAAACTCCCGATCCAAACGCCTCGCCAGCGACGGTCCATTCGCCCGAAAAGGCATAGGCGCTTTGATCCCTGAGCGCGTCCTCGCTCGCCCTCACCTCCATTCGCGTCGTCGCGCCAATACTTTCGACCGCAGCCGCCCGTTCTACATACCCCGGCGCGTAGATCCAAATCACCGACGCATGTTCCGCCGTGAACCGGCTGTGGAGCGCTGTGCGGTCTTCCTCGTTCAGGTGAAACGCATTTAACATGAGATAGGCGCCGGACCGGGGCGGACGTCCCGCCAGCACATCGCTCAACAAAACGAATTGGAGAGAGCAGCCCGCCTCGAGGGCCGCGTCTCGGTTCGCCGCGAGGGCGTTCGCGAAAAACGACGGGTCACCCCGTTGAAATGCGCCACCATGTTCATCGAAGACCACGCTCAAAGTAGACGCAACCCTGTCATCGTCGCGCGGCTCAGACGTCAATCGTTCCGAAGCCACCCGCAACGCGCCGACTTCTTCCCACAGTTCCTCATCGTGCAACCCGCCAGTCCCCGTGGCGTCGGAAACAGCGTACGAGAGGCCGTGGAGTGAGGCCATAGCGAAATTCCGGCGATACAGCCCTAGGAGATCGCCGACGCGAAGGCCACTGGGACGCACGACCTCACCGCCCGGATTCCTCTGGCCGATGCCCGTGCGCGTATTGTCGATAACAATCCAATCCTTGCCGCGCGATAACGCAGCATGTATCGCTCGCGTGTACCCCGCGACGCCCCCCAGGCCTCGATCCATATCCGAAACCGAGCTCACAATCCCGTCGATACGGCTAGCGCTCAGCCTACCCAAATCCACCCCGCCTGCCCCGCGTTCAAGCGACGGGCCAAGGCGCGCGTACACAAGCAGGCCGTCGCCCGCCTTTGCCTTAATCGATTCGGCAAGCCCGCCCAGCGCGTCCGCTGTGTCCTCAAGGGTGTAGCGCAAGTAGTCTGCGTTCGCTTGTTCGACGGGCAACATCAAAAAGGCAGGGCCGTCTTCTCCTGGGGGAGCGGGCACACGGGCTTCCGCCAGAAGCGCTCCGCCCGCGCCCCACGCCTCCGCAAACGCCTCGTCGCTTCCATACGCGCGCGCAAGCCACGCGCGAAACGCCGTCGTGTTCGCTTCCGAATTATCGTAGGAATCCGCGCGAAACCACTCGCCCTTCTCAAGAGCCGACAGGACGACCCCCACGAGTTCGACGGGACTCGCCATCGCGTCCACGTGATCCGCCATCGCCAGGATGCGTTCCACGGCGAAAGCCCGCCAAGCGCGGGAGCCTACACTCGGAAACGAACGGCCATTGAGCGACACCGAGGACACCTCCGATGGATTCGCTTCGAGCCACGAAGGCGGAGGATTGATATCCAACTCGATAATCACACGGCCCCGTGGCGCGTGTTCAGCGACCAGGGCGAGGGCCCGTTCAATCGGCTCCCACTCTCCTTCCCACGGAAGCGGCAGCGACAAGATGTACCTGCGCACCCCCGCCCGCGAAGCAAGAGCTATCTCCCGTCCCACGACGGCGCCATCGGCCCCGGCCCCTAACTCTGCATGAAAATAGAAAGGCGGATCCGTTGGAGTTTCATCGACGGATTCCATAGTTTCCGGAATCAAGAGCGGTTTCACATCCGAGCTGCCTACAACCGAAACGATACTCCCACCGCGCGGAGCGGTGACGCCGCCCACCCACATTCCGAGCAATAACATGAGGAGCATCAGGCCCACAACACCGAGCGCGCGAAGATAGATTCTCATCCTAGGCTTCGGCCCTACCAAGCGATTCGAGCCCTATCCAGCCCCCCAGATCGACGCGCTCGCCCGTATGCTCGGCATAGAATATCCGGTCGGCGCGAAACTCGACAGAACCCGCGGGCGCTTCCAGGACCAAATCTTCGCAATCCGTGGCCTCCAGCATCGCCAACACGTTCCCTTCTGAAATTACGGCAATCTCCAACCCGCCGATTTCAGGATAGCAATTGACTTGGACCACCCTCAACCGGCCACCCGAATGCCGATACGCCGCGCGGGACGACATGGGGCGCACACGATGCCCCTTCGCTTCAATCGCGCCGTACCAACCATCCTCGGGCAACTCAACACCGGGAAAGAACAGCAGGTCCCTCCGAATCAAACTCCAGAACCGGCACGCCGCGAGGCCGAGCGATGAGCGGCGCCGCCGTTCGACAAACGCCTTCGGGATATACGCGAAAGCCGCCAGCCACGACTTTCCATGCGCCCACACCCTCCATAATTCGCTGTTCAACAGAGCCCGCCCCACCGCCTTGCACTCGCCCAAGTCATAGCGAAACGCAACCCCCAGCATCAACGCGACCGGAAAATTCCGCATGACGATATACGCCCGGTTCCTCGTGTTCAGATAATACTTCCGCCGCGCCCAATCTCCCGTGCCCATGGTCGCGCTGAACTTGTGCCGGATGACGGCGCCCGCACACAATTGGATTCGATAGCCCGCATTCCAGATTCGAAGCGACAAATCCAGATCGTCCAAGTAGATTTCGAATTCCGTAGGCAATAAGCCGGTAACCCGCAGCGCGTCCGTCCGAATGAAAAAACCGGCTCCGCAAACGCCCGCAATCTCATCGTCATTGTCCCATTTCGAACCGTCCAGGCGTCCGAGCCCCATATCCCAAGCCCCGCCGTTCAACGTCGCGGTGAGGCCCACCGAATTCAGCAGCCACGGCGCGTCGAATAAGACCAGCTTCGGGGAAAGAGCGCCCAAGCCCGGATCAGCCTCCGCCATCTCCACCAGCCGCGAGATAGCGTCAGGGTCCGTCCAAGTGTCGTTATTCAACAGCAGCACATAGTCCGCGCCCGCCGCGAGCGCCCGTTCCATGCCCGCGTTATTGCCCCCAGCCCAACCGGCGTTTTCGCCCAACTCAACAAACTCGATGCGTTCGTCGTCGAACTCGGCCTTCGCAAACTCAACGGATCCATCCTCACTGCCGTTGTCGATAAGGACAAACCGCGCATTGGAATACGTCGAAGCCAAGAGCGACTCGAAGCAATCGCGAAGGTGCTCCTTACCATTCCAATTGATAACCAATATATGGACGAGGGGATCGGAATCCATGCTAGCCGATTTCTTTCGAGTACAGATAGAGGACAACGCCAAGGCGCACACGGAAACAATTAAGCCACAGAGGGCACAGAGCGGCCGTTGACCGCAACCGAATCGTGACGATCCTTAAGGAGAATACATCCTCTTCTGTCATTGCGAGGAGGCTCCGCCAACGCGGCAATCTCTTCAACCCGAGCAATCCACGAGAACGAGATTTCCACGGTCGCTTGCGCTCACTCGCAATGAGAAGTAGGAAGCCAAGTGAAACAGACAGAACAATTTCAATTCCCTGCGGGTTAGTATAGTACCGAGAGCGCGAAACTCTGTGTTCTACGCGGCTAACAGGTCCACGCATTTACCTGCCGTCGCCCTATCCAGAACCATCGATCACGCCTGCTAAATATGCTGTGGCCCCGGCGTAACCGTACTCGTCGTCTTGTCTTTACGATCTCTCATGATCCCCTCCGCGATACGCCGGACCTCGCGGCACAGCCATTTGTCCGTCGCGCTGCCCTCGACATAGCTGGCCGCACCAATCATATCCACCCGGTTCGAGTCCTTCAGCGATGCGGCCCGGTCGAAGTTGGCATCGGAATTCGGGTCGTACACAGCAAACGTAGACCCTCCATACTCCTTCACCACCGAAAACGAAGGGATATCGCTTGGACCATCAGCCACATAAATCATATTCTTGAACGGCACCCGGCGTTCTTCCTCGGGGATCGTGTCGTTAACCGTAATATCCTGATTCACATTCACGCCCTTGTTGATCTCGAACAAGGCGCGGGTCTTAGTCGTGTTATCCAGAAATCCCGCGATTTGGCTAATCTCGCCGACCCGCGGCGCGTCGCTAGGATCAAAACCTGGCGCGGCCGGTTCCTCGACGAAAACCGACGCCCACACATCGTCGACGTACGCCGCTACCTTCGACCCGCGCACCATCGCATCGAGCCCCGTGCTGACCACATAATGCTCCAGCCTGAGATCGCCGTCACGAAAATCCTTCTCCTCCATCAGCGTCTGCAGCCGCTCGAAAAAGCCGGGCATCCCTTCGTACAGCGGAATTCGCGCGCCCAACTCGCGCAGCTTCGCGTTCGACAGCCCCGGCATCAGTCCATGCTTCACATACGAGAGAAGGTGGCCGAGATAGCAGGTATCCTCCTGGACCTTCACGCCAGCCTTCGCGTAATACCCAGGCAGCGCGCGCACCTCTTCCCAAAAACGCGCCTCGTCCAGGCCATACTCCTCGAACAGAGGCGACTGCATATACGCGGGCGACACCGTCTTGTCGAAATCCCAGACGACCGCGATCACATTCTGTAAGAAAAGGCCCTTCTCCGTCACCGAAACTCCTCCGCATATCCCATGCTCGGCGCCGAACAATAACATACGGCCATCGCACCGGGTTAGCCAACACGGCGGCTCATCCGAATGACCCCACCTCGACAAAAACATCTCCGCGGTTGGATAGCTCTTGTTATTCACCGCGGAGGCACGGAGATGCCTCCGGACTCGCAACTCCGGCCCGGCAGTTCTCGGGGTTAACCCAAACTCAACGGCTTCTGTTGCTCGCCATGCAACAGCGCGTGGGCTTCCGACAACGCACCCGGAATCGCCTCGGCGTGGGGCGACTTGCTCAAGCACTTCGCCCAGTCGATTCCATCCATATCCTTCGCTTGATTGCCCGGAAAGAAGGGGTTGTTGCTCCCCAACATGTTGTAACGTGACTTGGCGAATTCAGTCATGTCATACGCTATCGCGAGATTTCGCAGCCGCAAGACCCAGGGCAAATTTATCTCCCCAGGCGTATCGTGCCAAACAGGCAGCCCCTCGTCCCAAGAGCGAGCCCAGCTCTCGCCCAGCGTCTTCGCCAATTCCGTTTCGAGACGCTCGATAATCGGCGCAATCAGCGCCTCCGCGCCATCCAGATTCTCAGCCGTTTCCATGTGGGTATCGAAATCGCCCGGTCTGGCCGCGCCGCAGCTTATCGTATGAACCTCCGGATGCGAGAGGCAAAACAGGCCGTTGAACACCATGGGATGAAACGGGGCCGTCAAGCGCATCAACTTCTCCGAGGGCCGATACAGCGCTCCGCCCTTGTCGTTTGGGCTGATGATAAACACCCCCATATCCTCATCGCGCGCCGCCTGCACGGCCGGGAGATTATCCTGCCAGATAAAGAAATAGTGGAGATTAACGCTGTCGAACTCGCCCGAGCGAATCGTCTTTACGATACTTTCCATTGGCCCGTGCGTCGAAAACCCAACATGGCGAATCCGTCCCTCCTTCTGCCAACGGCGAAGCGGTTCCAGGCAGCGCATCGCGTACTCGAACGATTGATCGTTGTTTATCCCATGGAACGAGAAAATATCCAAGTAGTCCATCTTGATTAGCGACATGGATTTCTCGAACACCTTTTCGAATCTTGCCACATCCGCGATAGGCCCGATTTTCGTTTGCACGATAATTTCGTCACGCGGAAGCTTGGGCAGTATCCTCCCCATTTGCTCTTCGCTCGTGCCATAGGCGCGCGCCGTTTCAAAGTGATTGATCCCCAGATCAAGCGCACGGTAGATCGTCGCCTCGACGTTCTTCTGACTATTCTCGCCGATAGGGTCTTTGCCCGACGACCACGATTGCTGATACCGCATCCCCCCACAACTGATAACCGGCATCTGGAGGTCGCTCCTGCCAAACCTGCGATACTTCATTGAAGGTCCTTTCTGTCTACGCTGGGAACAACCAGAATCAACAAAAGCTCCGAGCCTTCGCGGACAACAGCCCGCCGATCCATGCGAGAACCATACGGGAATGCGAGAAGAGAAATCTAACCTGCGGAGAAGCCGCCGCGCGCCTACGTTTCGCGCACCACACCGGGGATTTCGAGGCCCTGCACAAGCTGAACCAGATCTTCCGGCCGGAACGGTTTGAGCAGAAAACCCTCCGCTCCGCTTTCCGCCAGCTTCGCGTCGTTGTATGCGATGGGTTTCGCCGTCACCATGTAGATCTTGACGCCCTCAAGCTCCGACTTGATTCCCTTGCAGGTTTCCCATCCATCCATTCCGGGCATGGCAATATCCAGCAGCACTAGGCCGTACTCACGCCGCTCCGCAAGCGCCAGCGCCTCCTCGCCCGTCCCGCAACAGTCCACGGCAAACCCCTCGTCTTCCAGGCAGGTCGCCATAAACGCAAGGATCTCCTCCTCGTCATCCACGCAGAGGATCTTGTCACCCACCGGTTCGCCCAATTCCACCTCTTGACCAAGCGCGTGATGGATCCCGCTCAGCAAACTACTCTTGCGAAAGCTCCGCCGAATCCTCGCCGACGCGACCGACCGGTACTTTTCCCACACGGCGTCCTCGTTCGTCAGCAAGATTATCGGCAACGCGACCGTCACAGGATCTTCGATCAGCGCATCGAGCATCGGCCCCGCCTGACCCATCGCGTTCAGATCCACGATCACGCAGTCCGGACTATGTTTCCCCGCGAGTGCGGCCGCGTTCCCGGCCGACGACGCATGGATCATGTCCATTCCCTCCGTGGCCAGAATGTTCCTCATCTGAACGCTCAGGGCCCGGTCTTGGGAGACCAGTTCAATGAGCAGATGCGTGTCCTCTTGCCTCGGCTCGACCTGTTGCGGCGATGTGCCTGCCCCGTTCCGCGGCGACGCCAAGTTGAGCCGAAAGTGGAACGTGCTCCCCTCGCCCAAGACGCTCGTAGCCGAAATCATGCCCCCATGAAGGCGGACGATATCTTGTGCAATCGAAAGCCCGATTCCCGTGCCGCCATACTTCCGCGTCGACGACGCATCGTACTGATAGAAGCGCGAGAAGACCTTTTCCAGCGCCTCCTTTGGAATCCCGATCCCCGTGTCGCTCACCGCCACTTCCACCCACCCATCGCCCAAGCGCATTTCAACCGTCACCGTTCCCCCGTTCGCGATAAACTTCACCGCATTCGACAACAGGTTGTTGAATACTTGGCCGATCTTCCCCTTGTCCCCCTCGACGAGAACGGGGCCGTCGGGTGCCAGCAACTCGATTTCAATTTCCCGGCTATCCGAGACCGGTTGCACCACCTGAATACTCGTGCACGCGCAATCCACTAGATCAAAGGTATCGAAAATCATCCGCTCGTCGCCCCGGTGCAGCCTCGAGAAATCCAACAGGTTCTCGATAAGCGTCACCAGTTTTTCCACATTGCGCAAACTGATGCCGAGATAGTCGCGCTGCGTATTATTGATCGGGCCCACCATCCCGTTTAGAATCATATCCGTATAACCCATCACGGAAACCAGCGGCGTGCGGAGCTCGTGAGAAACATTCGACAACAGGTTCGTCTTCAACTCGTCCAGTGTCTTCAGTTCCTCATTCGCGTCGTGCAACTTTTGCCGGCCTCGCGTCACCTCCTCCAGCGATAACTGAAGATTCACCAGCATCTGCGCATTCCGGATCGCCACGGCCAGATGCGGAGCCATCTGCTCAATCACTTCCACATCGTGAACCGAATACGCGTCCGGCGCATAGTTTCCCAAGTTCAGTGTGCCAATAATCCGCCCGGTCGCATACAACGGTACGCAAAGACAGCTTTGCACCTCTTCGGGGAACTGCGGCGCAAACGGGCAACTTTCCGCGCCCACATCATCCACAACCAGGCAGCGCGCCTCTCGCGCCACCCACGCCGAACACGAAGTCTCCTTATCCAACACAAACGTGTGCCCTGGGCGCAGCTCCCGGTCCGGCCAAAGCTGCCGCCCGTCAAACGCGGCCCCCAATTCGTTCAGAAGCGCAACCGCCGCATAGTCGAAGTCCAACAGTTTCTTCATTTCCCCGACCAGGCTCTCGTAGAGGCGCCCGGCCTCGAGACTGGAATTGATCGCATTCGCAATATGGTTGATAGCGCTGATTCGCTCCGAACGCTCGGCGGACTCTCCCTCCAAACGCACGCTCTTCGTTACGTCGCGGAAGATCCCCTCGACACCCACCAGATTGCCTTCATCGTCCAAGACATGATTGTGAGAAACCTCGACACAAATATTCCGCCCGTCCCAGCGTCGCATCCACAAGCGCGAACGCTCGCCGGGCATATCCGACTCCAAAATCTCGGAAGGCTCCCCCGGTACCACGTCATGCTGCAACAGAGCGCGCACATCCTTCCCCAGCGCTTCATCCGCGCTCGGGAAACCGATAATCTCTACCCCCGCCGGATTCAAGAACGTGATGCCCCCCTTCAGATCCGCCTGATAGACTCCGTCGAGCATCGAGGTGACCAAGCTGCGATAGCTCTCCTCCGATTCCTCCAACTGGTGAATGTTCCGCTTGAGCGCCAGCGCCATGCTATTGAACGACGACGCCAGTTCCTCGATTTCATCCCCCGTGCCGATCTTCAACTTCAAATCAAAGTCGCCCTGCCTAACAATTTGAGCCCCTTCGTTCAGCAGCGAAACCGGCCTCACAATGTTATTGTGAACATCCCGATACGCATTAACGCATAGAAAAGCGATAAATAACACGCAGGTCAGAAGCGCCAGCCCGGCGCCGCGGTTCAATCCGCCGTACAACTGCGAGGTGAGGCGGCCGGCGACCAAGTAAACAGTGAGCTCCTCGCTACCCATCTCGGGGATCTTCCGATACGCGAGAATCACATCCTCGCTGACAACCTCAAGCTCCGGGACTTCCACGGCCGAGACATCGTCACCCGCGGAGCGTTCGGGATCACTAGCGCCATTTATGCCATACGCGTCCAACGCGAGGGTGCCGAAGCTGTTGCCGCCTTCCTCGCGAATCGCTTCTCCAAAGCGCACATCGGTTCCGAAAACAATCGGATTGGGAATACGGAAGTCGTGGTCGACACTCTCGAAGTACACCGTGAACAGTTTTTGCGGAGAAATATCGTAGATAAACTGATGGAAGTCGTGCGGGCCACTCTCCTCATCATCCATGCCGGCCGCGTATCGCAAATGAGAGTCGAGCCCGACGACGATCGACAGGTAGCCGAGCTTCTCGTTCCCGGCAGAGCTGAAAATCGGCGCGACGACCGTTCCCTCATACCGGTGCGCCGACCAGGAATAGCCATACTTCAAGAACTGGGCCTGCCCGAGCTCCGGCGACCAAGCGTCGGGAAGCGGCCGCGGCTCCTGTTCGGTGCCAACCACAGGCACTCCGTCGGAGTTATAAATAGCCGTATGTAACGGGCCATCTTCCACGCTTCCACGGGAAAAAGCTGCGAGGTGCGACTGGAAGTCCTTCTCAATACTCCCGTGCTCGCCCGAGGCATGACGCGTCAAAACGTCGACGACAACCTCTTCCGTTGCCAGGGAAGTCGCATCCTCAAGATGGTCCTTCGAAGAAAGCCTGAGTCCTTCGGAAGTCCTGTCTACCGAGGTGAGGAGGGTTTGGCGGGCGCTCTGGCTACGCTCGCTGCGCACCGTGAGATAGCCCACAATCAGCGCCAGCGCCATAGGCAAAATCCCGACCCATAGAATTGAAGTCAGGATCTTCCACTCGATACCGGAACGTGGGCCTTTAACGCTCATCCGCTAAACTGACATTTCCCATATGGACGCCCGTGACCACCACGGGCAGGGCTTTTTG
>PVBE010106278.1_pt1 | contig 14728 bp, 17 predicted proteins | sample 1631181 | NCBI WGS metagenome assembly PVBE01 (sample SAMN08397723, study PRJNA350692) | Marine metagenome, whole genome shotgun sequencing project. | isolation source: water | place: Pacific Ocean | collected 2012-04
CAAGTCCTTCATCCCGGTCAGTAGTTCGGCTCGGTTCAGTTCGAGGCAGAGGTGCATCAGTGGTTCCTTGGTAATCGGACGAGTATCGTAGTGTATGTACCCTCCACGGTAGCCGGCTCCGCCATAGGAGTGGAACCAGTCACCCATCTGAGTCACGTGGATAACATTGCGATTGGTAGTGCAGAAGCCGTTGCCGCCATCGACCTCAGCGACACAGTCGCCGTCCAGATATTTCATCATAATGTTCTGCTCCTGGGCATTGACATAAGCGCGGCCGTTCCAGCCGCCGTACCAGATGATAGCTTCGTAGTCATCAACGATATCGAGTCCCGCGTTTCCGCTCGGCAGGCCGCGATCAACCTGCTCCCAGAATCCAGCGCGGAAGACGTCGAACGAGAAACCCCCATCATTGAGAGCGGTCTCGATATGCGTTGCTTCCAACCAGGGGCCCGACATCCAGAACTCGGCATCATCGTCCATGACGAGAATCTTGGCGTCGCCAGGGTCCGCCCTCACGGGCGAAAACTTTCCTGCCTGTACCTTCACTGGCTGTGGCAGCATATCGTCCGGCGCGACGCCGAGCGGTGCTTCATCCGCGACGCCTAACGCCTCGGTTCCAACTGCACTCCAGTTTTCTAGCATGGCCGCCTCTGAGACGACTGTGGCTTGCTCCTCGTAGTCACCGCTGGCCAGCAGAGTAAAGCTGCTGAATGCCATCAAGACGGCGACTACAAACGCTGTCAACTTCCCGGTTGGGGAAGCGAACAAAAAGCTGTTTGTTTCCATTTTAACACACCTTTGGGTTTTGTCCTTTACCGACTCGCTGATGCGAGCACGGTCTGGTGGTATTCGCACCCCCTTTAATAAAATAACACCCCGATGCGGTGAAACTACTATTTAAGTTAATCGGTTAAAAGTTTTGACATTCAGCTACTTCCACGCCGGATATCGAGCACACGCAATTCCCGACCAGGCGAAAAAGGATGGACCAGTCGCTGAGCCTCCACTCGACCCCGTTCAACGAGCGCAGCGGCCGTTTCTGCAGTCGCATCCTCGCCGCGATTGGCAAGCAGATAGAGGTGCAAGCTCCCACCCGGCCGGGTTGCCGCTAGCGCCGGCTCGAGGTAATTCAGATGAGCTGTGGGGTGGTTCAGTACTACGCGGTCGAAGTCCCGCAAGCTGGGCAGAAGCGTTTCTGCCAGCGCGATGTGAAACTCAAAGTTTTCTGACGACAGATTATTAAGTGCAGAGTTGCGCTCCGCCCAGCGCTGTGCAGCAGGATTACCGTCTGCTGCAAGTACCTGCGCACCGGCAGCCGCAGCGCTGACTGCAAAGGGTGCCGCGCCAGCGAATGGGTCCAAAAATCTCTCGCCGGGTCGCACTAAGGCAGCTATGCGCGCGCGCTCGGTCGCCAGCCGCGGTGAGAAAAAGACTTGGCGCAAATCGACCTCGAAGCGCAGACCGTTCTCGCGATGGTGTACGACCAGATCGTCCTCGCCGGCGATAACGCGTAGCGCGCGAACTCGCCATCGGCCGTCGACGCCACTGTCGAGTGCGACTGTACGCAACTGGCCATGGCTTGCAAGCAGCGCCTCTGCAATGAGTATGGCGTGCGGTTCAGCTTCATCTGAGAGCCGCAGTATAGCTGCATGACCCAACAGGTCGAACCCGCGCGGAGCCAGCCTTCGCAGCGTAGAGGGTAGTTGCTGCCGGTAGTCACCGGCCGGTCGCTGACACTGCCGCGGTTCGCGCTCGACGACGTCACCATCAGCTGCTCCGCAAAGCGGCCAGAGTACACTATCGCCTTCCCGCTGAGGCAAGTAAGCAGAGTGCAGCACGCCGCTACGCTCGAGTGCGTGGCGCGCTGCCTCCGCCTCCCTACAGGACACCCTTAGGTGCTTCACGCTATTGCCTTACAGTAGCTGCCAGCATCCAGGAGACCTTCCGGTGTGCCAGCCGGCTGGAAAGCGGCAATCCAACCTAACTCATAAGGTGACTCATTGACTAATTCAGGCGCCTCTTCCAACTGCGAGTTGACCTCCACTACCGTTCCCGCCATCGGAGCGTAGAGGTCGCTGGCTGCCTTCACCGACTCGGCGACGGCGAAGCTCTGGCCTGCATCGAAACTATCACCGACCTGCGGCAGCTCGACATATACGACATCAGATAGGGCCGCCTGTGCATGGTCAGTGATACCGACCAGGATCGTACCGTCCTCGCGCTTACGCACCCATTCGTGCGTCTCGGCATACATCAGCTCTTCTGGAACTGCACTCACTGGAACGGCGGCCGCACTACGCGTCCGCTTAAGTGTTTTCCGCGGACCTCGACAGCCACCTCCGTGCCCGGCGAGAGTGGGAGATAGGCGAGCCCAATACCGATGCCGAGTGATGGCGATAGCGTCCCGCTAGTGAGAGTGCCAATACGTTCACCTGTGTGGAACACGGCACAGCCGGGGCGCGGTACGCCACGCTGCTCAAGGCGTACGCCATGCAACTGTGTGTACTCGCCCCGTTCGCGCTGCGCTATCAACGCATCGCGACCGAGAAAATCATGCTCCCAATCAATGACCCATTCGCAACCAGCTTCGAGCGGCGTCTGGCTCCCATCAAAGTCGCTACCGGAGAGCAGCATACCGCGCTCGAGGCGCAACGTATCACGTGCGCCGAGCCCGCACGGTACTGCACCACGTTGCAGTAGAGCCTCCCATATCGGTGAGGCTTCGGCAGCGGATACAATGATTTCATATCCACTTTCGCCCGTGTAGCCCGTGCCACTCACGAGCATCTCGCCGTGGCGCACGACACGGAACGGCTCCACAGCCAACCCCACCTCATCCTGCAACAGCCTTGGCGCGTCCGGCCCCTGTAGCGCCAGACATGCCAGTTCCATGCTGCGATTTTCCAGCATGGCGTCGAAGTCATCAAGGTGTGCCGTGAGCCAAGCCTCGACGCGGGTGGCAGTAGAAGCATTGGGAACCAGCAATAGCTCGTCGGCACCAAGCCGGTAAGTAATTGCGTCATCAACAATATGTCCTTGCTCGTCGAGAAGGTGGCAGTAGCGGCACTCGCCCGGCGCCAGTAGTGCCAAGTTCCCTGTTGTCATCCACGCCAGAAACTCTGCTGCCTGCGGACCGTGGAAGAACAGCTGCCCCATGTGCGAGACATCGAACAGTCCTGCCGCTGAGCGTACTGCACGGTGCTCGGAGATAATTCCCTCGAACTGGAGGGGCAGCTCCCAGCCAGCAAAATCAACAAGTCGCGCGCCGCGCACGGCATGGAGTTCATGGAGGGGACTGCGGAGCATCGCAACCGCATCCCGCCGATGGGCAAAACTCTTGGGGCGCGACTCAACGCTTATAACCGAGTGGATGTGCCGCACAACGTGGCAGTTCCTGGCGACGACAAGAAGAGCGGTTTCAAGCAGAGTGTAAAAGTTACCATCGAAGATAAAGAAGGGCAGAAACACACCTTGAGGCTGCCATTGCCGTATCGCCCCAAAGGTGAAATGTTCGCCGTCGCTGAAACCTTCCAGGGTGGTAGCCGCCTGCAGCTCGTATGCGAGGATGGAAAACGCCGTATGGGGCGTATCCCGGGCAAGCTGCGGCGACGGATGTGGGTACGCGAGAACGACCTGCTGATTATCGTGCCGTGGTCTTTCCAGGATTCCAAGGCTGATGTCAAGTTCCGCTACACGGCAACGCAGAGCGCCAACCTGAAGCGACAGAACCTGATACCGGAAATTCTGGATATCTACTGATGGAAGAGAGCCTGCTGGCACTGGATCGGCAGCTCGGGCAACTAAAACGGGCGGGCGATCGTGAATGGCGCAAGACGCTCGACGCAGTGTTTGACGAACCGACACTCAGGGCAATACAGCAGCTCTTCAGCCGCGGCGTGCTGTACACGCTCGAAAACATTCTAGCGACTGGTAAGGAGGCTAATGTCTTCCGCGGCAAGACGCATGACGGGCGCAATCGCGCAGTCAAAATCTACAGGCTCAACACCGCCACTTTCCGCAAACTGGCACCCTACATAGACGGAGACCCACGCTTCCCCCACGGAGGCAAGTCGCACCGCGACCGTATGTTCGTCTGGGCACAGAAGGAGTACAAGAACCTGCATCTGATGCACGCTGCTGGCGCGCGTGTTCCGCGGCCGTACCATGTCCATCGCAACCTGCTGGTGATGCAGTACCTCGGCTGGCGCTACCGCCCCTACCCAACACTGCGTGAGCTGCCACCAGCAAAACCGCGCGAGTTCCTGGAACAGCTAATGGACTCGATAGGTGCATGGCAACATGCAGGACTGGCGCACGGTGACCTGTCAGAATACAACGTACTTAATGTGCGCGAGACACCATGGGTAATTGATGTTGGACAGGGGGTCCCGCGACAGCACCCGCGCTTCGACGAATTGCACGCGCGCGACATGGCCAATATCTACCGCTGGTTCCGTAAGTGGCTGCCAGAGCTAAAGCTAGAGGAGCTGGAAACATGGAGTATGTAAGGATTCCACAGCGTCGCATCGGCGTACTCATTGGGCCTGACGGAGCGACACGCAAAGAATTCGAGGAAGCGACCGGCTGCGCGCTTGAGATTGACTCACGGACCGGCATCGTACACGTAACCCTCCCTGAAGGAGGCGACGCGCTGCTGGGGCTGCAGCTGCTCTCGGTTGCGCGCGCTATCGGCCGTGGCTTCTCACCAGAAGCAGCGCGCGACTTGCTCGACCCCGAAACCTACCTTGTGGTAGTCGATATACGCGACCATACGGGCCACTCACGGCGGAGACTGGAACGGATGCGTGGAAGGATTATTGGGCGTGGCGGCAGGACTCGCCGCATCATCGAGGAGCAGAGCGGCGCACAGGTGGCTGTACAAGGGCGTACGGTCTCCATCCTAGGCTCGCTGGCAGCAATCGAGGCGGCACAGGTCTCTGTGGGAATGCTACTGGGCGGTGCCGAGCACGGCTCGGTCTACCACTACCTCGAGGGGCACCGGAGAGGGCGATGACCGTCCATCTGCACAAATTGTTAAATATTTAGCATACGTGCGACAGAAAGCCCATTGTTCCGGACATGATAATGCAGTGCGGAATGTGGGTGTTGATGTGGAAGGTGCATAAATCTATGAAACGTAAATACGATAGGGTGAGAACGTGAAAATTACTTTTCTGGGTGTCGGTGAGGCGTTCGACGAAACCCAGACTAATGTATGCCTGCTTGTCGAAGCGGCTGGGCGACGGATGCTGATGGAGTGCGGTGCCAACGCGCCCTCAGCAGTCTGGAATAAGTCGACCCGGGCCGACTACCTGGATGGCATATTTGTCTCGCATTTCCACGCTGACCACACCTTCGGGCTGCCAGCACTGGTAATGCGCATGTGGGAGGACGGACGTACACGCCCGTTCTACCTGTTCGGACCGGTCGGTAGCCAGCGATACATTGAGCGAATGATGAAAATGGCGTATCCTAGCATGGTTGAGAAACTGCCCTTCACTCTCCGCTTCCGCGAGCTTCAGCGCTCACATCGCTGGGATGACTGGAACCTACGTGTCGTCAGCACGCGCCACTCGGTGCCCAACCTTGGGTTGCGACTGGAAGCGGGGTCGCCGCAAAAGGTATTCTGCTACTCGGGCGACGGGATGTTCACTCCCACTGCTGCTAAACTCTATACGGGAGCAGACCTGCTAGTTCACGAGGCATACCTAGAGGACGGACAGACTAAGACTCACTGTAGCCTGGTCCAGCTGGAGCGACTGCAGGACTTGGCACGGCCCAAACAGATGGCGCTAGTCCACTTACAGCGCAACCTGCGCAAGCAGAAAGACGATATCCTCAAGCGTTATCGTCGCAGGAAGTGGACTATTCCCGAGGCAGGCGACAGCGTCACCTGCTGAGTGGGCCACCAGCGCCTCGTCCACAACGTCAACTTCGAATCGGCACGTAAGCTAACTCAGGTTCCTTCCGGGCATCCTTGCGGGCAGCTCTATGGCCTTGCTTTCCAGCTCGAAATCCATGTCGATGGCGAGCTTAATCCCACGACCGGTATGGTTGTAGATTTCGCGGTGCTCGAAGAAGCATTTGCGCCGCTCAAGGCACAGCTAGACCACAACTACCTCAATGAACTGTCAGGATTGGAAAACCCAACCAGTGAGGTCATGGTTGAGTGGATCTGGAAGCGGCTGGCGCCTGAGTTGCCAGGGCTATGCAAGCTGGTGCTGTGGGAGAACAAGCGCTCGCGAGTCGAGTTCTGCGGCTGAAAGGGGACGGCTCATTTTTTAGCCGGCCGCCACTGAGCGGGTGTGCCCACCGTCGCCTTCCGAGTTGATACGACCGCACGCGGCAAACGGCTGCTCGACCTGGGTGAGCTGATGCGCGAGGCCGGATACCTCGAGGGGTTCAGCTTCGACCATGATGCCAAAGAGGTCCGCTTCCACTTCGCTAAAACACCTGTAGTCCTTGGTCCCAACGGCGAGATTGATCTGGATGAACTAGATGAATATATTCGCAGCGAGACCTCAATCGGCAAGAAATTCGACGATGACCTGTTGCGCGAGATTTTCAACCTCGACGAGACTGGACACGTCTGGCAGCCAGAAGAGTAACACCAGCTAGGACAGCCACCACCATCCAGACTGTCGGTGCCGGGATGAGTGAGTCATCGTCGCGCTGTAGCGACTGCACCTCAATCTGCACGGTCGCCTCACCAGTCGCACCGGCGGGGTCGCGCGCGACCAGCGTCAACGTATGGGCACCGGCAGTAAGCTGGACCTCGATTGACATTTCGGTCGTCGTCGCGAGTAGACCATCATGGTCGCTGCTCCAGACAAAAAGCAGCTGGTCGCCGTCCGGATCACTGGTGCCGCTGGCAGATAGCGTGAGGGGCGAACCCTCTGTCAACTGCGTTCCAGGGAGTGGCAGTGCAATCAATGCCTGCGGAGCGCCGTTGAGCGCTTGTTCCAGAACGGTTACGGTAACGCTGGCCGGGGCAGACGAGCGCACATCTTCGTCATCCTCGACCTCGAGTGTCGTGACATAGCTACCCGGGACAGTGTAGGTATGCAGCACCCATGATTGCGAGCCCCAGCCAGTCGTTTCACCATCACCAAAATCGAAGGCGTAGGCGGCAATGCCAGAGTCGTCGCTGGATGAATTTCCGCTGAAGCTGACGGGTTCACCGACTGGCACCTCTAGCGGGTCGACTGTCAATCGCACCGTCGGCCTGCGATTGGCACCATCATTGGTCACCTCGACCTCGACTGTGGCTAACGATGAGTAATTAAAGCCGTCCCACGCCCGCGCCTCAACGCGGTAGCGGCCGTTCAGGTCCTGCGTCGTATTCCACTCCCAGCTCCAGGCAGTGGTGCCTTCTGCTACTTCCCACTCGCCAGAAGAGACGCGCGCCTCGACACGGCGCACCGCCCAGTCATCACTGGCGGTACCAGAAACAGCGACCAGACCAGAAACAATCTGATTCTGGTAGGGACTGGTAATGAACAATAACGGTGGTTGGGTGTCGATTACGTCCACCACGCTGACTGTGAGCTCTGCAGTGTGGTCGGACTCGTCAGCGTCGCTTGGGGAGATGTCAACCAGTTCCGCCGTTAGCGTGTGATCGCCAAGCGTAGCAGTCCAGTCAATTGCCAGTGTGAGTGCCTGTTCAGGGTCCAACGACCCTTCGCTGGTACCGAGGGGGGCGCCGTCAGCGGTGAACGTGACGCTAAAGCTGCGCGCCCGCCCATCACCTTCGTTAACGATACGTGCAATGACCTGCACATCCTCATCTGGTAGAGGAACTTCGGGCTGTAGTCTCAATTCCTCTATGCGCAGGTCGGGAGGGTCGCTGTAGCTGCTAATATCGAGCATAACCGGGATGCCGGAATTGTTATTGAGCGCAAAGCTGGCGCGGAGCTGTGTCTCAGTAACTGTGGCCGGTGCTCCCAGGTCAAAGCGCAGTATCGGATGCGAGGTGAGCAGCTCGCCCGCATCGGGCTCACCTGTGTAGTTGAACCAGGCGCGCACGAAGTGCTCACCGCCCTGCTCGCCGAACCAGAGCCCATCCTCGGCGCTCAGGCCATTCGCCGTCCCGGCATCCAGCTCGAAATTGCCGGGCGCTGGCCACGCTGCCGACCAGCGCGCCTCCATTGTGACTGAATCAGGAAGCTCGCCTTGCTGATAGTTCTGCATAGTACCACCATCCTCACCACGAGTAGTGAACTCTGTACGAGTATAATCCATCGCGAGCGTGAAACTTTCGTTCTCGAGCACCGGGATTTCAGCCGGTCCTGCCAAACTACCGGACCGCAGGTCGAGCGATCGCTGTACGGCGCCAAGGGCGTCAACAGTGCCCCAGCCGTAGCAGTTGTTGGGCGTGTAGAACTCACCGCAGTCCAGGTCGAACGGGACACGGTGATCGCTGGTCTCACGCATAATCTGCTTGTAGGGGCTGGCAGTGGAGTCAGAACGCATAGCAGGATTGGCCTGTGCCATCAATGCTGCCAATCCCGCGATATGCGGAGTTGCCATGCTAGTGCCGGAGTAAGATACGTATCCATCGCCACTGCCCTTCTGAGCTGACATCACGCCGCCGCCGGGCGCCATCACATCGGGCTTGAGGCGACCGTCACCGGTCGGGCCGCGCGAAGAGTATATTTCTCGATTGTGGTCATCGTTGACCGAGCCGACGGTAATCGCGCGCTCACTGTCGCCTGGGTAGGTGACCGAGCTGGGGTGCGCCGCGATGCCGAGATTACCGTTGCCGATAGCTACGGTAGTCACGATGCCGTTCTCGACGGCGGTGTCGAGCGCCTGCGAGATGGAGGACTGTCCGTCGTTGGTTGCACCTGGTATCACGACAGGGCCGCCCAGCGAAAGCGACATGACACGGATGTTGAAGCGGTCACTATTAGCGATGGTCCAGTTGACCGAGCGTAGCAGGTCGTTAGTGTCACCGCCGCCACCATCGAGCGCAATGACTCCCGCTAGTCGCGCCTGCGGTGCCACACCGGCATAGGTTCCAGAGGAGCCTCCAGTACCAGCAGCGATACCTGCACAGTGGGTGCCGTGGCTACCGGAATCGTGTGGCTGCTCTTCGGGGTATTCCTTGTCGGTATTGGCATTGTAGAACGCTAAGTTCCCGTTCGAATCAACAGCTATTTTCGGGTCCTCGGTACCAGAATTGTCATCGAGGTCATCGAGCGACTCGTGGGAGAAGTCAACGCCAGTATCAAGAATCGCGATGGTCACGTTCTCGCCGCGGAATCCCAACTGCGACCACACATTGGTAGCACGGATAGACTCCACTGTATTGTCAAGTGTCGGGTAAAACATCACGTCAGGCTCAAGCCACACTAGTCCAGGGAGTCTCGTCAGTGGTGGTAGCGCATTGAGCGGCACAACAGCACCAAAGGTATCGAAGAGAGGGAACCAGGATACTACATCTCCATCGAGCGCAGTGATGGAGTTTCGGTGCTCACTGCGTAGCGAGTCAACGCGCATAATCACTGAAATCTGTCCATCAGGAGCTGGAGCGCCACCCAATTCACTGATGCGCTCCGGTTCCGATGCCATCAGTGCCAGCCGTGGGTCAACCAAATGCGCTGTCTCCGTCGGAAGTTCAATCCCGCCAAACGGCAGTGGAGTAGCTCCAGCGGGCAGAAAACCAGCCAGCGCGGGTAGCGCCAGCAGGGCGACCAGCAGCAGCGCAGTGAATCGCTTCACGAAGGTGGGGAGGTCGGTGGGTGATAAGCTTTTGCGGCCGCTATCTGACATACTAACTCATAATTTTACTATGAGTGAACTAGAGGAGGTTAATGTTAACGTAGAAATGATGCGTGAAGTTGCTTCTATCAATGCTGACCTGCCTATCGCCGCGCGAATCCTCTCCCGCATCCAAGCAGCCAAACCAACACAGGTCACCAGAATCATTAATATTCAGGATTCGGTAATCAGCCGTTCTACTCTGAACCTTGATGGGACAGACGGAAATATCGAGGACAGCATCGTAAGTCGGTCCGGGTAAAAGCGCAGAGTTTACCCGTAGAACTGGCGCCCGGACCGGGATTCGAACCCGGGTTCGAAGCTCCGCAAGCTCCAGTGATTCCTAGCTACACCATCCGGGCGCGCGGCGCGATGGCGCCCCTTCTTTAAAGCCCGCGGGGAAGAGCAAAGGTCAATCCTTAATATGACGCGCATTGGCGCCGCATGGCAAGCGTGATGCTACTACTTGGCTCAGCCAGCGACAAGCCGGTGGCAGCGAAGGCGGAGAAGACACTAGAGCGACTTGGCATCGATCATGAAACACACGTTGCGTCAGCGCACCGTACACCCAAACGTGTGGTCGAACTAGTCGAGAATTCTGATGCGCAAGTGTTCATCGCCATTGCCGGTCTTTCAGCGGCGCTGCCGGGCGTCGTCGCAGCTCACACACGAAAACCAGTTATCGGCGTGCCCTGTACTTCAGACAGCTCACCCGGAAACCTCGACTCGCTGCTCTCGGTAGTACAAATGCCACCAGGTGTCCCTGTAGGCGCAGTCGGACTGGGTCGTGGCGATAACGCGGCACTACTGACAGCACGAATCCTGGCGCTTGGCAATGATGGAATCGCGGCTGCGCTGGAAGATTACCAAGCCGAGCTAGAACGCAAGGTTATTGAATCGAGTTAAAACTCGCGATTTGGCTTACCATTTTTCTCGATGACCGCTATTTAATCTTTGTAGCCGTGTTTCCCGATGAGTGGGACAAACGCGACGCCGGAATGCCGTGTTTCGCGCCAGTCATCACCGTCATGCTCGATTACGAGCAGTTCCTGCAACGTGCGACCGCCAACGGGTACCACCATGCGGCCTCGTACAGCGAGCTGTTCGCGCAGCGGTCCCGGCAAGCGCGGCGCGCCGCAGGTGACCATGATACGGTCAAACGGAGCCAGTTCAGGAAGTCCCAGCGAGCCGTCGGAGTGATACACCGTCACATTCGCAACCTCCGCAAGATTAGCGCGCGCCAGCTTCACCAGCTGCGGAATGCGCTCGACGGTGTGTACCTCCCCCTCCGGCGCGACCATCGCCGCTGCGACCGCCGCGTGGTAGCCGCAGCCGGCTCCGACCTCGAGCAGCCGCTGTCCCGGTCGTGGTTGCAGTTCCTCCAGCATCATTGCTACCATGTGCGGTGCAGAGATGGTCTGTCCGCGCCCAATGGGTAACGGCGTGTCGTCCCACGCCGCGTATTTCTGCGGCTCTGGTACGAACGCGGCGCGATTAACTGAATCCATCGCCGCCCGCACCGCTGGAGTTTTCAGGTAACCGCGCCGCTCCAAGTAGTCAAGCAAACGGGTACGTGCTTGGCTCATTTCGGCCCCAGCAACCGACGGTTTACACGTCCGCACTGCAAACAGGTGGTAGCGTGCCATCCCTTGCGCGATAGACGCACGCGCGTTGTCGCTGGACCTAGGAATCCATCGCAGCCTCGGCAGACGCGCAGCCGCTGGTCGCGCGTCAGCTTCTGCCGATAGCGCTTGCCAATAAGTCGCGCCAGCTGCGCGCAGCGGTCAGCGTCGTCCTGCCGACCCTCCAGCGCCCAGCGCTCAGCCTGCTCCAGCAAGTGCGCGATGCGCTCGCGAGCGATGGCTTCCATCTGTTGCGTGCGGCGGCCGCGACGACGCGATGACATGGCGCGCGAGTGCCCGGTTTTTTAATCACTTTAGCCCGTCGCCACGGGTTTTTTATACCTTGTATGCCTGACTAATGGGGAATTAGAAATGCATACTGGTCCAATGGAAAACATAAGCAAGTTACAGGAATACCTCGCTCTGAGAAAGTCTGAAGGACTTAAGACAGATTCTATGAAGACTACCGAGTCTCATATTCGGAAATTCTTCGAACACCTGGAATCTACTGGCAAGGTACTCAATGAGATGCAGCAGACCGACTTCACCCAATGGGTGAACTACCTACGTGACAGAGGGCTGGCTGACAGTACCGTCAACAATCACGTCATGCAAATTCGTTGTTTCGTGCGGTGGGCTCTGACCGGCGTTTCACATGGAAAGGGGGCCGATGCACCTTATCCCGAGTGCGTTCGCCACCTCCGAGTTAAGGCTCCGTTCAAGTGCGAACGGCTCAATGAACACGCCACCATCACGCAGGAGATATACACCAGAATAATGGACGAGGCCCGGAAGCGGAACACAGACCTACCGGTCTTCATCGCTCTGCTGTTTGACACCGGTGCGAGGCGAGGAGAGATTCTGCCTCTGAAGCAGAAGAACATAATCCCGAACGGCAATTCAACCTATCTGGAGGTCCGGGGCAAAACCGGCTACCGCAGAATTCCCGTTGTCAGTTCTTTACCCATCCTGAAAGACCACCTCCAGAAAATGCCACAGAATCCGGAAGCGTACCTGTTTCCGGGGAAGAATGGACACAATGGAAAGAGCTACTTCGAAGACCCGCTGCGGTACATCGTGAACGACCTGAAGGCCGAAGGACTGGTACCACGTGACCAGCGATTGACATTCCACACTTTCAGACATCACCGCGTGACCAAATACTCAACGCAGGCAGGCTGGTCAAATCCGATGCTGGAGACCCTTTTCGGCTGGTCTAAGGGCTCAATGATGCCGTCGCATTACTCCCACCCCACAGAGAGCGACATGGCCACTGCTGTAGCCATTGCACAGGGTTTGGCGGAGCCGGATGAACAGCAGCAGTATGATGTACTGAGCTGCCCGAACTGCGAGCAGGCTGTACCTCTAGCAATGAAGTATTGTGGATACTGCGGCTATGCGATGAACGCAGTAGACCGGATCGAAGTGGATGCGCTGAAGGACGACATCGATTCCATGGGACCAGAGGCCATAGAAATGTGGCAGGCAGGGAAGGAGGCTCTGGCCATGGTGAACAACCCCCAATTCAGGGCCTTCATGGAAAAATATAACATCAGTTCGGAGGCGAAAGCGGAGCTCACCTAGAGTTCCGCTAACCGCTCTATCATTAACTGACAGTAGCCGCGACCATCACCAGCTGAGAGATACGGCAGGCGCCCCTCTTCCAACCCGCTCCAGCCGTCTTGTCCGAACCCCTCCATCTCGAGCATCCTCACCGCAATCGACTGAAGTTCCATCCACAGGATACAAGCCAGCTCCTCATTCCCACCAGAATTCAGTTCATTCTGGAAAGATTCTATCTTTCTGATGATGTATCGCTTGATGAAAGGGTCCATTCCAGATGTTTCTTCGCGTTTTTCTGGAGGCGGGATTTTGGCAGACCAGTAGTAGACCTCCTGACTTTGCACCCTCCCGTCTTTCCGGCGTGGTATACGCTCCTTCTGGCTCCAGACTTTCCCCGCAACACGCAATTCGTGGAGGTTCTTCGAGACTGTGCGGCGGTCCAGTTCCGTACGCTCCGCGATTCTCGCTATTGTACAATGTACATCGCCGGATTTCCAGGTCTCTAGGACGTAACACACCTGCCTGCGGGCCTCTCTTTCTCGCTTATCAGAATACATTGTGTACAGTGTACATTACTTGATGACTATTATAATCTCCCCTAGGGCTCACGGCTGGTGACGAAAACGTCGAAGCGTCTCCAGGTAACTAAGGAGATGGTCGAACAGCTTTCGCCCATACAGAGGGCGGTACTACGCATGTGCATTGAAGCGCAGGATAAGGCTGAATGAAGCGGCTCGATGCCCCCCGTTCTGTCAGGAAGCACGGCACTTCCTGGCTGACCACAGTACCTCGCGAGGCTCTGGGTCCGCTGACCCAGGCAAATGATGTGGTGGCCGAGTGGAAATACGACTTCAATTCGCAGAAGTGGACGGTCCGCTTCCGATTAGCGTAATGATCTGGATTAACCCCCAACTGTGTTTGTATTACGTTGTGTAATACACTTTTTTTCCAGAACACATACCTTATCCTAATCTTTTTTCTATTTAATTAATAATTGAACTATTTATTAAATAATAGGAAATGAAGGGGGCTTCACCTTTCTGGTTTGTTGTTGTGTTTAAAAGTGTTTGGCAAAGCAGTATATACCTTGTCACTGCCCCTCCACTATGACAGGGCTATTTGGGCCAACTCGACCTCTACTTGTAATAATTATTTGGCATTAATAAATAATCATTTAAGCACTTTCAGACTTCAGGAAACTGCCCAGGGGTCAGTTGAATCCCAAATTGCTGGAATTCTACAATGAGAATCATTATTTGTGAGTTAACTTAACCTGCCATCACCGGTTGGGAGACCCCCTGAAGCGCTTCTGAACCCCCCCATAGGGGGGGTTCTTCTTTTCCTATTATTATTTGTATGATGGATGTTTATGCTTAGGTAAGTAGAGAGACTAAATCAGCGTCGGCGGCGCAGCGCGATGACGGCCACGGCGGCGACAGCGGCGGCCAGCGACGGCGCGGGGATGCCTCCACCGCCGTCGTCTCCACCACCACCACCACCAACTGTTATGACGCGGGAATCTGTGGCTGTCCGACCATCATCATCGGTCAGGCCAAGGACTGCCGTGTAAGTTCCCTCTTTGTTATAAATATGGGTAGTAATTCCACTCTGAGTCGATGACCAGTCATAAATTCCATCACCATTCAGGTCCCACTCGTACTTGACGATGGTGCCATCCTCGTCAGTGCCCGAACCGGTGAAATGGACCTCCGTGTTTGGCTCTACCTCGACGTCTATACCCGCCTTTGGAATGGGTGCAATGCCAACAAACAGCGCCTTGA
>PVBE010400125.1_pt1 | contig 14728 bp, 18 predicted proteins | sample 1631181 | NCBI WGS metagenome assembly PVBE01 (sample SAMN08397723, study PRJNA350692) | Marine metagenome, whole genome shotgun sequencing project. | isolation source: water | place: Pacific Ocean | collected 2012-04
AGTAAAGAACTTATGCTCTTTAGTAATCGTTGCTACCTTATTAGAAATCTTACCTTTTAATCCAGATAACTTACGAAGTTTCTCTGCAGCACCATCACTCTGAGTTCGCATCTGTGTATATCCTACTACTTCACCTTCATAGAATTCATTATCCTTTATTAACTTTGATACAGACTGATCAAGTTCATTAATCTTATTATTCTTTTCTTCTATATTCTCTTTGCCACGATTTTCTATCTCCCCAATAAACTCCCTTTGCATAACAACTTTATCACTAAGAGATTCTTTCTTTAATTCTAATGTTTTAACATCATCCTTTATCACACGCATCTTATCTTTAACGAAATTACCCATCGTAGAAAAGATCTTAATGTCTAAAAGATCCTCAATAACTTCTCTTCTATTAGCAGCAGTCAATTGCATAAAAGGAACAAAAGTACTAGAACCCAAAATAACAATTTGAGTGAAAGACTTATAATTCATCTTAAGAACATTTTGTTCCAACCACTTCTGTTGATCTAAAACATGAGCATCTTGATCTAATAACTCTCCATCTCTATAGATCTTAAAAATATTTGGTTTAATTCCTCTTACTACTTTCCAAGATATACTATTAATAGATAAATCAATTTCAACTAAGCAATTCTTTTCATTAGTAGTATTAACTAATTGAGGCTTAGTAATTTTTCTAAAAGCCTTACCATACAACACAAAAGTCAAGGCATCTAAGACGGTTGATTTCCCAGCACCATTAGTGCCCACAATCAGTGTGGTAGAATTTTTATTTAATTGAAGAGAAGTTGCTTGATTGCCCGTGCTTAAAAAGTTGCGCCACGAAATCGTCTCAAATATAATCATGTGGTTTTAATGGGGGAATTACGATATCATTGGGAGTAATAATAGTATACCTGTGGCCATGCATTTCACAAGTTTTAATCATTACCTCATCTTCAACTTTAATAACTTTCATTTCAGGATAATCCATATCCTCTAATTGTAAGGCATAACGAGTAGCGTCATCTTCCTCTTGAAAAATATAAAGAACTTGATCTTCATCATCATCTGTCACAGAATAGGCTCCCTCTCTTTCCTTTCCTTTTATAGTTATAATGTACATTATACCATCTCGCAAGATTCTTGATAAATTTCCTTTATCATTTTCTGAATAACGGACTTGTCCAATTCTGTTTCTGACTCTAAAATATATCTATCCAAAATAGAAAGAGTGTCCTCGGATTCCTCGACATCAAAATCTTCAGATTCCACTAATTGAAAATTCTCAACTACTTTTAATTCAGCAACTCCTACAGAATAAAGATTATCAATAAATTTTTCAAATGCAAATTTATCTGTTTTTTTCTTAACAATAACCTTAACTATTTTATTCTCATACTCCCTAGCATCAAAAGTCTGATAAGGAGTATCCTCATAATATATCTTATAAAACAATTTATAAGGATTATCAATAGGGGTATGTTCTAAAGTTTCTGTATCGAAAGTATGAAATCCTCTCGTATGATCACAATCATTCCAAAACATCTCATAAGAATTGCCCAAATAATAGATATTTCCTTTATTAGATCTGATGTGAAAATGTCCACTATAAACCTTCTGAAACTTCTCAAAAGGATCCATAGACATCCCATTTTCGTGAACATGTCCTTGTGTAGCATAAAATCCATTAAGTTCAAGATGTCCCATACACACAGGATCACTTGATCTTTCAATCAATCCCAAAGCCATCTCTTCATTCTCAGAATTAATCCAAGGAATAAAAAGAACATTTAGATCACCCAACAGCACACTCTCAACTTCAGAATATACCTTTACATTATCATATTCTCTCAATAACAAATCAATAGAATTTATCTTATTACTATTTTTATAATAAGCATCATGATTACCTACTATAAGATGTAAAGAAATTCCTCTTTCTCTTAATGGGTCAAAGAATACACTTTTAGCCCATGATAATGCAGAAAAATCTACCCCTTTACGGCTATCAAAACAATCACCCAAATGACATACCGTAGTAATACCTTCCTTGTCTAAGGTAGGAAAGAAAACATTTTTATAAAACTCTTCAAAATAATCATGAAAGAGTTTAGAATTTTTACGCGCACCGAAGTGGGTATCACTGATTAAGCCAATACGCATAATAACTCTTAGCTAGATTTCAAGTATAACACGGCAGACTCAAGAAAGTCAATGATATCTAAAAACATTCCCAAACCAATATTACAATTTTTACACAATAATCCCCTAACTTTGCCAGTTTCATGGTTATGGTCTACTGCTAAACTTTTTCCAGAGGTGAGTAACTTTAATAAAAGAAATCATCTAAAAATGAACTAATTTGTGGATTAGAGTCTGAATACTTACGGAAGTTTTCAATATCCCTTTTTGTTGGATTTTCAATCCTCTCTTTTGCCGTTCCACTATAACACTCAGAGAGATCAAATCCAATGTAGTCGTGGCCCAGTAGTGTGGCTGCCACACCTGTTGTTCCTGAACCAGAATAGGGGTCAAGGACAACACCTGGCTCTGACATCACAGCCTCAATACACCTTAAAGGCAATACAAGAGGATATGGTGCTGGATGTGAATTCTTTACATCAGGAGGAAACTTCCATACTGAAGTAAAATCAGCACACTTTCTAGACATCTTTGGATGTTTATCTCCCTTACATAACCAATAGATTCTTTCCTCACACTGAGTAAATCTATATCCAGAGATTTCTGTACCAGTTGATTTAGTCCAGATGAGTTCTTCTCTAATATGCCACTTGGACTTCCTCAACCACTCAATAGGGTGAATACAATCTCCCTTCAAGTATCTAACTTTATGATTATAAAATAGAGAACCACCAGGAACTGTTTTATCATAGAGAGTATCCAACAACTCTACTTGTTGTTCCTGATACACATCCTCTGGGAGACTATCATTGAAGGAATCGTATTCAATCTTACGAAAAACACCATTGCTTTGTTTTCCGGGGATATACTCTTTGACCAAAGATTCTTTGGTGGATCCAACACTATGTTTATTATATGGGGGTGAGGTGACAGTACAGTTAATAAAATTATCTTCTAACTCTCTAGAGAGTTTAATACAATCACCAATTATCAAGTCACAAGTCAAATAACATTCCTCAATGAATTCTTCAATTTCTCGATCCATCCATATAAATCTATTTTCATTGATACCTCATCTTACTATAGACATTATCTTTTATTTGGTTGTATTCACTATAATTGGCTGCATCAGCTTCATTAGAATCAAAAACTTCATCAAAATTGGTCTTCTCTAAAATCTTATTCTTAATCTCCAATTGCTTCTTCTCTTGTGAAATCCTTCGAAGAAAAGCATAATAAATGATTTGAGTGAAATAAGCAAAAGGATTCTTACTCTTATCTGGTGAGAAGTTATGAATATATCTTACGCAATTCTCGATTCCATCACATATCATATCATCCTTAAACATATAATTCACAAAGTTTGGCTTATATGATAGATGGTTAGCAATCTTTAAAAAACACTCACCAATGTATCTGGGAATGACAGGCTTAGGCTTTCCTTCTAACTTAGCCCTTTCTATTTCAGCAAAGTAATTTTCAAGAGCATTAAGGAACTCCTTATTATTCACATAATGTTCGGACCTTTTAGCTCTTTTCATCAATATAATTACTTATATGAGTAATAGTATACCATGTTATTTAATAGTTGACAAGTCCTTAAAATCCATATAGAATAGGTTTGTTCACAATGAAAGGATAGGTTCGCTATTCTTTAGAAGCTGGATTCATATTAAAAAGTTCTTCTAGAAGCTTCTTAGCGTCATTTACACTTCCTAGATGACCCATTTTTCTATCTAGTTTAGTATTAGAATCTTTATTATGTCTACGAATAAAATCTTGATAATAACAAATCATCTCCACATCAGCTGATTCAGACATAGTAAGAACATTATCTAAATCGATAACGAACAAATCTTCTTTTGTAGTCTTTAGCCAGGGTTCGAATTTATAACCACAAGTTCTTCCTTTCATCCTCACTTCTTCTACCGTTATAGGATTAGATACTAGCAACATAGTTCTATCTTCTTCTTCAGAAGCTGTTATCTGAGCAAATATTTCTTCACCAGATTTAAATTTAATTGTTGCGTAAAAATTATCCTCAATCAAAATAGTTTTCTCCCTTTCTAATCTTTAATGTCAATTGATATTATCTCGTAATTAAATTGTTCTTTAACATAAATTTTTATTCTTTCAATAAAATGGTTTAAAGTATAATTTTTTCTTGATCCTTTAGTTAGATCATCTGCAATATCGTATAATTTAGCCTTTACTTTGTCCTTTCCCTTTCTGAGGACTCTACCAATGGATTGGAGATTTCTAATGCGGGATTTGGATGGTGAACCAAAGATGACGTTGTGCAACCGCTTAATATTAATACCTGTAGAGAAAGTGCCGTAAGAAGCAACAATAATAGCATTGTTCTCTTTTTCTGTAATTTCTCTAACCGATTCTCGCTCTTCAGCATCTACTCCACCGTGAACAAAGAAAACCTTTCTTCCATTCTGTACAGAATTCATTATCATATCGTAAAGTATCTGGCCGAGGGTTTCTACTCTACTGTATAATATAAGTGTATTACCTTTTAAATCTAATGCCAAATTTTTTATAAAATTATTTCTTTTAGGATGACTAATTAAGAACTGTATTTCATCTTCATAAGTCTCAAACTTTTGAGGTTTATATTTTAAAACTAAACATTGAATATCCAATTGAGAAAGATATCCTTGATCTATTAAAGCTTTGGATGAAGTTACTTTATAAGAAGGTCCAAATAATCCCTCTAATACCCATTTATGAGTCTGTGTGCCATCCAAAGTGCCGGTAAATCCATACCTATACTTAGCATGATGCAACTTGTCCATAATATTGACAAGAGACTTACTTTTGAAAAGATGAGCCTCATCTCCAATAATGACATCATAATCCTCAAAGAAGCTTCTATCCAAATTATAAACTGATTGCCAAGTAGTTATAGTAACTTCATTAGCATTAGTTCTTTCTCTACCTTGATAAATTCTATGACAATGATTTTGTGGATCCCATCCATAATCTTCAAAATCTTTATACATTTGTTCCACCAAAGAAGTGGTAGGAACTACTAATAAAATTTTCTGATGTTTGGCTACAAAATATCTCACAATAGCATAAATCATCAAAGATTTACCTGAAGCTGTAGGAGATATAAGAAGCTTACGATTATATCTTAATGCATCATAAACAGCATCTATTTGATAGTCCCTTGCTTTGAATGTAGTAATAGATTTTATATAATCTTTAACTCCTTCTTTTGAGACCATCTCATTGATTTCAAAAGGAAGACCATAAAACTTATTATCTTTGAATTGATAAGTATAATTGTGATTTTCACAGAACGCCACAATCTTATCTAACAATCCAACATAAATTCTCTTAGTCTTAAGATTGTATAGATGAACGAATCCATCCCAGTACTTATTCCTGTACTGAGGCATGAACTTAGCAGAAGGCACCTCAAAGGTAAACCTATCTCTTAACTCACGTTCAACATGTGGCTCTGTAACGATCTTGAGGTAAACTTCGTTCACCTTCTCAATTACCAAATGACTCATACACAAAGTATTCACCAAATGTATTTATGTTACCCCAACCCAGCACTAAATCTCATAAAATCGAGAGCATTCTTTATCTGATAAGTTCTATTGCTTATCTGTTTAAGAATACTTTCCAAATACTCCAACATTGTATCATAATAACCTATCTTTAAGGATGCATCAGAAAGCTTTCCATCAGCATCCATATATTTTTGCATAGTATCTTTATCTCTTATCTTCTTTGGAAAAGGATTCTCGGCATATACTTCAGGGTCTGATTTCCCACTGAAATATTCATATCTCTCATGACGAATATTTTTACGCTGTTGTTCAGCCTTCTTTCTTAAAAGGATAAGATTATTATATAAGTCATGATACTTAGCATGAAGCATCGGGATATTTAATGATTCTTCGTGTAGATTATCTCTATCTATCTTTGAATCCTTTTCCCACATACTCTGAATTTCATTCAAATTAATCATAAAACAATTTTATATTAAGGACAATGACCACTGCCTATGGCTTCTATAGTGTATAGAGAATATTTAAAAATAACTTCTGCTGTCACATATTCCATATCTGATACACCAGCATCAAATTCAATAGTAGAAAGAGAGTAAGGAAATAAATCTCTAAATTGAACTTTAAATTTAGGAAGACTGATGTTACTTAAAACTTGTAAAGTTCCATCAGAATATAAATTCATTGTGGATTTATCTGGCTGTCTCATTAAATCTTTTTGATCTTGAAACTTATAAATCTCACTTAAACTTTCAGGAAATCCTATTCCTCTTATCCAATTTTGAATTTCTATATAATTCTCCAGATTTTCATCTACAAGAAATTTTAAACTCAAATCTTGAAACTCCATCATATCTCCAGGAATAGGAAGAGTGCGCAAATAATTTGGCTGTTCAGTCACTCCAACTTCTATTCCTGGAATATTTACTGCATTCCCAAAAAAACTAACTTTAGGCGCTCTAACCACACTAAATTGAAATCCAATAGGCTGCAGAAAATTCCTATCCTTAATTTGTCTGGATAAAGCTTTTTTTGTAGTATCAGTTCTAACCGCCATTACAATTAACCTTTAGTAATATCACTTGATGTTCTCTTGACAATAGAACTGCTACCTCCAGCAATGGATTTTTTCTGAGGGGTAAGTTTCTTTCTTTCTGGAGTACCAGTGATTTTTTTCTTTTCCCCACCAACAACTCTTACATTAACCTTTTTAACTGATCTATCTTTGCCAGATGGCAAAGCTTTTTGAGTAGGTTTAGTGTAATAATCTTCAGAAGATTTAGAAGATTTTTCCTTTTTTGATCTTAATTTTTGAATCAAAGACTTAGCCTTATCACGAAGACCTAGATTAGGCAATTCCCTCTTTTTCTTCCAAAATTGAGGAGCCTTGGAGGCTAGATGTGATTGATATGATGTAGTACCAGATTCTTCAGCTAACTCCATAAACTCTGAAAGTTTTTTCATCATCTTACTCCGTTACTACAGTAGAATTTTTCCACCATACAGGAGTATAAGTAATAGTCTTATTTCCTAGTGTCTCGGTGTGAGTAGTATCAACCTGAGCATCAGCATCTGATTTATTATCATATTGCTTTCTATCATTATATGTTTCTGTCCAGGTATTGTCACCTTTCCAATATACATCTCCAGTTAATTTTCCTGGGGTTTTAATATGATAAGGCATTTTTCTGAGCTTTTTTACTATTTATATCATGGCAATAAAAAAGTTATTAATTATCTAAATCCTTTTTAGAAAGAACATCTTGATTGTTATCAATCCAATCTATTAAAGGTTGATCTGAGTATCCTTTCTCAAATACAAACCAAGCATAAACCATCATTCCTGTATGATACTTACCATCCTCTCTTAACTTCTCACCTAACATAGGATAACGAGTGAATACATACACTTTCTTTAAGCCATAGGTTTTATCACAGTATATCTCATCATATCTCTTTTTACCGTGTAAGTATGATAAAGGTAAAAGAAAGGCAAACTTTTTTCTTGCACGTTGTTTTGCTCTTTGAATGAATTCAGAAGATAAAGAAAAGGGAGGATTGGTAATTATATAATCATAATCATCATAATCCCATAAGAAATTAACTTCTCTATCATAAGATCTTATTTTATCCTTCTGCCAGTATTCTTCAAGAACTTTAACAATTGCACCCCCACCACATGCGGGTTCACATACACTAAGTTCCTTATTAAATTCTTCTACTTCTAAGAACTTGCTAGTAATACTATAAGGAGTCTCATAAAAATCAGACTTCTTTCCTTTAGCATCTCTTACACCAATCTTCCCTACACCAACTTGGTTGATGTCCTTAGAAGAATTATTTGTACTAAAGTTTTTACCCTTTGGCATTTAAGATGTGCTCAGTAACATTAACGGCAGTCTCATAGAGTCTATCATAAATTTCTTCTGGTGTCCATGTCTCTTCTCTCATCCAGATAGATGCTAACTTATCCTCATGAAATGTATAATCTCTATTGCGAGGTTCATACTCAGTCATTACATCCAACCTATCAACGATAGAAGATTCTTTCTTAAAATCACATCCAGCAACAAATAATTGATAAGGAAAATAATCATAAGGTTTAAAATAAGCTCTTAGTTCTAAAAAGTTCTTAGTTGCCCTCTCAATAGCATTTCCTAATGATTGTGGTTTCTTACCCTCTTCTTTCCTTTTATCATTGGTCCCCTGCTGCTTTGCTTCACCTACCAAAATAGGATATTCTACCCCATCCACAACAAGATAAAGCACACCACCATCAGGTTGAATGTAAGGGTCCTTTGATTCAGGTTTCCAATTAAGTTTACCTAAATTTCTAGCAATTTCTCTTTTATGAAGTCTCCTCTTCAACTTAAACAAGTAAGAAGGATATCTTTCTTGCAACTCTGAGATAAGAGTAGTAGAGGTGGTATCATAAAGATTACCTTCTAAGAGTCGTGCCTTTTTATTGTAGGTGCCAGCACCACCACCGAATCCAGCAGCAGTCTGACGTAAACGATCACTTTGACTCATAATAAAATTTTTTCATGCCACTATTATAGCATAAAAAAGGGACCCATTGGGTCCCTTTGTAACAAAATGGAATATATCCATCTCTTTACATAAGATTCTTGACAGCAACTCTTCTGTAATAGCGGTTGCTATTAACTCTGAGCCTACCGGAACCTTCGGTTGTACCTTCAGCGAATGGATTGGCAACAAGACCATAACGAGTCTTAAAGCCAATTTTCGGTTGAAAAGTATTCTCACCAACTGCACGTACCATCTGTAATGGAACATAGGGGCAGTAGAACAACCCTGCGTCATAAGGTGAAGAACCTTTGTAACCAACAACATAGTACTGGTTACCACTGCCAGTAGCAGTGTTGGCTGCGGCTAGGTTAGCTGCATAAGGGTCAATGTAAACTCTGAACTTACCATTGATAGTACCAGCAAAGGTGTTGCCAGTGTCATCAACGTTCAGGTTCGAGTTAAGAGCTGGGGTGTAATCCAGGATACCCGCCATTGTAAGAGCAGAAGCCACATCAGCTGAACAGAGAACCATGTTCCCTTTTCCGCGACGAGTTCTTTGTGCGATCGCGTTAGCGTCTCTTTCAATCTGGAATAGAAGTCCTTTGAACTTCTCAACAGACCATCTACCATTGGAGTCAATGTCAAGGTCGAATACACCAGCGTTAGCGGTGTTAGAAACAGCACCCTGTTCTGCAACCTTGTAGATAGTTCTGATAACTTCTCTATTGATTTCAGCGAGGATCTCAGTAGAGAGGATGTTAGCCAGTTCAGCCTCAGCGTTTAGTCCGTGGATGGCTTTCAAGTCTTGAGCCAGTTCTAGACTGTACTCAGCTTTCAGTGCTCTGGACTTAGCTGTAACGGTGACTTTCTCAATCGAGAAGGCCATCTGGTTGAACTCATTGCCGGTAGCATCACCCAACGCTTCAGCGTTGGCGGTAGTCATACCTTCACCAACGTTATAAGATGTAGATGTAGCAGTACCAACTGGGTTCAGAACAGATGGGTTAACACCTGACTGTGAAGTAGTACCAATACCAGCGGCTGCATCAGACATACCACCAGTAAGGTCAAATCCACTACCCTGACCAGCATAGGCTGAATCTGCTTCATTGAACAGAGCTTCAGTACCAGTCTGATTAGTGTATCTGGACCTCATTGCAAAGATTAGTCCAGTAGGACCACTCATTGGCTGAACACCAGCTAGGTCATAAGCGACCAGATTTGGCATTGCCCGTCTGATCAAGGAGATCAAGACAGGATCGAAATTGGCAACTGAAGAACCAGTAGAATTGGTTGGAGCAGCTTCCATGAGGTTGATGCCATTGTTAAATGACTCTTCCTCTTTTAGAAATTTTTCTTGGTTTTCCAGCAGGACAGCGGTAACACTTCTACGATGAGCGTCTTTGATTGGATCAAGACCTTCATAGTCTAGAAGGGGCTTCCACTTTTCCTGCACGTGTTCGGATTGGAACATTGCGTTTTTACCTAATTGTGTTTACGTTTGAATTAATAATTAACTCACTTGCTAAATGCGCCCATCGTCTTAAGATAACGATCCATAGTGCCACTTACAGGCTCAGGAGTGCTATCTACACCTTCGGAAAGGGTTTGTGGTGAACTGGATTTAGCGGTTGGAGCTGCTTTGGGGAAATAAGATTCCTTCAAAGTTTCCAACTTCTCACGATATTCTTCGTCACTTCCAAACTCAACACTTTCAGCAAGTGTAGCGAGCTTTTCTTTCTGAGTGGATGCTAATCCTTCAGAAACCTGAGATAGAATGCCATCAGCCTCAGACTCTGCGAGTCTCTTATTCAGGCCAACATTCTTCTCAATTTGCTCATTGAGTTTTGTTTCCATATCATCAAGTTTTTCTACCATACTCTCAAGTACATCATATTTTTCTTCAGGGATTGATACATAATGTTCTTCAAATAGTGACCTCATACCTCCTAAGAAGGATTCAGTCATTTCTGTTTTGAGACCGTGCTCGATAGCTAGTTGATTCTCGGTCATCCACTCTTCTGAAACGTATTCCAGATAAGAATCAACACGCTCAGTTAGAGATGTTCTCATCTCCGCCTTAGCCTCAGAAATCTTTTCTTGTTGTTCTGCTTCCAGGGTTTCCTGGATCTGAGCAACTTTAGAATTTAGAGCTGCTTCAAAAACAACCTTAGCTTTTTCTCTAAACTCTTCGGAGAGTTCTTCTCCACCTAGAAGTGCATTAACATCATCTTCGATGTTAACTTCAATTGTCTCTTGCTCGGAAACTACTTCTTCAGGAGTTTCAGTGGGCTCTTCAGCCATAACTTCTTGCGAATCTTCCACTTCTACTTCATCTCCTGATTTAAGATCTTTCGGTAATGAACCAGATTTGGCGTTTTTGTTGACTACATCATGTACAGTCTTGATCTTCGGCTCACTGATTTTAGCCGAGTCATTAGTAGGACTGTAGTTTTCAGGTGTAGGTCCACCTAGGTCCTCATACGAGGCTCCTTGGCCTGGTGTGATAGGCTTTACTTTTTCCAAGGCTTGATCGCCAGGAACAGCGTTAGCATTCACGGCAGTCTTAGACTGTTCCATTTCCTGTAATTTCGTACCACGAGACATTTTTGATTCTCCGATTTAGCTTTATTAAAACTATATTTATTTATAAATAATGAAATTTTATAGGTGCAAAGATACCTATAGAGTATTGAGAAAATCAGTAAACAGATCTACTTTTTTCTCATCAAGTTGTTTTTGTGTAACCAGGGTGTTAATTTCTTTGTAGATTTTGGCTACATTTTGTTCTCTAAGAACACCACCATCCCATACCCACTCTCTTCCTTCCATAATTCCTTCAACAAATGCATCAGGAGCAGAAGGGTCAGCAACGATATCAGCAGCTGTTGACAACATAAAGTCATCACTAACTACCTGAATTCCTTCACGGGTTGGCTTCAAAGAACCAATACCTCTAGAAGAAACACCAAGTTTTACACCCTCATCAATAAGAGACTTAGCGATATTCCCCATTGGTGTGTTGAGAAGTTTTGCTTTTCCTATAAAGTTTGATCCACTCTCTTTAAGTGAAACAATTTTATGGGAAACTCTATCAAGATTGACAGTAGGGCCTTCTGGGTGACCAAGTTCTCCTAGTGCTCTTCCTTTTAAAATATGGTTTTCATTATACCTAGAGACTTCCTTTCTCAAGGTTGCCATAGGATACATTCTACCATTTCTATTTTGAAGATCACCTTGCAAGAAGATGCCTTCGATATACATGTTTTTCTTACCGTTCTTTTCTTCAACGATAAAATCTACAGTTTCAATTTCTTCTCTAATGAGTTTCATCAGGAGTCTCCTGTCGTTTGAACTTGTTGGAAGTAAAGGGCACCAGCACCACCTGTTCCCCTATTACCTACAATAACTTGATCCCTCAATTCAGCGTAAGGAACAGTGGTGTTGTTATTACCTTTAAATGCTGTTGCAATACCAACCCCATAATCATTATTAACTACAATTCTGGTTCCAAAATAACCACTAACTCCTGCTGTAGTATTAACACTAGCAACAGTTTTATCACTAAATTCATAATAATTTTGACTTCCACCTGTTACAGTTAAACTAACTACCTGGCCCACATAAAATGGACAACCAGTTCCTTCTGGAAAATCAATAATAGTGGTTGCTCCACTAGTTGTAATTCCCACAACTCTTTGAGATGAAGGTCTTCCAATATTGATAGTGGTACTTTGACCACTAGCCAAATAAAAATCTGTTGTAGCTGCGGTGTGAGTGTTTCCTACTGCAATATGACAGGCACTTCCATCAGTTGAAAATCTCATACTATCTGATTGGTGAGCTTGATATGACCCGGCAGTAATGCTGCCTGCGGCAATTGCTATGGAAGCTCCACTCCCAACTGGTTGTAATGCCATTAATCTAAATTACAATAGTCCTTCTAGTTATTTATTATATTAAGATTCTGGAGAATACTGATCTTCACCAGAAATAACAGCAGCTGCTTTTTCTACTTCCGCTTCCACTTCAGCATTAGATTCTGCCTCTACATCCGATTCATCATCTAAATCTACATCCTGATTAAAAAGAGAATTAGAAACACCAGATTTAATTCCATCAATCTTTTCTGCACTCTTTAGAAAAAGAATATCCTTAATTTTATCGCTTGCATCTGAGGCCGAAACATCATCCTGCATCAAAGTATCCATCAGTTCATCCATTTTTTAAAGTTATAGCTTCAAAGATTATTTAGTATCATAAGAATGACTATAATTATATTCCATCATCATATTAAATTTCTCCTCCTTGAGGTAATTTATTAGGTGCTAATCTAGCTGGATCTGGATCTTTTGGAATTGATGTATTTTGGATAGCATTGGCGCCATTACCAGGATCACCCATTAAAGCATCGTCCATAGCCATTAATGCTGGATCTGGAATTGTGCCGTCCTTAATTTCTTTATCAATAAACTTATCCTGTTCAATAATTTCCTCGTCAGACTGACGAAGAATCTTACGTCTCACATAATCCTGAGAATAATACCTACCAACATAAGGTTCAGCCAAAGATGCTAGATTCAATCTTTCAGTAGTTAATTCCGCATCCTTCAATTCAGAGAAGTGATTATCATAAAGATAATCATATTGAATATGATCTTCCATTCTATCCCAATCTTCTGGAGTAATTACATTCTTCAGGAGTAATTGGGTCTTCAGCAAGTCATTAAAGAGATGAGAAAATCTCTTTCTCATTCTACCTACAAACTTACTGAACTTAATTTCATCTCTTAATATCTCAGATGATCTGCCAAGACTAAATCCAGCACCTTCCCCTTCAATTCTAGTTTCAGGAACGTTCAATGACCTATAAAGTTTTCTTTGGAAATAGTTAATATCAGTAATTTCTCCAAGATTCTGACCACCTGGAAGAGTAGTAATTTCTGTTCCTCTACCACCTTCACGGCGAGGTAACCAGAAATCTTCCATCATGGACATAAACTTCTTATCATCTCTGACTTCACCAGTATTAGCATCATAGACTAACTTGTTTCTATAACGCTGCATAACATCACGAAGGTATTGTTCTGCCTTAATTTTTGGAAGATTACCTACATCAATATAGAAAATTCTTCTTTCTGGTGCTCTTGATAGACGATAAATTACCAGACTATCCTCAATCATCATCAATTGATTGATTGGTTTGATAGCTTTATGTAACCAAGAGAGGGTAGTACCTTTATTTCTATCTACAAGACCTGAAGTACAATAAGTGACAGAATCACGAGTCATTTTTACCCCTTTTTGGGGATTTTGTGCTCCTCCACCATAAGTATTAGCATTTCCAACCTTATCATAACTTCCAGGAGTATAAACAAAATATTCCTCTACATCTGGAAAATCATAAACCGATGCTGGATTTTGTTCTTGAGCCCACTGAGGCTGATTCCCATTACCATTCTTATTTTTCTTCAATTGACGTACATAACGCATCTTAGATGCATCAATGTACCTTAATTCTTGAATTCCTTCATGTGGAGCTTTTTGATCAATTACTTTATTATAATATAATCTACCATCAATATACCAATTTCTAAAAATCTCATGAGCTTTTTTATCAAAATCTAAAAGCTCACAAACAAACTTAAATTCTTCTCTAATCTTCTCTTTAATACCATCACTGGCCTTGAGATTTGAAAGTTCTATTTCTATAGGAGTATCATGAGTATCTGTTACAATAGCTTCATTTACAATATCCTCAATAGCACTGTCGCATTCAGGATAAAGTGACATAGAACGATATCTTCTTATTAAATCATTCTCGGTTCTATAGACACCTTCAATATCTACATAAGAACCAAAAAACCCACTACTGATATAGTGTTCCGATCCATCCTGATTGTTAGGAGGGACCGGAGATACTACACCGGAAGGGGTTTTTTCTGTATCCTCAATTGAGAAACCAAATAATCTGGCAGTCATATCAATATATTCTAAGATTATTACCTCTTAGTATTTAGTTCATCAAT
>PVBE010453971.1_pt1 | contig 14725 bp, 12 predicted proteins | sample 1631181 | NCBI WGS metagenome assembly PVBE01 (sample SAMN08397723, study PRJNA350692) | Marine metagenome, whole genome shotgun sequencing project. | isolation source: water | place: Pacific Ocean | collected 2012-04
CTTCAAAACAACTAATTCAAAAAAAACTAGCTGTAATGCAGACAGAAATATCTTTGGGGTGGAGCGCATGTCTACATACAGGTAAAGCAATGGATTCAGGCAAGGATGTCAAGATTGCGATAAGTATGTTGAAAAGAAACAATTGTTCTAAAGCCATTGATATAGTCAGGGAGTCTCGAGATATTCTTGGAGCTAACGGTTTACTAGATGAATATCATATCATGAGACATTTAGTTAACCTTGAAACGGTTAAAACGTACGAAGGAGCAGAAGACGTGCATTCATTAATTCTTGGCAAATTTCAAACAAATATTGACGCTTTTTAGTAACTATTATTTATCTGAGCAAATTTATCGTTTTATTTCCTTTAATATGATTGCTTTTCTTTCTTTTTTACTATGAAATAGCCGTTATTTTTTACTTCGGAGGAAAAATATGAAAAAAAACTTTAAACGACGTGACTTTCTTAAGAAGGCAGGCATAGCTGGTGCTGCAGCAACTGCTGTATCCACATTTCCAGCTCCAGCAATTGCAGCTGATACTGTAGATGTAACCATTGTTGCTACTTGGGGTCGGGATTTCCCAGGACTTGGTACTAGTGCACAAAGGTTTGCTGAAAGATTAGGCACTTTATCTGATGGTAGATTTAATGTGGAATATTTTGCTGCTGGAGAGCGTGTGGCTGCTTTTGATTCATTTGATGAAGCTGCTTCGGGAAATGCTCAAATGTATCATGCTGCCGATTATTATTGGAAAGGCAAACATCCAGGTTGGGCTTACTTTACTGCGGTTCCATTTGGACTTACTTACACTGAAATTAATGCCTGGATACGTTTTGCAGGGGGGCAAGAATTATGGGACGAATTAGCCGATGATTATGGCCTTAAAAACTTTATGGCAGGTAATACTGGCGTTCAGATGGGAGGCTGGTTCAATAAAGAAATTAATTCAGGAAGTGATTTTGCCGGATTAAAAATGCGTATGCCAGGACTTGGTGGCGATGTATTAGCAAAGTTAGGTGGCTCACCTGTTTCTCTTCCCGGAGGTCAAATTTATGAAAACTTAGTTTCAGGCGCTATTGATGCAACTGAATGGGTTGGTCCGTGGAATGATGAAATTATGAAATTTTATGAAGCAGCTAAATATTACTATTGGCCAGGTATGCATGAACCAGGATCAATGTTAGCTTGTGGCTGCAATAAATCATGGCTGACTTCGTTGTCAAAAACAGATCAAGCTATCATTGAAGCTGCTGCAACTATGGAAAATGATGTAATGATGTCAGAATACAATGCAAATAATGGAGCTGCTCTTGCAAGATTGATTAAAGATCAAGGAGTTAAATTAAGAGAATTTAATGATGATGTTTATGATTCTTTCGCAGAAGCTTCAGAAGAAGTTTATGCAGAGGTTGTTGAACACAGTGATTTAGCTGCACGTATTCATAATAGCTTTAAGACTGCAAGATCTGAGATTGGTGGATGGGGTAATTTATCCGATGCAGCATTCTTAAAACAACGCAATAGAGCTCTTGGAGTATAATAACTAAAAAAATATTTTTCATTGAAGCGGAAACTTAAATGTTTCCGCTTTATTTATTTAATTAATTATGAACTTTAAATTAGAAAGTCAAATCCGTTTTTTTGGAGTGTTGATTGTTTCTTTAACTTTTGTATTTTTAATCAATAATTTTTTTAATTTTTGGGGAAATTGGCCTGGGGTTGATAAGTTTTTTGCACATTACGAGTTAGTTGGTTCATTAAGAAATCCCTTAGAGGGTTTTACTTTGATCAAATCTTGGTTACAATTTTCAAGCTATATATTAATAATTATTTTATCTTTTTTTTACATATTACTAATACCAAACAAAAACTTAAATATTCAATCAGAACAATTATCACATTTAGCTCAATATATAATAAGGGCATGTTTTTGGGCTGTTTTTTTGGTTGGTATTGTGGATATGATAATTTCTGCGCTGAGAGTAGAAGATCTGTTAATTCCAATTTTTGGTGAAAATATTGGTTTGGATTTAAGTCGCTCAAATTTTCGTGGCGTTTTTGTTCATTTTCCTATCTTGCTGATTTCTCTTATAATCGCATATTTTACCTCTACTCTTGGGTTTCTGTGGTTAGCCTTTTTAGTTGTTATTGCTGAATTTCAAATAGTTTTAGCTAGATTTATTTTTTCTTACGAACAAACTTTTATGGGAGACTTGGTCAGGTTTTGGTATGGTTCATTATTTTTGTTTGCCAGCTCTTATGCCCTGTTACACGAAGGTCATGTAAGGGTAGATATATTATATACAAATTTTTCAAAAAAAGGAAAGGCTTGGTCCAACCTCTTTGGGTCACTTTTATTAGGTGTTCCGATTTGTTGGGTTATCTTGCTGAGAGGAATGTGGTGCAAGCAATGTATCATAAATGCACCTCTTACTAATTTTGAAAGTTCGATGAGTGGATATGGGATGCAAGTAAAATATTTGATGGCAGGTTTTTTAGCTATTTATGCTTTAACAATGTTAATTCAATTTGTAAGTCTTTTCTTAAAAAGTTCTTATATTTTAATTAATGACGATAAAGAAGAATCTATTAACAACGCTACTAATTGACAATAAATGGAAACTTTTTTTTTAATAATTTTAATTTTGCTGATGATATCATCTCTGGCTTCAGGTTTCCCTGTTGCTTATTCTCTTCCTGGTTCAGCTGTTTTAAGCATTCTATTAGCTGCTCTTTTTGGTTATTTGTTTGCAGGAAATGCAAGCGAATACTTTGTTCATGACGGTCCTATTCAATGGCTCACGGCGGGTATTACAAATTTTAGAGGGGTTTATTGGGAGGTAGAAAGGGATACTTTAATTGCAATTCCCTTATTTATTTTTATGGGAATAATGTTGCAAAGATCAAAAATTGCTGAAGATTTATTAGTTACAATGGGTCAATTATTTGGTCCTGTGCCGGGAGGACTTGGTATATCTGTTATATTTGTTGGGGCGTTACTAGCTGCCACTACAGGAATTGTAGGGGCTACAGTTGTAGCAATGGGACTTATTTCATTGCCAGCTATGTTGAAAAACAAGTATGATAAATCTTTGGCAAGTGGAATTGTTTGTTCTTCCGGAACTTTAGGTCAAATTATTCCTCCTTCAATTGTATTAATCATATTAGCTGACCAACTTGCCAGTGCTTCTGATGTAGCAAATACAACTAGAAAATCTGAATACAAATTATTTACAGGTGAATTTAATATGCCTGGTGATTTTAGTGTTGCTTCTACAAGTGCCGGCGATATGTTTCTTGGTGCTTTCTTTCCAGGTTTGGTTTTAGTTGGATTATATATGTTGTATATTCTAGTGTATTCTAGAATTAAACCAAACGTCGCTCCTCCTGTATTATACGAAGGTAAATATGATAGAGCATTCGCTCTAAAAGTATTTTTATCATTGGTTCCTCCACTGGCTCTTATTTTTATAGTTCTTGGTTCTATTTTATTGGGCATTGCTACAGTAAATCAAGCTGGAGCAATTGGAGCTGTTGGCGCTACGATAATGGGGGGCTATAGATTGTATCAAGGAAAAAAATATGCGTATACACCAGCTATAATTGCAATATTATCTATTATTGCGCTTTATTTTTTAATTCAAAATTTTGATTTAACAATAAAGAATATAACTAGTAGTAAAGATGTTCTTGGAATTACTTTAGCTTCAATAGCTGTTTCATTTTTGCTCATTTCTGTTTTCTGGAGTTTTATAAGAACATATAAAATTCAAGATATTCTAAAGAGTGTGGCGATTGAAACCTGTGTGACAACTTCAATGGTGTTTATCATACTTGTTGGTGCAGCAATGTTAACTGCTGCTTTTAGAGGTTTTGGAGGCGAAGTATTAGTTACAGAATTTCTTACAGGTCTTCCTGGAGGTTTTTGGATTCAATTTATTGTAGTAATGATAGTAATATTTGTTTTGGGTTTCTTCCTTGATTTTATTGAAATTGCAGTTGTTGTTGTACCTATTATTGCTCCGATTCTATTAGCTCAAACTGATGCCAATGTAACCGCAGTTTGGTTAGGTGTTATGATTGGTGTTAACATGCAAACATCATTTTTAACTCCTCCTTTTGGCTTTTCATTATTTTATCTAAGAGGTGTAGCTCCTTCTTCTGTTACGACAATACAAATTTGGAAGGGGGCACTAGTTTTTATAATTTTACAATTAGTTGGGCTTGGTATTGTTGGGTATTTCCCAAGTTTAGTAAACTATTTACCAAACAGAACATATCTGACATCGGAAGTTGCCCCTCCTCCGATGAATCCTAGACTGCAAGAATGTATTCAAGAATATAAATTTAATTTATACAAATCAAATGAAGATAGTATCAAGAAAAACATTAATGGCATTAGTTCTTTAAATGTCAGTTATTTACCAGACTCTAAAAAGGATTTTTTTTCTAATATTTACATAAATGCTATGTTAACTTTTGAACTAATAGAAAAATTACAAAAAAGTGAAAAAGTTCTACAAGAATATAATATAAATTACAAATCCTTGCATCAATTTGTAAGAAAGATTCAAAAAAGAGGATATAAAATAGATAAAAAAATTATAAAATTAGAAAAAGAAATTAAGAATTTATTAAGAGAAAATAAAATAAGTAAAGCTGAGAAAATTAAATCAGAGATTGTTAGTCTTAATAGTGAAAAAATTAATATTTCATCAAAAATTCCTTCAAATTGGGATAATGACCATAATGAATACAAATTACTATCTGACAATAAGAAAAAGGCAGTGATGACATACAGAAGAAATGTTGATGAAGTGTATGAAAATATTCAAATTTTCAAATTTATAATTAATGATCGAAATGAACTTAACAAAATAGAGGAAGATATTATTAAATTAAAAAATATTGTAATCAGTGAATCTAAAGTCGAAGCTATGAAAAAAATGAAATCAGTTGAAAAACTTTTAGATAAAATTGCTGGTGCAAACTTAATAAAAGAAAAAATAACCAAATCACGAAGAAATCTGAAAAAGAATGAACCGGATATGAGTAAGGTAATGAATCTACTTAATGAAGCCAATGAATTACTCTTTATTGAAAAAGAATGGAGAGTTGTAGCTGAAAAAAAATTACTACCACATCTTATTGACTTTGATAATTCTATTAAAGATACAATTGGTCTTCGTTTACAAGAAAGGTTAACCAAAGAACAAGCTAAATTCGTTGCAAGTTGTCGCTCTATACATAGGGACATCTCTCTTAATTTTTAATTGTTTATTGAGAAGTCCAGCCACCATCAATGTTAATTGATGAGCCGGTAATATCTTTAGCTTCTTCGGTACATAAGAAATAAGCAAGTGCTGCTATATCACTGCCTTTTATAAAAGATAAATTTGGCTGTTTTTCTTTTAATAAATTCAATTCCTCTTTTTTCCTGGAGGTTTTATTCTTTTTTACTCTTTGTTCAATTTGTCTGGACACTAGAGGCGTGTCCACCCATCCTGGGCATATGGCATTACACGTTATGGGCATTGTGGCTGTTTCTAAGGCTATAGTTTTAGTCAATCCAATCATTCCATGCTTGGATGCAACATATCCCGATTTATTAACTGAGGCTACCTGTCCATGAGCTGATGCTATATTAATTATTCTTCCCCATTTATTTTTTTTCATCAAGGGAAGAACATATTTACTTGTATAAAAGCTACTGGATAAATTAACAGAGATGACTTTCTCCCACATTTCTTCAGAAAAATTTTCAACTGAGGATATATGTTGAATTCCCGCGCAATTGATTAAGATATCAATTGATGAAAACTTCTTCTTTAATTGTTGAAATAAATTCTTAATTTGAGACGTTTTTGTTAAATCAATTTTCTTATATAAAATTAAATTTTTTTTATTAATATCAGATAATTTTTTTACAAAAGTTTTAGTAGGGAGGTTGTCAACTATTATAACTTTGTGATCTTTAATAAATAATTTACAGATATTTATACCTATGCCCCCAAGTCCGCCGATTATAAGAACATTCTTAACTTTGGTCATTATGTAATTTTAAATTTTTATTAAATCTCTTAGGCACTTTTTTCCCCACTTGAGATCTTTTACCAATCCAAAAATCAATATCTGTCTCATTACGCAATTGTGAACCTATTTTCCAGGTAATACCATCAGATAAATTAAAAGTTTGGATGTCTGATAAAGATTCTCCTTTTTTGATTTTTTGTAATTGAACCCCTCCTCCTCTTTTAAGAACAGGAAGATCTTTAGTCTTAAAAATTAAAAGCTTAGAATTTTTTGCAACGCAAGCAATATGAGTATTAATCTTATTTGTTATATTCAATAATTGATCACCTGATTTTAAGTTAAAAAGTTGTTTTCCTTTTTTTTGAGATGTTTTAATTTCATTTAAATCAGCGATAAATCCTTTGCCAAACTTCGATGCCACAATACATTTTAGATCATCTTCATGGGGTAAGATTCCAATGAGTTTTTCATTAGAATTTGATTCAACAAAAAATATAAAACTTTTTGGACTTGACTTTCCTGAAGGAAGAACATTGGGATCAATGGTATAGACTCGTCCGGAAGAAACAAATAACAATAATTTCTGGTTTGATAGGATTTTTTTATATGAAACAACATTTTGAATGTTGTTGTTTATTTTTTCATTTTCTAAATGATCTTTAAACGTTTTAAGAAAACCATCTTTAGTTAAAATGACTGTCATTTTTTCAACTTCATGAAATTCAACAATATTTACTTCAAGATCTGTTATACTTTCTGAATTAATTTTGGTTCGTCTAGCAGTTATTTTCTCATCAATTCCTTCATTAATTTCTTTTAATTCATCGGCTATATGTTTTTCTAAAATATTTTTATTTTTTATCAGCTTATTTAGATAGTTTAACTCTCCCTTAAGATAAGTTATTTCTTTTTTGGTTAATCGTTCATCCAGTTTTTTTAAAGAACCTAATCTCATATTTAATATGGCTTCGGCTTGAATTTCTGAAAGTTTGTATTTTTTTATAATTTCTTTTTTTGGATCATCTTTTTTTCTTATAATCTTAATTATTGCATCCAAATATTTATAAGCAATTAAATATCCATCCAATATTATTAATCTTTTAACTATTTTTTCTTTATTAAAAAGTGATTTTCTCTTAACTGTTGTCTTTCTGTAAGTGATGAAATTATTTAGAATATCTTTTAGTCCTAATTGTTTTGGCAATATACCATTTTCCAAAACATTAAAATTACATGAATATCTTGTAGATAGATCTGATAACTTAAAACATAACTCAATTAGTTTTTTAGCTTCAATATTTCTGTTTCTGGGCTTTAAAACAATTCTTATCTGTTCGTCAGATTCATCTAAAACATCATCTAATGGTATTTTCTTATTATTTATTAAATTTGCTAGTTGTTCAACTAATCTCGCTTTATTAATTTGATAAGGAATTTCTGTGATAATAATCTGATACATTCCATTCTTAAGATCCTCTTTTTTCCATTTTGATCTAATAGTAAGTGAACCTCTTCCATTTTTATAAATCTCCTTTTTTTCATAATTCGTCATCAATATTTCACCACCAGTCGGAAAATCAGGTCCTTGAAAATCTTTTAATAAATTTGAAAGCGTAACAGATGGTTTTTTAATAAGTTTTATAAGTGCATTATTAAGTTCTAATAAGTTATGAGGCGGTATATTGGTTGCCATTCCGACTGCTATTCCTGCAGCACCGTTTAAAAGTATATTAGGTAATTTTGAAGGTAAAACTACCGGTTCTAAATTTTGACCGTCATAGTTTTCTATAAAATCTACGGCATCTTCTTCAATACCGTCAAAAAAATAATTTGAGATTAAATCAAGTCTTGCTTCCGTGTATCTCATTGCTGCAGCATTATCACCATCTATATTTCCAAAATTACCCTGACCTTCTATAAGGGGAGCTCTTGTGGAGAAATCTTGAGCTAACCTAACTAAGCTATCATAAATTGCTTGATCACCATGTGGATGAAACTTTCCCATAACATCGCCAACTATGCGTGCTGATTTTTTAAAAGGAGACCCATTTTGTAATTTAAGTTGGTGCATTGAATAAATTATTCTTCGATGAACAGGTTTTAATCCATCTCGGACATCAGGAAGAGAACGGGAAATAATTGTTGAAACTGCATAAGATAAGTATTTTTGAGCTAATATGTCATCAACAAAGTAGGAAATATTATTAGTCATGATTATTCTCTTTTAAATACTTTAGTATTAAATTTTTTAAATTAATAAAATTGACAGGCATTTTATAATTTATATTATCTAAATGATTCTTTGTATAAATACTTTCAAAAATTAAAAAAAGATTTCTAATTTCACTATAACTTACTTTTCCCGAATGTTCTAAAATATGATGGGGGAAGATGATTGAATTATTAATATTAATATTTTCAAATTCTTGGTTAATAAAGTTAAAAAATTTGTAATTTTTTTTATTTTCATAGTCTATTTGATAACCTATTATTTTTAATAATTTAAATAACCATTCACAATAAAAAGATATCCAATTTTTATTTATTATTATAATTTCAATAATCTCTTTAACACTTAAATATAAATCTTTGATTTTTTGTCCCTCAAGTATTGATAAGTTCACTAGAGAAACTATGCTAAGCAATGAATATAATTTGTATCTATCATTAAATATTGGATTAATAAAAGGTTTCATAATCTCAGCATTAAAAGTAGCTGGCATATTGGTATTCTTTTGTAAGAATGAATAATTTATAAAATATCCAATTTGATATATTGATTTTTTTTTTGAAGAATTACCGCCATATACCATCCCAGATATCATTTTGTCCTTACTTGAAAGAACTTTAATAAAAAGATCATTATCTTTTATCTTTTTAGAAAAAACTATAATACCTTCGTCTTTATCAATCATTTAACTTATTAACTTGTAAGTAAAGATGAATCTTTGATTTCATAATATTAGAAATATCATTCTGACTCCTTTCTCTAATTTTTTTAATAGTTCCGCCTTTTTTCCCAAGAATAATGGGCTTATATCTCATATTTGTTAAATCAATTGATTGTTTTATTTTAATGTCATTATTTTTTAGTGATTTGAAAAGTAAGTTTCGAACAATTACATTGTAAGGTATTTCTTTATGTAAATATTTTAATATTGCATTTCTTGTGCATTCGTTTGACATAAATATATGATCTTTGTTGCTAGTTTCACCTTTATGAAATAACCAGTTACTATATTGTGCTTTAGATTTTAGAAAAATTGATAATTTATTTAAACCTTTTCTGTATTTTGCTGAAATATTAAAAAAAGCTTCAACAAGATTTAAATTATTTAATGATTTAATATAAGGAAGAATATTTTTATTATCGATTAAATCAATTTTATTAAATATAACTATGATTAATTTCTTTGCTTCATTGATTTTTTTTATATCAGAACAAATAGTCTCATATTTATATTTAGAAGCATCAATTATATATAATATACAATCTACTTCCTCAATAGCTGTCCAAATATCAATTTTTAATCTCTTTTGACTAGCAACGTTAGAATTTAAAAAATTTGATCCAGGAGTATCATAAAATACAATTTGAGTATCATTTATATTAATAATCCCTTTTATTATATTTTGAGTAGTGTTAATTTTCTTATTAGTTATTGATACAGTTTTATGAACAATAGAATTCATTAAGGTTGATTTTCCTGCATTAGTTTTGCCGATTAAAGCAATTTTAATTAATTTATTTGTCACTAATTAAATCTAAAATTTTTTTTGCAGCTTCTTTTTGAGCTTCTCTTATTGAATCTCCAGAACCTTTCACTAATTTCATTTTAAGAACTTTTAAAGAAACTATAAAAAAAGGAGAATGGGAAGGACCTGTTTTTTTTATTAATTTATATTCTGGTAATTTTTTAAATTTTTTTTGGGATATTTCTTGTAACTTAGTTTTAGGATCTTGTTCATTTGATTCCTGAAGATTCAAATAGGGTGACCAAAATTTTTTTATGAACTTAAATGCTGAATTGTAACCACCATCAACAAATATACTTCCGATCAACGACTCAACTGAATCGGCTAAAATTGATTTATTCATTTTATTATTTTTTCTTTTATGGGAATATCTTAGAAAATTATCTAATTTTAAGTCTAAAGAAATTTTGTATAAAAAATCTCTCTGTACTAAATAAGATAATTTTTTAGTTAGAGATCCTTCATTAAAATCATTAAACTTATAAAAAATTAAAGAAGCTATACATAGGCCCAAAATTTTATCTCCTAAAAATTCTAATCTTTCAAATTCATAAAAATGATTAATTGGTTTATTTTTTTTATCTATGTAGGAACTAGGATGGATTAAAGAATTTCTTAAGTTTTCTTTATTTTTAAAAGAATATTCTATAATTAACTCAATATCTTTATTTAATATTGTTTCGATCATTTTATTTTATTCATTAATCTCTCAAATCTTATAGAAGTAGGCCATTTCCAAAATTCAAAAAAACGAGAATTTTCTAAGGAAAAAAAAATAAATTGTGCCTTACCAACTAAATTTTCAAAAGGAACATAACCTAATCTATTCAAAAACCTACTATCTTGAGAATTATCTCTATTGTCACCCAAAACAAAAAAATGTTTTTTTGGTACTTCATATAATCGAGTGTTATCAACAATACCATTATCCATCAAATCCAGTACTTCTATCTCGATGTCATAAAAAAACTCTTTATATTTTCTTAATCTTTTAGTATTTTTGTTTTTATCTACATCAATAAAGTCATTAGTTTTTTTTCTTAAAATTAATTTATTGTTTATAAAAATTTGACCATTAATTATCTTAATTTTATCACCTGGTAATCCAATCACTCTTTTAATGTAATCTGTACTATTATCATAGGGAGTTTTAAAAACAGCAACATCACCTCTCTTAGGTAGTTTTCCAAAAATCTTACCTGGAATCAGAGGAATAGAAAAAGGTAATGAGTACCTAGAATAACCATATGACCACTTAGAAACAAAAATAAAATCTCCAACTAGCAAATTTGGTTTCATTGAACCAGAAGGGATATTAAAAGGTTCGGCAATAAAAGATCGAATAAGTAAAGCAATAAAAATAGCTAAAGTAATTGACTTAAAATTATTAATAAAACTATTTTTATTTTTCATTTATAAAAATAATAACGTTTGCAATAGCATAGTTTTTTTCATCACTTAGTGAAACTTCAATTTTGTAATCTTTTTTTGTTATTTTATTAATTCTTTTTAGAGCATTATTATGTAATTTAATAAATGGTTTTCCATATTTATCATTAACAACTTCTACATCTTTCCAAAAAATTCCTTTAGCAAGACCTGTACCTAAAGCTTTAGAACAAGCTTCTTTAGCTGCATATCTTTTCGCATATGAGTTTGTAGGGTTAAAACAATTCTCAGATCTTATGATTTCATTATTAGAAAAACAACGTTTTTTAAATTTTTCTCCATATCTATGAATTGTGTTTTTAATTCTTCTAATATCAATTATATCTGTGCCAATTCCAACAATCATTTGTAGCCCTAACTTTATCCTTTTACTCTTTCTAAGGATGAAATTTCAGATAATAATCGCAAAGCTGCCATAATATTGTTTAGATGATTATTATCTCGAACCTCTATATCTATAATAATTTCGAAAAAATCAGTTTTTCTCGAAGTAAAAAGGATGTTTGATATATTGCCATTATTTTTGGCTATTACTGTTGTAACCTTACCTAAACTGCCAGCTTTATTAGTTAATACAATCTTGATTCTTGAAGTATGAATCCCTTTATTTTCGTTATCACTTTCCCAAGATATATCAAGCCATCTCTCTGGACTATCAGAATAAGAATCAAGAGTGTTACAGTCAACTGTATGAATAGATACGCCAAGTCCTGCTGTTACAATTCCCACAATTTTATCACCTTGTATTGGAGAGCAGCATCCTGCTAGATGATAGCTCATACCCATAGTCAAGCCTTTTAATTTAATGGGTTGATTTTTATTAAATTTATTATTTTTTCTATAAGTAAATCTAAGTTCTGGAAAAATTTTTTTTAAAACAGCTGACGAAGTAATTAATCCTGATCCTAGAAGTTCATACAATTGATCAATTTTTTTACAGTTAAATTCATATAAAATATTTTCAACTGCATTTTCTGTAAATTCAATATTCTCTTTTTTGAATTGGTTTAATAAGATTTCTTTTCCAAAAGCAATATGTTCATCAATTTTTTTTGATCTCATAAATCTTCTAAGTTGCGATTTAACTTTGCTTGTAACAGCAAATCTTTCTCATAAAGGTGAGGGCTGAGAATAATCTGAGGTCAATATTTCCACTTGATCACCATTGTTTAATTGGGTTTTTAAAGGTTGCAATTTTCCATTAATTTTTGCAGCCATACATTTATCGCCTATTTCTGAATGAATAGAATAAGCAAAATCTACAGGTGTAGCTTTTTTTGGTAACTCCATAACTTTACCTTTAGGACTAAACACATAAATATTATTTTGAAATAGTTTAATTTTTGAATTTTCTATCAACTCATCCTGGGATAATGAATTATCCATCAAATCTAAAAGATCGTGCATCCATTTATATTCTTTTGTATCACTTTCTTTTATGATTTTTGGATCTTTATATTTCCAATGAGCAGCTGCACCATATTCTGCTATTCTATCCATAACATTTGATCTAAATTGAATCGCAATTCTTTTGTTTTTAGGCCCAATAACAGAAGTATGTAAGGATCTATATCCATTTGCTTTAGGCGAAGAAATAAAATCTTTAAAACTTCCTTGTATGTATGAAAACTTTCTATGAATGATTCCTAAGGCTTTGTAACACTCTCTTGTTGAATTAGCTATGACTCGAAAAGCCATAATATCTGACAATTCTTCAAATAATATATCTTTATTTTTAATTTTGCACCAAATTGAAAAAGGTGATTTTATTCTTCCATTAATAGTACACTTGACGTCTTCATCATTAAATAGTTTTTTTAATTCGCACCTTACTTCTTCTATTATATTTTCATCTTTAGAATTTAAATATTCTAATCTGTCTATTATAGAAGATCTAGCTTCAGGGTTTATTTTTTTGAAAGCTAAATCTTCTAATTGTTCTTGCCATTCACGCATGCCCAATCGTTGAGCTAAAGGCGCATAAATTTCTTGTGTCTCTAATGCAATTTTTAACTTCTTACTGTCATCTTTTATATAATCTAAGGTTCTCATATTATGTAATCTATCAGCTAATTTAATTAAAATAACTCTTAAATCTTGAGTGGTAGCCAATAATAGTTTTCTATAATTCTCTCCGAACTTTAAATTGTTTATTTTTAAAGAAAATTCATTTATTTTTGTGAGACCATCTACTAAACTTGCGATTTCTGTACTAAAATATTTTTTAATTTCCTCAATTGTTGCTGATGTATCCTCAACTGTATCATGCAATAAACCGCATATGATTGAAGAATTATCTAATTTTATTTCAGACAATAACTTAGCAACTTCAATTGGATGATAGTAATAAGGATCACCAGATTTTCGAAATTGTTCTTTATGAGCTTTTTTTGAAAATTCTATAGCTTTGTGAATATAGGCAATTTCTTTTTGGTTTTGATAAACTTTAACTTTCTTTAATAAATCATTAACTAAATTAGAACTCATTAATATAAAATTCTGGTTTCAATATTTTTCAAATTAATAATGGGATGTGATTCAATGAAAAAAATTCTTAAGAGACTTATTCTTGTTCTTCACTTTCAGATGATGGAGTATTTACAGAAGATTGCAAATCTTCTTTTATTTCAAAATTTTTTTTCAAATCCTTATCTTCAGCTAAAGTTAACTTTTTTATTTCTTCTTCTATTAGAGAGTTAGAATCTGAAATTAGCTCTTCATTTTGTTCATCATTTTTCTCTTCTGATGATTTTATTTCTAAATTGTCATCCTCCTCATCATCTATTGTAACTTTTTGAAATCCTTCAATCAAATTTTCCTTCATTTTTTCAATAGGAATAGTTGTATCTGCTATCTCTCTAAGGGCAATAACTGTATTTTTGTCATTATCCTTGTCAATTGTTGGAATTTCACCAGAATGAAGTTCCCTGGCTCTTTGAGAAGCAACAAGTACTAGCTCAAATCTACTAGGAAATTTATCAACACAATCTTCTACAGTTATTCTTGCCATGCAAGCTTATAAAGATATTAAAAAAAAATGTAAATAAAATAACTATATTTCTTTGTTTTTTTCTATCCTTTGTTTGTTTATTGCCCATTCTCTGGATTTTAAAGCTGATCTTTTGTCGTACTTCTTCTTACCTTTGCCAAGACCAATAGACAATTTTGCAAGACCTTTGTCATTAAAATATAATAATAATGGAATGATAGACATCCCTTCTTTTTTTGAAGATCCTATTATTCTATTTAATTCTTTTTTATTAACTAATATTTTTTTTGCTCTAGTTGGATTATTTTCTTTTTCAATACCTGAAGAATATTTTTTTATATAACAATTAGTTAACCACAATTGGCCGCCTTTTTCCATAATATATGATTCTTTTATTGAGCCAGTATTAACTCTGAGAGATTTAACTTCAGCTCCAGTTAAAACAAGACCGGCCTCAAATTTTTCTTTAATCAAATAATTGTGATTTGCTTTTTTA
>PVBE010592989.1_pt1 | contig 14724 bp, 12 predicted proteins | sample 1631181 | NCBI WGS metagenome assembly PVBE01 (sample SAMN08397723, study PRJNA350692) | Marine metagenome, whole genome shotgun sequencing project. | isolation source: water | place: Pacific Ocean | collected 2012-04
ACTAGACCATGACCATCGCCCTTGTCGTTCTCGCCGTCGTCGCCTTCGTCGTCCTGCTTTACAAAGGGCACGGCTATTGGGCTTGGGTCGCTGCGGCGGCCCTCGCCCTCGGCGCCTGGTGGCAGGCCGGCGTTTCGATGCCGGGGGTCTTCTGGACCGTTACCGCGGTGCTGGCGGCGATCGCCGTCGTCCTCGGTTTCCGTCCCCTCCGCCGGGTGCTGATTTCGGCCCCCCTGATGAAAAAAATGGCCGGCATCATGCCGCGCATGGGAGACACCGAACGGATCGCCCTGGAGGCCGGCAGCGTGTGGTGGGACGGCGACCTGTTCTCCGGCGCCCCCGATTGGCAAAAGCTCCTCGACTTCGAGGTCCAGGGGCTGACCGACAAGGAAAAGGCCTTCGTCGACGGACCGACCGAAGAGCTCTGCGCCCTGGTCGACGATTGGCGCATCCAGCAGGACCGGGACCTGCCGCCCGAGGTGTGGGATTTCCTCAAGCGCCATGGCTTCTTCGGCATGATCATCCCGCAGTCCTACGGAGGCCTCGGCTTTTCCGCCATCGGTCATTCGGCGGTGATCGCCAAGATCTCATCGCGCAGCATCGCCACCGCGGTGACCGTGATGGTGCCCAATTCCCTGGGACCGGCCGAACTGCTGCTGCACTACGGGACCGAGGAGCAGAAAAACCATTACCTGCCCCGCCTCGCCAGCGGCGAGGATATCCCGTGTTTTGCCCTGACCGAGCCCGAGGCCGGCTCCGACGCCGCGTCGCCGCGCAGCACCGGCATCGTCTGCCGCGGCGAGTTCGAGGGCAAGGAAGTCCTCGGCATGCGCCTCAACTGGCAGAAGCGCTACATCACCCTGGCGCCGGTGGCGACGGTGCTCGGGCTGGCCTTCCGGCTGCTCGATCCGGACGGCCTGCTCGGCGGCGACGAGGATTTGGGTGTCACCTGCGCCTTGATCCCGCGGCACATCCCGGGGGTCGAAATCGGCGATCGCCATGATCCCATGGGGGTGCCGTTCCAGAACGGCCCGATTTTCGGCCGTGACGTTTTCGTCCCCCTCGACGTCATCATCGGCGGCGAGACCGGGATCGGCCGGGGCTGGCACATGTTGATGGATTGCCTGGCCGCCGGGCGCTCGATTTCGCTGCCCACCCAGTCGGCGGCGGCGGCTCAACTGGCGACCCGCGCCATGGGGGCGTATGGGACGGTGCGCGAGCAGTTCGACATGCCGATCGGCCGCTTCGAGGGGATCGAGGAACCCCTGGCCCGCATCGGCGGCCTGACCTATGTGATGGACGCCGCCCGGCGCCTGACCTGCGGCGCCGTCGATGCCGGCGAGAAACCGGCGGTGCTGTCGGCTATCGTCAAGGCGTACCTCACCGATTCCATGCGCAGCATCATCAACGACGCGATGGATATCCAGGCCGGCGCCGCCATCTGCCGCGGCGCCCGCAACATCCTCGGACGCGGCTATACCGCGGTGCCGATCGCGATCACCGTCGAGGGCGCCAACATCCTGACCCGCTCGATGATCGTCTACGGCCAGGGGGCGGTGCGCTGCCACCCTTATGTGCAAGAAGAGATGGAGGCGGTGGCGGACGGCGACGCCGCCCGCTTCGACCGTGCCTTTTTCGGCCATGTCGGCTTCGTCGGCCGCAACGCCACCCGCTCGGTGCTCCTCGGACTCACCGGCGGACGCCTGGCGGCCACCCCGGATGACGGCCCGTCGGCCCGCCATGTGCGGCGCTTCGAACGTCTCAGCGCCGCCTTCGCCCTGACCTCGGACGTCGCCATGGGGACCCTCGGCGGCTCCCTCAAACGGCGCGAGAAGATCACCGGCCGCCTGGCTGACGCCCTGGCCTGGCTCTATCTCGGTTCGGCGGCGGTCAAACGCTTCCACGATGACGGCAAACCGGCCCACGACGTGCCGTTCCTCGACTGGTCCTGCGAGCATGCGGCATGGAACGTCGAACAGTCCTTGGACGGGGTCATCGCCAATCTGCCGAACCGGGCCGCCGCCGGTCTCACCCGCGCCCTGGCGCTGCCGATGGGGGCCCGCTATCGGCCGCCGGGGGACCGCCTCGGCGCCACGGTGGCGCAAAGCCTTCTCGACGGCGGCGAGGCGCGATCGCGTCTGAGCCCGGACGTCTATACCCCGGCGAGCCAGGAAGACGGCCTCGGGCAACTGGAAGCGACCCTCGACAAGGTGGTGCGCGCCGAGCCGGCGCGGCGCAAGGTCCGTCAGGCGGCACGGGCCGGCGACATCGAGGGCGCCGGCGAAGCGGCGCAGGCCGAGGCGGCGGTGGCGAAGGGGATCATCGATACGTCGGAGCGCGATCTGATGGCGCAGGCGACGGCCGCCCGCCTCGACACCATCCAGGTCGACGCCTTCGATCCCGAGACCTACAACACCTTGAAAGGCTGAACGATGGCGGCTCCGCGGCCGAACACCGACCTCGCCACCCACGAAGTCACCAACCAGCCGCCACCCCTGGTCGATATCAACCTCTTTGACACCGATCGGGCGCTGCGCGACGCCGTGCACCGGGAGGGCGCCGGTTGGGCCGAGGATCGGTTGCGCTCGTTCGGCGGCGTCCTCGGCTCGGCGGAGGTGCTGGAGCTCGGCGCGGAGGCGAACCGGAAGACCCCCGAATTGCGGGCCTTCGATCGCTACGGCCATCGCATCGACGAGGTCATCTATCACCCGGCCTATCATCGGCTGATGGACCTGGCGATCGGCAATCAGGTCCACTCGATCGCCTGGACCGCCGAAGACGGCGGCCATGCCGCCCATACGGCGCTCGAATTCCTCCTTACCCAGGCCGAGGCCGGGGTCTGTTGTCCGGTCACCATGACCTATGCCGCGGTGCCGGCGCTTCGCCACCAGCCCGAGATCGCCGCCGAATGGGAGCCCCGCCTGTTCGCCAACGCCTACGATCCGGCGAGCCGGCCGGCGGCGGAGAAATCCGGCGCCACCATCGGCATGGCGATGACCGAGAAGCAAGGCGGCTCGGACGTGCGCGCCAATACCACCCGGGCGCGGCCCCTCGGCGCCGGCGGACCGGGGGCGGAATACCTGTTGACCGGTCACAAATGGTTCGTCTCGGCGCCGATGTGCGATGCCTTTTTGACCCTCGCCAATACCGACAGCGGGCTGACTTGCTTCCTGGTCCCGCGCTGGCGCCCCGACGGCAGCCGCAACGTCTTCCTCATCCAGCGCCTGAAGGACAAGGTCGGCAACCGCTCCAACGCCTCGTCCGAGGTCGAATATGACGACACCTGGGGGCGCATGGTCGGCGAGGAAGGGCGCGGCATCGCCACCATCATGGACATGGTCGGGCACACCCGCCTCGACGTCATCACCGGCCCCGCCGGCATGATGCGCCAGGCGACGGTGCAGGCCTTGCACCACACCGCCCACCGCACGGCCTTCCAGCGCCGCCTCGACCAGCAGCCCTTGATGCGCAATGTCCTCGCCGACCTGGCCGTCGAGAGCGAGGCGACGACGGCTCTGGTGATGCGGATTGCCCGCGCCTTCGACGAGGCGGACGGTGATGAAGGCGCTCGCCTGTTTTCCCGCATCGCCGTCGCGGTGGCCAAGTTCTGGGTCAACAAGCGCCTGCCCAACCACACCTACGAGGCCATGGAGTGCCTCGGCGGCAACGGCTACGTCGAGGAGTCGATGATGCCAAGACTCTATCGCGAGGCGCCGGTCAACAGCATCTGGGAAGGATCGGGAAACGTCATCTGCCTCGACGTCCTGCGCGCCATGCAGCGCGAACCCGGCTCGACCGAGGTCTTCCTGGCCGAGGTCGAGGCGGCGCGCGGCGGCGACCGGCTTTTCGACGCCGCGGTCGACGGACTGAAGGACGACCTCGCCGACGGCGGCGACATGGAGACCCGGGCCCGTCGCATCACCGAGAAGATGGCCCTGGCGCTGCAAGGCTCGTTGATGGTGCGCTTCGCGCCGCCGGCGATGGCCGATGCCTTCGTCGTCTCGCGCCTCGGCGGCGATTGGGGCCGCACCTGCGGCAGCCTGCCGGCGGGGGTCGATTTCGATGCCACCATCGACCGCGCCGGCGTCGAAGCGGCATGAGACTCGCGGAAAAAGCGGCCATCGTCACCGGTGCCGCGTCCGGGTTCGGAGGTGGTATCGCCCGATGCTTCGCCGCCGAGGGAGCCAAGGTGATCGTCGCCGATCGGGACGCCGACAAGGGGGCCGCCATGGCGGCTACCATCGAGGATGCCGGCGGCACGGCCGTCTTCGCCCATGTCGACGTCTCCAAGGCGGATGACATCCAGGCCATGGTCGACCTTGCCGTCGAACGCTTCGGCGGACTTGATATCCTGGTCAACAACGCCGGTATCGGTCAGCGTCCGACGCCGATCGGCGAGATCACGGACGCCGAGTACGACCGCCTTTTCGACGTCAACGTGCGCGGCGTCTTTCTGTGCTGTCGGACTGCCTTGCCGGCGCTCCGCCAAGGCAACGACGGCTGCATCATCAACACCTCCTCCGGCATCGCGCTTCGGGCGCGTCCGAACATGGCGCCCTACGGTGCGACCAAGGCGGCGGTGTCGGCGATGACCCAATCCCTGGCCCTCGAACTGGCGCCAGAGGGCATCCGCGTCAACGCCCTTTGCCCCGGTGCCGGCGATACGCCGATGCTGGCCGAATTCATGGGCGGCACCGAATCCCGGGAAAAGCGCGACCTGTTCGTTTCCGGCATCCCGTTGGGACGTCTCATATCACCCGAGGACATGGGGATGGCGGCGGTCTACCTGGCGTCCGACGAAGCGGCGATGATCACCGGCACCTTCCTGCCCGTCGACGGGGGGCGCTGCATTTAGCCTGCTGTCCCGCTGGCGCCGCGCAGGGTCTCCATCACCGTGTCGATGTCCGGCATCCCGGCCTCGAGGATTGATGCGCGCAGCGCCTGTTGATCCGCCTGCGACAACAGACCCGCCATGGCGGTGTTCCATTTCGTCGCTTCTTCGGTCGCACTCAGGGGCCGGTCCGGCGATCCCTTGAGGGTCTCGACGAGCCGCTCGGAAACACCGCCATCCCGGGTTTCGACGCGCACCGTTACCGGCAGCATCGCGTTGGCATCGCCCCCGGTGCTGTCGACGGCCTCGACATCGACGCGTTCGATCAGGGCGGCCAGATCGTGGGCGTTGCGGACAACCGTCGGGGCGCCGAAATCACGTTGGTTAAGGGCGCCGTTGGTGAAAACGACGGCGAGGGTATAGGACAGGTTGAACTGTGCCGCCAGGCGGGCATCGTCACCGGCAACGAACCGACCGCCGACCCGTTCGCAGACACCGCGCGGCGCAGTGACAAGGATCGCCGTCGCTTCCGCCGCCAACCCCGGATTGGCGTCCAGGAGGTCCAGGGCGCCGTCGACAGCAGGATGCGATGAGCGACAGCACGGGTAGGGCTTGAGGCTTACGTCTTTGATGGCAGGCGGGCCGTCGATATAGGCGAGGACCTCGGCGGGATCGCCGTCTCCCGAGGCATGAACCGCATGCAGGCCGTATGTTCCGGTATAGAAATTACCGGGGCCGGCGACTCCGGCCTCGGCGAGGAGGGCGCTCTCGACCGCCAGTTTGGCGCCCAGGCCGCAAAGCAAATTCTTGGAATTGACGGACGCCGCCAGGCCCTGGCGCAGATAGCCGGACTGGACGGCGGCAAGGCCCATCGCCGAGCGGATGCCGGCCCTGTCGAGGTCGAGGAGGCGGCCGACCCCGGCCGCCGCCCCGATGACGCCGCCGGTGCCGGTCGGCATCCAGCCGATGTGCCCTTGTTCCTTTAGTTGGCGGCCGACGCCGCAGGCGATATCGAAGGCGGCGACGGTGGCGGCGAGGAAATCGGCCGGGTCTGTCGGCCGGCCCCGGTTCGCCATCTCCTCAGCGGCGGCGACAAGGGCCGGGAAGATCGTCGCGCTGGCGTGGACGTGGGACGCGTCATGGGTATCGTCCCATTCGAACCAGTGGGCGCGTGCGCCGTTGGCGAGGGCCGCCGCGGCCGGGGCGGCACGAGCCGGGCGTCCGACGACGGAACACGCCCCGGTTCCGCCCCAGGCGAGCATGGAGTCGACGATGCGCGTGCAGTCGGCATCGGCGCAGGCGGCAACCATGACGGCGGCCGTATCCATCAACAGCCGGCGGAACGCGTGCTTCGGGCCCGCCGCGATACCGGCCGCGTCGAGGTCGGCTGCGTGGGCGGCGAGTCGGGTTTCGATGTCCATGCCGCCGGGCCTACATGATGCGGCCGAGGAGGCGCAGCCAATTGCCGCCGAGAATGCCGGCGATCTCGGTTTCGCCATAGCCGCGATCGAGGAGACCCTGGGTCAGGCTGGCGATCTCGGAGACGCTCCGCAGGCCTTCGGGATAGGCCTGGGTGTGGAATTCCTCGACGGTGCCGAAGATGTCCGGGCGCAGGGTACGCCAACGAACCGAGTCCGGGAGGATCGACTTGTTCTCCTTGTGCGCCTCGACCAGATCGAGTCCGATGCCGACCCGTTCCGGTCCGATGAGGCTGGCCAGATATTCCCCGTGGTCCAGCATGTCGGCGACCGTCGGGTGCGGGGTCCGCACCGTTTTCGGCAGGGCGCAGACCCCGATTACGCCATCCTTGGCGGCGATCAACTCCAGGCATTCGTCCTTCGTGTTGCGGTCGTTCTGCTCGGTGGCGTAGGCATTGGAATGGGTGCAGACGGGACGGGTTGCCAACGCCGCCGCCTCCAGGCGCGCCTGGTGGGCGCTGTGCGACAGATCGAGGAGCATCGGCCGCTCATTGACCGCGGCAACGAAGTCCCGGCCAAGGAAGGTCAGGCCGCCGCCGCGGGTCTCGCCGCAGCCGTCGGCAAGGAGGTTGCCGGCCGTATAGGCGAGACCGATGAAGCGGAAGCCGAGGCGGTCGAGTTCACCGACCCGATCGAGGTCCTTGCCGACCATGTCGGCGCCCTGGGTGCCGGGGACGATGGCGAGTTTGCCGTCGGCCTTCGCCGTCATGAAGTCGCCGAAGTCCGACGCCAGTACCAGGATGGGGCTCCTCTCGATTTTCTCCAGTCCGTCATCGAAAGCGCGCCGGGTGTTATCCCAGTCCCCCGCCATGCCGAAGGACAGGTTGGTGCCGTTGACGCCGCCTTCGAGGCAACGCTCGGCATACGGCTCGTCGAGGACATAGGCCAGGGACAGGGCGTCGAAGACGAAGGCGTTCCGGGTGAGGGCCCTCGCTTCCGCTCCGGCGTCGGGATTACCAGTTGCCTGATCCGCCATCATCCCCCCCGGTCCGGCCGAGCGCCCGAGGATAATCGGGGCTCGAGCAGCCGCGCAAGTGGTTCAATCATCCGCCGCCTGCCGTAGCGCCACCGGCTCGCGCAGGAACAGGACCAGGACCGCGGCGGCCAGGGGGAGGACGGCGAGGGACAGCAGGACGTCCGTGTAACTGCCGACCAGGTCAAAGGCGATACCGAGAGGCAAGGGCCCGGCGGCGGCGCCGGTGACGCCGATCATCTGACCGGCGCCCTGGATGCTGCCCAGATGCCGGCGCCCGAAGTAGCGCGCCCAGATATAGGAGAAGAAGATGATGTTGGAGGCGTTGATCATGCCGAAGAGGACGGCGTAAACGACGGCGCTCGTCAGGTCGTCGACGCGGGTGACGGTGACTAAGATGATCGCCAATAGGACCAGGGAGCCGGAGAACACGAACTCGGTCCGGAAGCGATCGAGCAGGCGCCCGAAAACCGGCATCGAGAGTGCCATCACGATTCCCGACAGGGCGAACATGCGCGCCGCCAGGGCAGGGCTCAATCCCTGGGTCTCGAAGATCGACACCTGGTAGAGGAACAGGCCGGTGACCAGCCCCGACGGCGCCAACAGGCCGGCGGCGATGATCCAGAAGGTCGGGGTGCGGAATGCCTGGCCCAGGGTCAGGCCGCCTTCGGCCGCCGCCGGGCCGGCATCGCCGTCGTCCGTAGAGACGATGCCATCCGGGCGCAGGCCTTTCGCCTCGGGCCGGTCGTGGATGAAAACCAGAATCAAGGGCAGGAGGAGGCCCCAGGTGATGACCCCGAGCCAGACCCAGGACAGACGCCAGCCGACCGTATCGACCAGCCATTGGGAGAGGGGCGGGTGAATCGCCATCGAGGCCGCGAATCCAAGTGCCATCAGGCCCATCGCGAAGCCGCGCCGGTGCTGGAACCACTGGGCCACCAGGGTCGCGCACAACAGCATCAGGGAGCCCTGGCCGAGGAAGCGCAACGCCGCGAAACCGGTGGCCAGCCAGACCGCGTTGTCGACGGCGGCGAAGCCGACGCAGGCGGCGCCGAGCAACAGGGCGATGATGATCATCATTCGGCGGATGCCGACCCGGTCGACGAGGCGACCCAGGTGCGGCAGGCCGAAGGCGGCGGCCAGGGTCGCACCGCCGTAGGCCAACGACATCCAGGTCCCCGAGATCCCGAGATCATGGCCGATCAGGCCGAAGAAGATGCCGAAGGTGTGGGACTGCCCCGGGCCGCTGGCGAAGAAGATGGTGGCGCAGACGGCGAGGATCACCCAACCGTAGAAGACGCGTTTGCTGAGGGCCGCGAATACGGTTTCGCGAAGTTTGTTCACGACGGGGCTCCAAGCCTCCCTCTTGCGGCCCCGCCCAGGATGGCGGCGCCCGGCCCAAGGCAATAAATTACTCTCGCCCTCGACGCCAGGGATTTCGTCCACCGCCAGGCGACGATGATCGGCGACGCTCAGAACGCCTAGGAGGGGAAACGCCGGGCCAGGTCCGCGACCTGTTCCGCCGTCAGGAATCGGGTCTTCATTCCCTGTAGCATGAGGAACAGTTTCGCCGTCTCTTCCAACTCCTCGCTGGCGTAGACCGCATCGGCGAGGCTTTTGCCGGCGACGACAGGTCCGTGATTGGCCAACAGCACCGCATGGTGCTTCGATGCCATTTCACGGACCGCTTTCGCCAGGTCCATGTCGCCCGGCGGATAGTAGGGAATCAGGGGCAGGGTCCCCACCTTGATGGCGTAGTAGGTGGTGATCGGCGGCAGGACATCGGCCGGGTCGATGTCGGCGAGACAGCTGACGGCGACCGAATGGGTGGCATGCAGATGGACGACGGCGCCGGCGCCCGGTCGTTCTTCGTACATGGCAACGTGGAGGAACGATTCCTTGGTCGGCGGGTCACCGTCGAGGTGATTGCCCGAACCATCGAGGCGCGAGATGCGGGCCGGATCGAGATCGCCGAAGGACGCCCCTGTCTGAGTCATCAACCAGCCGTCGTCGAGACGGACGCTGATGTTGCCCGACGATCCGAAGGTCAGGCCGCGATCGAACAGCGAGGCGGCGAAGCGGGCGATCTCGTCACGCAAGGAGGCGTCGCTCATGTCAGCATCCCGAAGGCTTTGGCGAAGAAGTCCTCGCCGCCGAAATTGCCCGACTTCAGAGCCAAGGCCAAGGGCGGCGTCGACAGGGCTTCCGTCCACGGCACGCCGGGGTCGATCTCGGGTCCGATGCGAAGCGCCTTGACGCCCAGGCCCTGGACAGTGGCGCCCGCGGTTTCGCCGCCGGCAATGATGATCTGGCCGACGTCCCGTGCCACCAGGCCGGCGGCGATGCGACCCATCGCCGCCTCGACCAGGGCGCCGGCTTCGTCGATCCCCAGTTGGGCCTGCACCCGGGCGACGTCTTCGGGCGGCGCCGAAGAATGGATCAGGGCCGGTGCCTCGCCGGCATCGGTGTCGAGCCAGGCGAGCGCCGCGCCGGCGACGTCATCCCCGGCGGCGATGGCCAGGGGATCGACGGCGAACGCCGGCCAGCCGTCGGCCCGCGCCCGCGCCACCTGGGCCCGGGTCGCCTCGGAACAGCTGCCGGCGAGGATGACCCGGCGGCCGGCGGCGGGCGGCAGTTCCGGCACCGCCGCCTTGTCGAGGCGGCCCTGGCGACGAAGGTTCTCGGGCAGACCCAAGGCGACACCGGACCCGCCGGTGACAAGGGGCAGGCCGGCCACCGCTTCGCCAATGGTCAGCAGGTCGGCGTCGGTCAAAGCATCGACGATGGCGAAGCGATCGCCGCCCTTCCTGCGGTCGTCGAAGGCGGCAGCGACAGCAACGGCGCCTCGGCGGACCGTCGCGTGTTCGACGAGGCCGACCCGATGGGGCGTCTGGGCGGCGAGAAGGCGGACCAGGCTGGCATCCCGCATCGGGGTCAGGGGATGATCCTTCATGCCCGATTCGGACAACAGCACGTCGCCGACGAACAGATAGCCCTGGTAGATCGTCCGTCCCGCCGTCGGGAAGGCCGGGCAGGCGATGGTGAAATCGGCGCCCAGTGCATCGAGGAGGGCGTCGGCCACGGGCCCGATGTTGCCGTCCGCCGTCGAATCGAAAGTCGAGCAATACTTGAAGAAAATCTGGCCGGCGCCGCGGCTGCGCAACCAGTCCAGGGCGCGACAGCTGGCGGCGACCGCCTCGGCGGCCGGGATGGTGCGGCTTTTGAGGGCGACGACGATGGCGTCGGCATCCGGAACCGGATCGCCGTCGTCCGGGACGCCGATGGTCTGGATCGTCCGCGCGCCGGCGCGAACGAGCGTATTGGCGAGATCCGTCGCCCCGGTGAAGTCGTCGGCGATACAGCCGAGCGCGATATCCATAACACGTCTGATCCTGCGGCGGCGGACGGAGCCCGCGTTGTCTCGTCATTCTAATCGGATTTCCGGCGCCGTGAAGTCTCCCTGCTGCTGCCATGGCGCCGGCGCCGGCGCCGACCCCTACAGCATTTGTTAACCACTTCATGATTGGCTCAGGCTGCGGCCGTGTGTCGGTCAATTTTCGTCGGCGCGACGAGCCGCAACGATGGAGGATGGAATGCGAATCAACCTCGCCGCCCTGGCGGCGACGGCGTCGTGGCTTGCCGGACGAATTCCCAGTCGGTCGGATTTGTCGACCGGGTGCGCCGGCGTCGGCCGCCGCCTCGTCTTTGCGACATCGGTGTTCGTGCTGTTGTCGCGCCGCCTCGTCGGTCCGCTTCGACGGACCGCCGAATTTATCAGCCGATCGCCGCTGTTGCGGATGGCCCGCGGCGTGCCCGGCGAACGATGGGCCGCCGGGCTGGTCGCCTTGATGGTCGGTGTCGCCGCCGCCAATCTGGCGTGGGGGACCCGGGGCGATCCGGCAAGCGATCCACAGTCCCGCTTCGACTATGCGCTCCGCCACCTCAATGGCGATGGCGTCGCCCGGGATGCGGGCCGTGCCGCCGTCTGGTTCGAGAAGGCGGCCCAGCAAGGCCACCTTACGGCCCAGGAATTCCTGGCATGGATGCATTTCGAGGGGCGCGGCGTTGCCCGCGATGATTCCCGCGCCGTCCATTGGTACCGCCAGGCGGCCGCCCAGGGGTCCGCTGCGGCGGCGGAGAATCTCGCCTGGCATTACCTCAACGGCCGTGGCGTCGCCAGCGACGAGAAGACCGCCGCCCGGTGGTACGGAGAGGCCGCCGCGAATGGCCGGGTGACGGCGCAAAGCATGCTCGGTCAGCTTTACCTGCAAGGCCTCGGCGTGCCGCGCGATGACGGCCGGGCGGCCCGCTGGTTCGCCGCCGCGGCGCGGGCCGGCAATGACGCCGGCCGAGTGTTCCTGGGCCGTCTTCATATGGAGGGCCGGGGAGTGGCGCGTGACGATCGCCGCGCCGTCGCCCTGTTTCGCCGCGCCGCCGATGCCGGAGATTCCCGGGGTCAGGTCCATCTGGCCTGGATGTATCTGCAGGGACGAGGCATCGACCAGGATCCCGCCGCCGCCGTCGCCTGGTACCGGCGCGCCGCCGAGCGCGGCGCTGTCGATGCCCAGTTGAACCTGGCCTGGCATTACCAGACCGGAGTCGGTGTCACGGCCGATCCGGAAATCGCCACCGCCTGGTTGCGCCGGGCGTCCGGGGCGTTGGGTGACGTCGGCGAGGGGATCGATCGCTGAGCCGACCCGGGGTCAGATCGCCGAAGCCACCCCCAGGCTCGCCGCCTGCCGCGGTGCGGCGATTTGATTTGAATCAAGGCGGTACGGTTCCATCATCGGCAAGATCACTCCATACCTCGGAAGTCTGTGCAAGATTTTAGCATGACGAAAGACGGTCGAATGCACAAGCCTCACCTGATCAAGATCGTGGCTGGCTTTTTCGCTCTCGCCGTCGGCGGCGTGGTCTACCGTGCCTTTGTTGCGACACGTCACGCCGGGCCGGCCAAGTCCGAGCCCGCGGCGGCGGATTGGGTGCCGGCGGCGGCCCCCGATGTCGTCGATGTCGACTTGTTCGACAAGGCGCGGGCAATCTATACGGGCATGATGGAAATTTTCGGCACCGGTCAGGCGGCCCTTCCCGGGATCGAGGTCCTGGCTCTGTCGATCGTCGGCATACTCGTCGCCCTCTTTCTGTTGACGCGCCTATCCTTCATCCGCCGCCTGTTCTGGAAGGCCGAACACGAGGCCGAAAAGGAAGTCCGCGACCATCGGGGCGAGTACATGAGCATGTCGATGGATTTCCTTCGTGTGACCACGATCATTGTTGGATTCGCCGTCTCGCTGCTCGTCGTTCACGCCCTGATGGATCTCGGCGAAGTGCTCATGTAACGCCGCTCCGACCGGGTCCGGCCGGACCCTGGTCGGCACGATTGCCCCTTCCCCGCGCCGCCGTTCGAAGCCATGCTGACGCCGATTCCTGACGGCGGAGGCGAACCCGTGCTGAAAAACCTGAGATTACGTGCCGACCGGCGCACCATCCCCTTGACTGCGTTGACGGCGGCCGACCTCGGGAGCTGGTATAAAAAGCAATCCGCCTCGCTGCGGCGCTGGGTCGGGGCGACGGGGTTCGTCGCCAAGCCGGGACAGGTCAGTCTGATTGCGGCGGCTAACGGCAGGCTGGAGCGGGTCGTCGTCGGCCTCGGTACCGGGGAGACGATCTGGGATTGGGCGACGATCGCCGAGCGCCTGCCGGAAGGGCGCTACCGCATCGAGGGCCGATTGACGGCGGCGGCGGCAAACGCCGCCGCCTTGGGCTGGGCCTTCGCCGCCTATCGCTTCCATCGCTATCGGCGCGGCGAGGAGATGAAGGCCGACCTGGTGTGGCCCCGGGCGTGCAATCGCGACGCCGTCGAAAGCGCCGCCGAGGCGACCTATCTGGTGCGCGATCTCATCAACACGCCGGCGTCGGACATGGGGCCCGGCGAATTGGCGACGGCGGCGCGCCGGTTGGGGCGCGAGTTCGGCGCCCGCTGCCGGGTCATCGTCGGGCCGGCGCTGTTGCGCCAGAACTATCCGGCGATCCACGCTGTCGGCCGCGCCAGCAACCGGGCGCCGCGCCTCATCGACCTGACATGGGGCGAGGAGCGGGCGCCGAAAGTGACCCTGGTCGGCAAGGGCGTTTGCTTCGACACCGGTGGCCTCGACCTGAAAAGCTCGCCCCATATGAAGATGATGAAGAAGGACATGGGCGGCGCCACGACGGTCCTCGGCCTCGCCCGCATGGTCATGGCGGGGCGCCTGCCGGTGCGCTTGCGGGTCCTCATCCCGGCGGTCGAAAACAGCGTCGCCGGCAACGCCTTGCGCCCCCTCGACGTCGTCGCCACACGCGGCGGTCCGAGCGTCGAGATCGGCAACACGGATGCCGAGGGGCGCGTCGTGCTCGCCGATGCCTTGACCACGGCATGCGCCGACAAGCCCGACCTGATCATCGATTGCGCGACCTTGACCGGCGCCGCTCGGGTCGCCCTCGGCGGCGAATTGCCGGCCCTCTTCTGTAATCACGACGCCACCGCCGAGGCGCTCCTCAAAAGCGGCACCCGGACATCGGACCCCCTTTGGCGCCTGCCCTTATGGGCTCCCTACCGGCGTCACATCGAGAGCCCGGTCGCCGATCTGACCAACGCGCCGGACGAACTCCTCGCCGGCGCCATCACGGCGGCCCTGTTTCTGGCCGAGTTCGTCGACCAGGACATTCCATGGGTGCATCTGGACTTGATGGCCTGGAATACCCGCACCCGCCCGGGACGCCCGAAGGGGGGCGAGGCGATGGGCATGCGGGCCTTGTTCGGCCTGATCGAAAAACGGTTCGCGTCATGACGTCGTCCCCCCGCTGGAAGAGCAATCACCGGCTGGCGAATCGCCTCGTAATCCGGGCCGCACAAGATTTTTTAGTTGCATTAACGAAATAAAATCGATTTAATATTTCGTTATCGAAAAGATATGACTGAACATGACCCATCAACTGGAAAATATTAAGTCCCTCGATCTTTGGCGGCGGGCCATCGTGACCAGCGTCCGCCGTGACGCGCCGGATCTTTCCGCGCGTCAGATGGCGCTGTTGTTGACCGTCTATCTGACTCGCCCGCCGCACACCGTTCGTGGCCTCGCCGACGTCCTCAAAGTGTCGAAGCCGGCGGTGAGCAGGGCCCTCGACCGACTGAGCGATCTGCAGATGGTGCGTCGCAAGGCCGACGAGGACGACCGACGCAGCGTCCTGATCCAACGCACGGTGCGGGGATCGATCTTTCTGCGCGAGTTCGGAGAGCTGATCGCCGCCGCGGCCGTCGCCGTCGAAGAAGATTAGAGCGCGGCGGTCCGAGACGGTGGCCGCTCAGGCCGGTTGCGGGCTCTGCCGCTTCGGCGGCCGGAAGCGATGCAGGTAGGTCGGCAAAATCGCCTCCGCCGGGGTCGTCTCGACGCCGAGGTCGGCGA
>PVBE012560423.1_pt1 | contig 14724 bp, 7 predicted proteins | sample 1631181 | NCBI WGS metagenome assembly PVBE01 (sample SAMN08397723, study PRJNA350692) | Marine metagenome, whole genome shotgun sequencing project. | isolation source: water | place: Pacific Ocean | collected 2012-04
CAGCGTTCGCCCCGCCTCCCCTCGGTGCGCGAACCGCGCCTCCCTCGCCGCGGCTCGAACGTCCCCGTCTCCAGTCGCATCGCGCGTCTCGTGATCGACCCTCGTCCGCATCCATCCCGTCGCCGTCGTCGACTCCCGTCGCGTTCCCGTCGCCGTCGCCACCTCCACCCGCCACCCGCCACCCTCCCGTCTCCACCTCGTGCATACATGGGTTTCGAATGGGTTATATACGTGTTTGACCGTTCTCCATAGTGTGACGTGTAGAAACTCTACGTGTGTTGTGTATTGGACGTGTACGTACGTATAAACCCTGTGTGTGCGTCCCGGCCGCCCCTTCGCACAACACCATTCATTTCCATGTCATCCGTTCCATTCCATCGTCGTCGTCGTCGTCAGACGGCGACGCGTGGGCGAACGAACGGGGCGACGGGGTGACCGTGGACGTCGCGAACGATCGCGAACGATCGCGAACGATGGGTGCGCGACGTCGCGCGCGAGTCTTCGACGACGACGCGAGACGAGTCGCGAGGAGGAGGAGGCGCGTCGTCGTCGCGTGCGTAGTCGCGTGCGTCGCGGGAGGCGTCGAGGCGACGACGGAGACGACGGGCGTGAGAGGATATTACGTCAATCGTCGAGGCGAGGCGACGCGGCGATTGGCGATGGAACACGGGTTCTCGGGGTTGTTTGGCGGGAGAGGATTGACGCGCGTGGGCGCGGTGGACGCGACGAGAGCGTCGACGCTCGTCTCGGCGTACGAGAGCGAGACGTGTAAACGAACGCACTGGGCGAAGAGTGGGGATTTAGCGATCAGTATGTTTAGTGGGGAGTATTTGGAGCGACTCGGGGCGTCGTTGTCGCACCTGGAGGCGATATACAAGGCGTACGACGACGGCGCGAGCGCGGCGTTGATTCTGGAAGACGACGCGAAACCGGATTTGATACCGACGTGGTCGACCGATTTCGACGGCTACGTCGAGAGATTACCAGAAGATTGGACTCTGGTGCAGCTTTCGGCGATGGGACGGGAATCCGCCGTCGAGACGCTCTTCTTTGATTGGCAGAGAGAGCGCTCGCGCGCGCCGGGAAAATCGCTGTCGACGCTTCCGAAAGGCGTCCGGCGATTGAAGGGCACGCAGGCATACTTGATCAGTCGACGAGGGATGAGTAGATTAGTTAAGGCGTATCGAGCGCCGGGTGGTAAGGTGGACGTGTGCACGATGACGTGCGTGGAGTTTGAAGAGTGCGTCCTCGCGGACGGCGTTCACTTGGACGAACACTACCGCGTCGCGACGCCGCCGCTCTTCGTGCGCCGTCGGGCGTCGGACGCCGCTCCGAGCGCGAGCGTGATCGATTATCTCGATGAATCTCGACACATGGTGTACAGTTGGGCGGTGAGCCTGTCGTTAACGAAGGGTATATCGGCGAATCTGCGAATGGACGGGGAGATGGTCGCGAACGTTCTCGACGAGGGATTAAAAGTTCCCGATCGTTTAAGCCCGAACACGTTCGCCGAACACTTTAGGTATTACTGCAAATTCCACCACGGAGGTGGCGCCAAGTGTTCGATCAAAAAGAGCTACTTGGCCAACCAGAAACCTCCCAAGGCCAAGGCGCACCGCGAGAAGATTCGCGAGGTTGTCATCGAGGAACGCCGAGACGACGCGACGCGCGACGCGACGCCGACCCGCCTTCAGAGAAATGAATCCTCCTTAGGACGCGTGGCGTTGCGTCGAGACATTCCACCGTCGAAGAAGAACGCATTGTTCGACTACGCGACGTCGACGCCTTTCATTTCCATGTACGTCTTCGGCGCCGTGGCGGCGGGCGTCCTCGTCACGAGTTTCGTCGTCGTCAAGCGAAAGGATTTCGTCGCGAGCGCTTCGGACGAGCTCGAGGTGATTCTCCCGATAGACGCTCGCACGGAGGAGTATTATAGCTAACTAGTGTGTGTGAATATTCACCATAGACGGACGATTATTCATCCGGTTTCATGCGTTTGGCGTTTTTAATCTTGTCCTTGAGCGCTTCGTAATCGCCCGTAAAGTCAAAAATCAATCCCAGATTATCGACGACTTGATGCCACACCTCGCACCGTCCGCACTGCACCCACATCGTCCCCCGTTCGAGAACGTCCGGATTGATCATGCGCATCGTTCGCCCCTCGCACTTGTTACACGTAAACGTCATCTGCACCCGCCGACGCCTCCTCGGGAGTTCCACGCTCGCCCTCTTCGGGTCCACGGCCTCGTCGTCGTTCTCGTCGCCGAGGACGTTCGCCCGAGCGATCGTTCGAGCCCGCGCATCGACGCCGTTCGCGTCGCGCGCGCGTCGCGACCACCGCGAGACGGACGGTGGAAACGTCGCGCGCGCCGCCGCCCGAACGCACGGGCGTCGCGTCGCGCGCGCGGTCCCGGTCGCCGAGGACGACGCGCGAGCGTTGGAACTCGCTCGGACGCTCGCGCTCGTCACGCACGGCGACGCGGCGATGACGAACGACATGTCGCGCGCCGTTCGCGTCGACGAATGAATGAGCGAGCGAGCGCGTGAATGACTTTTTGAGATGAAAACTCTCCTATGGTCGAATTCGGGAGTCATGACTCGTCGTGACCCCTCCCCCCCGCCCTCTCGGGTGAAGGCTCGCGTTCGACTTCTCGCGTCACTTTGCAACTCGGTCGTATCCGCTTCCATGTCCGCTACCTCCTCTTTCGTCGGTAAGGCTATCGCCCAAAAGGTCTCCGTGAAGTCCACGAAGGCCTCCACGACCGTCCGCGCCTCGGCGGTGAACAAGGTACGCGTCGCGCGCGCCCTCGATGACGCTCGAATGACTCTATCGCGCGCGGATACGCGAGACCTCCCCGCGAGACGCGAGAGGACGAATGTCGCCCCGTCGCGCGTCGCGCGCGCCGTCCGCTCCCGCGACCGACGACTGACCGTAACGGCCTATTTACACCGATGCGATCGACGCGCGCGCGTCGCGCCACCTCGCGTCGCGTCGCCCACCGTTCGTCGAGTTCAAGATCCCCGCGATCGCGGATCGGTCGATCGATCGAATCGCGGGGGTTCGTCCGCACCCATCGGATTCGAATTCGAATTCGGACTCGCGACGACGACGACGACGAACGGTGCGAGACGCGAGACGCGAGGTGTGGTCGTCGACGCGCGCCGTCGATCGCGCCGCGTGTACACACATTTCCCGCGCGCACAGGCTGCCTCCGTCGCCGCCGCGACCGCGGTCATCTTGTCCACCACCGCCCCGGCCTTCGCCTCGGTGAACATCGAATTGATGGACAAGCGCCAAGAGAACCAAACCGGACTTCAATTGATTTACGAGGTGGGTAGGGGTCATTTGACCATTCATGACTCGACAATTGTTTGTGACCGTCACCCGCTCCGAGTCACCGTATCCGATCCCGCCGCCGTATCCATATCCGGAGGGGGACTCGATGAGCGTTCATGACTCGTGACGATGAGGGTTTAGCCAGCGAGCCCTCGAGACGACGCGACTGACTGACCGGTGCATTTTCTGTTTGAACTTAGGCTCGTGATTTGGACTTGGACCAAAAGCCGCGATCGGACGGACCGTCCCGATTCTCCTTCCAAAAGCTCAACACGAAGGAAACCCTCACTCGCGCGACCGAGTCCGTGGTGCGTGTTCGACTCGAGCGCAATTTTTGATGCGATATATTGTACGCGTCGTCCTCGAACACCGGAACGCGAGAGACTGATGATGATTCTTGTGTTTTACCGCGTTTTTCGCAGGCTCGCATCAACAACGACGTTGGTGAGTACGTCGGCAAGAAGTACTGGACGCAAGCCGCCAACGAACTTCGCCGCCAAGTCGGTACCCTCCGCTTCGACGTGAACAACCTCGTCGAGAACAAGGGTGCGGACTCCGCGGACGCGAAGGCTTTCTACGCGAAGCTCGAAAACCTCGACTTTGCCCTCCGCCAAAAGGACCAAGATGCGGCCACCGCGCTCCTCGCTGACGTCCAGTCCACCGCGACTGCCCTCCTCGCCTCCCTCGCGTAAGTCGGCTGCGATGGAACGCCACGCCAGACTTAGTCAAAATGATTGCTAGCAATGATAATGGTGTGCGGAAGGAATGAATGGCGGTTTATGTAATTCATACGCAACCGAAGCACTTTATCGAATCACATCCCCCTCGCTCCACCAATTTCTCGGAAACGCGCCGGCGACGGGTTGTGAAAGACACGCGTTTTTTCACTCAATTCATTCATTTCATCCTCTCGCGCGTCTACGCGTCTACGCTATGTGCTATTTTTTTGGTTCGTAGCGACGCCAGTGACGTCGCCAACGTGGGACGTCGGGGTTTTCCTCTCCCGAAAGATTATTTTCGTCGTCGGTTCGGCGAGCGTGCGCGGTCGTCAGGTGTCGTTCGTCGAGTGGGACGTGTCGACCGCCTCTGCTCTCCATCCGAGCCTTCCAACGATCGCGCAAATCGCGAAGTTTTGAGCTCAGCTCTCTGTGCTCCTCTCGAATCTCTATCGTGGAATCTCGCTTAAGCGTCGTGAGTAACTCGTCATCCGCGAACGGGAGACGCTGACCAGCCATGCTTTGAAGTTGGATACGCTCTCTTTCTTCGTGTAAACGCTCTGTGTGCGTGATTTCTTCGACTCGTGAAGCTTTAAACTCTTTGGCGATGGCGTCCTCGAATTCTAGATCACGGATAGCGCGCTCAATCACGCCTTCTTGACTCTCCTCATAGAACTGGATTCTCAGCGTTCGAACGAATGTGTACCACGTCCAAGCGTGCACGGCAAACAGTAAAGCCGTGATCACTTGCACGATCACGGAGCTTATCCCGCTTTGATTGTGCGATTGCTTAAAGATCAAACCACTGGTGAATGTGGCTGTGGCCGCAAGTAAACCATACGCTTCAATTTTGGCGTGCTCATCGCTCGCATGAGGCCTCGAGACGATGTGGAACACGAAGAAGATTTGCAAAAAGCAGTTGACGGTGTATGCCCCCATGGTTGCATCACCCCTGGATACGATGACGATGGTAATCAAGACAAACTTTCTCACGAATATTACCCATTCCCACCACCAGTGAGTCTTGATTTCGAGGCCTTTGAAGAGGACACCGAACTTGTATTGAACGCCGACAGATTTGTGTTCTCGCGCGACGTCCTCTCTTTGCGTGAGCTTCAGTAACAAAAGAGGGATACCCAAGATGTACGCGAACGCCAACATTATAACCACAGTGAGATAGAGTGAGTAAGTACTTCCCGCGCATCTTATGGAGTAATCGGACACGAAATGTCTATCACGAGCGTTTACGTCACCCGTACACTGCGTAAACTCCACCAAGTACTGCACTAGGACGGGATACAGTAGCCAAAGTATGGTGACGAGCCATGAAATAACTAAATCATAGGCGTGCATATTCTCTCCTTCTACGAGTTTCTGCGCACTCGCGGACAGCTTGCGAGTTGTCTCGTTACTCATCTTAACAACTTCGTCGTCCTCCTCTGCCGAATCTTTCGCTTGGCTCGTCTTGGTGGCTTCCACTCTCGCTTTGGCTTGCTCTTCTTTCAATTCTTCGACATACTTCGCCCCTGTGAATATTATAAATAAGAATACCATCAGACCCAGCGGTAGTGCTTCATGAAACAGCAAGTTTTGATAAAAGGACCACCCGAGAGCGCACTTCTGCGGAACGGAACGCGTGTCAGGGAGTGAAAGTTTCTCTGCAATCAACAGAAAGGCTTTCATGGATAGTGGCCACTTGAGATCTAAGTTTTTTGCTAATCCCGTCATCTGCAAATAGGTGATGAAGGATTTTATGATGCTGACAGCTTGAGAATCCCTGCGTTGATTCACCCTGTAAATCACCCAAGTGAGAAGCACTATCCAAATGAAATTCATTATCAGGATCGGAACGCTGAGCAGACCCGATAACCCCTCGGAACAATCGTAGCATTTTGGTGGATAGTTTTCACGAATTGAGTGAAAAGCGTATCCATCGCTGCACGCTGCACATTGCGCCCCCGTATAACGTTTATCCAAACACGTGCTGTTGATACCACCGAGACACGCCGCTGCGTATGGACAAGCTCGAAACTCAAGAGTGCGAGGATTGAATCTATAGAATCCAGGCAACGTTTCAATGTTTTCTATGCCGTCACCGTTACACTTGGCACCATTCGGGCACTGTGCGCAACTGTAACTCTCCATCGGTTCTTTTCGATAGTAGCTGTCGAAAGGCACGGTTGTTTGGGAGATGCAATGACAAGCACTCTTGCTCGCCTGACCCAAGGAACCTGCAAGCCGAATCCCTGATGCTGTCGTGTAATTTTGTTTCAGACGACCGTTTTCGCGCGAAGTATCCATGAACTTTGGACAAGAAGTGCACGGTCCATCGCCGAGAGACTCCTTGTAGAAGCCATTCTTGCACGGCGCACAAATGCCGTACGGATGAAGCGCATTGAGCCATTGAAGAGAACCGGACGTGGTGCTTTTGTATAAAGTCATGTTGCTTTCCACGTAACGTGTGTCTAAATCATCCAAGTCTCCTGTATCACCACTTACATCTCCGGTGAAGCCTGGTAAACACGAGCAAGAGTTCCCATCAGACGCACTATTTGGTTTCACCATCGAGCAGTTCATGATGGTCACAGGTGTGTCCGCCATCACGTTGCTGATGCTGCTGGCCACGTTGACGATCTCAACAACGGAAAATTCAAGTTGGTAATCGACTCCGCGTGTTCCAACTATTTTCAGAGAGTCAAATCTTGCGATACCGTCGACCATGGTCACTTGAGTGCCAGAAACGCCCTCAGGTGTGGGCGTCAAACTCGCGCGAACCAACGTCGCGTTCATACCCGTACACAGATTTCCGATAGAATCCACCGCTGCGATAACCGGTTCAGGTAAAAGCTTAAAATCATTCTCATTTATGAATGGCGGTGGTGTCACGACTTTCAGCGCTGTTGGAACACCCGGTAAGACTGTGAATTCCAGAATGTCGTCCTCGAGTGTCGGATAGACGGCAGCCGGACACCTATTCGAATTGCACGTCGATGTGAACTTTAATCTATAAACACCTGCCAATGCATTTTGAATTTTCAGACCGACATTGTAATGCGTATCTGGGGCCACGCCACTGTACGAAATCTCTCTACAATAGGAAGGTGCCGGATTGGTGTACACCGTCGAGTACCTGTGGGCTCCAGTGACGGGATCGGTAGTAAGCACAGGGGTCGGATTCGTATCTTCGGTATTTTCACACCACCCAACCTCACCATTCATGGCGAGGAGACTTCCATTCCAAACGGCACGCAATGTAGGGATCGTAGCAGACTGTAACTGATGTTCCTCGGGTGTGAACGAAACAAGTTCAGCCGTGACGTTTCGTGCCTCAGAGTCCCAAGTCTGTCCGACTGGATAGCCCCCAGGATCAGTCATTCGCACTACGAAGTTTCGTAGCGTAATAGTTGGAGCACCGAAATAGCTCGTTGGATCTCGACAAAGACCGCGCTCGACACGACTGAAGGAGTTACCAGAGCACGCGTCGAGTGCAGCTGGATAGCCGGTGCGGTAGCGCAACATCAGAGACACCGAGTCTATACCAGGGGCCGAAAACGTCACAGAATAGTTCCCGGTACAAGGACGATAGAAAACGAGATCATCGAATATCGCCGCCCCACCAATCGTGGTCCGAGGTGTGTACGAGAAATTAGTTTCCGAGGTACAGGCACCAATCGCGACTGGTGCAGCCGCAACGGAGATTTCATAGTTGCTATTAACGGCGTTCAGTCCTGCGTCTACTGCACGCAACTGAACCATGCCGATACGAACTTCTTTGGCTGTCTCATACTCGGTCCGCAGCGAAATGGGGCTCAACACGCCGGGTATGGTGAACGCCTAAAATAATTAATTTGTCAGTGAAATAATTTTCATGATTGAAGTCGTAGTGCGCCGTACCGTCGAAATATCGAGTGCGGATGGAGTGCCTGGTGTGATGGTGAATGTGCGCGACACTTCCTCGACTGATGTCCCGCAATTCGAGCAGCTGAAGGTTATGACATAATTGCCAGCCTAGTAATAATTAATTCAGCACACTACGTTCAGAAATCATCATTCATTTTACGCAAGCTTACCTCAGGCGTGCCCAATGCAAGGTTGGAAAATAAAATACTTCCAACACCGACCCCTAAAGTACCAGTACGTCCAGATGCACTGAACGTGTGCCTATTCGCATTAATTAATTAATTAGAATGTTAAAAACACATTTTGCATGATGCGCACCTTGGACCTCTGATACTCGCGACGAGAGATGCACTCTGAGTGTTACTCGCTCCGAGCAAATTATCTGCAACATCTGTGATCGCAATTTCATGCGGTTCGAGAACTACCTGCAATTCTGCGTTGTACGAAACTGTGGGCGAATTGGCGACGAGCAGTTTAGCCGGAGCTCCGATCGACACAGTCACACGATACGTCGCTACGAGGACATCGTTCATGTAGAATTCAATCGTGTGTTCACCTGCGATGGGTGCACGCAGTACCAAGTTCGTGAACTCAACGATACCCGGTTGACTTGCCTGCGATGTAAAAATTAATTAATTAATTTTTCGAAATAAAACAAATTGATCATTCGTGCGAATCGTAGACGTACCTGAGCGCTGCACGCCGTGATGTTCGCGCAGGATATCGCGTAATTTGATCCTCCGATTAATGGGTCAATTCCCTGCGGATAGTCTTCTAATTCTGCAGTTTCACAACGTACGGTAATTTGAGCTCCGTACGTGGACGTTGAGAGAAAATTGCCGCCGCCATCGTGCACTCTGCCAACAAGCGGATGTTTCGCGTTCGTGATCCTTGTGTGCAGTGAGGATACAAATATTTCACTCGCTTGAGTTTGCGTGAGTATAAAATTTTCCGGTTCGCCTGGCACAATCTGCAAAAAGTACTCCACTCCGAGCAAACCTGGGCTCTGCACCAAGATCGAGTAAGTCCCAACAGATGGGGCGGGGACTATGAGACCATCGAAGTAACTTTCTCCGGAACGGGTGATTACGTCGAGGGTAACGACAGGCGAACATAATGCACCCCCGAGTTTCGACGTCGCACTGTCTACGCCGGCGCACTCGCATCCACCGCTTTCCCTCACTCGGCACAGAGTGATGGTTTTCGACGAGAGCTGTACCGCTCTCCTCTCGCAGGTTTCACACGATCGAGTCTCGAATACACCGACGGGATTGAAACCTCCGTCTAGAACATTTGCGATAAATGGGTGCACCGATACCTCTGCTGACGCTCTATACCACTGACACGTGCAATTTGACGCTGTCTGACAGCCCTGCTCGGACGTACTGCAGTACGGCAGAAGTCCAAGGTGCTTTGACGCTCCCGGTGTGATGGTCAGTAAAACAGATGCAGAGGACAAGCTTGGATCGGCCGAAGTGAAGGTCAAGTTATAGATTCCAATCTCAGGCTTGACCAAATGCAATCCTGAAAACGTCGCAGTGCCAGCGCTGCTGGTGATTTCTGAAAGCGAGCCCACTCTCGGATATTGAGTCGTATCCGAAAACACAGTGAGAACAGAACCCCTCGTGACTGTTGTCTTGTTCGCACCGAGAATGTACGGATGATAACCAGTACTCGTCTCGTTCAGAGTCGCGGTCAATCTGATCCCACTCGGCTTCGTTCCGAGTGGAGATTCATTCCCGGCTCCATCGACGGGCACAATCACAAAGTCGCTCAAGGGGACGGTGTCTCCAGCAGAGTATTCAGAAGCTTCCGAAGCTTGAATACTTTCCGAGAATGAACTTGCATACTCGAAACGAGTCGGACTTGAAACTTTAAAACCGTTCACTTGTCCTATTGTCACTGTGACGTTGAGCGTGGTACTCTGCAATTTCGGAGACCGCGTTATACCACCCACGTCTGCACTGACTTCAAAAACTTTCAAGATGTGAGTTCCCACTTTCGGATAATCAGCGACCAAACCCGCGACCGACACTTGACCATTTCCATCGGTGTATAATACATCAGATCCAGACAAAACGAGAGTCTCGCTCGTGATTTGGATGGTTCGGTTCGGAGCCACAGAATCTGCAGTTGAATGTCGGTCTCCCGTTCCAAGTGCAGTGCCACTCATGTCCTGGATGTCAATTGTGAACGAAGCCAATGTAACAGACTTGTCCGCTACTACATCTGGTAATACTGAGTGAGATGAAACACATGCATACCCGGCATTACCGGGAAGCATGTTTATGATCTGCTTTACCGAAGTCAAGTCTGGAGAGGAGAATGTCAGACTGAATTCCCCGACGGTCGGAGAGATCACTGCGAGATCTGCAAATCGCCAAACTCCCTGATCATCTCTACTCATTTCTAATGTTCCTCCTAAATTGATCCCTGGTGAAGCCTCTACCTTCACGGTACGTGAATCGACCTCGGCTGAACCCACAAAGTTATTTCCACCGTCGTACGCCCCAATGACAATTTCACCAGTGGATTGTGTTGGCCCCTCCGCGTACACCGTCCTCTTGCTATATGTTCCATTTATTCGAAGATACGTTGGATCACCGAGATCGATTCGTATGATTGAGTGAGCGATCAAGGGAACCCCGTTCAACTCGGCTCTAAACTGTATGATGTATTTTGAAAGCTCGCCAAAGTCCCCGCGAGTTGCGGCGTCGTACGTTATATCGTCATTTGACCCGATTGCACGCGATCCTGAAGGTGCTCTGGCAACCAAATAAAGATCATCAAATGATACCCGACCGTCGCTTGTCACTTTCATTAAAGTTCCAGCGAGATCGGCGCCCACGCTCCTTTCAGCATACACTCCATTTGCATCGCGTGTGCTCGTGACTATTGAAGCATTCACCGTTACTTCATTCTCTGAAAGAGATTGAAGAGCATTCCCTGCAATATCGACGATGTCTATCGTAAAAGAGCCTATTGAGATATTGAGACCTCCTCGTAAAATGATTCCATCGGATGGAAACAGGGCGTCGTTTGAAATTGAACTTTCCGTCACCCCACCTGGGGAAGCCGTCAATCCAGCCAATTGACCCGGTTGAACGGAAAATTGAGCGTGATCTAGGATGCTCAGACTCGTCGCACATGTACCAGAAGAACAATCTGCTGCGGAGAACGTGATGTTGTACTCCCCAGCGGTTGGTACTGCAGTCAACACGGGTACGAGACTCGTTTCCCCACTCGACGTCAAGGAAGACGAAGTGTCCTCTGTGATGCTCAACAAAGAAGCGCCAGTAATCGTCGCTGAAATCCGATAACCCTTAGTTCCTTGTCCATTACGATCATATGGAATTATGGTTCCATTAATGTCGACGAGTGCAACCTTAAAAGCGCCGGGCGAAAAGTCTGCGGCTGACACGAGAGCTCTGTAAGACGGTGGTCTGTCCAAGAGTTTGACTCCAGCTGGTGGTCCGTGAAGGATGAGGGATCCTCTTGAATCGCCGTAATCGACGCCATTCAATGTCACGGCAACGCTCACGGTTTGAGGAACGCCATTTACGAGCCATGGGAGAGGACTTCCAACGGGATTGTTGCATCTGCCGCCTGATACTTGACACATTGGACATGCGACCTCCGTCGCGCTGATGAAAGTTGCACTGGTCACACTCGCAGGATCGTCATGAAACTTGCACTTCAAATTTGGTGAATCGATATATGGACCTCCAAATAGACGAAGTTGAACTGGTGTGTTTTCATCGTCCTCACCCGTGTAGAGAGCAAGAGCGTCTTCGGACCCGATCTTCATGTTGGTGATGACTGCTGGATCGTGGTAGCGCAAGTTCAAGCTTCCAGCGCTCCATAAGGAACCTTCCCATACGTTTGTTGGATCATTTATATCGCTTGGAAACCCATCAAATGATATTTCGACTTCGCTATATCCTTGTTGAAGTGAGTTGGAGTTCGCCGCAGACGGTGCTGCACAAGAAATTGTATTCGGAGACAAGTAGGTTGCCGGTGACCATCCAGTTTCCAAGAATCCATCATTTGAATCGCGCCGATGACCAAATCGACAAGAAATTGAATGACTGAGACCACCACTGAGCGGTTTGGAATAGAAGCCTGATCCATGTATGGTCACATCCGTTCCGGAAGTCGTTGACATGACGTGCGTCGGTTCAATGCCCGTCAAGGTCACGGTGGAATATTTCGAGTACGTCGTTGCGGTTCCTGCACTCGCAGTAAAGATCGCATGCTCCCCTGGAACTTTGGTGATACCACCGAAAACTGAAGATTCTTCAAACGTCCCCACGCGTCTGAAACACCCGCTCGTACATCCGCTCGAGGTATCAGTTCCACCTATTTCAATCTTCACGATTCTGCTGCTATCTCCGTCGCGCGATCCCACCGTCCAATACATGTAATCCTTTTCTCCAGGTCTACTCGCTTCCTGAACAGTTGCACTCAAGGCGTCGCGCTCTCCTAATTCTGGATCGAGAGCTATCATGGCGAGCGGTCCATCTCCGCTCTGAAAGTTCAAGTCAAACATAAATATGCACGCCGCACGTTTGTGACAGTTTGTGCAATCTTCGTCTCTACCTGAAGTTCCGACGTATCCGTACCCGTTGTGTTTGGTGATCGCCGTAAACGTCGAGAAACGACCTTGTTTTGCGTCAAACTGTCCTTCACACGCGGAAGTCACCTTGACTGACGTCACATCCAAATACATTTCGACCCCATCACCGTTGCGAGTCCGCTGATCCGTGTTCACCTTGAATAAATTAGGATAAAATGTTCTTGACCCAGTATTATTTAAGAGAGCGGAACCAGCGAATATGACATAGTGTCCTTCACTGTTATTGTGAGGCACACTCGTCTCGATTCGCATGGCGTCGGGTTGTACTGCGCAATCTGGACACTTCTGATTCAGAAGACTCGGAGCCAGGACACTTTTCCCTGCGTCTTCTAGATTTATATTCACCATACCTATTGTTCCCCGTTGATCACTTTGATGTGTGGCTTTGTATACAATCATTCCGGTGGATTCATCCACTCCCAAAGCATCCAGGATGTACTCATCAAGCTCAAACGTTGTAGCATAAGCCCCACTCCTCGAGCTACCGAGCACGCAGGCCGCCCATTGAGAATCATCTGACGAACACGCCGTCCCTTCATACTTGTATAGCACGAATTTGAATCGATTTTCCGTCGTGGCGTGCCACATGTTGACGGGAGCGATGATTCCAGTCAACGTCGTCGATACGTCTGCACTCAACTTGGCATACACTCCGTACCATCCCCGTGATTTGATAGGGTTGACGTGACCATAAGCTCTCGGATGCTTCGTCGGGCACGAACTCGACGCCCCGGGGCCACAAAACCCCGGAGACGGCGCCAGTGGAAGAGGCATCGCGCCAGTCGATTCCCGTCGCGGCCCTCCAGGACCCCAACCTCGCGACGCGAAACCATTGGCGGTGAACGTCTCCGGTGACCTGGGATCGACTTCAATTATCCTGCTACCCACGGAATCTTGCGCGTAGACGTACACGACATTCTTACGAACGTCCAATAACACGTCGCTGACGTGCTTTTCACCAAATGTCGTCCCATTCGTGTCGTACGCGTACGCGACGGTACCGTCTATCCTCGTCTCCCTCCCCACCGAAGGCGTCGGAACGTTACAACTGAGTCCCATCCATCCCTCTGCGCATTCGCACACCCCATCCACGCCGCACGCACCCCGACCGACGTCCGCCGAACATCCGGCGACGCAGCGGTTAAACGTCACACTTTCGCATAAATGCGCCGATACCAGCGCGATCAGGACACCGAACGCGATCGCACCCGTCCGAAGACCTCCGCGCGCGCGTTTCGGACCGTTTCCGCCTCGCCACGTCCTCGTCTCCGCGTTCACCGCTTCGCGACGTCGACGAACACCCCCGCGGCGCGACGTCTCTTCGTCATCCGACCGCGACGAGACCGACGCCATCGCGACCGCGAGCGCGTTCCCACGGACGCGCACTCACGTCGTTCGCGCGCGATGCATGCCCGCGTTCGAACTGAACGTCACTCACCGATCACCGTCGCGCTCGCGCGTCACCGCGCGCGTCGACGACGTCTCCCGGCGCCGGGCCGCGCGAGCGCCAACCGACGCGCTCGGGACGCGCTCGGGACTGTTCGGAGGGTCGTGACTCGTTATTTTCTGGACCCTAGGTGCCCCACCCCACGACCGCGCGCACCGTTTCATTTTCTTTTTGCATGTTTTGTTTCATCGAATTTCTTCTACGACGGGAAGGAAGATATCAGGCGGAGGCCCCGAGTGGGACGATGAGGCAGGGTGAGGGGGGTGGTCGTGAAAAGGCTCTCGACAGTCGTTCGTGCGCTCGCGGCGATTTCACGGGATGGTAGAGGGCGTCTCGGCGAATCGACGACGCGCGCGCGTCGTCGAACACCGGACGCCAACGCACGTATCCGACGTCCGGCGCGAGATCGGTCCATGAGAAGCCGTGTGGTGCACCGCGCGCCGTGACGAATGTCGGGAGCATGGCCTCGTGGTGACCGCTTCTGGACGAGGTGTTGAGAAACGTAAACAGCTCGAGGGCGAGCCGACGAGAGATTCGAAACGCAGGCAAGAGGGACGCCCGCCTGCGCCATGGGTCCACGTATTTACAGTAGACGCACGCTCGCCAGTGATTCCACGTCGTCTTGTTTGCTCCGAATCGAAACGTGGTGTTGAAGGCGACGAGATCGCTTCCATCGACCGCGTCGTAC
>PVBE012951695.1_pt1 | contig 14719 bp, 13 predicted proteins | sample 1631181 | NCBI WGS metagenome assembly PVBE01 (sample SAMN08397723, study PRJNA350692) | Marine metagenome, whole genome shotgun sequencing project. | isolation source: water | place: Pacific Ocean | collected 2012-04
AGGCACCTGCACAAAGGGAGCCGGAATCACCTTGGAGGGTGGCTCGCTGCTCAGCTGCTCACGCCAGCTCACATCCCATTCCTCGGGCCGGGTTGGGTCGAGGTTGAGTCCTGGCCCGGCAGGGAGGTCCGCGCTCTCTTGATCCAGCACCTCGATCGGTGGCAGCAGGGCGTGCAGGCCCCGTGCCAGAACTGACTTGCCGGTGCCTCGGCCTCCGGCGATGATCACGCCCCCCAAACCAGGGTCCACCGCTGCCAGCATCAGTGACAGCTTCAGCGTTCCGTGGCCTGTGATGGCTGCCAGTGGGAAGGCGCGACTCGCCTGTTCCTGAGCAGCTGTGCTGGCCAGTCCGCTGCCGACCCCTCCACCTGAAACCATGAATGTTTGCCGGCCCTGCGCGTGAGCGCCAGTCTCGCTGATCAGGCTCATCCCCTCGCCATCGCCCTTGGGGCGAATCTGCCCAGCAGTGCAGGTGTGCCCCGCCAGACCTTGATCGCGGTGCGTCCTCTGCTGGAGCAACTTGTAACGACCTGGGCCGGGACTGGGGCGGGAGAGATCCGCTGCTCCTGGTCGCCACTGCTGGAGACGATTCCGGTGGGCGGGCCTCCAAGGCAGCCCCTGTACTGCAATGCCGTGGTGGTGTTCAACGCTCTGCAGCGTCCTGCTTCCGAGACTGCGGCCTTGGAGTTGCTCACGGAGCTGCATCAGCTTGAGCGATGTTTCGGGCGTGATCGGGATCAGGAGCTGCCATGGGGGCCGCGCAGCCTTGATCTGGATCTCCTCTTCTGGGGTGAATGGCGTCTGGACCATCCGCGCCTGGTGTTGCCTCACCCTCGCCTGCACCTGCGCGCGTTTGTTCTTGAACCCCTGCTGGCAGCCATGCAGCGTTCAGAGAACTGGCTTGCCTGATCCCATTGCTGTGCCGGGCTCAGGCAAGCCAGCGGTCTCGGGCACCCGTCGATCCTGCAGCTCAACCGCCATGCTGGTGCCCGCTGTCCTGACAAGCCATGGCCCCGCTGCCGGCTCCGGAGCCCTACGAGCTGCTGGAGACCATCGAAGCCCTGGATGCGCGCAAGGTCCGTTTCGAGCGCAACCGCATCCGGTTGCCCATGGGAGTGGAGGGCAGCTTCGGGATCATTCGTCATCCCGGGGCATCACTGGCGGTCCCGATCACCGACGGAGGCCAGGTGGTGGTGCTGCGGCAGTATCGCTTCGCCGTTCAGGCCAGGTTGCTGGAGTTTCCGGCCGGCACGCTTGAGGAGGGGGAAGATCCTCTGGAGTCGATGAAGCGGGAACTTGGTGAGGAGGCCGGCTACAGCGCTGCACGCTGGGATGCTCTCGGTCCGATGCTGCCCTGCCCGGGTTACTCCGATGAGGTGATCCACTGTTTCCTGGCCAGGGAGCTCACAGCGCTTGAGAACCCCCCTGCCGGTGACGACGATGAAGATCTGGAGGTTCTGCACATGAGTGTTGCCGAACTCGATGCTCGTCTCGGTTCCGGTGAGGAGTGGCTCGATGGCAAAAGCGTGACCGCTTGGTATCGGGCCAAGCAGTTGCTCGGTTTCTGAATTCATAACGACACATGAGTACCCCACGCACGCTGTTCTGGCACCGCCGCGATCTGCGCCTGTCGGACAACTCCGGTCTTCAGGCTGCCGCGGCACTGGGTCCTGCTGTGACCGGTGTTTATGTGTTCGATCCGGCTCTGATCACACCTCCGCCCCAGCTGCCGCCGATGGCGCCCGCTCGGTTGTGGTTCCTGGTGGAGAGCCTGGTCGAACTGCAGCAGCGCTGGCGTCAGGCCGGGAGTCGCCTGCTGCTGCTGGCCGGTGATCCGGTGCTGCTGTTACCCCGGCTTGCGGCTCTTCTTGATGCACCCACCGTGGTGTGGAGTCGTGATGTGGAGCCCTATGCCCGTGAGCGTGATCGTCAGGTGGCCAAGGCTCTGCAGAACGATGGTCGCAAGCTGCTGGTCGACTGGGACCAGCTGCTGGTGGCGCCGGAGTCACTCAGAACCGGAGGAGGGGACCCATATCGGGTGTATGGACCTTTCCTGCGCAACTGGCGTGGTCAGGTGGAACGGCTTGCCCCCCGCATCACGGAAGCTCCGGAGGGTCTGCAGGATCTGACCGGGTCTCAGCTCCAGCAGATCAGTTCTGCTGAAGGCGATCTTGGTCGGCTCTGTTCACAGGGACAGTCCGAGCTTGAGCGTTTGCGTAGCAGCCATGGATTCGCCGGCACGGAGTTGTGCCCCTGCCGCCCCGGAGAAACCGCTGCTGCGGATCAATTGGCGAGGTTCGCTGACGGTCCCCTGCTGGGCTATGAGCCTGATCGCAATTTCCCTGGGCAGCAGGGGACCTCATCGCTGAGTGCGGCTCTCAGTGTCGGCACGGTCAGTCCGAGGCAGGCCTGGTGTTCTGCCCAGAGCGCCAAGCAGATCGTGCGCAGTGATGAACAGCAGCATGCGATCACGGTGTGGGAGCAGGAGCTGGGCTGGCGTGAGTTTTACCAGCAGGCCTTGTTCCATTTCCCGGAACTGGCGGATGGCCCTTACCGCGAGCAATGGCGACGCTTCCCCTGGGAGAACAACGAAGCGTGGTTTGAGTCTTGGAGAGAGGGCAAGACGGGAATGCCGATCATCGATGCGGCGATGCGTCAGCTCAATCAGAGCGCTTGGATGCACAACCGCTGCCGCATGATTGTGGCGTCTTTCCTGGTCAAAGACCTCATCTGCGACTGGCGTTGGGGCGAGCGGGCCTTCATGGAGCTGGAGGTGGATGGTGATCTCGCAGCCAACAACGGTGGCTGGCAATGGAGTGCCAGCAGCGGCATGGATCCCAAGCCACTGAGAATCTTCAATCCCTCAACGCAGGCATCAAAGTTCGACGCCGACGCCGACTACATCCGTCACTGGTTGCCGGAGCTGCGCCATGTGAACACCAAGGACCTGCTCAGCGGTGACATCGGTGCTCTTGAGCGACGAGGTTATCCAGAACCTCTGATCGATCACAAGAAGCAGCAGGCCCATTTCAAGGCGCTGTACGCCCGGATCCGATCCTGAGCTCAGGCCGCCACGCTGCAGGTCTGCGAATCCAGCGGTGCTTCCTGGCAGAGCAGTGAGCGCAGAACGGAGATCACCTGTTCCTGCTGCTCGCTGGAGAGCTCCGGGAAGATCGGCAGACTCAGCACTTCGCTACAGAGCTGCTCGGTGATCGGCAGACGGGTGTCTCGATGCTGATCGGCGTAAGCCGGCTGGCAATGAATGGGAATGGGGTAATAGATGATCGTGCTGACCCCGCGTTCCTGCAGGCTCTGTTTCAGCCAGTCACGGCAATGACTGCTGGGCAGCCCGAACTCGCCGGGATGATCACCGGCACTGGAGGAGATTGGAGCCGGGCAGACCGTGACACGCACAACAAACTGATTCCAGCCATGGTCATGACCCGACGATGCGTCGGGAAGCAGCAGGCCTGGCACATCCCTTAAAGCTTCGCGATAACGCCGGGCGATCTCCCGGCGGCGCTCGACCCATTGGTTGAGCCGCGGCAGTTTCACATTCAGTACTGCGGCCTGGATCGCATCGAGCCTGCTGTTGTATCCCAGATCCGTGTGCAGGTAGCGGCGGGGCATGCCATGCACGGCCAGCTCGCGCATGCGTTGAGCAAGAGAATCGTCGTGGCAGGTCACGGCGCCTGCATCACCAGCCGCTCCGAGATTTTTGGTGGGAAAAAAGCTGAAGCAGCCCGTATCGCCCCAGCTGCCGACGGGTTTGCCGTTCCAGCTGGCGCCTGTGGCCTGAGCGCAGTCTTCGATCACGCGAAGGTTGTGTTCTGCGGCGATCGCCATTAACCGCGTCATGTCAACGGGCCGCCCGAACAGATGCACTGGGATCAGGGCTTTTGTTGCAGGCGTAATCGCTGACGCGATCTGATTGAGATCGATCAGGTAAGTGAGTGGATCCACATCCACAAACACAGGCGTCGCTCCCACGGCACTGATCGCTTCGGCCGTGGCAAAGAAGCTGAAGGAGGCTGTGATCACTTCATCACCAACCCCTATGCCCAGGGCTCTCAACGCCAGGATCAGGGCATCCGTGCCGCTGTTGCAGCCCACCGCATGCGCCGTGCCGACCTTTGCAGCGAAGGCTGTTTCAAACGTTTTGATTTCGGTGCCACCGATGTACTGCCCGCTGCGCAGCACACGCAGCGCGGCTTCATCAAGTTCAGGCCCCAGGTCGGCGAGCTGCTGACTGAGACTGAAGGGAGGCACCTGCATGGGTGGCACCTTAAGCCGGTGCCCCGAACCACGGTGGCTCTTGTCCGGGATGCCACTTGATGTTGCAGCCGACAGATGGTCTCTGTTCTCCGCTGACAGGCTGCCCGTTCAGGACCGCATCCAGTGCCATGCGCAGATCGCGACCATCCAGTGGCTGATCGTTCCCTGGGCGGCTGCCGTCGAGCTGACCGCGATAACGCAGGCTCTGGAGGCCCGCTTCATTGGGGCTGAACAGGTAGAACTCAGGTGTGCAGGCACCTTTCAGAGCTTTGGCCAGGCTTTGCTGTTCATCGAGGAGATAGGGAAAACGCCATTGCCGCTGCTCTGCCTGATGGCGCAGCCCTTCCGGGCCATCCTGCGGATGGGTGATGAGGCTGTTGCTGGAGATGGCCAGCAGGGTCACTGCTGGGCTGTAGTGCTCAGCAAGCCTGCTCAGCTCGGGCTCCACATGCTTCACAAATGGGCAGTGTGCACAGATCAGCATCAGCAGCAGCGGTTGTGGAGGCAGCTCGCTGTCGCTGAGTGTTGCTGCGGCAACGCCATTCCTCAAGCCTCCGCTCACCACGGGCAACCGGAACGCGGGCAGCGCTTCGCCAAGGGGCAGCATGGTCGAGGGAGTGACAGCCATGGCGAACGAGCAACAGATGGTGCATCGCTCTTCATCCTGGTTCAGACTCGGTTCCTGGCGCAGAGAATGTGTGCTCAGGCTTGCCAAGGCAGCTCGGATCTCCTGCATCACTGTTGTTCTGGCTCTTGCGTCCTGCTTGGGTGCCCAGCAGCGCGCCAGTTGGAAGGTGTTCCCACTTCAGCGGCGGACGCCCCATGACGGCCTTGCGGTTGTGAGTCAGCCCGATGGCTTCGGTCTTCACCTCTTTCTCGAAACCAATTCCGACGACCCAGCGGTCTGCACACCACGCTGGTTTCCCGACGCTGCCCGTCTTTTCAACGGCAACGGCACAGCACCTTTCAGTGCAGGGCTTGCACCACGTGAGGAATTCTTCGCTGCCGTGCGCAGGGGCGATGTGCGACGGGCGCTGCAAAAGGAGTTGAAGGCTCTCTGCCAGCAGCGTGCTCCTGAGGCCCGCTGGCAGTGGACTCCCCCTCCCACCGAAGCATCAGAGCTGACGCCTGTCCGGCTACCGGCCTATGAGGAGCGGGATCTGCTGATCGACCCCAAAGAGGAAAAGCAACGTGAGAAGAACCTCCTCGGAGACGATCAGAAGCCTTCCCAGACCACGGGTTCAGCGTCTCGCCAGTAGCGACTGAAGCGCCCGAGCCGAGGGGGGCGCGGCATGTCAACAAACTGTTCGGGTGCAAGCAAGTCCAGCTGGCAGTGCTGTTCGATGGACTCAGCGATGCGTTCCAGGCGTGGATCGACGGGCAGGCTGCTCACCACTCCATCGGCTTGATGACGCTCAACGAAGGCGATCACTTCCCTGGCGACATCACCCTTGCGCAGGGTGACGGGCAGATCCAGGGCGCTTTCGTAGAGGAATCCGAGACGTTTACGACTGATGCAGGCTTCCCGGATCCACCGGGTGTCAAAGACAAAGATGGCCGGACGATCCGGCTGTTCAAGCAGCGCCGGATTGCGGGAACCGAGAGCTTCCTCGTGCACCCAGATGATTGGTCGTTGCAGAGTCATGGTTCAGCGCTTCGGTCGGGCCATGGCCGCTTGACCGCTTCGCTTCGGATTCTGTCGTCCGCCTGAGCGTTGCTGAGGGTTGCGGTGGCGTCTCGCCGGAACATCGTGAATGGCGCCCTGGTTGGCAAACAACTGATCTTCGAGCTGCTCATAACTGCCCTCGAATGGACAGCAGTCGTTGCTGCTGCAGGTCCTGCAGAACTGTCCGTCGCTGAACCGCTCCAGATTGCCTTTGTTAAAGAAATAGGGCTTGTGGCTGAAACTGCTGGCCACCCACTGCCAACTCAGATGGTTGCTGGAGGGGTCTCCATCGAGAAGATGCTCCAGAAACCAGTCTGCTCCTGCTTTCCAGTGCACCTTCCGCCAATGCACCACGTAAGCCGCCATCCACATGCGGGCGTGGTTGTGCAGCCAGCCACGGGTCGTGAGCTCACTTTGAAATCCGTCCATGCAGGCCAGGCCTGTTCTCCCTGAGCGGATGTCCTCCGGGAGTTCACGTGCATAGGAGGAGGGATCGTGCCCTGTCTTGAGCTCTTCCCTGCTGTCGTAAATGCCGTCTCCGAGGTCTCGCCACATCCTCTGCCAGAAATCGCGCCAGCCCAGCTCATTGATCAGCTTGCTTCCCTCGTCCCTGCTGCGAATGCGCTGGAACACTGCATCACGCACTTCGGCGAGGCTCAAGACCCCGTGACGGATGTATGGCGACAATCCGGTGACTGCGCCTTTGAGGTGATTGCGGCTTTTGGTGTAACGACGAGGATCGATAAGGCTCAGTGTTTTCTCCGCAGCGTCCCGGCCTCCGCGCAGTGGGCTGAGCCTCCCGCCGGCTTCAGGGAACTGTTCTGCCAGCAGACGGTCGAGGTCTGATCGGTCTGAGAGATCTCTCGGCAGATCGCCAGGCTTCTCAGGCCAGGATATTGAGGTGGAGCTGGGACGCGGAGGCACCGGATGATCGGCTTTGGGAAGCCATCCTGTCGATCCATCGGCTCAAACGCGACCTCCCAAAGGTCTTCGGGGCGGGGATGGTGGAGAATCCCCCAACAGTTCAGCAAACACCGGTCCGATGCTTCTCGATCTCACGGGTAAGAAGATTCTCGTCACCGGCATCGCCAACAATCGATCGATTGCCTGGGGCATCGCCCAGCAGCTCAGAGCCGCTGGAGCAGAGCTCGGCATCACCTATCTCCCCGATGAAAAAGGGCGCTTCGAAACCAAGGTCCGTGAGCTCACCGCTCCGCTGGAGCCCTCTTTGTTTCTGCCCCTGAATGTTCAGGATCCCGTTCAGATGGAAACGGTCTTCGCCGAGATCAAGCAGAAGTGGGGAGTGCTCGATGGGTTGGTGCATTGTCTAGCTTTTGCAGGCAAGGAAGAGCTGATCGGTGATTACAGCGCTACCAGCTCGGAGGGTTTTGCCCGTGCTCTGGAGATCAGCGCCTATTCGCTGGCACCTCTCTGCAGACACGCCAAGCCCTTGTTCAGTGAGAAAGCCGGGGTGGTCACGTTGACTTACCTGGGCGCTGAACGAGCCATCCCCAATTACAACGTGATGGGTGTGGCCAAGGCCGCTCTGGAGGCGTCCGTTCGTTACCTCTCCGCAGAGCTTGGACCAGACAAGCAGGTTCGTGTGAATGCCATCAGTGCAGGGCCGATCCGCACACTGGCCAGCTCGGCGATCGGTGGCATCCTCGACATGATCCACAACGTGGAGGAGAAAGCGCCGCTGCGTCGCACCGTCACCCAGACGGAAGTGGGTAACACCGCTGCATTCCTGCTCAGTGACCTGTCCAGTGGAATTTCCGGCCAAACTATCTACGTGGATGCCGGTTACTGCATCAACGGCATGTGACTCTGCGCTGAAGGCCCTTGGTCAGCGCCGCCTGTTTCGGCATGATCGGAACAGCGAGCCGCCGCCTCCGGAGCAAAAAGCATGCGTACGGGTGAGATCCATCGAGTCACCGGTGAAACCGATGTGAAGGTGTACCTGGATCTGGACGGAAGTGGCAAGTGTCAGGCCAGCACCGGCGTGCCCTTTCTGGATCACATGCTTCATCAGATCAGCAGCCATGGCCTGATCGACCTGGAGATCGATGCGGTGGGTGATACCCACATCGATGACCACCACTCCAATGAGGATGTTGGTATCGCCGTCGGGCAGGCCCTGGCACAGGCCTTAGGTGATCGCAGGGGGATTGTGCGTTTCGGTCACTTCGTCGCACCTCTGGATGAAGCGCTGGTTCAGGTTGTGCTGGATTGTTCCGGCCGGCCTCATCTCTCCTACAGCCTCAGCATTCCGAACGAGAAGATCGGTCGTTACGACACCGAGCTGGTCAAGGAATTCTTCGTGGCGGTGGTCAACAACAGCGGACTCACCCTCCACATCCGTCAGCTGAACGGCACCAATTCCCATCACATCGTTGAAGCCTGTTTCAAGGCCTTCGCCAGAGCGTTGCGTATGGCGACGGAGATCGACCCGCGGCGGGCCGGTGCGGTTCCCAGCAGCAAGGGTGTGCTGGAGCAGGCAGGGGCGAACTGAGCTCCTGCCGCACGTCACACGCTTCACAGTCCGTTACGAGAAGATGGAGATCGCCGCAGTTGTTCTCCGTGACCGTCGCTCCCGCCACTGAACGCTTCAACCGGTCGGAATGGGCCAGCGCATTCCGCAATGTGGAGCAGGAGCTCACTGATGTTGCGCTTGAGCCGGCGAGGGGAACTGTGCCGCGCGAACTGTTGGGAACCCTTTATCGCAACGGCCCCGGGCTGCTGGAGCGTGACGGTCAGCGCGTTCACCATCCCTTTGATGGGGACGGCATGATCACGGCGATTGAGTTCAATGCCGAGGGGGTTTCGCTCACCAACCGTTTTGTGCGTACCGCTGGCTGGCAGGCGGAGGAGGCAGCGGGCAAGGTGCTGTATCGCGGTGTGTTCGGAAGCCAGAAACCAGGAGGTCCGCTGGCCAATGCCTTTGATCTGAGGTTGAAAAACATTGCCAACACCGGTGTTGTGCAGCTTGGTGACCAGCTGCTGGCGCTCTGGGAAGCGGCTGAACCCCATGCGCTCGATCCTCGAACCCTTGAGACCCATGGCATCAGTCTTTTGGGTGGTGTTTTGAAGAAAGGTGAGGCCTTCAGTGCTCACCCCCGCTTCGATCCCGGTCATCACGATCGGCCGCGCATGGTCACCTTCGGAGTCAACACCGGCCCGCGCAGCACGATCCGCTTGATGGAATTCGCCACTGTTGATGATCCCGCCGCTGGGATCAAGGCGGGAGATCTTCTGAGCGATCGGCGTGACAGCTTCAACGGCTTCGCCTTCCTGCACGATTTCGCCATCACACCCAACTGGGCGGTGTTCCTTCAGAACGCGATCGACTTCAACCCTCTGCCTTTTGTGCTCGGAAGGAAAGGGGCGGCCCAGTGCCTGCAGTCCAAGCAGGATGGTCAGGCCAAATTCTGGCTGATCCCACGCGACAGTGGTGCCCATGCAGGTGAGCCCCCGCGGATTGTTGACGCCCCCGAGGGCTTTGTGTTTCACCACCTCAACGCCTGGGAGCAGGAGGGTGATGTGGTAGTTGAGAGCATCTACTACAGCGATTTCCCCTCGATCGGCCCTGATGTTGATTTCGCTGCCGTCGATTTCGATCTGATTCCAGAGGGATTGCTCGAGCAGTGCCGCATCAACCTGGAGAGCGCCAACGTGCAGACCACGCGGCTTAGTGAGCGCTGCTGTGAATTCGCGATGGTGAACCCCGACAAGGAAGGTCTGCCCTGTCGTTTCGCCTGGATGGCGGCTGCAGCGCGTGAGCAGGGCAATGATCCGCTTCAGGTGGTCAAGAAGCTCGACCTGGTCAGTGGTGAACGTCGGATCTGGAGCGCCGTGCCCCATGGTTTTGTGAGTGAGCCCCTGATGGTTCCCAGGCCCGGCGCAAGCGCGGAAGATGATGGCTGGGTGCTGGAACTGGTGTGGAACGGTGATCGGGAAGGGTCCGATCTTGTGATCCTTGACGCGGCTGATCTTCGCGAGCTGGCGGTGTTCGAGCTGCCCTTGGCCATTCCCCATGGCCTGCACGGCTGCTGGGTTGATGCCCGCTGAACCAGTCGGATTTGGTGGTGTCTGAAGTGGTGCTGGTCATGGTTCGGAAAGGTTCTGAGGCGGCGCCTGACTTAGACAGCGACTCAAGGTCTGTCTGCTCTCAGGTTTGTGATCATTGCTGCACTGAAACCACCAGGCATGTCGTTGTTCGCAGCATTGGTGCTGTTGCAGTCGGCTGCTTTGTTCCCTCGCGCGGTTAAAGCTGAGATTCAGGGCCCTGTGTGTCGAGGCACTCTTCTGCAGCTGAATCTGCGCGAGAGCGCTGAAAGTCGCACGGATCGTTTCCGTTTCAACCTGAGGCTCGAGGCGGAAGCGGCGACAACCTCAGCTGCCTTGGAACAACTCAGCAGCCGTCAGGGCAGGCTGCGCGAAGCGTTGGAACCCCTGGTCATCGGACGACTTGTGAGTCCTGCTCCAACGACCCATGCCATGGCCAAGTCTTCGCAACCCAAGGGCTATCGAGCTTCAACAACCATTGCCGGCATCGTTGGCCGCAGCAACTACGACATCCTGATCGAGCGTGCAGGCCGTGTTCCTGGTGTGCGTCTGCAGGGGATGACCTCCCTGCCGTCACCAGAGGGGCAGGACCGTCTGCAGGACCGAATGCTTGAACGAGCCCTTGAGCGAGGTCGCAGGCAGGCCGAGCGGACTGCGGCCGCCCTGGGATTGACCCGCACGGCCTTGCTGCGCATCGACCAGCGCAGCCATTCCCATCGACGGCAGGCTCCGATGGCGGCCAGCACGGCAGCGCGGTTCAGGCCGGAGGAAGCGCCGCTGCCAACGGCCAGCCTTAGTCTTTCGCTGGATTACTGCCTCAACTGAGGCAGTCCCCCACACTGACTTCAGCGGCTGGCTGAGAGTCATGCAGGGGAGACGCAGCGATCGACTGCTCTGGGTCACGAGCCTTCTGTTCGTGATCTGGCTGGTGTGGGTGGAGACCAGTTTTCAGTACTTTGAACGTGATCTGGGATCGGATCTGCGTCTGCATCCGGCTGGGGTGGCGTTGGTGGCTGGCAGTTTTCTGTTGCCATACGGCCTGGTCCAGATCCCTGTCGGGCGCATGATTGACAGGGGCAGGGTTGAGATCTGGCTGCTGCTGGCTGCCCTGGCAGCGGCATGCTGCAGTTTGGTGTTCGCCAGCAGTGACAGCCTGCAGGGCCTGCTGTTGTCTCGCATCGGCACCGGAATGGCCTGTGCAGTGGCATTTCCCGCATCCGCGTTGCTGGCACGCCGCAGCCTCCCAGCCGATCGCTTCGCCCTGGCCATGGGATTCACTGATGGTCTGCTGGGAATCGGTGCCGCGCTGGCGGCTGCGGTGCCCCTGCTTCTGGGGCGCTCCGGCTGGCGTGATCTGGTGTTGCTTCAGGGTCTGTCACTGGCTCTGATGGTGGCGTTGCCCATGCTTCTGCTCGGGGCTGGCCGACGTGAGCAGGCCGTGCTCGCAGCTGTAGAGCACGACGTTCGTGTCCAGCGCTGGACCAGGGCTGGTGTGAACCGCCTGATTCAGTGCTGCCTGCTTTACGCGTGGGGGCTTGGGTTTGTATTCGGGATGGCCCAGTACGGCCTGCTCTCCAGCCTGAGGGGCTGGTCCAGTCCATTGATGGAAGGTCTCACCCTGACCATGTCGATCGGACTGGTGGTGGGGATGATTGGCAGCGGAGTACTCGGCGGCCGCCCTCAGCAGCGTGGTGGTCTGCTGCTGGCGGGCACCGTGACCACGCTGCTGTCGTTGTTGTTGTTGATCACTCCATCTCTGCCGCGCGGGGTTCTCATGCTTCCGGCATTCAGCTTTGGTGCCGGCATCGGCACGTCCGTGCTGGCCTTCCCGATCGCCGAGGCGGCGGCCCCTTCTGGGCAGACGGCGATGACGGTGTCGATCGTCAACACCTCCGGCACGGTGATGGGCGGATTAATGACAATCGTCTCCGGGTTGATCCTGCAGGCCTCTCCCCGGGGAGATCTGTCACTGGTGTTGCTGATCTATGGCGCGCTGGCGTTGTTTGGCGTCGCGATGGCTGGCTGGATCAGTTGCAATCCTGAGCCGGTTGCCGCAGGCGCCACTCCTTCCAGGCCAGCCGCGGTGCAGTCCAGAGACTCAGCAGCACCAGAGGAGTGACCGGTACGGCGGTGATCACAATGAAGGCCTGCAGAGCGTTGATGGAGGTGTTGTCGCCCAGGCTGGTGCCGATGCGCAGTAACACCAGGGTGAGACTGCCGATCATCAGCGCCCAGAACAGGCGAAGCAGGGTGGGGGGTGTGCGCTGGGCACTCACCACCATGGCTGCGGCGTAACTCATTGAGTCGGCACTGGTGGCCATGAACAGCACCACCAACACCAGGCCAACCGGAATCAACAGCCACGAAAGGGGGAGTTGGCCAAGAATCGCCAGCAGCGCTGCCGATTCCCCGCTGGCTGTCAGCGGACCGCTAATCGAGCCAGGGTTGGCCAGTTCCAGCTGCATGCCGGAACCGCCAAGCAACGTGAACCAGATGTTGGTCACGATCGGGCAGAGGATGGCCACCGCCAGCACCAGTTCGCGCAGCGTGCGGCCGCGGCTCACCCCTGCCGTGAACAGACCCATCAGGGGTGCATAGCCGAGGAACCAGCCCCAATAGAACACGGTCCAGCCGTTCACCCAGTTGCCTGGGCTGATGTTGGGTGCAAGGGCCATCCGCGGCAGGTTGGTGATGTAGAGCCCGAATGCACTGATGAAGTGTTGAATCAGCCAGAGGCCTGGACCCAGCAGCAGCAACGCGGCGGCAAGCCCGAGGGTCAACCAGACGTTGAGCTCAGAGAGCCACTTGATGCCACGCTGGATTCCACTCACGGTGGAGGTGGCGAACACCGCAGTGAGCAGCACCACCACCAGGGACTGAAGCCCGGCGCTGTCTGAGAAACCAGGCAGCATTCCAGCCGCATTGCTGAGTTGAAGTGAGAGGAAGCCAAGAGGACCAACCGTTCCTGCGATCGCCGCCACAACCGACAAACCATCCGCAAGGTCTCCCAGTGGACCCTCAACCCAGCGGCTGGGAAGAATTCCCACCAGCAAGGTGCGTGGCCTGAGTGGTTCACCTCGTTGCTCCTGGATCGAGAGGGTGATCGTCACCGTTGTTGCTACCAGTGCCCAGGCCAGGAATCCCCAGTGCAGGAAGCTCACGGCCAGGGAGGGATCGACCGCTGTGGCGGTTGATCCCTCCACCCCGGCGAAGTAGGGCGCTGGACTGCGGAAGTGGAACAGGGGTTCAGCGGCAGACCAGAACACCCCACCGCCGGCCAGCAGCGTGCAGATCAGCACGGCGCACCAGTCGAAAAATTTCAGGCTCGGCTTGGCATCAGCTCCTCCCAGTCGCAGTTTCCCGATCGGACTCACCGCCAGCACCACGGCAATCACGAACAGCAGCAGCACCATCCACTGCCAGAGTCCGCCCAGAGCATTGCTGACGATTGCTTTGCCGGAGCTGGTGAATTGTTTCGCCAGATTGAGATCGATGGCAGCGACCACAAGAAAAACCAGCAGCGGTCCAGCGCCGATCAACAACGGTCTTCGTTGCCACCACTGGCCGGTTTCAGGCGCGCCGTCCTGGGGTGTTGATGGTTCTGGCAAGGAAATGTTCGGGGAGAGGGTCTTCAGGCGCTGACGGCTTCGCGTTGGTGACTCCAGCAGGAAAGATCCACGGCAGGGTCTTCACCGCTGGCGAGTCGAGCCAGTGAGTCGCCGATCAGGGGAGCGAATTTGAAGGCCTGGCCTGAGCCGCCTGCAAACAGGCTCAATTTGGGGCTCAGACGGTCCAGCACGAAATTGACGTCGCCGGCCATCGAGTAGGGGCTGATCACCGTTTCCACTCGTTCCTGAACCCCCTCGACTTTGTTGAACAGGAACGTGTCGAGCAGTTCGACCAATCGTGTCGGTGGTTCCGTCACCATGGCATTGGGTTCAGCGACGCGCAGTTCCTTGGGAGCCCAGTCGATTCCAGCCTTGATACGCGGCCGGCCGTCGTCGGTGTGGCTCAGCACCGGGAAGCCGTAATAGAGGCCGCCGTCATCGCCACGTTCCCGCTGGAAGCAGAACCATTGCGGATAACGATCCGCCAACTCGGGGTCCACGGTGTAGTGAGCCCAGAGCATCGGCCATACCTCGAGTTTCGGGGCAAGGCCCAATGGAGCCAGCAGCAGCTGGCTCCAGATGCCGCAGGCCACGACAAGCTGATCAGCGTCGATGTGATGTCCGCTGTCAAGCGTGACGCCGCCACCGTCGGCATCCAGGTTCGCCACCTGGCAGTGCTCGACCAGTTGATGGCCGGCGTTTCGGGCCGTACGGATCCAGTGGGCAACGACCTTGTCACTGCGCACCGCACCGGCGGTGGGCTCGAACAGCCCGGTGAAATCACTCTGCGGTTTCAGAGGAAAACGGCTTGAGATCTGATCGGCATCCAGTGCCTCATAGGGGATGCCCTGGTCGTCCATGACCTTGCGTGCCCCTGGGATCGACCCCTCGATCGTTTCCTCATCCCAGCTTTCGCCGTAAAACAGCAACCCATGGGTTTCGCGCAGCTGCTCTCCTGCGTGAATCTCCTCCTCACGCCAGAGCCTGTTGGCCTCCTGAGCCAGCCGACAGAGCACGGGATCGGAATACATCTCCCGGAACATCCGTGTTTCTCCGAAACTGCTGGCCCTGGCATGCGCCAGGGTTTTGGCCTCGAGCAGGATCA
>PVBE011335943.1_pt1 | contig 14717 bp, 14 predicted proteins | sample 1631181 | NCBI WGS metagenome assembly PVBE01 (sample SAMN08397723, study PRJNA350692) | Marine metagenome, whole genome shotgun sequencing project. | isolation source: water | place: Pacific Ocean | collected 2012-04
CCACTCTCTGCTCCTCAAATAATGCTGTAGTATCTTCCTCAAACCCATCCGCTCCGCCCATCGCCTCGATCAATTCGTCAAAGCCTTCGTCATCGGAATACTTGTCATCAATCAGCTTGGAGATCGCCAACGAATCCGCAATGCGCAGCTGCAGTGGGCGTTTGAGTTGATAGGCCAAGTCATCCAGCGCGGTGGGATTCAAGGGGTCGGCCATGCACAGGTGCAGCGTTTCCCCATCCAAACCAATCGGCAAACACTGATAATTCTTCGCCACATCCATCGGAATCAGCTCCAGTAATTCGGAACTGAACTCAATGGCGGTGATATCAATGACATCCGTTCCCAGATATTCGGCCACGAGCTCCAGTTGCGAAGCGGTGTCCAGCACGCCCTGATCGTGCAGCAGCTTGGGTATCGCTGCGCCGGACATGTTGTGCTCACCTTGAATGGCCTCAAGATCATGCGGATCGGCCAAATGCCTTTCGGCTATCAAATTCAAGAGCGGGCTGGTTAGGATGCCTTCCATAAGGTTTCGTTATATTGTTACCCAGCCGGCGGAGGCGGCGGCGCCCCCGCTGCGGCAGCGTTTGGATCTGAGGCCATCTCAGCCTGCAAAGCCGCTTGTTCTTCGTCGTACTCTTTGAGACGCAACAGCATGCCGTTGTAGTCCTGTGATTTATCTTGGCAGTCTTCACGACTAACCAAGCCCTCGGCGTATTTACCAAACAGCATATCATCCATCGTCACCATCCCGTACTTCTGGCCGGTTTGTTGGTCAGACGGAATCCGGAAGGTCTTGTTGTCACGAATCAGCGCCGCGATGGCAGGGGTGTTTACCATGATATCGTGAATCGCACATCGCCCCTTGGGAATGCGCTTCACCAAAATCTGGGAAATGACCGCCTGCAACACCGTCGAAAGCTGAATGCGAATGGTTTCCTGCTGCTGCATGGGAAAGGCGTTCACAATACGATCAACCGTCTTGGCCGCGCCAGTGGTGTGCAAGGTGCCGAACACTAGGTGACCGGTTTCTGCAGCAGACACCGCCATCTCAATGGTCTCCAAGTCACGCAACTCACCCACCAGAATCACTTCAGGATCCTGACGCAACGCGCGGCGCAACGCTTCGGCAAAGCTCGGCACATCCTTGTGCACCTCGCGTTGCGTAGTGATGCCCACCTTGTGGGGATGATAAAACTCAATCGGATCCTCAATGGTAATAATGTGCGCGTGGTCCTGTGTCTCGTTGATGATGTTGATCATCGATGCGAGCGTGGTGGACTTACCGGAACCGGTGGGCCCCGTCACCAAAATCATTCCCCGAGGCGTACTCAATAGTCGATTTACCAAACCAGGATCCAACCCAATCACATCCAGCGGCAGCAGCTCATTGGGAATCTGCCGCAGCACCAGCGCCATATTGCCGCGCTCCTTGAAAGCCGAAACTCGAAAGCGCGCCTTAGTGCCGAAGGCAAACCCAAAGTCTGCACCGCCTTGGGTTCGGATATTTTGCACCTCATCATCATTGGCAATCGCTTTCACGAGATACTCCACATCTTCTTGTTCGCAGGGCGGTCCTTCCACGCGCTTGAGCGTCCCACCATCTCGGTAGCAAGGCGGGATTCCCACGCGTACATGTAAATCCGCTGCGCCTGAATCCACCATCAGGTTCAACAGGTCAGGCATCCGATATACTGGCTCTTTTTCAGGCATGATTATTAATGTTCGTCACTCGCGGTCACCCGCATCACTTCGGCCACGGAAGTCATCCCGGAGGTAACTTTTTTTACCCCGTCATGACGCAGCGTCCGCATATGGCCATGTTCCACAGCATAATCGCGGAATTCATTGATGGGTCTTTCCTCAATCACCATGCGAGCGAGTTGATCTTCCATCTCCAAAACCTCGAAAAGCCCCATCCGCCCCTTGTAACCAGAATCGTCACAGGCCTTGCACCCAGTCCCAAGCATAGGCTGCATATCCTTCATCTCATCTTCGGTCAACTGTAGTGCGTTAATCTCATCTTTATGCAGCTCGTGCGGCTGCACGCAGTTTTTGCAAAACTTCCGGACCAACCGTTGCGCCAACACACACCGACAGGCTGCCGCCACGAGGAAGGGCTTCACGCCCATATCGATCATCCGCGTCATTGCACCGGGCGCATCGTTGGTGTGCAACGTGGAGAACACAAAGTGACCAGTTAGGGATGCGTTCACCGCAATATTCCCTGTCTCGCTATCCCGAATCTCCCCCACCATGATGATGTTCGGTGCCTGACGCAGCATGGCTCGCAGCGCCGCAGAAAACGTCATGCCCGCTTGGTTATTGACCTGCACCTGATTGATGCCCGACAACACATACTCCACCGGGTCCTCAACCGTGATAATCTTTTTGTTCGGAGTGTTCAGAAGGTTCAAACAGGAATAAAGCGTCGTTGTTTTGCCCGAACCCGTGGGGCCTGTCACCAGCATAATGCCATCGGGCATTTGGGCATTGCGTTCGAATACCTCTTGATCCGCTCTCATGAAACCCAGCTGATCTAAACCGAGGTTCAAGCCGCCTTTATCCAAAACACGAAGCACCATGCTTTCGCCGTAAAGCGTCGGCAGACAACTCACACGAAAGTCAATTTCTCGTTCATCAATGACCTGCTTGTATCGGCCGTCCTGCGGAACCCGTTTTTCGGCAATGGACATTCCCGACTCAATTTTCAGACGAGAAATAATCGGCCCGGTCAACCGATGAGGAACGGACTGGTGCTCACGGAGCACGCCATCAATCCGGTACCGAATGCGCAGACGATTTTCGAACGGTTCAATATGAACGTCCGAACAATCCGCGCGAAATCCGTCGGCAATGATCAGGTTCACCATCTTGACCAGTGGCGAGTTCTGTTCGTCACCGGTCGCCGCCACGCCGCTTTCCCCAACCGCGCCGCCCCCCTCGCCAATATCCACCTGCGTCTGGGAAAGCTCGGTAACCAACCGCTCCACGGCCTCATCGGTCGAACCATAGAAACGATCAATAGTGGCCTTGATCTGCGCTTCACTGGCCACCCTGTAAACCACCGAGCCCACCTCGAGCAGACGGTTCAATGCATCCGTAGTGTCAATGTCCCCCGGATCCTCCAAGGCCACCGTCAGTTCGTCATTTTCATAAGCCACCGGAATTACCTGATACCGGCGGGCAATGTGCCGTGGCAGCGCTCCCATGGCCGCATCGTTGGGCTGCAGTTCTCGTAGGTCGATTGGATCGCAGCCGTACTGCATTCCGCGAGCCTGCACGAGCAGATCGGGATTCAGCGTCTTGGAAATCACCATCGTGTCGATCACTCCCGCTCCGGCAGGCTCCGCCACTGCGCGCGCGGCCTCCACTTGGGAAGGGTCCACCGCGCCCATATCCATGAGCGTATCGAGCAGGTAATCGTCTTTTACGGCCATCAGTGTAAACGGCTAGTGCAACTTAGTGCCGGAATCGGCGGCCCGTCAAATCAGAGCTATCCGCAAACCTCAGTTTTTTCGGGCATTTCCTACGCACACGGATAAAGAAAAGGCGGAGCCGAAACTCCGCCTGTTGTAAATTTGATGTGCTTACCCCCCTAGTCTTCCAGCTTCACCAGCCAGATATTTCGAAACCGCGTCGGGTTGCCGTGGTCCTGCAACTGGATTGGCCCTGGGCCATGCAGCTTGTATTTCGGCACATTACGATGTCCGCTCGGGCCGTTCATCTCCTGCTTCTCATGAACAACCACGCCATTATGTACCACCGTAACGGTCGCCTTACGCACAAGCTTACCAGCCTTGTCCCACTTAGGGGCTAGGAAGGTGATGTCATAGGTTTGCCATTCCCCCGGAGGACGGCAGGCATTAACCTTGGGCGGAAACTGGCCGTACAACGCGGCGCACTGGCCATCTGCGTAACTAATGTTGTTATAGGAGTCGAGCACCTGCACCTCATAACGCCCGTTCAAAAACACACCGCTATTGCCGCGTCCCTGGCTCTCGCCCTTCACCACCTTCGGCGTGGCGAATTCCAAATGCAGCTTAACCGAGCCAAACGAATCCTTGGTCCGGAGCGAACCAGACCTTGGGGTCACTTCCATATGACTATTCTCAATCTTCCACTTGTCATGACTCCACTTGCTGGTATCCGTGCCGTCAAACAACACCACTGCTCCTTTGGGCGGCTTCAGCCCCAGCGTCTTGGATGGCCCCACTTCAACCACCTTGGGGCGCGGACGATTGGCATCATGCACGCGCCATTTCTGGCCGGGGATGATGGGAGTATCGGTGTAACCCGGCAGCTTTTTATCTGCCGCATTGGTGTCCGCGCCGGCTGCCAGCAGCACCGCGCCGAGAGAAAAGAGAATCGTTCGTTTCATAAACTCAGGTTCGGCCGTAGCCTAGGCAGGCACCCATGCCCTCGCAAGGCAAACTTTCGCTTGGCCCAAAGCCGTAAGCCCGTTACAAGCCCGTGTGGCCGCAACTCCCATTCTCGATATCCAAGACCTGCATCTACAACGGGGCGACACCCGTATTTTGGATGGCTTAAACTGGCGGATAGAGCGCGGTGAACACTGGGCCGTGCTCGGCCCCAACGGCTGCGGCAAAACCACACTGCTCGCCGCCCTGACCGGCTACAAGTTCCCCACCCGGGGCGACATCCAAATTTTAGGCAACACCTTTGGAGACAGCGACTGGACCGAGCTGCGCAAACACATTGGCCTCGTCAGCTCCACGCTCAACAGACTCATGGCCGAGGATGAGCCCGTCCTGGAAACCATCGTGAGCGGCAAGTACGCCATGATTGATCTCTGGCATAAACCTTCCGCTGCTGACCAACGCGAAGCTCGCGCCCTCCTCAAGCGCATCGAATGCGCTCATCTGGCCGACCGCCCTTGGGCGCAGTTATCTCAGGGAGAACGTCAACGCGCACTCATCGGCCGCGCCTTGATGGCCCGCCCCAAATTGTTGATGCTCGATGAACCCTGTGCTGGCTTGGACCCGGTGGCTCGCGAGCATTTCCTGCAATTCATTGACCGCCTCGGTCGCCAGCGTAATACCCCCGCCATTGTGCTCATCACCCATCACGTGGAGGAGATCATGCCGGTATTCACCCACGCCCTTCTGCTGCGGAAAGGCCGCGATGTCGCGCACGGGCCGGTGAAACGAATTTTGAAAAATGACACCCTGAGCAAGGCCTTTGACTGTGAGGTCGCAATTAGCCGCAGGCAGAGCCGTTACTGGCTCACTGCCCAGCCCTCGCGTGCCTCAGTGATGTGATCAATACTGCGGCCCGGGGAACCACGGCTGAAATTCCTCATCCCCAATGCCGTTCAGTTCGCTCTTAGTTTTCTCGCCGTTGGCCACAGAAATGATTTTCTCGAAGAGCCGCCCCCCCACTTCCTGAATCGTTTCGGTGCCGTCCATAATCGTGCCGGCATTGAGATCCATATCCTCTTCCATCCAGTTGTATAGCGCAGTGTTCGTGGACACCTTAATGCAGGGTGCCGGCTTGCAGCCATACACGCTGCCCCGACCGGTGGTGAACACTCCCACATTGCATCCGCCGGAGATCAAACCGGTCATGCTAATCGGGTCGTAGCCGGGAGTATCCATGAAGCAAAATCCCGGCGCATCTATGCGCTCGGCATAATCATAAACAGCCATGAGCGGCGACTGCCCACCCTTGGCCAAGGCCCCCAAGCTCTTTTCATAAATCGTCGTCAGTCCGCCCTCTTTGTTGCCAACTGACGGATTGTTATCAATCGTACTGTTGTGCCGCCGGGCGTAATCCTCCCACCAACGAATTTGGCTCATGAGTTTTTCCGCCACGGACGGAGTAGCGGCGCGATTGGTGAGCAAATGTTCTGCGCCATAAATCTCAGTTGTCTCCGCCAACACCGAAGTGCCCCCGTGCCGTACCAGTTCATCCGAGGCCACGCCCAGCGCGGGATTGGCCGTGCACCCACTGTTGCCATCTGACCCACCACAGTTTTCCGCCAGCAACAATTTAACTAACGGCTGCTCGGTTCGCCGAGCAGCCGCCACCTTGGGCAGAATTTGTTCCACCGCCTTGACTGCCGCCTCAATGGTTTTCAGAGAACCGCCCGTGCCTTGAATGGTCATGAACTCCGGCGCGATCTCACCTGCCTGCAAGTTATCCAGATGGTAATCCTCACGAATCCCGGCAATCTGATTATCCTCACAACCCAAGCCGATCATCACATAACCGGCAATGTTCGGATGACGCGCCATGTTTCCAAGCGTGCGCCGAATGAGTTGCATTGGCCCACCCAGCTCTACACCGCAACCGCCCTGAGTCTTCAAGGCAATCACACCATCCACCCCGGGGAACTGCTGTTGGAACGCTTTTCCGGAAAACCGTTCGGCCACATAACGCGACACGGAATTCGAGCAGTTTACATTGGAAATAACCGCCACATAATTGCGGGTCCCTGCCCGATCACCCGGGCGTGAAAACCCCTGAAACGTGCGGCGTTCAGATTGCGGATAAAACTCTGTCGGCCGATAATCCGCACAAAACCGATGTTGCCTTTCATAATCCCTGCAAACCAAATTGTGGGAATGAATCTGCTCGCCCTCCGCGATATCGCCCTCCGCAAACCCAATAATCTGTCCGTACTTGCGCACGGGCTCGCCATTTGCCACGGGCTTTAACGCGATTTTATGACCAGCCGGAATCGTCGCTGCCGTGGTAATTGCTTCAATGCCGCGAACCAATTCCGTGCCACCTTTCAGGGTCCGCTTCAGCACGCCCACATGATCCCCTTCGCGCAGGCGTAGCAATACCGAATCCATTTCCACAGAAGCCATCGCCGTGACCATAGAGGCGCCAAATGCGGAGAACAATAGAAACCTACTGGCCGAAATCCGATTCGAATTTGCCCCGCACCGAATCTTCGTCGGCCGGCACAACTTCCTCAATCGCCATCGACTCGGCTTGATGACGCCCCCAGCCGAGGTACACCAATAACGCATCAGACGCTAACAACAAAAATGCCAATGCCGCCGCCAGCGCCAGCAACCGTTTTTCGCGCCACGTAAAGGGCCCTGCAAAAAATGAAGGCGCATTCAGCTGACGCAAAGCCGCCGCCAGCGAAGCCGCATCCTGGAACGATTCGCGTTCACCGGCTGAACAGGCCCGCAGCAACAGTCGATTCAGTTGCATCAATGGATCATGGGCAGACATCCCTCGCGCCGTGGGCGGTAAATCAGGAAAGGCATTACGATCCATGCCCGTGCTGGCCTCGTACAACACCTTACCCAACGCATACAAATCCCCGCGCCAATCACCGGCTCCTTCCTCCGGCAAAAAACCCAAGGTCCCGACTTCCCCCGAAGCCACTCCAGAACCGGCCACCAACCCGATATCCGCCAGCTTGGGCCGACCGTTTACATAAACGATATTCGAAGGTTTGATATCCCGATGCACCAGGCCGTGCGCGTGAAGATAGTGTAAGGCATCGGCCAACTCCCCTCCAAGGTAGGCACACTCATCGGCCGGCAAAGATTCACGGGCATTGAGATCTGACTGCAACGTCCGTGCACTGTAATCTGCCGAACGCACCGATTGACCCACCACCTGATCATCGGCTAGTTCCATCACATAATAAAAGTAACCTTCCTCATCATTCCGGCCAACATGCAGCACATCGATCAGTCCTTCATGCCCGCGGGAAATTGCCTCGTAATGCCGGATGCCATTCAGCTCCCGTTGGTAGGGCCGCGAATCTTCGAAGAGCGACCGCTGCACAATCTTCACCGCCCGCCAGGAGCCAAGCACGCTCTGGGCTAACCATACCTGCCCGTAGCTGCCCCGAGCGATCTCGATCACCAGCTCATAATCCGGTATTTGAAATGATTTGCCCATAATCTGGCCCTGCCTCAAATCGTGTATTCACACGTGATTCACAGAACCGCTCTTGCGGATTGTTCCTCACCTCATTGTGATAACAATAAGTTATCGGGGGTTGTTAACAAAGGGAAGGTTATTCACCTCGCTGGTCGTCGAATAAAAATAAATTGAGAAAAATTGTTAGAATGACTCCGCGCCGGTGGTACCTATTAATGACATGGGGGTATCTAATGATCCAAAGCACACTGAAACTCAAACTGGACAACCGAGCCGCACTGGCGCGTCGGGTGTCCCGCAACCGAAACCACGCTATCGGCCAGCTTTGGTTTCAGCACATCCGCGGCCGGCTAAACAAGGACGCCGATCCGCCCTCCGAGCCATGGCCGCGCGCGCCCAAGCAGCAAATGTTTCCGTGGCGCTGACCGTCCATCAATTTACCAGGAAGGCTACATTCGCATGAGGAATCCCGCAGTCATGGTTGGGTTAAGCAAAGACTGCACGCCTCCGCATTCCTCATGCCTCTACCCGCAGCCGGGGTCCCCTCGTCCGTCCGGGCAACCGGACGGACGCCCCCTCACCCTGAGCGAGCCCCGACCCGGCGTGCCTTCCCCTGGCACGCCGGGCGGGCGCTAACCTACCTCACTGCTTCACCATTGCCCATCACGCCCACTTATGATGGAATCCAAGCCCATGAAGCCGGAGGCCCCACTGCTTGAGACCCGCAGCAGCCTCATTCAACGCCTTAAAGCCACTATCAACGGTGAAAGTTGGGAGGAGTTTTTCCACACTTACTGGGAACTCATCTACAACGTCGCCCGACGCGCTGGCTTATCCGAGGCGGACGCTCAGGATATCGTCCAGGAAACTGTTCTCAAAGTACACAACAGCCTCGACCGTTTCGAATACAATCGGAAACGGGGCACCTTCAAAGGCTGGCTGCGCACAGTTACCCGCTCCCGGCTCAATGATTTTTTCAAAAAACAACAACGCCGCCCCGCCCTCAACCAGCCACTCGAATCGACCGGGGATGAATTGCAAAACTTGGAAGACCCAGAAGGCCCAGAAATCGAGAAGATCTGGGATGAGGAATGGAGCAAAAACCTCATTCAATCCGCCCTGAACCGCACTAAGAAACTCACCAGCCCCAAGCAATTCCAAATCTTCAAATGCCATTACATCGATGAATGGACTGTCCGCGAAACTTGCCGCACTTTGGGTGTCAATGCCGCCCAAGTCTACATGGCGAAACAACGCGTCGGGAAAATATTCCGGGAAGCGATAGAGACCCTGCAAGAACAGGTGTGAAAAATGGCACGCCCTAAGGGAGTCGAACCCCTAACCTTCTGATCCGTAGTCAGACGCTCTATCCAATTGAGCTAAGGGCGCAGCCGGAACGGGAGATGTATCGGCTCCACCATTCTGGAGCAAGTCATTTCTTTGTATTCGCGCTCCAGTCATATTCGGTGTAGTGAATCTTAAACCCTCCACCCCGTAAAGCCTCTGCGGTTTTGGGCGGGAAATAATCGGCCACAAATCGAATGATTTCGGCATCGCTCTTCCCGAAATCTTCTCTGTACCATTTGAATATGGGCGAGAGATGCAGCTCCTTCCCACCCAAGTCCACGAAGTTCTTTTCTTCATTCCTCAGAAACGCCCTAGCCTGCTCAGCAAATTGTTCCTCTAGTCGGGCTGCAGTGTACGGTTCTTTCCGCAGGATCGGGCACCCTTTGGCACCACAAACCAATGCGAAATGGATGGAGGGAGATTGGAACATTTTACGAATCATTTCATGCTCCAAGTGGTTTAAGGAACACTTCTCACCAAACAACCGGACGACCTTCAGATTCCAAACACTCCGAACGCCGCCAATCATCTTAATGGATGCGATGGGATAATGGTCGGCCATCAATTTCAAGGTAGCCGCATTGTAAACATTCAACAGAAACGCCATGCGCTCAGGCTTGGCCCAGCCATCGAATTGAGAACGCGGCACACTGGCGGCGTGGTTAAGATAATCATCCAAAGGCTGAGGGGCGCGATGCAGTGTTTCATAATCTACTACCCCAAAGCCATCGGCCACCTTTTCCAGCACCTTGGCCAATTGAGGATGAGTCGAATCAAACGTAATTGGCTCTTCTGTGGGAATCGGCGGCCGACTCTCTGCCTCGTTCTTGCAGCCCCATAGAAGAACGGCTCCCAAGAGAAGCAATATGAATCCAGCCCGGCGCATTCAAGGATGTTACCTCATTAAACGCCCAATAAGAACTATTTCCGCCAAACTGGTTGTCAACTAGGTTGCCGAAGCCGCCACCATGAAAATTCGATTTCTCACCAAGCTGATCGTAATGACCACGTTTTCGTGATCTTCTCGGTTGTGCCGGCCAATACTACGGCATGGGGCACCTGAGGCTCATCGGCACAAGCAGGCCTTCAATCATCAATAAAAAACGTCATCAAACCCAAACATTCGGATGGTGAATTTCGCTCACCGAATAAATTTCCGTTGTTTAAACCAAAATATCAACTGGTTAGTCCATGGATGGAGTTTCTCATGATCCATTCCCCCCAGCCCGATACCATGCCGGCCTGCCTCGTAAATGTGCAGTGACACGCGCACCCCTTGCCGTCGGAGCGCCGAGGCAAAAAGCATACTGTTCTCCATTGGCACCGGGCCATCCTCCCACGTATGCCATATGAAACAGGGCGGCGAATCCTTTTGCACCTGCAGCTCGTTAGACAACAGTTTCACCAGTTCCGGTGAAGGCTTTTCACCCAAGAGATTCCGTTTCGAACCTTGGTGCGTGTGTTTCCCCATACTGATTACTGGATAGCACAACACGGCCAGATCCGGCCGAGAACTCACCCGATCTATAGCGTCGCCCTGTTTCGATCCGTAATCAAAATGCGCCACAATTGTTGAAGTCAAATGACCACCCGCCGACGAACCCATGACACCAATTCGGTCCGGAGCCAGTTTCCAGTCTTGCGCCTTAGCTCGCACCGTACGAATGGCGCGAGATACATCCTGCCACATGATCGGGTGCCGGTACCCAGCCGAGCCCAAGCGATACTTGAGCACGAAACAATCGACTCCTTGTTTCACCAACCAATCGGCATACCCCTTGCCCTCATGCCCGGCCACTCCGCCGTAGCCGCCTCCCGGGCAAATAACCATGGCCGATCCGGTCGGCTTCGAGGACCAGTACGGAGTCAGCGTTGGAATATCCTTCGGCGCATCCCCCTTTTGCCCCGGCGCTTTTCCCGGCCACAGCGGAAATTCTTTTTGCGGGCGTTCAGCCCCGAGGACCGTAAGTGAAAGGAACAAGGGAAACCAATATCGCAAACGCATGTGCCAGCCTAGCATGTGCCCAGCGGATTGCCTAGACCCAAGCGTCGTTCAGAAAACGTAGAAAGTTGCCATGCATCAAGTTGGCAATGTCCGCCTCGGCATAACCTCGCGTCGCGAGCATTCCCGGCAGGTGTTGCAAATCTGCAATCGTATCCAGATCCCCTGGGCTTTGCTCACGGCCATAGCCACCATCGAGATCCGTCCCAATACCAATGTGCCGGGCGTTTCCAGCCAATTGGCAAATATGATCCATGTGATCGATCACATCCTCGAGCTTTACCCCGGATCCCTCGGGTGTGGTTTGCCCTCGCTGCCAATCAGGCACCAGCATCCAAGCATCCAGCACACCGCCAATCACCGCCCCGCGCTCAATTAAGCAACGGATTTGATCATCGGAAAACTGCCGATCATTCGGCACGAGCGCGCGGCAATTATTGTGACTTGCCCAAACCGGCCCTTGAAAAATATCCATCGCCTCCCAAAAACTGTCATCACACAAATGCGTCGCATCCAGAATTATGCCCAACCGATCCATCTCCTGCAGCAATTCCCTTCCGCGAGATCCCAAACCGCCGGTGTGTGCTGTACCCTGGGCGTAGGTGCCCGGGCCATAATGCGCAGGGCCCAAAGCGCGCAAACCCTGCGCATAAGAACACTCCAGACGCTCCGGCGTGATAATGGAATCTGCCCCCTCAAGACTCAGGATATAACCGATGGGCGTGTCCGCTGGCGGATCATTCGCCCATAATTCCGCGTGAGCGTTCAGGGCTTCCGCATCTTTAATCTGCAACAGCTCACCCCGCTTTTCCATAGCCCGGTACCATGACAACTGACCCTGCGTCTGGGCCCAAGCCTGCTCGGGCGAATACCATCCTTGAAGATTATTGCTCGGCTTGACGTATCGTGCGATTTGTGTGGCAACACAAATCCCGATCTTCCCGCGGCGCATATCCGGCAATGCCACGGTCCCCTGCCCGCGATCCGGCTTATCGGTTTGACCATTTTCCCGACCCCGGATTTCCGCCACAGACCGGGTCAAATCCCGGTTCCACTCCATCGCGTTCATGGAAAGATCCAAATGCGCGTCCAGAATCCACATGATATTAAACCCCCAAACTCCGACGTCGCGCCGCTATTTCCCAAAGCCCCACCGCCTTGCCTTCCTGAATCACCCAGGCGTGATCGTGCAGGGCCACCGTCGGGCAAATATGCGCGGGCACGCCGTAACAACAATCGCCCACCTGCAACCCTTCCATCGAAGCTCCTTCCAACATCAAGTGTTCCTCGCTATGCACAAGGGCCTCGGCGTTTTCATGCCCAAATAAACGGACACGCGGCAATGGCTTATCAGCCGCCACGGCCTTGTGACCCATATCAAAACAGGCACGCTGAGCACCGGGCCGGCTAATCACTCGCGTAAGTAATATCGCCGCATAATCAAACTCCAAATCCGGAAGGCCATCGCCGTAACCGAAATCCCACAAGGTCGTCGTTCCCGGACTACAGGTCCGACCCGCATGCGTCGCATGCACGGGGAATGTCGGAGTTCCGCCGGCAACCAACTCAGGCACTCTCAACCCTTCCTGCTCAAGCTGTTTCCGAAACTCCAAGACGGGTGCAAAATCCTCATCACATTGAGCCGTGCGCTTAGCCAAGTCCGGCTCGTGATTATGGCCATCATAGGCATGCAATCCACCGGGCTCCAGACCGGGCGATTGGGAGATCGTCCGGTACAATTCCAATGCCTCTGGGCCGGGCGTCATCCCGGTACGATGCATGCCACAATTCAAATCAAGATACACCGCCAACTTACGTGGGGCATCAGAAAATAAACGACTGAGCGTGTTCACCCAGTTCGCATCATCCGCAATGGCCGCCCAGCGCACCTTGGGATAACGATCCATTAAGAACCGCAACCGGGCGGCGTTCGGCCCTACGGGTTGATGAGCGAGCAGAATATCCCTCCCACCGGAACCAGCCACCATTTCTGCCTCTGCAATGGTGGCGCATTTAAATTGGTTAACCCCTAAGGAAAGCTGCATCCCGATCAGTTCGGGCAACTTGTGTGTCTTCACGTGAGGCCGCAAGCGATCCGGTGCCCCGGCGATGTCCACCATGCGTTGGAGATTTTTGACAACGCGAGTGGGGTAAACCAATAGCGCCGGCGAAGGGATTTCCGACTCATTCGAAACGCGATACCAGAGCTCGCCCATCGTCAGTCCGTCACTTCGAACACTGCCTCGATTTCCACCGCGATATTGCCCGGCAACGACCCCATTCCAATGGCGCTCCGCGTGCCTACCCCGTTTTCCGGCCCGAACACCTCGGCCATCAATTCGCTATAGCCATTGATCACCTTCGGGTGTTCGCCAAAATCAGGAGTGGCATTCACCATCCCAAACGACTTCACCAGGCGTTTCACACGATTTAAACTCCCGAGTCGCGCCTTCAAGGTCGCCAAAATGGCCAAACCGGTTTGGCGTGCTGCAGACCGGCCGTCATCGACATTCAGTTCGCTACCCACTTTACCGGTCAGATAGCTTTCATCCGGCAACAGCGGCCCATGCCCAGACACATACGCCAACCCGTCATGAATCAACAACGGCTGATACACCCCACCCGGCTTAGGCGCCGGCGGCAATTCTAACCCAAGCTTCTCAATTTGTTCTTCTGCATTCATGAAAAATGGTACCGGCGGCCGGAATCGAACCGGCACGGCTTTTAACGGCCGGGGGATTTTAAGTCCCCTGTGTCTACCAATTCCACCACACCGGCATGAGATTCGTTTTGGGTTCGTCTTAGCGTTTGGCTTGGCGAATGTTGATGCAATCGCCCACCGACTCCGATTCCTCCAATCCGTGCTCCAAGGATTTGGACAACGAGCAATCGTGTTTGATCGCGTATTTCTGCAAAGCCAACCAGGTAACGGGGCGCAAGGTGATATCGAGATTCACGGTCACGGTGTCCTCGCCCATCTTCTCCAGCACGTCAAGCTCGTCGCTGGAGAGCCGGGCATTGGTGAGTCGCTGAGAAGTGGTCGGCTGATTGGAGGTGGCATTTTCCTCGCTGGAATGAGCAATCGTCATGGTGGATACGGTTCGCATTAAGCGTACCCCGTTTGACTGGGCTCTCAAGGCCCAGTTATTGAATGTTTGTTCGCGGGCTATTCACGCCGCGATAAAGTAGCCGCCATCGACCTAGAAATCATCAAACGGATCCGCGCTGCCTGAACCTTCTTTTTTAGTCAGGTTAAACTCCAGCAGCGAGAAGGCATCCGGCTGAAATTCCACCCGGCCCAGAACGGTACTCAAGCCGGTAACCCGGTCCGCCCCCCAATTTTCCAATAGAAACGTAGATTTGAAATAAATTCAGAAAATATAGTTGTGGGATTTGTTTCAAACGGTTGCTTTTAAAATTTATCATTTATAAAAACAACTCCATGAGAAATAAAACAATCATCTCCTTTAGTAACCAGCTCACAAATAAATGA
>PVBE012933576.1_pt1 | contig 14715 bp, 13 predicted proteins | sample 1631181 | NCBI WGS metagenome assembly PVBE01 (sample SAMN08397723, study PRJNA350692) | Marine metagenome, whole genome shotgun sequencing project. | isolation source: water | place: Pacific Ocean | collected 2012-04
CTCGAAGGCCGTGCATTGAAGAAGCAGGTTATTGGTTATGGTGAGCGCACGATGGATGACATTGTTGAAGCTTATGTAAACCCAGATCTTCCTCCTGAGGAGTGGGATGTTGGCCAATTGGTTGGCAAGGTTCAGGAATTTGTTTATCTCTTGAAAGACCTTGAACCAGATCAGTTGCAGGGGCTAAATATGGAGGAACTTAAGGCCTTTTTGCAAGAGCAATTACGCAATGCATATGACATTAAGGAGGCCCAGATTGAGGAGCAAAGTCCTGGCCTTATGCGAGAAGCCGAAAGGTTCTTTATCTTGCAGCAGATTGATACTCTTTGGCGCGAGCATTTGCAGTCGATGGATGCACTTAGAGAATCAGTGGGTTTGCGAGGTTATGGCCAGAAAGATCCACTCATTGAATACAAGAATGAGGGCTATGACATGTTTCTTGAAATGATGACGAACATGCGTAGGAACGTGATCTATTCGATGTTCATGTTCCAGCCGGCCTCATCAGGGCAACAGCAGGCATGAGGGTTATTGCGATTTATTCAACCAGCGCAGGGAGCGCGTCAGTTTCCTGCTTAGTGAAGACTTGAATTTACTGAAGCTAATAATTAGATGTCATCCATGGGGGTGCATGCCAACATCTATTGAGAGTTGACGCAGCGATTGGCTCAGGCACGTAAGGGGATCATCCTGGCTGGAGGAAGTGGCACCAGACTGCATCCGATCACCCAAGCAGTCAGCAAGCAGCTTTTGCCTGTTTACGACAAGCCAATGGTGTTCTATCCGCTCACTACCTTGATGTTGGCGGGTATTCGGGAGGTGCTTATTATCACGACCTCACAGGACCAGTTGGCCTTTCAGCGCTTGCTTGGTGATGGCAGTGCTTGGGGCATGAAGATTAACTATGCGGTCCAGCCAACTCCTGATGGTTTGGCTCAGGCGTTTTTGATTGGTGCTGACTTTTTAGCTGAAGCCCCAGCAGCATTGGTTCTCGGGGATAACTTGTTCCACGGTCATGATTTGGTGCCCCAGCTTTTGGCTAGCAATGCTTCTGGGGCAGGTGCCACGGTGTTTGCCTATCCGGTTCGTGATCCCGAGCGTTATGGCGTTGTCGAGTTTGCAGCCGATGGGCAGGTGCTGAGCATTGAGGAGAAGCCTGCCAAGCCCAAGAGTCGCTATGCCGTGACGGGTCTTTATTTCTATGACGCAACGGTGGTGCAGCGTGCTCGCGAGGTTCAACCATCGCTGCGGGGAGAGCTTGAGATCACAGATCTCAATTCTCAGTATTTAAGAGAAGGATCCTTGCGAGTGGAATTAATGGGTCGTGGAATGGCTTGGTTGGATACGGGCACCTGTGATTCGCTGCATGAGGCTGCGGCTTATATCCGCACCTTGGAGCATCGACAGGGACTCAAAGTGGGATGCCCTGAAGAGGTCGCTTGGCGATTGGGCTGGATTACAGGTGAGCAGCTCGCGAACTTGGCTATTCCGTTATGCAAAAGCGGCTATGGCAACTACCTCCTGCAGGTTCTTGAAAATCCTCAAGCGGGGTCCGCCTATGCAAGCTGAAGTTCTGACCACCTCCGCAGGGATCAATCTGAATGGACCGCTGTTGTTATCTCCTCAGGTTCATGGCGATGAGCGGGGTTTTTTCTTTGAGAGTTGGAATCAGCGTCATTGGCAGGATGTTTTGTTCAGCCATGGACAAGAAGCGCCTGATTTTGTTCAAGACAATCACTCGCGTTCATCTTGTGGTGTGCTGAGAGGACTTCACTATCAATTGCCGCCGCATCCTCAGGGCAAGTTGGTGCGTTGTGTGGTTGGTGAGATCTTTGATGTAGCTGTCGATCTACGCATGAATTCCTCAACTTTTGGCCAGTGGGCAGCAGTCCATCTGAGTGCTGAGAAACACCAGCAGCTTTGGTTGCCAGTTGGCTTTGCCCACGGTTTCCTGACGCTTAGTCGTCATGCTGAGGTCCTGTATAAAGCCACGGATTTTTGGAGTCGTGATTGTGAACGGGCGATTCGTTGGGATGATCCACGCTTAGGCATTGACTGGCCTGCGCTGGATGCCGACGGCCAGCAGGTTGCAAGATCGCTTTCACAGAAGGATGCGATCGCCCCTTTGATGGATGCATTGCCTGCGGCTGAAACCTTCATATGAAGGTTCTACACCCACATTGATTGGACTAGTCTGAATTAATTATCTGGAGCGCGGCCTGGCAGGTTGTTATGTGTTCCCTGTGTGAGCTGAATCGACAAAAGAAACTAGAAAGTGGCGTGGGCACAATTCTGGCCCCAACCCCAACGAGGGTCATTGGTGCGAATGAGCTGATTGGAGAAGATTTAGCAAATTTCACGAGGAGTCAGCTCAATTTTGATGGCTTCATCGATATCTATTTGCATGCTCCTGGTGGTGCAGTGAGAGTAGGAGGGGGCGATTTAGGTGGCCAAACAATCTCAAGTCTTCCGATTAGTGCGGCTGATCAGGAGTTCATTTCAGGGATTTTTATCGACTTAGATCATCATTTGGACCTGGATTTTCGCTTCACTAACAACAGAGGCGCTGCTGACATACAATTGTATTACGATACCGAGATAGACGCTGGTGGGGGTGGCCAGGCTCTTGGAATCGCCACTACTAATTCAGAAATGGGTCGTAATTGGTGGGAGGTATTCATTAATGTGCCGGCCTTTGCTAATGATCAGGCCTATTTGCGTTATGCCCTCATCCATGAATTTGGCCATTCCCTGGGGCTGGAACACCCATTTGATAATAGTGATGGTGATGCAGTGGATGGGATTACGAATCCATGGATCAGCGCTTATCCAGAAGACACTGTGATGGCCTATCGCTACCCGCTCATGGAGAGTTGGCCAAATGCTTATTCAGCGAATGATCTTGCGGCGCTGGTGGCGCTTTGGGGTGCTGAAACTCAGATCTCTTTAGATAGTTCAGATCCAATCACTGGTAGTGATCGCATGGAGCTGGTCGCCTTGGCTGATGGGGACGATCTGCTTAGAAACTTGGGTGGTTATGACACCTTTACTGGTGTTCAGTGGGAGGATCAAATTATTGGTGGGCCAGGCTCTGATCAACTTTTTGCGGGTCTAGGTAACGACTTTGTGAGCGCTGGTGCTGGCGATGATCAACTCTTTGGAGGTGCTGGTGATGACCAGCTTTGGGGTGGGCTTGGGTCAGATGTATTTGTGATCTCTTCTGGTAGTGATGTTGTGTTTGACTTCAGAGTCTCTGATGGTGATCGGTTGGGGATGAGCACTGGTTTGGAGTATTCCCTTGCCCAGCAAGGCAGCAACATGCTTGTGCATACAAACTTGGGGATCACAACCATTGTTGGTATGAACGCTGATTTATTTGATCCAACCAGCATGAGCATTGCTGTTTAGTCTCGTGGCTTAACCAGCCAGGGTTTTTTGCGGATTTTGCTCACTGGTACAACGGGTCAGCTTGGTCGGGCGTTGATGGCCTCCTTGCCGGCTGAAATTGAGCTCATTGCTTGTGATCGAAATCTCTTGGATCTCGCTGATGTTGATGCTTGTCAGTCTTTGGTAGAGCAGCAGAGGCCGGATTGGGTTGTTAATGCTGCTGCCTATACAGCTGTTGATCAAGCAGAGCTTGATCCTCATTTAGCCAATGTTGTCAATGGCGATGCACCTGCCGCAATGGCGGCTGGATTAGCCAAGACGGGCGGGCGGATGCTGCAGCTGAGTACTGATTTTGTGTTTGATGGTCGGCAGGGCAGTCCTTATCAGCCGAAGCAATCTTTGTCACCACTAGGAGTTTATGGCGCTAGCAAGGCAGCTGGAGAAACCCAAGTCCGCAAGGTTTTGGGTGATCGTGCCTATGTGCTGCGCACCAGTTGGCTCTATGGACCAGTAGGCAGAAATTTTTTACTTACCATGCTCAGTCTTCATAAGGCGAAAGCTGAAGCCGGAGAGCAATTAGCGGTGGTGGCTGATCAGGTTGGTTGTCCTACCAGCAGCTTGGGCTTGGCCAAAGCTTGTTGGCAATTGATTCAGCGGGTTAGACAAGTTCAAAGGGATGCGAGTTCAGGCGAGAAATTGCCTTCGATCCTGCATTGGAGTGACGCAGGAGTTGCAAGTTGGTATGACTTCGCAGAGGCTATTGGTGAGTTGGCCGTTGATGCTGGTTTGCTTCAGCAATCGGCTGCCATCAAACCAATTACGACGGCCGACTATCCGACTTCGGCTCAGCGCCCAAGCTATTCACTGTTGGATTGCACAAGTAGTTGGGAGGCTCTTGGGCTCGAGCCACAGCACTGGAGAGAGGCCTTGGGCTCTGTGATATCAGTGCTCGCTTCTGACTAGGCTGAGCCAGTCGCTAAGAATGTCACCAGTAACCGAAGCATGATGAGGGTTTTGGTGACAGGGGGAGCTGGGTTTATTGGCGGTGCCGTAGTGCGACGCCTGCTAGCGGAAAGTGGCACGATCGTGTTCAATCTCGACAAGCTTGGTTACGCCAGTGATCTAACTGGTATTGAGCAGCAATTGGTTGGCAAGGTTCTGGCGCGTCATGTGATGCAAAAGGTCGATCTTGTTGATGCGGAGACCACGGCGGCTGCAGTGCAGCAAGCGGATCCTGATCTTGTTCTCCACTTGGCGGCTGAAAGTCATGTTGATCGCTCAATTGATGGCCCTGGAGAGTTTTTGGCAAGCAATGTGAATGGGACCTTTAACCTGCTGCAGGCGGTGCGTAGGCACTGGGATAATTTGCCTGCTGAACGGCAAGAGCATTTCCGCTTTCATCACATCAGCACTGATGAAGTGTTCGGGTCATTAGGGGCAGAAGGGTATTTTTCGGAGACCACTCCTTATGACCCACGAAGTCCTTACTCCGCCACGAAGGCTGCTAGTGATCATTTGGTTAGTGCTTGGCACCATACTTATGGATTGCCGGTAGTCCTAACCAACTGCAGTAACAATTACGGTCCTTGGCAATTCCCGGAGAAGTTAATTCCTGTTGTCATACGCAATGCTTTGGCTGGCAAGTCGATTCCTCTTTATGGCGATGGCAGCAATGTTCGCGATTGGCTCTTTGTTGAGGATCACGTCGATGCGCTGTTATTGGTTGCTAAACGAGGTCAGCTTGGGATGAAGTACTGCATTGGCGGAAATGAGCAGCGGACCAATCATGATGTGGTGACGAACATTTGCCAGTTGTTGGATGAACTGTCTCCTAGTAAACATCCTTATGCACATCTAATTTCTCCGGTGGCAGATCGTCTTGGCCATGATCTGCGTTATGCGATTGACGCTAGTTTGATTGGAGAGCAGTTGGGCTGGAAGCCACGTCATTCTTTTTCACAAGGTCTTGCTATGACGGTCGACTGGTATATCAATAACCTGGATTGGTGTAAGCGAGTCGCGGCTTTGAGTGGTTTTCAGGGACAACGTTTGGGTTTAGGAGCCGACAAGCGATGAAAGCTTTGGTTTTTGGTTGTACTGGCCAAGATGGTTCCTTGTTGGCTCAATCCTTGCTTTCTCAGGGCTATGAGGTTTTGGGAGTGTCGCGCTCTAGCAATCCCAACCTTGAGGTGCATCGCAGGATTTCGATTTTGGGAAAGATGGAGATCAGAACTGCTGATCTCTGCGACTTTCGTGAAATCCTTGAACTCATCACGGGTTTTGAACCGGATGAAATTTATAATTTAGCAGCCCAATCTTCTGTAGGGCTTTCCTTTGTTCAGCCATTAGATACATTTAATAGTATTATTAATGGCACAATTAATTTGCTGGAGGTGGCGCGTTTCGCTGCATATTCCGGTTGCATTTATTTTGCTGGTAGCAGTGAGATTTTTGGTAATACAGATGCTCCTGCTGAGCCAACATCACCTCGTAATCCTCGCAGTCCTTATGCGATTGCGAAGGATGCCAGCTACAATGCTGTTCAGCTTTATCGCCAGGCCTATGGCTTGCGCTGTGTAACGGGTATTCTCTTTAATCACGAGTCTCCTTACCGATCTCCCAACTTTGTAACGCGAAAGATTGTTGATGGAGCTGTACGTTGTAGTCGTGAAAAAGAGTATAGATTGCAGCTTGGCAATTTAACTGTAGCTCGTGATTGGGGATGGGCCGAGGAATACATAGAGGCAATGCATTTAATTGTCAGAGCCCCTAAATTGGTTGACCAAGTAATTTGTACAGGCAGGATGGAAACCCTTGAATATTTTGTATTTCGCGTATTTAAGCAGCTAGATCTTGATTGGCATGATCATGTTCAGCTTAGTGATGATTTGCATCGCCCCTCAGACATCCAAAAGAGTGTTGGTAATCCTATACCCATGGAGCAGGCTCATGGTTGGCGAGCTCAATATGATGTTGATGGTGTGATTGACCGTCTTCTTGATGTAGCAAAATCAGGCAATAACTAGGAAGATAAGCAGTTGTTATAGGCATTTTCATGCTCCTTGATGAAGCGCTCAGTTCCGTAAAATTTGCATAGATTCTCATATGCTGCTTGGCCTAGTCTTTGGCTGGGCTGCCTTGCTTTCTTGTTCCAAGCAGCTGTTAAAAATTCCGCCCAGGCATTTGCATTAAGTGGCGATAAAAGTTCCACATAGCCCGCTCCTACTTCTCGGTGTATTTCCAGATCAGAAACGGCTAGCGGCGCGTTGCAACTCAGGGCTTCGATTAATGGCAATGAAAACCCTTCTGCTAGTGAAGGTACAAGTACAGCACAGCAATGCCTGTAGAGCCATGCTAGTTGTGCATCATCTGGATACATCTTGAGAACATGTTGATCCAAATCATTTTGATGGATGATGGTTCTTTCATCACGAGACCATGCTTTTCCACCAATAAAAATCATCAGCATGTCGTCGATAACCTTTGACTTTTTTAGAGCAGATAGGGCTTTAAGTAAGATCTTGCCATTTTTATAATCATGGCTTTTGCCAACAAAGATCCAGAAGCTTTTATTTTCTAGATTGGCTATTGGTTGGGGGGCTTGTGAGCCTATTGTTGTAGCTAGAGGAATGACCTTTAAAGTTGTTTTTATATTCGGCCAGAAAAAGGAGAGATCATCTGCACTTGCTTCACTGTTGCTAATGATCAGATCAGATGCTTCTAGCCATCTTTTCTTGTTGGCATGGGCAGATCGCCATTTGCCGAGGATGAATTGCTCTGGATATCTTTCTGGAGTCATATCGTGCAAGGTGCTAATTAGCCGTTGATCTGATCTCAGCCGATAAGGCTTTTTATTGTAAAAGGTGGCATGAATGATCTCGGCTTCTGAACGGCATCGCAATCGAGCACCCGGTAGTGATGGCTTTTCAATCACTGGCCAGATTTGGCTTGTTGAACTGGCGGAAAAGCCTATGGATAACTCATTGAAATATCTACAGATGCCTCCCTGTGCTCTAAGTCGATAGATTTGACCATCAAAACCAATTTTCAACATCATGCACAATCATGATTGCTTATGCTCAGGCGCATCATTCGCACAATGTAATCTGAGTATTCGCTTTGCTGTTGGTTGTCATCTGTGATTGTACTTCGATTCGGCTAGATACTGGCATGCTTTCTCCTTCTTCTTCAGCTCTCAAGGGGCAGCCCCCCTGCTTGCTCAGTCTGATAACCCCATGCTTGAACGCAGATAAAACAATTAGTCACACCCTGGATAGTGTGCAAAGTGTGGCTCTCGAGCTCTCCCGCCATGGTTGGCAATTACAGCATCTTCTCGTCGATGGTGGCTCTTCCGACAATAGCCTTGAGAAGTGGCATGAGTATGAGAAAAAGCAACCTAATTGCCAGCTGCTTATAGATGTTGATGGTGGGCCTTACCAAGCTATGCAGGCTGGATTATTACAAGCCCATGGAATCTACACTCATATTCTCAACGCCGATGATTACATAGTAAACCCTCGTCTTTATGTTGAAAGCTTGCTAAAGGCCAACTCGTTATCGAGCGTGGTCATTATTAGTTCGATTTCTTATTTCAAGCAGTTTTCAGGTCAGATAACTCGTCTTTGGGCGGTACCCGCACTCCCTACTAGCTTTCCCGATTGGCAAGTACAACTTTCTCATGGTTTGCACTATCCCCATCCAGGCTTTATTTCCTGCACTAAAACCTATCGCGCCGTAGGATTTGACCCGACTTATCGATTATCTTCTGACTACAAAACCATGCAGTTGATATTGCAGGGCTTGGATGATCTTGATCAAGTTATAGTTGTTCGAGAACCTTTGGTGGCTATGGCTGAAGGAGGCTTAACAGCTGGCTTGAGATCAGTACTGCATGGCCGCACCGAAATACGCCGTATTAATAGAGAATTAGGAATCAAACATTCTTCTTATCGGCGTTATTTGCCAAAGCTTTTTCAAATCTTTTTTAAGCATCTAAACAGCTTTTGATCAGCTTGATGAAATGATATGTGGTTATGCTATTAGCCCATCGAGTGATAGGCACGCCGAGAGATAGCTCTCATTAGGGATAGAGGTTTGTTGAGACAATTTCTCTATCATTGATAGCAGCCTGCCAGCCGCAGGAGTGCAGAAGGCTTGCTTTAGTGATTGAACAGTTTCTAGAGATACTTTGGGCCTTGCATGCATCATATTGATAATAGCATTCAGAGCTTCTGCGGGATTGTATCCACTAATTATCTTAAATTCGCCTGGGCTGGCATGTTTAATTATTTCAGGAATTGATGTAGAGCCTGTTGTAATGACTGGGCATTCGGCTGCTAAGGCTTCTACAATTGGGTAGCCAAAGCCCTCAAGTATAGTTGGATAGAATAATAGCTCTGCGCCGCTAAGAATAGGCCTCATGTCTTCATGGTCTAGTTGGAATCGCCGAATGCCAAATGTGAAATGAGTGTCGTAAAGTTGGTAATCATAGTCGCTTAGTTCTTCTCCAGAGGTTACAACTACACCAAGGCAGAGTTTGGCTGATTCTGGTGTCTTTTCATTGAGTGCCTGATTTAACAGCTGTACATTTTTGTAGCCTCCGCGATGCCCAGGTATGAGAAGATAAGGATACTTTAAATTAAGTTTTTCACGTAGTATGCGTTGATCTTGTTGTGTTGCTGCCCCAAATTCTTCTTGTAGCATTGGTGGGTAGATGATTGTTTCTGAACGTTTGTAGATATTTGGATAGAACATACTTGCGTCTCGGCTTGTAGATTCTGAGATCGTGAAGCATTCATTAATTGATGACATGTATAGCTCTTTTAATTTCCATCCAACGCTGTTCGTGGAACCCAGGTGCTCTGGGATGAAATCGTATGCAAAGCCTATATTTTTCACACCATAGGCTAGAGTGTAATAGCTACTGATAAAGCAACTTGCATTTAGCTTCTGGCAGAGTTCTCCAGTCTCGACATAATCTGAGAGGGCAGCTATGGGCTCAAAAAATTGATACGGTATGATTTTTATATATTTAAAGTCTTGATTGCGGAGCCAATTAGAATCACCTCTTGCTAGAACATAAATAATTGTTTTCTTATCATCTGATGAAGTAGCCAGATGTTTGTCTAATTGAAGAAGAAGGATTTTCCAGTATTTAGCAATGCCAGACCATTGATTGATCTGAAAAAATACACCATCTATGACAATGGTTTGGCTCATGAATTGATTGCCGCCGCTGCTGCATAGATGTGCAGGTGCTCTGGATCTATTCTGTGAAAGAACTTTTCTGCAAACTCAGGATTGACCTCTTTGATCATTTGTTCACAAAGAAGCTGATAGTGATTGGTTGTGCTTCTTTGATGCTCCTGAAGTCCGATGGTCTGAGGCCGAGTGGATAAACCAGTGGGATTGTTGTAGTAAAAGCTCAATGGAATAGATATCACGCCAAAGGCATTCTTATTCTCTCGACTGACGCGGTACCAAAAATCTGCATCACCGGCTGAGGTGTAGCTGGGATCAAACATTTGATAAGATGCTTCGCCATGTAGCGAATAACGCCACAGAGGGCTGCTATGCGGGAAATTTCTATCGACCAGGGTTCGCTTGTTGACCACAGGAATGTTGGTGCGATATTGATGACTATGGCTCACCATTTTCTCTAAAGATTGGTTTGGATTTGAGAAATAGAGGTAATCAGTAATTGCAACTTGTTTGTCGGTAAATGTTTCTAAATAGCTGGATTGGACCTCTATGCATAGTGGATGGCGACGATCATCAACATTGAAGTTTGTCACGAAATCAACCCTATTTGACAGGGCTTCAATGCCTAGATTCCAGGCCTCGTAAATTTTGCAGCCAGGCTTATCGATAAATATTGAATCCGCAAATCCTGCATTAGTAGTTTCAGCGATGATCAAGTTGCGACACTCGATGCTCATGCCTGCATTGATGAAAACTGGTATAACGCGCTCTCGGATAGAAATTTGCTTTATGTTTTCTAGGAACCCTTGAATGTAGGGCTCTGGTTTGAAGCAAGAGACTAAGATCCCTATCTTTCCATTTGAGCTTTGCTTGGGTTGCCGATCTCCTGCTGCCGTCTGCTTGCCTACATCTTCAAGTAGCGTGAGATATCGCGAGGCCTGTTTTGATAAGTCAGTGAAATAGTTGCTATCTGCCTTCTCTGAACTCGACAAGATATTTAAATGCCTATAACTTAGGCCGTGGAAAAGTCCCGCCTCTGAAAGGATGCTAGTTGTTGTTTCTTTGTTCTCGTTTGTTGGATTTAAATAGAGATGGCTAATCCGCTTTTTGGTTTTGTAAATAAATAGAATGACCAGCTTAATGGTCTGCTTAACTTCGAACCATTTTTGATAGGCCAACAAACGAGCGATTGGCATCGTGATTCCTCCCCATTTTTGGCTAGGTCTTCCTTGTTCGCTTAATCCACGCAGGCACTGCCCTTCGTTGATCATGCAAATCTTGAAGGCTTGTGCTTGGTAGCCTTGGCTGTTGAGTAGGTCTTGGCATGCATTTGCTATGCGCTGATCTTTCTGTTCGGCCCTTGAAATTAGTTGCTTAGCAATCCAAATATTCGCTTTTTGACCAACTTTAAGCTTTGCTAATTTTAGCAGCCTCTTGATGTATCCTTTTGTCATTGCAACTCTCCCATGCGAGATTGCTTGTTGCTCATAGTACTCTGAAAGTCTTCAACCGTTGCATTGATACCATCGCCTAGCTTGATGCCAGGCTTCCACCCCAGCGCTTCGATTCGGCTGATATCAAGTAGTTTTCTTGGGGTTCCATCAGGCTTACTGGTGTCCCATTCGATAGTTCCTTTAAAGCCCACCGAGGATGAGATAAGTCTCGCCAATTCTTTAATCTCAATATCTATGCCTGTCCCTACATTCAAGTGGTTTGGTGTTTCATTCGTCGGCTTCCATTCTTCTAATGCAAAGACACATGCTTCTGCCAGGTCGTCAACGTGAAGAAACTCTCTACGAGGAGTTCCTGTCCCCCAGCATTTCACAAGATTTGCTTTTTGCTGTTCAGCTTCTGAAAACCGCCTTATCATTGCTGGTAAGACATGGCTATTTTCAGGGTGATAATTATCACCTGGCCCATAAAGATTTGTTGGCATGAGTGAAAGTGCGTCAAAGCCATGCTGAGCTTTCAAAGCTCTACATAGTTGGATGCCAGCAATCTTGGCAATTGCATACCACTCGTTAGTCGGTTCGAGACTACCTGTTAGAAATGCTTCCTCTTTGATCGGTTGCTCTGCAAACTTTGGATAGATGCAACTGCTGCCTAAAAAAAGCAGCCGTTTACAGCCTTTTTCAAAGGCTTGCTCGATTACATTATTTTGAATTTTTATGTTTTCGAGAAGAAAGTCAGCTGGATACTGCTTGTTAGCAAAAATACCGCCAACTTTTGCCGCAGCAAGAACCACAACATCAGGGCATTGCTGTGCGAACCAATCGGAGACTGCTTGTGAATTTCTGAGGTCTAGATCTTTTCTGCTTACTGTAATAAGATTCTGATAACCACTTTTAATTAGCGCTCTACATATAGCACTACCGGCCATGCCACGAAGACCAACTACAAAAATTTTGTCTTCGCATTCGATCAGTTTTTTTCTTGCTTGATTGTTTCGAGTCGTCGCCATCAATTCTTGACCTTAAGTGTCTTAATGGCTTCAGGATTGGTTGGTGGATTTTCCATTGAGCCAACAACATTAAATCCCTCTCTGCGTAAGGTTGCTTCTTTTGCTGCTTCTTGTTTGTCTGCTGTAACCATCTCTGCAACGAGTTGTTCAAGAGTTGTTGTTGGAGTCCAGCCAAGTTTGTTTTTCGCATTGCTTGGATCTCCGAGAAGAGTTTCTACCTCGGTTGGCCTGAAATAACGAGGATCGATTTGAACAACTACTGCCCCTGTATCGGATCTTCGGCCGATCTCATTCACGCCTTTGCCTTCCCAGCTCAATCCTTCCCAGCCAAGCTCCGATGCGGTGAGTTCTAGAAATCGTCGAACACTTTCTTGTCGACCCGTTGCAATAACAAAGTCTTCTGGAGCTTGTTGTTGAAGCATTAGCCATTGCATTTCAACATAATCACGAGCGTGACCCCAATCACGCAGTGAGTCAAGATTGCCCAAAAACAAACATTCATCTAAGCCGGCGTCGATGCGTGCTAATCCTCTCGTGATTTTTCGGGTTACAAAAGTTTCACCACGTCTCGGGCTTTCATGGTTGAAGAGAATGCCATTGCATGCATACATTCCATTCGCTTCTCTGTAGTTGACCGTAATCCAGTAGGCGTAGAGCTTGGCAACTCCATAGGGGGAGCGAGGGTAAAAAGGCGTTGATTCTTTTTGAGGTGTCTCTTGTACAAGTCCATACAACTCGCTGGTGCTGGCTTGATAGATGCGAGTAGTGTTGGTTAGACCCAACATCCTTACTGCTTCGAGTATTCTCAGGGTTCCAAGAGCATCGCTATTCGCTGTATATTCAGGTGCTTCAAAGCTCACTGCTACATGGCTTTGTGCGCCTAAATTGTAGATCTCGTCCGGCTTTATTTGTTGAATAATTCTGATGATATTGGTGCTATCAGTGAGATCCCCATAATGTAAAATAAGCCTTGGATCAATTTCGTGAGGGTCCTGGTAAAGATGATCAATTCTGTCGGTATTGAAACTGCTTGAGCGCCTTTTGATACCGTGAACGCAATATCCTTTCTCGAGCAAAAGCTCGGCTAGGTATGAGCCATCTTGGCCAGTGATTCCTGTGATTAAAGCTTGCTTCAATTTCCTCTCTATCCGATTTGCGGACTTTACCGTCCCATCAGGCAAGCTCCACAATGTTCTCATGCAAGGCTTTGAGTTCTAAAGGCTGATGAAAGTTGGGTTTGATGTCAGCCAGCTAGGTCCTCGTAAAGCTGGTTGCGGCTTCTATGCCCAGGCGTTGATTGAGCAGTTACTGCAAAGGGATCAAAGCCACAGCTACCGGTTGCTGACCAGCTTTGGTGATTTCTACCACAATCCTTTGATGTCATTGGCTAGGCCCCAATGGTGGCATTGGCCAGACTATGGCCCACGGTTTCTGCGTTTGCGCTCTGCATCTCAGTTCTGGAACGCCAAGGAACTGGTTTCGGCAGCACTAGCCGATTGTGATCTTATTCATGCCAACAACTTCTGGTGCCCTCCTTGGCCTTTGCCTCAGCCTCTGATTTATACCTTGTATGACCTCAGCTTCGCTGAGCATCCGGAGTGGCATCTTGAGCGCAATCGACTTGGCTGTTTTACAGGTGTTTTGCGAGCAAGTATCTACGCTACTGAGATTGTTGCGATTTCCTGCGCTTCTCGCCTCACTTTCCTGAGGCATTTCCCCCATGTAGAGCCAGATCGCATCAGAGTTATTCACCCTGCCTCGCGCTTCAGTGCTAACAGTCGTGCTTTTTCAAAACGTCGACCTCGTCATCCTTTCTTTCTTACAGGCCGACCTTTCTTGCTCTGCACAGGCACGATTGAACCCCGAAAAAATCAGCAATTCTTGTTGAAGGTTTATTCCCTGCTGCGCGCTCGTGGGCAGGTGCAGTTGCCTTTGGTTTTTGCGGGAGGAAGGGGTTGGCTGATGGCAGATTTTGAACAGTCGATTCGTGAATCAAATTGGGCAGATGATGTGATCAGCCTGGGCTATGTAGATGATTCTGAGTTGGCTTGGTTGTATAGCCATTGCAGAATCAATCTTTACCCGAGCCTTTATGAGGGCTTTGGTTTACCTGTACTGGAGGGAATGGGATTTGGAGCACCCGTCGTTTGCTCGAACACGACGTCGATGCCCGAAATTGTTGCTGATGCGGGTGTGGTTCTGAATCCTGTTGATCAGATGGCGTGGGTTGATACTCTTGAGGGATTGTTGAGTGAACCAAATCAGCTTCAAACTTTGCATCGCCGAGGCTTAGAACGGGCCCATCAATTCAATTGGCAGAGAAGTACAGATCAGCTCCTTGAGGTTTATCTTGAGGCTTGTGAAGCCAAAAGTCGCTTCATTCGTAAGTAATCAATCATCCCCAGCCTGTGATTCCAGGCCAACTGTTGCCTTAATGCCTTGAGAAGACGATGTAGTGCAAAATGGCCAGGACTGAGCTCACGATTGTGATTCTGTTCGACATAGTGTGTCGCATAAGCCATGACCCAGCGAATGGGGACATTGCCATCTAATTGAATAAACATTTTCGCAATTTCTTTATGCACAGCAACGCGATTGCCAAGTGTTTTATTCTCTGGATATAGTCTAGATCCAGCCAATTTTTCCTTGATGTGGTGGAAATGGTA
>PVBE011861581.1_pt1 | contig 14714 bp, 8 predicted proteins | sample 1631181 | NCBI WGS metagenome assembly PVBE01 (sample SAMN08397723, study PRJNA350692) | Marine metagenome, whole genome shotgun sequencing project. | isolation source: water | place: Pacific Ocean | collected 2012-04
AATTCGCCTTGATGCCGTCGCCGAAATAATCGTCCACCACGCCGCCATGAGCCGAGATCTCATCCGCCATCCGCTCCATGAATTGATTCACCCAATCCATCAGTTCCGCGGGATCCATCACTTCGGCTCGAGAGGTGTAGCCCTTCATATCCACGAAGAGCACGGTCACCATCAGGCGCTGGGGGCGCGGGCGACCGGCATCCAGAAACTCTTCGCGCCGATCCCAGATTTCATCGGCAACCCCGGGCGATACATGCCGGGCAAAGATTCCCATCAGTTGACCGCGCTGGGCCTTCTCCCGGCTGGAAACCCAGGCCGTGATCAGCCCCGCCGACCCGACCCAGGCCAGCATCGGAGCGACCATCGGAATCCACCAGCCGAGTTCGAAGGCCCAATACGCGGCGAAGAACATCACGGCCAGGCCCGCAAAGACGGCGAAGACCAGGGCCCCGGCGCCGAAGAGAGCGCGCCCCCCGATGCCAAAACCGACGAGTGAGCCCAGCAGGCTGATCGCGAGAACGAAGACGGCTTCCTGCCAATCGAGCAGGACCCGCCTCGGTTCACTGATCCCCCGGGCAAAGCGCAGGAGCTGGTCGACGACGTGCCCGTGAATCTCCATTCCAGCGCGGCGCCCACCGAGAGGAACCGGAAGTTCATCGCGCAGGCTCTTGGCGCTGGCACCGAAAACCACCACCCGATCCCGCAATTTTCCAGCGGGAACCCGGCCCGCCTGTAAATCACCGAGGGTGATCGCCTCGAAACGCGGTGCCGCATAATCCATCATGATCTGGTAGCCGGCGGCGTCGAGACCCTGATAGCCGCCGTGGCCGACATCGAGAGGGGGAAGCGAACCCTCACCCAGGCGCATATGGGTGGGATGGTCGGGATCCGGGCCCGCCCGAATCCCCTCGGCGGCGAGGGCGTGCAGGGCGAGCATCATCGCGAATGAAGCATGGCTGCGCCCCTCGGAATCGGTCATGAAAAGTGCGGTACGTCGAATCGCCTCACCGAATTGATCCGGGAGCAGATCGTTGAAGCCCAGACGACCCGAGGCATCGAGGATCGGAGAACCGGGGATGCCCTCGAGATCTGGATCCCCGAATTTCTTTACGGCGATGATGCGGGATTCATTCGCAAAAACACTCTTCAGGAGTTCCACGCCGGGTGAGACCGGCAGGTCGCGATAGAGATCCAGCCCGATGATGCGAACATCCGCATCCGCGAGCAATTGCAGGGCCTCGGCGAGGCGCCGATCGCTGAGGGGCCAGTGGCCCTGCGCGCGAATATCCTCCTCCGTCACTTCGACCAGCAGCACGTCCGAGCTGGGAAAGGGCTCGGATCGACGCAGGAATTCATCGTGCAGCAGCAGATCCGGCCCCTCGAGGAGATCCAGGGCTCCAAGACCCAGAACCGCGGCCGCCACGGCGACGGCCGCCAGCGACTGATAGACGATTCGCATGATATCGGGCATCGGATTTCATCCCTCCAGGGGACTGTCCGGGGCCGCTCCGGCAGCAACCCAGCGTGGCAGGAGGATAGCCGCGGACGCCGCTCATGAGACCCCCGACAGCCGGCCCGCACCCGAAAGATCTGTGATTCCCGGGGTATTCGGGCACACCCCCATCGCGGGAATCAAGCCCGCGCACCCGCGGGCTCGATTCCCGCGATGGAGACGGACCGGGGTGCGGGGATTCGAAGAATCCCCGGGGATATGGTCCCCCGCAGCGGGTCCAGACGGCGGGCCTAAAGGTGCAGATTGCGATTTCCCGAAGCGGGGGATCGTGATAGGGTTGCGACCTCTGGGGTATCGAATCCCGCCCGGTTCCCCTTCGGGTGCCCCCGTGGCGCAAATGCAAAGCCGCGGAGCAGAACCTCGCAACAATTCGGGAGAAGAAGCATGACGTCGAATTCAAAACTCCGCGCCTGGGTGGATGAAATGGCCGCACTCTGCCAACCGGAGAACATCCACTGGTGCGACGGCTCCCAGGAAGAATACGACGAAATGTTCCGCCTCATGCTCGCGTCGGGAACCGCGGAAAAATTGGATGAAAAATTGCGCCCCAACTCCTACCTCGTCCGCTCGGATCCCGCGGATGTCGCCCGGGTCGAAGACCGTACCTTCATCTGTTCCGAGGAGGAGTCGGATGCCGGCCCCACCAACAACTGGGCCGATCCGGCCGAGATGCGTGGAAGACTGAAGGATCTCTTCTCCGGTTCGATGCGCGGGCGCACCCTATACGTGATTCCCTTCAGCATGGGTCCGCTGGGCTCCCATATCGCACACATCGGTGTCCAGATCTCCGACTCGCCTTACGTGGTCGCCAATATGCGCATCATGACTCGCATGGGCGCCAAGGTTCTCGACGTCCTCGGCCCGGATGGAAATTTTGTTCCCTGCATGCACTCCGTAGGCCGGCCCCTCACCGAGGGGCAGGCAGACGTGCCCTGGCCCTGTAATGGAGAGAATAAATATATCGTCCACTTCCCGGAAAGCCGTGAGATCTGGTCCTACGGATCGGGATACGGTGGCAACGCCCTACTCGGCAAGAAATGCTTCGCCCTGCGCATCGCCTCGGCGATGGCCCGGGATGAGGGCTGGCTGGCGGAGCATATGCTCATTCTCAAGATCACGCCTCCCGCCGGCGAGGCGAAATATATCTGTGCCGCATTCCCCAGTGCGTGCGGAAAGACGAATCTCGCCATGCTGAACCCGACGGTAGAGGGTTGGAAGGTGGAGACGGTCGGCGATGATATCGCCTGGATGAAATTCGGTGAGGATGGACGTCTCTACGCCATCAATCCCGAAGCGGGTTTCTTCGGCGTGGCGCCGGGCACCAACATGAACTCGAATCCGAATGCCATGTTGACCCTGACCGAGAACGCCATTTTCACGAATTGCGGCAGGACTCCCGAAGGCGATGTCTGGTGGGAGGAGATGACGACCGAATCGCCGAAATCCCTGACGGATTGGCATGGCGAAGCCTGGACTCCGGACGCTGGAAAGGTAGCCGCTCATCCCAACGCCCGTTTCACTGCCGTTGCGAGCCAATGTCCGGTGATCTCGGAGGAATGGGAGAATCCGGCGGGCGTGCCCATCAGCGCGATCCTCTTCGGCGGCCGCAGGGCCAGCGTCGTTCCCCTGGTCGCCGAGGCGCGGAATTGGGAACACGGAACTTTCATGGGCTCCATCATCAGCAGCGAGAAGACGGCCGCCGCGGCCGGCAAGATCGGTGAACTGCGACGAGATCCGATGGCCATGCTTCCCTTCTGCGGCTACAACATGGCCGATTATTGGTCGCATTGGCTTCGCGTCTGTGAGCGCGAAGACGCCCAGATGCCCCGGATCTACTACGTGAACTGGTTTCGCAAGGACAGCGGAGGGAATTTCCTCTGGCCCGGCTTCGGGGAAAATAGCCGCGTTCTCAAGTGGGTCTTCGAACGCTGCGATGGCCGCGCCAAGGCCATCGAAACGCCGATCGGAAACCTGCCCGCCCCGGAATCCCTCGACCTCGACGGCCTCGATCTCGATGCGGAGAATCTGGATGTCCTGCTCGGCGTCGACCGCGAGGGTTGGCTCCAGGAACTGCCCTTGATCCGCGAATATTATGCGAAATTCGGCGATCGCATGCCGAAGCAGTTGACCGAAATGGTGGCGAGCCTGGAGGCGGCACTGGCGGACTGAGCCCGACTCGCCAGGAGCCTCTCGAGGGCGCCTCCATCATCCTGAATCGCAGCCGCAGGCGCGAGCGACAGGCTTCTCTATTCTCCGGATATTCGCTTCTCCCCCCGCCCACCGCGAGGTCAAGCCATGACGGAGCAGAGTTTCAGTATCGAACGCTTTCGCAAGAGCTTCCTGCTCCTGCTCGTAGTGCTGATTTCCCTGGCCTTCGGGCTGATCATCCGGGATTTCATCACCCCCGTCATGCTGGCCGCGATCTTCTGCGGACTCGCCTATCCCCTCTACGAGAAGCTGCTGAAGAAACTCAAGGGACGGGCCGCCCTGGCCTCGGCCGTGGCCCTCTTGACCGTCTTCCTGCTCATCATCGGTCCGCTGCTCACCTTCCTGGGGATCGTGGCCAGCCAGGCGGGGGAAATCAGCCAGGCCGTCACCCCCTGGCTTGAGAACAATGTTTCCATACCGGAAACCCAGGATCTCGGGCGCCACATCGAACTGCCCCGAATTCTCGCTCCCTATCAGAGCCAGATCTTTGCCAAGCTCGGTGAACTCTCGGCAAGTGTCGGGCAATTCCTCTTCGACCTCGTCGCCGCAGCCACTCGCGGCACGGCGAGCTTTCTCCTGGCCCTCTTCATCATGCTCTACGCGATGTTCTTCTTCTTCCGGGATGGGCAGGAAATTCTCTCGCGCATTCTCTACTACATGCCTCTCCAGAGCGAAGACGAACTTCGCATGGTCGATCAATTCGTCTCCGTCACCCGGGCCACTCTCCGCTGCACCCTGATCATCGGAGTGCTTCAGGGAACGCTGGCGGGAATCGCCTTCGCGGTGGTCGGAATTCCAGCCGCTGCCTTCTGGGGAACGCTGATGCTCGTCCTCTCCGTCATCCCCGGTGTCGGAACGGCATTGGTCTGGCTGCCCGCGACGGGCTGGCTCTATCTGAATGGGGAAACGACCGCGGCATTGGGCCTGGCGATCTGGTGCCTCGCCGTCGTCGGAATGGTGGATCAGGTGCTGCGGCCGCGACTGGTCGGACGCGATACGGAGATGTCGGATCTGATGATCATGTTGTCGACTCTGGGTGGGTTGCTCATTTTCGGAGCCACTGGATTGGTCGTCGGCCCCATCATAGCGGCACTTTTTGTCACAGTCTGGGAACTCTACGGTGAGGCCTTTGCGCTCTACCTGCCCGAGGTCGATCTGGGAGGAACCCGAATCCCCGAAGCCGACCCACCCGAATCCGAACCTCTGAACTCTCCCTGAACTTCGCTTCGTGATAGGATTCAGCCCCTGGCCGGGGGAAGCAACTTGACGAAACCGCAATACGCCTATCAGAGCGATCAACAGTCGCTGCTGCGACCCTTCTACCAACGCTGGCTCTGGTCCCCCGCCCTCGATCTGATCCCGGCCTCGATCTCCCCGAATACGCTCACGCTGATCTCCACCGCCTGCGCGGGGCTCTCCTTTCTGCTCGCAACCGTCGCCAGCGATAGCGCGCTCGCCATGGCGAGTGCGGCCTGCCTGGTCTTCGCCTACTTCTCCCTCGACAATATGGATGGAGCTCACGCCCGTAGGATTGGGCAGAGTTCACGGCTCGGTGAATTTCTCGACCACTGGCTCGACACCCTGAACAATGGCTTCGTCATGCTCGGTGCCTGCCTGGCCGTCGGGCTGCCGCATTTCTTCGCACTCCTCGTTCTCGCGGTGGGAACCCTGGCCTTCTTTTCGGTTCAACTCGAATTGCGATATACGGGGGTCTTCCGGATGGGCAGGCTCGCCGATATCGAGGGCAATACGGCGGTCAGCGGCCTCTACCTCTTCCTGGCCTTTTCGGGCCCCGAGTTCTTCCTGGGGGCGCCCGCTGCGGGCTGGCCCGATCTCGGCATCCTGCTGGGTTGCGGCGTTATGGGCCAGGCCCTCTGGACCCTCCTGAGCGGACTCTGGCGCCTCGAAGAAGGGCGTTCGGACTGCCTCGTCGCCGTGCTCGGAGTCGGCCTGCTGGTCGCCTGGGCGGCCGTGGGGAATGCGAGTTCGACCGCGCTCCTGGCCGCCGTCTTCTTCGCCAATCCGGTTTTCACCAGCCGCCCCATCCTCGCCCGGGTATTGGGACGCTCGACAGTCGCCAGCGATCGCCTGGCCTTGGGCTGCCTGCTCCTGGCCTTCGCCGCGAGCCTGCTCGGCCTCGTCGACGGAGTCGTCGCCAGTGGGACCGTGGCCGTGGGCTTCGCAGCTCTCGCGACCTACCACGCGCTGGGAACGCTTCTCGCCCTCAACGCCGAAGAGACGGCCTGAAGGCCAGGGGCGGCCGGGGCCGCGAAAGCGCGGCGAATGCCTACGTGGGGCGTGGATCCTCGCGACCGGAACGCCTGAAAAGAATGAGAATCGCCGGCAGCACGACGAGGGTGCAGAGGATCAGGCCGATCACCGAAACAGAGAGCAGTACACCCATGGTATGCAATCCGCGATGACCCGAGACCGCGAGGGATCCGAATGCGGCCAGGGTGGTCAGGGCACTCAGGAGCACGGCCCGGGGTGTGCTGGAGGACATCATCTCCCCGACCGAGGCGTTGCCCTGAAAACGCATGAAGACATGAATGCCATTGTCGATCCCGAGGCCCATGATCAGGGGGATGACGACGACATTCGTCATATTGAAGGGCATCTCGATCAAGACGCCGAAAGCGGTCGTCATCAAGGCCGCCAGGGTAATCGGCAGCAGCACCGTGATGGCATCGACCAGGCTGCCCAGGGCCAGGAAGAGCACCAGGGATACCGCGAGAAGAGACAGGCCGATCGCAATCCGAAACGTCATCACGACCACCTGCCCGATCCCGGCTTCGACGACGGGCCTGCCCGTGGCATGGGGGGCCACCGTAGCCACGGTATCGACGAAACGCTGGAGCGCATCCGGATCCCGAACATCCTCCCTCGGCAGGGCCACCACGATGGCGCGACCGTCTGCGGCCACGCTGCGGGCACGTAGAGAAGCGGGGAGATCTTCGAATTGCACCTCTCGCACCGTCACCGCCCGACCGATCCACTCAATCCTCTCCTCCAGATCATTGACCACCAGGGACTCCAACTCCCCCACCGCAGCGGAGACATCGCCGCGCGCCAATAGCAGATCGAGCATCCCTCCCAGGCGACGGGCGCTCCGCCAGCTGGAATTTTCGTCGTGGCCCGGAGGCAGCAGGTCGATACTGCGATGCAATTCTTCGACGACTGCGACGCGTTCCGCCGGGGTGGGTGCGACGGGAGAGGGAGGCGGATTCAGGATCGATTCCAGGAAGAATGCAGCGTCTTCGATCATGAAGAGCTTCTCCTCCTGATTGCCGGCCACATACCAGCCGGGAGGACGTGCCTCGGACACGACCTCGAGGGCTTCCAACTCGGCGGCCAATTGCTCCGCCCCTTCGACATCCGGAGCCAGCACCGTCGCCGAATAGTCGGTGACGATGTCTTCTTCCTGGAGTTCGCGCAGGGTCAGCATCGATTCGGATTCGGGATCCCGCATCGAAAGCGTGCTGAAGTCGAAGCTGGCTTGGGTCGAAATTGCGATGGCCGCAAGGCCGATCAGGCCTGCGGCCACGACGATCCCGGTCGCGCGCCTTTCGATCTGGGAGTAGAGACCGGCGAAAACCGGAACTCCCTCGACCTGCTGCCCGCTGGGGGGTCGCATGGTGGCGAGGATTGCGGGGAAGAGCGTAAAACTCGCGATCAGCGAGAGAAACATGCCCCCTCCCGCGATGATTCCCAATGCGGCCAGCCCCGGATAGGGGGTGGGCACGAAGGCGAGAAATCCGATGGCAGAGGTCAGGGCGCATAGGGAGACCGAGGGCCCCGTCGCTTCGGCGGCCGCCACCAGGGCCGGGCGCACATCCAGGCCGCGTCGAGTCTCCTCCTCGTAACGCAATCCGATGTGAATCGCGAAATCGACTCCGATCCCGATCATGAGTACGGCAAAGGCGGCCGAGATGATGTTGAACTCGCCGACCGAGGCCATCGCCCAGGCGGTCGTCCAGAGGATGCTGGTGATGAGGGTAAAGAGAGTGGCGACGATGATCCTGAGAGACCGAACACCGAAGCCCAGGATGACGACCAGCAGGGAAAGCGAAAGCCCACCGGCCAGGCTGAGACCACTCTGCAGCGATTCGAGTTCATCATTGGCCAGGGGCACCATGCCCGTAAGACGCACCTTCACGCCGTTTTCCGGGCTCAGACCGAGGGAGGAGGCCATGGCCCGGATCTCATCGATGAGTCGCCGGGTGGAGATATCCTCGCTGAAATCCTTATGGCCCTGGATGATGATGATTCGGTAGACCTGGCCTTCCTGTGGCAGAAATTCATCCGCCCAGCTGATCTTCTGCGGCCTGCCATCCAATAGGGATTGGATGACGTCGGAGACTCGATCCGTCATCGCCGAAAAACCGGAGGGAAGCTCCTCCCCCTCCTCCAGCAACTCTTCGAGGGAAAGCTGGAGTTGATCGAAGAGGCCCCGCAGGCTCGGATCTTCCGCCAGGGCCGCGAGTGCGGGCTGTGCCTCCGCCAGGCGATCGATCACCTCTTCGAGATCCTCTTCATCCATGTAGAGAAGGGCGTGATCCTCGAAGAAGGGGGTCGCTGAAGGCGAATAGAGGCTGTGGATGAGATCGGGTCTCTTCGCCAGCGCCTGCGTCAACCGATCCGCAGCGTCATCCGCAATATCGAGAGACTCCGATGTCAGAACGATTACTGTCGTTTCATCGAATTGGGGAAAGACGTCGATGAAATGGGAGTATTCCCGGCGAAAAGGCTCATCCTGGCTGATCAGGGCGGAGTCGTCGGAGTTCATCCTCAGATTCTGGCCGCTGTAGACGACCGAGAGAATCGTGAGCAGCAGCGTCAGCAGGATCGTGGTCCACGGTCGACCGCTCACCCCGGATACAAGTGCGGAAAGCGCGCGCAGATAGGGGCTCAACCCGCTCCTCCCCGTCTTTCCCCCGACTTCCACATCTTCCTGAACGTTTTCCTGAGCAAGGATCGATTTTACCGAGTTCCAGTAGCGGTCGAATCCTAGCCCGAATCGAATGGGAAGCCTCCCGGGACGAAGACGAGGCCGGGGATGGCCTTTACCGGGGCGCTGGAGAAGCCGCGGCGAGCGATGGCGAATCGAAGCTTCGGAACTACCCTGCCCCATGGCTCCCTCGGAACTGCCCGAACGCCCCGAGCCTCGGGAAGTCCGTGCCCGGACCAGCCTCCGCTACTACAGAATTCCCCCGGCTGAAATCTGGCCTAAGAGCAGGAAGAATCCCATCCAATGTCCAAGCCGATCCTCCTCTCGAGCTTTCTCCTCGCCTCATTCCTCCTGATCGTCTATCCGGTAGTGGAATTCCTCGTGCCGGGCTGGATCGAGGGGCAGCTGAATACCGTCGAACCCCATCGCAGTTGGACGATTTCCGAATCCGCCAGGGCGCTTCACCACTCGATTCCCGTGGCCGATCTTCATGCCGACCCCCTGCTCTGGAAACGGGACTGGCTGGAACGCAGCGAACGCGGACATAGCGACCTTCCCCGGCATCGCGAAGGCGGGGTTGCGCTGCAGGTCCTGACGGCGGTAACCAAGAGCCCCTCGGGCCAGAATTACGAGCGCAATCGCGCCGACAGCGACATCCTCAGATTCCTCACCCTGGCACAACTCTGGCCCCCGCGAACCTGGTCCAGTCCATTCGAAAGAGCCCTCTACCAGGGGGAGCGCTTGCGGGATTGGGATATCCGATCGGGGGACGAATTCGAGATCATTCGGAATCGAGGCGAGTTGCGAGAACTCCTGGAGCGCCGCTCCAGGGGATCGAGTTCGGTCGCTGGAATTTTCGGGATCGAGGGAGCCCATGCCCTGGACGGTGCACTCGCCAACCTCGATCGCCTGGAGGCCCTCGGCCTGCGAATCGTCGGCCTGACGCATTTCTTTGACAACCGCCTCGGCGGATCCCTGCACGGCATGAGCCAGGAGGGACTGACCGAATTCGGACGGACGGTGGTTCTCGAAGCAAATCGCAGGGGCATGATCATCGACGTGGCCCATGCTTCCCCCCGCATGGTGGAGGACGTCCTGGAACTGATCGAGCGGCCCGTCATACTCTCCCATGGAGGCTTCAAGGGCGCCTGCGATTCAGCCAGGAATCTCGACGATGAGCTGATGAAGAAACTGGCGGAGCATGGGGCGCTGATGGGGGTCGGCTTCTGGGACGGTGCCGTCTGCGATTACAGTCCGCAAGGCGTGGTGGCCGCCATCCGCTACGGAATCGACCTGATGGGCATCGACCATGTGGCCCTTGGATCGGATTATGACGGCGCTACGCGCGTGCTCTTCGACAGCAGTGAACTGGCCGTGCTGACCCAGACGATGCTCGATCAGGGCTTCAGCGAAACCGAGATCCGCAAGGTAATGGGAGAGAACGCCATAGAATTCTTCCTGGCGAATCTTCCCTGATTCGATTGCCCGAAACGATTTCCAGGCGATATTTCCCGACGCCTCAGGGCTTCAGCGGGCCCGCATCCTCGGCAATTTCGATCTCGATCTCGTGGCCTTCCCGGCTGGCGGCTCGGCCGATCTCCAGTCGATAGCGACCCGCATCCAGGTACCAGCCCGATTGCGTGCGATGCTCATGGCCCTGGCCGGCGGGAACGACGGCGGTCACCCCTCCCCTTTCGCGCAGGGCCCCATAGCCCGCATCCGCCGGATCCCAATACGCGAAGGATCGATTGTCGAGTCGCAGGATCACGGTGGCCGACTCCCCGGCATCGAGCCAGACCTTCTCGAAGGCCCGCAACTCGCGATGGGGTCGAAAAAGACGGGGGGAATCGGGCAGCACATAGCATTGAATGACCTCGGCCCCCCTTCGCGTGCCCACATTCTTCACGTCGACCTCGATCTCGATGAGCTCGCCTTCCGCGAAGTGTCGTGAGGATGGACGGGGCTCCGCGACCTCGAAAGACGTATAGGAGAGTCCGAATCCGAAGGGAAAACGTACGGGCAGCTTGCGGCTCTCATACCAGCGATAGCCGACCAGCAGGCCCTCTCCATAACGAAGCTCGGAATTCTCACCGGGGAAATTCCCGTAGGAGGGGTTGTGCTCAAGGCGGAGGGGGAAGGTCGTCGGCAGTCGACCCGCCGGTTCCGCATCCCCGAGCAGAACATCCGCCAGGGCCCCGGCCATCTCCTGACCGCCGAACCAGATCTGCAATAGGGCGGGCGCCTCGTCGGCCCAATCCATGGTGACCGGCGAACCGCTGTTGACGCAGACCACCGTGCGCGGATTGGCCGCGCAAATCCGTCGAATCAGTTCGTCCTGTTCCCCCGGCAGATCCATACTCTCACGGTCCTGACCTTCGGATTCCCAATCCGCGTTATTGCCCACCACCAGAACAACCGCATCCGCCCCCTCGGCGGCCGCCACTGCGGCTCCCAGCAGATCCCCGTCCAGGGGCGGACGCAGGCCGATTCTCACCCCCTGCAGAAGCAGGGCACCCTCGGCCGAATACTCGATCTCGAATTGCACCTCTTCAAAGGCGACGAGTTCGACCTCCGCCTCCATCTCGGCACTGGCAAATGAGAAGAAGGCGTCTCCGGGCGGGGGTGGATTTTCGAAACCATCGAGGATGACCTGGCCATTCAACCTGAGGCGGGCTTTTCCCGCCTGAATCAATGTGAAGGCATACCGTCCCGTCTCGCTGGGGATGAAACGGGCACGGGCGCGGAGCGAGAAATTGCCCGCTTCGAGCCCCTCCCCGGGAGCCCCGAAATAGAGCAGTTGCGAATCACTCGCTCGCCGGGTCTCGATCGGCTCTCCGCTTCCGTCGAGGTTGGCGAAATAATCCACGGAAAGACCGGGCCGCCCCTGGGAATCCAGCAGGGATGTGCCCAGGATCGGAGGCGTCGTCTTCTCGGTCCAGCAGCCGCGCTCGTGGCTGATCTCGACCCGGCTCCCGAATTTCTCGCGCAGGGCCTCAAGAGGGGTTCTCTGATAATGGGGTCGCAGGGCCGCCGAACCTCCCCCCATGATCTGTGCGCGATCGGCATTGGGTCCGATCACCGCCAGTTTCCCTATCGATTCCGGGGCCAAGGGAAGCAGACCGGAATTCTTGAGCAATACCATGGAATCGATCGCCGCCTCCCGTGCCAGCGCACGATGCTCGGGACGATCGATGCTCCGCTCTTCTCCATCGTCCGGCTGATCGAGGGCGCCCATGCGATTCCAGACGCCCAGCATACGACGCACCTGCGCGTCGAGGAGATCCTCTTCGACTTCGCCCGCCGAGACCGCCTGGGCGAGGGCGGGACCGTAGAAGCGCCCCGGGCCGGGCATCTGGAGATCGAGACCCGCCTCGGAAGAGATCCGGGTCGAACCCGCGGAAAACCAGTCCGTCACGATAAAGCCCTCGAAGCCCCATTCGTCGCGTAGGATGCGTTTCAGGAGTTCCGGATGCTCCGAGCAATAGGTGCCATTGAGCCGGTTGTAGGAGGTCATGATTCCGAGACCACCGCCCTCCTTGACGATCAATTCGAAGGGCAGGAGGTAGAGTTCTCGCAGCGCTCGCTCATCGACGACCGAGTCGATGGTGTTGCGTTCGAATTCCGCGTCGTTGGCCACGAAATGCTTCGCCGTGGTGGCGACGCCCTGGGATTGGACGCCGCGTACGAATGCGGCCCCGATCCGCCCACTCAACAGAGGATCCTCGGAATAGCATTCGAAATTCCGGCCACCGATGGGGGAGCGATGAAGATTCACCGTGGGAGCCAGGAGAATTCTCGCCGATTTCGTGCGCGCCTCCTCGCCCAGCATGGCGCCCACGCGCTCGATCAACTGCGGATTCCAGCTGGCCCCGAGGGCGGAGCCGCAGGGAATGCAGACGGCGGTCGCCTCACCGAGTCCCAATAGGGCCGAGCCCCTTGCGCCATTGGGCCCGTCGGTCATGCGAATCGCCGGAACCCCCAGCCGCTCGATCGCCGGCGTATTCCACATATCGGCCCCCGCCGTCAACAGGGCCTTTTCGTCCAGCGTCAATTCCTCGAGGATCTTCTCGATATCCATCTCTCACCTCTCCACATGATCCGCTCGAACTCCTATCCTGGCCCGAGTTCGACTCCGGGGGGCATTATACCCCGCCCGCTATTCGGCTGTTATGCTGACGATCATCAATCTGCCGCCCAAGGAGTTCCGATGGCTTCCGAAAATCTGGAAAAGGTGAGAAATGCCCAGGCCTGGATCGAATTCTGTGACCTGCTCAAGAAAGCCGGAGACGTCATCCTGCGCGAAGATCTCGAGACCTCGGACTTCGACCGGGGGGAGGGACTGCGCTACCTCGGAAGACTCCTCCGTGCCGGACTCTTCTCCTTCTCGGAGAATCCGGGGCCCGGGCATCCCGTCTTTCGCGCCATGCCCGAAATGGTCAAGATGGGTCTCGACAACCCCGACAACTACTACGTCAGTGCTTCGATCGACCCGCGCCAGGACTACCGGATTCGGGGCAAGCGCGGCACGATCCACTACCTGAGTTTCGCGGCCCAGAATCAGAACTTCGCAGCCCGGGAGAAGATTTCGGGAGGGGCCGGCCATCTCAACGATTCTGAACTCGAACTTCAGGCCGACGGCCAATTTGAAATCGTTGCCAGCCAGAAGGAACAACCCGGAAATTGGTTGCGCACCACGGATCAGACGCGACAGATCCTGATTCGACAGACCTTCCTGAATCGCGATATCGAGCGGCCCGTGGAAGTCGAGATCGAATGTCTGCAGACCAGCGGCCCTCCCCCACCCCTGGATCCCGAGCGGGTAGCCGGACAACTCATGGGGGCAGCGATGTACGCGATTGGCTGTGCCCAATGGTTTGCCGACTGGGTGATGGAATTCCTGGAAAAGGCCCCCATCAATGACTTTCACCTGCCGGATCAGGAGAAGCATCGGGTGATGGGCGGGGATCCGAATGTTCGTATGTGGCTGGGAATGTGGAAGCTCGCCCCCGACGAAGCCCTCGTGATCGAAGCGATGCCACCCAAATGCGATTATTGGAACTTTCAATTGGCGAATATCTGGGCTGAATCCCTGGATCAACTCAACCATCGCGTTCACGTCAATAGCGGCGGCGCGCGCTATCGCGATGACGGCTCCTTCCGAATCGTCGTCGCCCACGAGGATCCCCAGGTGGAGAATTGGATCGAGACGGCCGGACACGACCATGGGGTGATGGCCCTGCGCTGGGTGCGCACCGACGGACATCCGAAGCCGTCGATCCGACTCGTGAAGCTCACAGAGGTCAGGACGGGTCTGGCCGGATGAGCCGGCGATCCCGCGATGGAGGGCTCCGGGGGGAGAATCCGATCCGCGGTCAAGCGGAGAGCAGGGCGGCCCCGACCCATCCACATGACAGAGGGATGAATGGCTGAACGAGAAGAAAGAGGCCTCTTTCGAACGCGCAGGGCAATCATCGGCCTGACGGGATTCCTGCTATTTCTCGCTCTCGCCTTCTTCTTTCGATCCGATCCCATCATGATGATTTCCGGCAAGGGACTCTCCGGAGAGGAATTTCCCTATCCCGCTGGCTGGGATTTCACGGATCACCAGAATACGGTCTCCGTGGAGACCCGTATCGACGACCCCCACTCGGTGACAACCCTGGCTTTTGTCCACGCGGGACAATTGCATATTCCCGCCCAGAGCGGATCGAGCAAACGCTGGACACAGAATGTTCTCGACGATCCTCGCATTCGCATCAAGGCGGATGGGAAGATCTTCCGGGGCCGGGCCGAAAGAGTTCTGCCCCTGGATATTCTCGACTACCGGGAATCCCTGGCGCGGAAATATCCCAAGATGGGGGCGAGACCCCCGGAAGAACTGCCACCGGATATCTGGCTCTTCCGCATCCTGCCCCCGCGAGGCTAGAGCCCCCCGGGCGGCAAATTGGAACAAACCCGGTAGAGTTGAGGATCTCTACGCCCCCGGCCGGAATCCCCCCTCGCCGGACCTCTCGCGATGGGAATTCCGGCTCCAGGAGGAATTCC
>PVBE011516161.1_pt1 | contig 14713 bp, 12 predicted proteins | sample 1631181 | NCBI WGS metagenome assembly PVBE01 (sample SAMN08397723, study PRJNA350692) | Marine metagenome, whole genome shotgun sequencing project. | isolation source: water | place: Pacific Ocean | collected 2012-04
AATGGCGTCTCGACGACGCCGTGGGGAGTGACTGGTATGAAGACGACACATTCGGAGAGCCCCACAATGCGTAGCTTTGCCTTGGCAGTTGGTGTATTGGCGTTTGCGTCTGCTGCGATTGCCTCGGAGGTTCTCAACGAGGAGCAGGAGTTGAATTCGCCGCCGTCGGAGTACGGCGCGTTCGGCGCGGAAGTCGGGCTTGACGGCGACACACTGTTGGTGTGTTCCCCATCAAACGACACGCTGGGCATAGATGTCGGATTCTGCTGGATTCTGACACGCGATTGGGAGGGGACGTTTACTCAACAACAGACCCTGATGGGCAGTGACATCGGTATGTTCGAGCGATTTGGCTATGCCGCTGCGATTAGCGGCGATGTCCTGGTCGTTGGCTCGAAGGTTAAGGTCATCGATGGACTCGTTGATGCCGGAGCTGCCTACGTGTTCGAGCGGATGGATGGTGAGTGGGTGGAAACAGCCATCATCACTGCCCCCGTCCCGGAACAAGGCGCGCTCTTCTCCTCTTCACTTGATATTGACGGCGACACTATTGTCGTTGGCGCTCGTAATGCCGGCAGCCTTGCTGGCGCTGCGTGGATCTATGCCCGCGACACGTCCGGCGATTGGGTCAGCCAAGGTGAGTTGATCGGGACCGGCGTTGACGCTGGCGACGCATTTGGCTTCAGCGCTGCGATTCAGGGCGATACAGCGCTCGTCAGCGCGCCCTATCTGGCCAGTTGCGGTGGCACCAGTAAGTGCGGCGGTGTCTTTGTATTCGAACGTGCCGGTGGCGTCTGGGCTGAGACTGATCTGCTGGTACCCGATGACATCGGCTCGGAGGACTACTTCGGCTGGGACTGCGATCTTGACGATGGCAGTGACCGGATAATCGCTACCAGCGTCTATGACGATGACAACGCGTGGCAGGCTGGTGCTGGCTACATCTGGGACAAACAAGGTGACGGCTCTTGGACGCAAAGCGCCAAGTTGTTGCCTTCAGACGGTTCCGAACAGGACAACTGCAAATCATGTGAGGTCGAAGGAGACACGGCCGTCATCTGCAGTTGGTACGGCAATGGGGACAAGGGCGAAGCCTGGGTCTGGCGCCGAAACGGTGATGAGTGGACCGAGGTCGCCATGCTCCGCGCGAGTGATGGCGAGACGATCGACATCTTCGGTCGATCAGTAGCGCTCGAAGGCGATACTGTTGTGGTCGGTGCCGACTGGCATGATGTTGATGGGTACGAGAACGCAGGGGCTGCATACGTGTTTGATATTGCGGTAGCAACTCTGCCAACCGGAGCGTGCTGTTCGAACGATGACTGTGTGACTGCGACGATGAGTGACTGCCTCGTATTTGGCGGCACATATCACGGCGACGACACGGACTGCGACGATGTTGACTGCAGCGGAGTCTGCCCATCCGACATCGATGGCAGTGGCGACGTAGGCGTCGACGATCTGCTTCAGGTCATCGGCGACTGGGGCCCCTGCCCCTGATCGCAACTCTATAGGCGACTTTGGGCGGCCCCTCGAGTGTTACTTGTGGGGCCGCTTTCGTACTTGGTTCAGGAGCCACCGAGCAACGCGTTGAGCGCAGCGTGAGCGCGGCGGAAGTCCGGCCGGAGCGACACCGCTTGCCGCAGACTGATGATGGCCGCATCACGTTGGCCTACCTTCAACTGGGCAGAAGCAAGGTGGAACCAGGCAAGCGCGTAGTCTGGTGACGCGACAACCGCTCGTTCAAGCGTGACGACTGCTTCTTCGGGGCGGTTCAGTTGAAGGAATGCATACCCCAGCGCTGTCTGCATGTGGCCGCTGTTGGGCTCGGCGGCAGCAGCAAATTGCAGGTGCGGAAGGGCATCACTGAACCGCTTTCGCCCGATCAGTAGATTTCCATAGCGGAAGTGGGGCGTGGGATCGTTCGGGGTCAGCTCGATCGCATCACCAAATGCGCTGAGCGCTTCGTCAATGTGGCCCTCTGCCTTAGCGGCAACTCCATACTGCAAGAGCCAGATGGCCCGTGCTGCGCCTTCGAAGGAACCGCTAAACGCAGTATCTCGCGGGACGGCCACGCCCCTGCGAAAGAAGTCCAGGGCGACAGCGGTGCTTCCCTGCTGCGAGTTTAGTTGGGCGAGATGAAAGAGCGACGGAGCGTGCGAGGGCTGCTCGTCGAGGATTGCACTCCACATGGCCGACGCCACATCAGTCTGTCCGAGCAGCGAGCGAGCCCATGCGTTCTTTGAACGAAGCTCGATATCCGTCGGCGAAGTCTCGAGTGCATGCGTCGTGATTGACACCGCCTCCGAAACAGATGCCGCAGTGGCGCGGCTTGGAAGTAGCAGCAGCGTTGCCAGCGCCAGGTTTGTATCGGCGTCATCTGGGGCGAGCGACGCACTCCGCCTGAGCAAGCGTTCTGCTTTCTCGATGTCCCCAGCGATATAGGCAATGTGCGATCGGACGATGATCGGATCTGCAAGCATGCACAGATCGTGAACCTCTTCCAGCCATGGGTCTTCTGGTTGAAGTCCCATGTCGACGGCGTCCAATGGGCCGGGCGTAGCTCCATCGGATTGTGATCGTGCGTGGGCAAGCAGGGCGGCGGCGGCAGGAATCCTTTGCCCATCGAGGATCGTGATGACGGCGGGCCAGTCCTGTTGGAGTGCTGCAAGTTGTGCGAGGCCGGTCAGCGCTTCAGGCGCATTGCCTGCCTGAAGAAAAGCGCCCTCTGCGGCAGAGAGATTGCCCTGCCCCAGATACAACTCGCCAAGACGGGAGTGGAGCGTCGCGTACTTTGGCGCAAGCATCGAGGCGCGTTCGAAGTGCTTGATTGCTGCACCGCTGTCGCCCACTCTCAAGTCCAGGATGCCGCGGTAATAGGGCCATCGAGCATTCGTTGGTTCCGAACGCTCTGCTTCGAGATAAGCAGCGTCGGCCTCGGAATTCGCTGCGTTGGCGTGCAGAATCATGCCCTTGTGTCCGGGGGAAGCCGCAGCATTGGCCTCGCCGACCACTTTCGCCGGAAGACTTGGCAACACCGCGTCAGAAGCGGACTCGGTCGTGAGACCAAGATTGGTCCACCGGGCAATGCGAGGTACGCGATCAAATGGGGGATAGAGTGCCATGCCTCCGGCGATAATGTCCGGCTGCCCGTCCCCGTCAAAATCGCCAGCTGTGGCAGTGACAAGGTGTGTGCGGGAGCCCCCGAGATCCTGCGGTGCAAACCTGCCACTCGGCTGCTGCGCCCACCACCGGATGCTCGGCGTCTGCGGCTGCTCCCACTTTGCAAACTCGCTGACAGCCGCGATGTCTTGATCGCCATCGCCATCAAAGTCGGCAATCATCGGGCCATATGCCCCGTCGAAGTGGCCGAGGCGGTGAAAGGCGAACTTGTAGTTGCCGAGATTCTCAAGCCACTGAAGTCCATGGGTCGGCAGGGGCCGATAGCCAACCGAAACAAAGGCGTCTCCGTTGGTCCACGCAATGTCAGGGTCGCCGTCTGAGTCGATGTCGCCAATGGCGATGCCGCTGCTTGAGAAGTCCGCATCCGAAACGTCATGCAGCACAATGGGCGTGAAATTGCCACGGCCGTCATTGATGAAGGCGTGGACGGCCTCCCATTCCTGTGAGAAGAGCACGACCATGTCGAGGTCGCCGTCGGCGTCAAGGTCGACCAACGGGCCGTGAATTGCGCCGGATCGATCCATGAGATGGTGGCTGGTGAACTTCCAGTCCCCAAGATTCTCCATCCATCGAATCTCGCCCTGGACATAGCCGAATTGAGACACGGCAAGGTCTAGGTCGCCGTCTCCGTCGATATCTCCAGCTCTGACATCGGTGACGCGGCGGATGCCATCAATGAGCGTCCGCGACTGGAATGATTGATCGCCATCATTCTCGAGCACGATCACGCTGCCAATCTCATCGTTTGAGGGAAGCATGACACCCATCGCAGCGACAATGACATCAAGGTCGCCGTCGGCGTCGATGTCGGCAACCTCGGCATGAACCGGCGCATCAATCGGACCGCCGAGTGGCATTTCGGAAAAGGTTCCGTCAGCCGTCTGCCGGAGCCAAGTCACGCGATGCCCTGCGACATCGCACGCTACGACATCCAAACGGCCGTCACGATCCAGATCGGTTGCAAGCACATGCGCGATGAGTGGCTGGCCGTCCGGTTCGGCGTCCCAGCCGATTGGCTCAGGAGGAGCGAGGTGAAGCGTGGCGCCATCAAGGTGGCGTGGCGACGCGATATCTGTTGGCACAACCTCATACGTGGCGGCTGCGGTTCGGGCAGCGGGCAACTCGACCTGCGCAAAGGCGCCGATGTCTGCAACGTCCTGGCCGTTGCCTCCGGAAGCGAGCCAGCCGGGCATGACGGAGCCCGGCTGACCGAATCGAACCTTGTGCATCAGTGCCTCGGGCATTTCGGAGGCGATTGTGCCGATCCATTGGGGAACGGCGTGCGTGCCGAAGTTGAGCCACGTGCCATCGGGCCCGTGCCAGACAACGCACAGCATGAGGCCTCCGCGGCCATGCTCAAAGTGTTGGCGACCTTGATCTGGATCCCCCTTGAACTGCCCGTTCGCATCGATGAATCGCTGCGGATCGATTGTTCCATTGCGGAGATATGCCACCAGATCGCCAAGATCCTGTTCCGTCAGTCCGAGGGCAACGAGCCCGTGCCCGTCAGCGTGAGCCGGGCGGCTCAGCGAGTACAGGATTTGGGCGTCCGTGCGATCAGCCACCACGATGTCCGCACCGTTCCAGCCGTGGCAGGTCACGCATCGGAACGCTTCTTCGCCCACCCGATCTGTACCCAACGGGGGAGTTCCGGTAGGCGCAGCCTGCTGCGTCTCGGCCCACCAGCAATCCCACAGCCGCCCGCCACGAATGACGCGATCGAGTTCAGAGGAATCTGATAATGCCGCTGGCACCGACGCCGTGAGTGCGCCGAACGCTGCGATCATGTAAGCGAGCGTGTGGCTACGCATATTGCGCCCCAAAGTAGCGGATACCGAGTTCCAGTCCGGCAATCGCCGCAAGAACTCCCACCAGCATGGAAAGTCCGATGTTGAGGGCGGCTTCAAGCACGTGGCCGGACTCCCAGAGCGTAACGACGTCCAGCGCGAAGGAACTGAACGTCGTGAATCCACCGAGTACGCCGGTCATGAGAAAACCGCTCTCAAAGCGAAGTCGCTGCTGTGATCGGGCGACCTCCGGGGCTGGAAGCGTGGGGTCGGGGGTGAGAACGCCGAGCCAACTGGCCAATTGATGCCGGCGCGGATGCGCGGCAAGTTGGCTTGCACCATCACGCCGCAGGCGGCACTCCAGCCACACCAGAAGGAAACCAATTGCAAAACAGCCCAGCACGTTGACGGCCAGAATGATGCACCAGGGCGGCGTACCCATCAACGTTCCACCCTGCTCGGCAAGTCCTCGGAGTACTGCTCCCAGTGCTCCGCCGATCATGACCAGCAGCGCCGTCCAGAGACCGCTCATGCTGCCCCTCCGAACCACGCGATGCCGATCACCCGGCCGAGCAGCACGAGCGGAATTCCCCCGGCCAGCGAGAGCAGGCTGCACCAGATGAGTTGGCCCCAGGCCCGAGTGACGCTCATCAGTGCCAGATCAAGTGCGAAACTGCTGAATGTCGTCAGTGCCCCGGCAAGTCCAGTGATGACCATCGCCGCGACCCAGGGGCCGTGGCTGTCGCTTCCGACTGCGACTCCGATGATGAGACATCCCAGAAGGTTGGCCGCCAGTACGCCGGTCCATCCAGGCCAACGGCTCAGCCTTGATTGCGCCAGTACGATTCCATAGCGGACGCTGGCTCCACACCCGCCACCGAGGGCGATCAATCCCATGTCGCTGACGCTCACACAGGCATCCTACCCGCGGCACGTTCCGGCTCAACTTGTCCCACTGTGTCCTGCCATGAATCTTCCTCGCAAATGGTGGTGGCGAACCCTCGAAGGACATGTGACGCCGCACCTCACCGGCATGCTCGTCTTGCTGCCGCGCTATCCGTTTTTGGAGGATGAGCGCGGCTCACAGTCGGGCTTGCTCGTTGAACTTGCATTCTCGGCGCTCATTGCGCTTGGAGTGATCGCGGTCGCGATTGCTACGCAGTCGTTCGCGTCAGGAAGCGCCGCAGCAGCAGGCTGTCTTGTCGAATCGCTCACCGACGGCATCCCAATTCACAACATTCCACCATGCCTCGATGTAATCGGGCCGTCGGTTCTGATAGTTGAGGTAGTAGGCATGTTCCCAGACGTCCAAGCACAGGATGGGCGTTCCGCAGCAGTAGCCGTCAAGACACATCAAGGGATTGTCTTGATTCGCGGTCGTGCAAATCGAGAGAGAACCGCCGCTCGCGCACAGCCACGCCCAGCCCGAGCCGAATCGCGTAGCCGCTGCCGCTGCAAACTGCTTCTTCATTGAAGCGAGGTCGCCAAAGGTGGCGTCGATGGCACTGGCCAGCGCTCCGGTCGGCTCGCTGCTGCCGGGTCCCATGACTTTCCAGAATACGGAGTGATTAAAATGTCCGCCGCCATTGTTGCGAACGGCAGTGCGAATGTTCTCGGGAACCTTCTCAAGGTTGCTACAGATCGTGCCTGGGCACATCTCGGCCAAGTCAGCATGCCCCTCGATCGCGGCATTGAGTTTGGCGACGTAACCGGCGTGGTGTTTATCGTGATGAATCTCCATGGTCCGCGCATCGATGAACGGCTCCAGGGCATCGAATGAATATGGAAGGTCTGGCAGTGTGAATGTCATTTGGGGCGTTCCTCCTGATTGGTCGTTCTGAATCCCAAATGCTACCGTATCGATTTGACGTACTGTCAAGTGGACATCATCATCCGCATTCACCCACGAGAGGATTCACCGACTCATGAGCGATTCCGAGAACACCCAAGGCGACGAAAGCGGCGGCTTTGGCTGCTGGGCAATCATGTTCATTGCGGTCATCGTGATATTGGCAGTGATTGTGGGCTTCTTGATGCTGGTGTAGGCCCTACAGCCCGTCGCACCAATCCCGGAGCGCCTTGAGTGTGACCGGCCCGATACCGTGACCGACCGGTTCCTCGCACCAACTCACACTGGCCGGTGTGTTCTCTTCGTAGAACGCGCGAATGGCATGCCCCGATGTGATGGGGATCAGATCATCGTGCGTCCCGTGCGAGAGAAAGACCGGTGTTTCGGCCGGGACGCCTTCGCCGCTGCCAAAGATCTCCTGAACAATTCGTCCGCTGCACGCAGCCAGTCCGCGGATGGGCATGTGCTCGTGAAGTAGGAGGGCATGCCCCAGCATCGCGCCTTGGCTGAAGCCGAGCACGACGGTGTCTTCGACCGTGCATCCCGCCTCGTTGATTGCCAAAGGGAGTTCTGCAGCCAGTTGCAACAGTGCTTCTCGGGCCCCGTCTATATCGAGCCGGAAGCCTCCCATCGTGTCGGGGGCGATGTGGAACCAGGCTCTGCCTCCGGGCATTCCCGCGGGACCAAGATCGTATGGGGCTTCGGCGGCAATAGCCGTCCATGTGGGTGCGATCTCATCACGCAGCGGCATCAGATCATTGGCATTGGCGCCGTAGCCATGCAGCAGCACCAGGCAGCCATCGGATGCCGCGCCGTCTCGGGATGGAGGGGTCACAATCGTTTGAAGCGGTGGGAGAGTCGTCATGGGCCGCGCATGCTACCCAGCCTCGCAAGCACGATGCCAGCAATGACGACGAGGCCCGCCACGATCTGACTTGGGCCGAGCGCCTCCCCGAGCATGAGCCAACCCCAGACCGAGGTTGCAACGGGCTGGAGCAGAAGGGTGACGGCGGCCATTGATGCGGGGAGCGCCGAGAGCGACCAGACGATCAGACCTTGCCCGAGGCAGTGTGGCACGATTGCCAGCAGCACCAACCAGCCCCAGGTGGCCATGCCGCTAGGGAAGAGCGGCTCGCCTGCGATCAGTACCGCGGCAAGCAGGATGACGCTTGATGCCAGCGTGCCAACGGCCATCAGGGTGATCGCTCGATATTTGGCTCGAAGCACTTTGATTGACAGGATGTAGCCGGCGTAAAAAACGGCGGTGGACATCGCTAGAAGATCCCCTCGCATTCGAAGGGGATGATCCGCCGGCCCGGTGGCGGTCGTCACGAGCCAGAGCACACCACCGATGGCAAGCAGAGCGCCGAGCACATACCTGCCATCAAAGCGTTCACGCAGCCACAGCCAACTGGCGAATCCGACGATGACGACGGCGAGATTTGCAAGGAGGGTGGCGCTGGCCGCTGTCGTCCATGCAAACGAGAGATGCCACGTCAGCAAGTCGCCCGCGAAGAAAACTCCTGGAATGAGCAGCGGCCACCAGCTGATGCGCTCACGAGGCCGATCAGCCGTGGATGTCCGCCGCGTAGCAAGCAGCACGGCCCACAGGATTGGAATGGAGAGGGTGGTTCTCCAGAATGCGGCGCCAATCCATCCGATGTCGGAACCATGAACTGCAAGTTTCGCAAGTGGCGACGCAAACGAGATGCCAATGACACCGGCCAGCAGCGCGGCAATTGCCCAACTAGCCGAGGCAGATCGACTCATACGCTCACCCGCTCACCGAGCGTAGGAGTCATGACGTCATATCCAAGGCGGCCAAGCTTTGATGCAAAGGCGGCTCGGGGTTCTGGGTCACCGTGATGTAGCAGAACGCGGGGCTGTCCGCCGGGCATGCTTCGGAGCCAACGTTCGAGACCGAGCGAGTCTGCGTGCCCCGAGAAACACTTCAAAATGTCAATCGGAGCCTCAACCGGAATCCACTGGCCTCTGAGTTTGATTCGCGGCGGATCGTCGAGAAGCCGCCCAACAACAGTGCCAGGCATACAGAACCCAGCCAGCAGGACCCGGCCGCGGCGTGAGGGCAGCCACCTGATGAAGTGTTCGACGATCGGACCGGCGTCTCCGAAACCACTTCCTGCAAGGACGATTGCGGGACCGCGAAGATCTTTGATGACCTGCGCTGATTGGCGGCTGCGAAGCCTGTGCAGTTCTGGGAAGTCAAGTGGATCAATTCCCTCACGCAGGAGCGACTGTGCCGAGTTGGAGAGGTCGGTTGGGTGGTCGGCGTGCATCGGCGCTACAACTGAGGCCATGTAGGAATCGAGCATCACCGGCATACCCAACTTCCCCGCACGCGAGAGAATTCCGAACCGGTAGAGCAGCTGCTGCGCACGCCCGATCGCAAATGTCGGGACGATCACAACTTGCTCGTTGATTCTCGCCTCCTGCAAGATGTTCCAGAGCAACGTTTCGGGCGGGTGTTCGAGGGTGGCATCCTCGACATCCCCTCGGGTGCATTCCATGACGACCAGATCGGCGCTCGGTGGCGGTGGCGGCGGCGGAAGGGGATTACCCAGATCATGCCCCAGATCTCCAGACACGAGAACCCGGCGGCCATCAGGACCCTCAATGAGGACGGATGCGGCGCCAAGAACATGGCCCGCGGGATGAAGGGTCACCCCGATGCCAGGAGCGACCTCACGCGTGGCGCCGAACTGAAGCGGTTCGATCCTTTCGCACACGCGATCAACTTCTCGCATATCGAACAGCACCCCCATGCGATCTTCCGTTGCAGAGCGTTTGCCATAGAGCCGCTGCTGGAGTCGGGCCGCTGCGCGAAGCACGATCGGCAAGAGTTCCGCAGTCGCAGGCGAAGCGATCACCGGCCCTTTGAATCCGAGCCTCGGCAACATCGGAAGTCTGCCGCAGTGGTCTGCATGGGCGTGAGTGATGACAACGGCATCGAGCCATTCAGGGTGCTCGATTGGGATTGTGGCGTTGGCAGCCTCTCGCTCGGGCGTGCCTTGGATGAGTCCAACGTCGATAGCGAGAAGCCGCCCGCCTGATTCCAAGAGCGTGCAGGCGCCGGTGACTTCGCCAGAAGCACCTGCCAGATGGATGTCAAGGGACGAATTCACGCGATTTGGATCTCAAATAGGGTGACTTAGAGGCCAGAATGGCCGTTTACGCTCTTGGATTGAGTCGCTGAGAGGGTACAGTGAGGCGGCAATGGGGAGACCGTCCGAAATAGTTCGGACCAGAGAGGAGACTTGAATGCGATATTTATCCGTCGTGGCTGCTTCAGCACTCACTTTTGGCGCCTTGGCGGGCGAGGTCGATGTAAATCTTCAGGACCTATTGGATCGGACGCCGGCCGATGGGCAGGTGGGCATGCTGGTCTACCTCACTCATCAAGCAGATGTCGCGACGCTGGAAGGGCAGATGCTCGCAGATCGGCTGGCTCGCCGCGACCGCCACGCAGTGATTGTGACGGCGCTTCAGCAGGCAGCGGCCCATGGGCAAGCCGATGTGGTCGATTGGATCGATGCCCAACCAAAGACTGCGATCTCGGAAGTAACCCCATTCTGGATCACCAGCGTGATTGCGTTGAAGGCAACCCCCTCGGCCGCAGCAGAACTTGTTGCTCGCGAGGATGTCGCGCTTGCGACCCTAGACTATGGAATCGAATTGATCGAGCCGACCGCCGGTGATGGTGTTCCAACCGACACGACGGCCGACCGTGCCCCCGAACAAGGACTCGTCTCGATCGGCGTCCCCGAAGTGTGGGCCATGGGGTACACCGGACAAGGCATTGTTGTCTCGAATATGGATACGGGTGTTCAAGGCTCGCACGAAGCGCTTGCCAGCCGATGGCGAGGACTCAACTCGCTGTACAGCGGCCACCCCGAGTGGGCCTTCTACGATCCCTACACGAACAACCATAGTTTTCCGTTCGACAGTGGGTCACACGGCACCCATACGATGGGAACCGTCTGTGGCGGTGCGCCCGGCGGGCAGATCGGTGTCGCCCCTGGCGCCGAGTGGATTGCGGCAGCTCCAATCGACCGGTATACGATCGAACAAACGGTGTCCGACGCCATCCTTTCCTTCCAGTGGCTGGCAGATCCGGACGGTAACCCGCTTACAAGTTTCGATGTCCCTCACACGAACTCGAACTCATGGGGACTGGTTACTGCGCACGGATATCCCGAGTGCGACCAGACATTCTGGTCTTTCATCGACAACTGCGAAGCCGCAGGCGTGATCGTTCTCTTTTCAGCAGGCAATGAAGGCTCAAGCGGCCTTCGTCGCCCGGGCGACCGTGCCCTCGATGACTTCCGCAATATGGCCGTTGCGGCCACAGATCCCTACAACGGCGACTCTATCGCGAGTTTTTCCTCTCGCGGCCCGACGAACTGCACCAGCAATGGCAGTAGTGCAATCAAGCCGGACATCGCTGCGCCTGGCGTTGATACCTATTCAAGCGTTCCAGGTGGCTACTCGTCCTACAGCGGGACGTCCATGGCCTCGCCGCATGTTAATGGTGTGATGGCACTCATGCTCTCAGCCAATCAGGACCTCAGTAGCGAACAAGTCAAGCAGATCATCTATGACACCGCGCAAGAAAAGGGGCCCGTCGGCAAGGACAATGATTTCGGCTATGGATTGGTCGACGCAGTCGCTGCGGTCGAGTCGGCGCTTGAAACAGTAAGTATGACTATCGACTATCCGGACGGACGACCCGAACTGGTCGATCCTAGCGGCGGAACCGAGATTGCCATCACTATCGGCGGCAACGTCGCACCTCTGGACGGAAGCGGTTTGCTGCACTGGTCTGCAGGCGCCGACTCAGGCGAAGAAACGATGGTTGATGTGACCGGCGGCATGGTCGGGACCTTCCCCGCCTTCGACTGCGGCACAACCGTGAGTTGGTGGATTAGTGTCGAGAGCATGGACGGCGACTATGTGAGTAGCCCCTATGGCGCTCCCTCCGATTCATGGTCATCTGATGCATGGAGCGGCATCGAGATCAGTTTCGAAGACGACTTCAACAGCGATCTTGGCTGGGAGGTTGTTGCTGGTGCAGGGACAGGCAACTGGATCCGCGCGGTGCCGTCCGGAAACGACGGTGATCGTTGCGACAACGCCAGCGACGCGGATGGTTCGGGCATGTGCTACGTCTCGGGCAACGCCTATGACGAGGACATCGATGACGGATCGACTACGCTGACAAGCCCCAACATGGATGGTGGTCAAGGCGGAACCCTGCGGTATGCCCGTTGGTACAACAACGGTTACTCGTGTGATGGTGCTGACCCACAGAATGACATCTTCGTCGTAGATATCAGCGACGACGGTGGCGCGACTTGGACCGAACTCGAAACAGTCGGACCAGCCGGAGGCGAAGTCAACGGAGGTTGGTTCAATGTCGAGTGGGACCTTGCCGCGATCCCCGGCATCACGCCGTCGGACTCGATACGACTGCGATTCACCGCGTCGGATCTCGGTGATCCATCGGTTGTCGAAGCAGCTGTCGATGCGATCAGCATCGAGCAGAAGTACTGCGACGAGGTTGAGTGCCCAGGTGACTGGAATGGTGACGGCGTTGTCAATGTTGACGACATTCTGGAGGCCGTGGCCGGATACGGCACAGACTACGATGTCGACGACATTCTGGTCACGCTTGATAACTACGGGGCAGCGTGCTGATCGATGCAGACCCCTCCGCCGCGGATGCACCGTGGCGGAGGGGTTTGTTCTTTTTTGCGGGGGTGGGTTCCAGCCGAGTATCCTGAACGTATGACCGCCAACATCGGCATTCTGACGGTATCCGACCGCGCCAGTCGTGGGGAGTATGAGGACCGCGGTGGTCCAGCGGTGCAGTCGTGGCTGAATGCGGCCCTCTCGGTCGCCTGGACGCCTGTCATGGTGATCGTGCCGGATGAAACAGATCGGATTGAGGCGGTGCTGCGCTCGATGTGTGATGCTGAAGATTGTTCACTCGTGCTGACAACGGGTGGCACAGGTCCCGCGCCGAGAGATCTCACGCCCGAGGCGACCGTGCAAGTCTGCGATCGAATGCTCCCCGGATTCGGTGAGTGCATGAGGGCGGCATCGCTGGAGATCGTGCCGACAGCAATTCTCTCGCGGCAGGTCGCCGGCACGCGGGGAACATCGCTCATCGTCAACCTGCCGGGCAAGCCCTCGGCCGTTGCTGACTGCCTAAATGCGATCTTTCCTGCGGTTCCTTACTGCATGGATCTCATCGGCGGACCGCGACTTGAGACCAACTCGAATGTGTGTGAGGTCTTCCGCCCGAAGCACGCTCGCTGAAGGTCGCGACGGCGGCATGTACTACCATGCCTGCTCGATGTCCAACATGCTGCCGAACATTGCAGAGGTTGAGGAGGCATTTGCTTTCCTCGATGACTGGGAAGACCGCTACAGATACATCATGGATCTTGGCGAGAAACTCCCCGAGATGTCGGATGCTGAGCGAGTTGAAGACAACCTTATTCATGGCTGCCAAAGCGTGGTCTGGGTCTCACTGCACCGGGATGACGGCATCGTGACGCTGCTCGCCGACAGCGACTCGGGCCTTGTCAAGGGACTGGCAGCCTTGGTGGTGATTGCGATTCAGGGCATGACTCCCGAAGAGATTGTTCGGTATGACTTGAATGGTTTTTTCTCTACGCTTCAGTTACATGAACACCTCAGCCCGACGCGAAGCAATGGACTGCACGGAATGATTCAACAGGTGAGGGCTCGGGCCGCTGAAATGGCCGCGTGCTGAACGGTTCGGATAAGGTGGACTTGATGCTGGACAGCGCCAAGAAGAAACGTCGGCCGATTTCCCTGTTCGTTTTGGCGATGATGAGCACAGCTGTCGTTGTCGGTCTGGAGGGCATGCCTGAGGTCGGCTCATTCGGGCTTCCTCTGATCATCTACTACGCGATCTTCACACTGGTCTTCTTTCTTCCGGTCGGACTGGTCGCGGCAGAACTTGGGGTGGGATGGCCGCACGACGGTGGTGTCTACCGTTGGATCCGCGAGGCTCTTGGCGAGCGGTGGGCCTTTGTTGGTGTCTGGTGCCAGTGGCTCCAGATACTGATCTGGTATCCGACAGTACTTGCGGTCTGTGCAGTGTCATTTGCGTATGCGATAGATCCGACGCTCAAGGACATGGGGATATTCGTGGTCGGCATCAGTCTCGCGGTGTTCTGGTCGGCGACCATCTTCAACTTTCGAGGCCTGAACTTCAGTGGGTGGGTGACGACCAGTTTGCTCTACGCAGGGACGCTGCTGCCGGTTGCTCTGGCAATTGCGATGGCGGCATGGTGGATCGGATCCGGCCATGAGTCGGCGATCCCACTTTCATGGGGGGGGGGGGTTCCGAAATTCGATTCAATCGGAGAGATTGTTGGGATCACCGCGATTTTTTCATTTCTTTCCGGTCTCGAAGTCAATGCGGTGCACTTCCGTCATGTCGAGCGTCCTCAGCGTTCGATCCCATTGTCTCTTCTGTTCTCCGGGCTGCTCGTACTTGGGATTTCGATATTAGGCGCGTTGAGCGTCGCGGTGCTTGTGCCGATCAATGAGATCGACCTTGCTGCCGGCACATTGCAGGTTTTTGAATACGTGCTTGATCCACTCGGCGTTGGTTGGATCGTCAAGGTACTGGCCATCTTGGCGCTTGCGGGGATGGCGGGGCACATCATGGTTTGGGTGATCGGCCCGACCGAGTCGCTTCGGGTTGCGGCAGACGATGGGCTTATTCCTCCGATATTCCAGCGGACGACGCCTGGCGGCGCGCCTCGAAATGTGATGCTCCTTCAGGCGATCATCGTTTCGCTTCTGTGCCTGTTGATGCTCTTCTTCGATCTCAACC
>PVBE010937135.1_pt1 | contig 14712 bp, 11 predicted proteins | sample 1631181 | NCBI WGS metagenome assembly PVBE01 (sample SAMN08397723, study PRJNA350692) | Marine metagenome, whole genome shotgun sequencing project. | isolation source: water | place: Pacific Ocean | collected 2012-04
ATTTTTATTTACTTTTTTACCTGTTAATTTGTTTATTTCAGGCATCATTTTTTTAGATAATGCTGATATGTTTATGATACCATTATTAATAGCTTCTAATAAAAATGGTTCATCTTTTAATATTGTCGTAATATGTTCTTTTATTGTTTTCATGTTAAAAATTTAACAAAAAGTTAAAATTATGAAAAATTTGCTAAATAAATTATATAATATATGATTACTTAATAGGTTTGGTAAAAATTTTAATAAATGGAAACACCTTGTTATGTGTACGATCTTAACTTACTAAATTTAACTTTAGATCGATTAAATGAAAACTCTAAAGAATACAATTACCAAGTTCACTATGCTGTAAAAGCTAATACGGATCAAAAAATAAATAAGATAATAGCTAAAAAAGGATTGGGAGCTGACTGTGTTAGTGGAAATGAGATAACACACGCACTTAAATGTGGCTTTAGACCAGAAAAAATTGTTTTTGCTGGTGTTGGCAAGACTGACAAGGATATAATTACTGCTTTAAGGAGTGAAATAGGGTGTTTTAATGTGGAATCATCACAAGAAATTGAGGTGATTAATTTATTAGCAAAAGATATGGGAAAAAGGGCAAGAATTGCATTAAGAGTTAATCCCGATGTAAATGCAGACACCCATGAGTATATTACAACTGGTTTAGATGAAAATAAGTTTGGTATTTCTTATTTACGTTTGATGAATATTGTAGAATTAATTGAAGATCTAGATAACATTGAACTTACAGGTTTACATTTTCATATTGGAAGTCAAATTACTAAAATGGATAATTTTATTGAATTATGTAGAAAAGTCAATTTTATTTTAGATGAATTACGAGATGAAGGTGTTTATATAAAGCATTTAAATATGGGTGGTGGATTAGGAATTGATTATCAAGATCCTGATTTAAACTCAATCCCTGATTTTAAAACATATTTTGAAATTTTCAATGAATATTTAGAAGTTGAGGATTTTCAGCATGTTCATTTTGAATTAGGTAGGTCTATTGTTGGGCAATGTGGTAGTTTACATACTCAAGTTCTTTATGTTAAAGATGGTATTGAGAGAAAATTTGCTATTGTAGATGCAGGAATGACTGATTTAATTAGGCCAGCACTATATGACGCTGAACATCGAATAGAAAAGCATCATTCTAATAATGATTCTGAAACAGCAACTTATGATGTTGTAGGACCTATATGTGAGTCTAGTGATGTGTTTGGAAAGAACATTACACTTCCAGCACTAAAAAGAGGTGATCGCTTGGTGATAAAATCTACTGGAGCATATGGAGAAGTGATGTGTAGCAATTACAACCTTAGAGAAAATCCTAATAAGTATTATATTGAGTCAAAAAACAGATCGATTGTAAATGAGAAATTAAAATTAGCTTTTCCTACTTACTTTTCTTTAAAAAGATCATTACATCATGATGTGTCTTTACAATAAATAAAAAAAGCCCTGATTCAGGGCTTTTTTATTAAAGGTTAATTTGATTATTTAATTACAATAAACTTAAGGTCTTTTGTTTGTTTACCATTAGTTAATATGATGTTGTAAGTTCCGTTTTCTAGGCTATTCACATTTATAGAATTTAGATCAGATTGATGATTTAAATTTCCATTGATAATTTCCTCACCTAAAAGATTAAAGATTTTATATTCATTAAAATTGTTTTCAGAATTTATATAGATTATATCTGAAGAAGGGTTAGGATAAATAGAAGTTAATTTATTGAAATTAACTTCAGTTGATGAAATAACACCATAAAACCAATCATGAGCAATTTTAACAACTTCATCTTTTATAACATTATCTCCAATCATTTCAAGAGAAACTCCAATGTATACTAATTTAAAGGTGGAGTTCTCATATCTTATTGCTCCTATTTTATTAGCATCTCCATTGTAATTATAAATAGCAGTTGCTCCATTGATAGGATCAAATTGATCTGGGTACATATAACCACCATAGGCATCAACTAATGAAGTGTTTCCAATAGACCCATATACTGCATCTGTAGTTACTGTTGTATATTGTGAATTTGCAGTACTTCCATCATCAACATAAGATGCATTCATGTAATTAGAATAAAAATTTTGAGTAATAGTTGTTCCATACCCACTTCCAGACTCAATGTCCCAGCCAATATCTTGACCTGCAACTAGTAAATTACCTCCATTATCAAGGAAATTAATTAATGTTGTTGCATCTTCATCAGCAAAGGAAGGGAATGTCCAGCCTATATTGTAATAAATATTGTTTACACCAGTTAATGCTGAATTATCTGAAAGAAGATTCATCACTTCTGCTTCAGTAGCACCAAAGGCATTGTTGCCAGCATAAGTAAGTCCATCTGTGAATTCTGCTTCATAATCAACTGCACCATTTCCAACACCAGCGCCATTACCACCTGAACCATTTACTACAAGGTCAGTTATACCACTTATCACATAAACCTTTTGAGTTTGAACAGCATTTGAATCGCTAGCCAGGGTCATCGTTAAAGTGTAGTTAGAAATAGAAGGAGTTGAACCAGGAGTAACCTCAATAATAATATTAGATGTAGTTCCATTTGTCAAGTTTAAAGTCTGTGAACTAGTATAAGAAACACCATCAACACTGTAGCTAGAAGCCCAATCACCTGGTTGATCAGATGTTAATTCAAAGATATAATCATTGCTGCCAGAGAATAAAGGATCTATAGAAAATGAAAAAGTAGAGGTGCTACTATCAGAACCTTCTAATGCTTCATTTGCTAAGCCCGTAAAATCACCAAGAAATTTAGCGTGATCTCCATCATCGATTCCTCCATCTGCTAATATAGCCACACCAGTGTATATTTCTTGATAAGTTTCAGTTACATAAACTACTACATGGCAGTTAGTAACATCAATAGGATTTCCGTTTACATCAGCAGGTACTGTATACACATATTGATTTTGAAATAAGCTTCCCTGAGAAGTATTAGAAATAAGATCTCCCCATTGGCCAGTAATCATATCTCTAAGCATATGGCTATGTACATAATCAGATCCTACATAATTTGATGGATTATAATTTGTTCCGCCAGATTGTGGACCTAATAAAGAATCTTGTATTAGAACAACATTAATATAGTTAGTAGGAGAGGAACTATTAGATGTATAGTAAGCTTCTACATCGATAGTTAATTCATTTGTACCTGAATTATAGGATGAAGAAGCGCCAACATTAACTGGTGAAACCTCTTGCATAATAGTACTAGACATTGATGTCCATGTACTTCTTCCATTAGCAGTTCCGCCTGGAGTTTGAGCTGTAGAAAAAACATGTCTGTTAACAGTTCCGGCTGGATAGCCAGTTAGTCCAGTTTGATTTGCAATTGCATCACCCCAAGTTGTGGTATAATCAGGTTCACCTGCACCTGGAGTTGCAAAACTACCTTGATGTATATTAATTAATATTACTCGGTCTGGATTAGCTTCATGCATATTAGAGGCAATAAGGTGCCCATCTGGACAATAGCCACAATGAATTCCAGTGAATTCCTCTAGTATAGTGCTTTTGTACTGAGGATTAGTAGTAACAATACTTTGTCCGTTAAACTGAAGGACATATAGTATAGATAGAGTAGTCGATAATATGATTTTTTTCATTCTTTCTTAATATTATGATTTTGTGTAATGTAAATCTATAATTATTTAATTAAACTATGTAATCTCCTTTTATAGAAATATTGTAATCCTATTATAGATAACTCATTTGATGAAGTTATTGATAACTTGTTGAAAATGTGTTAGTAAGCTGTTGATTAGTTTTTGAAAACCCTATCAATACCTTTAAATTCTGGCGACTGAATAGAAATAACTTTTAAGGGTATGCTAGAAGTAACTTCAACACTGTGCCAGGTGTTTTTTGGTACTACGATTAAGTCGCCTGGTTCAATGTGGTAGGTAGTTGCTCCTAAGTGTAATTTCCCTTCACCTTGAGTAACATAAATGTTTTCAACATGTTCAACATGTTTGTGCATTTTAACTTTCATTTTTACCCAAATAATAAAAGTTGTAGAGCTACTATCAGTTGAAATTTGATGTACATGAATATTGTTAAACGCAGAATCAGGTCTAATTTTATTAAACTCACCTACAAATTCTTGAGATAAGAAGTTAAAAATAACAAGATTAAGAATTAGTGTAAATAAAAATTTCATATACAATTAAATTTAGTTATTCTAGCACCAGAAATGAATTGATCTATACTCATTCGCTTTTTTCCTTCAAGTTGTACTTCTGCTAAATTAATGCTTCCAATTGAACATCCAATGTGAAACTCTTTATTATTTACAAAAATCTCTCCAGGTTTTAGAGACAGGTTAGATTTCTCACTTTTGAAGATTTTGAATTGTAATTCCTTTTCATCTAGTATTATTTTTGTCCAGGCACCTGGAAAAGGGCTCATGCCTCTAATAAGATTTGTTATTTGGTCATTAGATATATCCCAATTGATCCTAGAAGTATGTTTATTAATTTTTGGTGCTGGTTTAATGTTAGTTAAATTTAATTGATCTTGAGAGATAGGAACTATAGAACTATGCTCAATATTAATTAAGGTTTTTATTATTAGATCAGCACCTTTTATCATTAGTTCATCATGAAGTTCTCCTAGATTTTTATTATCAATTAAAATTTCTTTTTGCATTATTATTTTACCAGTATCTATATTTTTTTCTATAAAAAAAGTAGTAATGCCTGTGATTTTTTCTCCGTTAATTATAGCCCAGTTTATTGGAGCTGCACCTCTGTAGTTAGGTAGCAGTGAAGCGTGAAGGTTTATGGTCCCTTTAGGTGGTATTGACCATACAATTTCAGGCAGCATTCTAAAAGCAACAACTATAAAAAGATCTGCTTTTAGCTCTTTTAATTTATCAACGAAGCTTGTGTCTTTTAAATTAATGGGTTGAAATAGCTTTAAATTATTATTTATAGCAAATTCCTTTACAGGGGAAGATTTAAGCTTTTTACCTCGTCCAGCGGGTCTATCAGGAGCAGTAATAACTCCAGTAATTTCATGTTCGCTATTGAATAAGACATTTAAACTTGCTACTGCAAATTCAGGTGTCCCCATAAAAACAATTTTCATTCAATTAGTTTTTTATAAAATTAATCAACCTGAATTACCAAACCTTTTAAATATTCACTTTCAGGATGAAAAATATTAACAGGATGATCAGCTGGCTGGTGAAGTTGATGAAGTATTTTAATTTTTCTGCCTGCATTTATTCCAGCTGCAAGAATGGTGTTTCTAAATAATTCTTTACTGATTACCTGAGAACAGGAAAAAGTAAATATAATTCCACCAGGTTTAATTTGTTCAATGGCTCTTGAATTTAGTCTTTTGTATCCTTGAATAGCCTTATGCCTAGCATTCATATGTTTAGCAAATGCAGGTGGATCTAAGATGATTATGTCATAATCCGCATCAACATTTTTGATGTAATCCATGGCATCTGCTACTATTGAATTATGGTTGTTTTTATAATTCTTAAGCAATTGAATGTTTTTATTAAGCAATTCTATTGCTTTTTTTGAACTGTCAACAGAATCAACCTCTTTTGCTCCATTATTTAGAGCATATATTGAAAAACCACCTGAGTAGCAAAAAGTATTAAGAATCTTTTTGTCTTTAGATAATTCACCCAATAATTTCCTGTTTTCTCGTTGATCAATAAAAAAACCAGTTTTTTGTCCCGTCACCCAATTAATAGAAAAATCATTACCATATTCTCTCCCTTCAAAATCAGCATTGTTTTCTCCATATAAAAATTGATTTTCAATTTGATGTTCTTCAACATGCTTTTTGGGAAGTGTTTCTGCACTTTTGTCATAAATAGCCTTAATATCTGGAAGAATTTCTTTAAGTAAATCAGCAATGACCCCTTTAATTAACCACATTCCTATAGAATGACACTGGATAACTGCTGTACCATTGTAATAATCAATAATGAGTCCAGGGAGGTCATCACCTTCAGCATGTACTAATCGATAAATATTGGTTTCTTTAGAATCATTAAAACCAATTTTTTTTCGCAAGTCAATTGCTTTTAATAGTTTGGATTTCCAATATGATTCATTGATAGGCTGTTGTTTAAATTCAAAAATTCTAACTGATATGGACCCCTCTTGATATTGACCAGTCCCTAAGTACTTTCCTTTATTTGAAAATACTTCAACAAGATCACCATCTTTACAGCTAGGGTCAGTTGATTTTATAGCGCCAGAAAATATCCAGGGATGAAATCGTTTTATTGATTTGTCTTTAGCTGGTTTTATTATAACAGTTTTTAAACTCATGTTTTAATAGAAATGATTGGCAAAATAACATTAAAAAATTCAACTACTTTAATTTTATATTTAAATAAACATTACTTGTAAGCAGTTGAGAAGAAAATAAATTTTGTATATTGTTATCATGTAAGTAAAATCAGTTAACTTAAATCTTATTAATTATGAATAAAAACTCTACACTTGATTCAAAAATTAAAAAATATACTGCTCTAGCAGGCGGTATCACGGCTATTGCAGGGATTGCAAATGCTCAGGTAGTTTATACCGATATAAATCCTGATCATTTAGTTACTGGAAATGGAGGTTCTTATAATTTGGATGTTGATGGAGATGGCACTGTTGACTTTGGTTTAATTACTGCAGTATCGTCTACTTCATTTACTTATTATAGTGGAGCTCTAAATATTTCTGTCAATTATAATGCTGCAGCTATTTATCCTTTAAATGGCAGCGTAATGACTAACGGAAGTTCTGTCTATGATGTTCCAGTTGGTTCTGCAATTGGAAGTAGTGGTTCATTTAACTCTAGTGGTACAAATTCATTAGGATATGGCATAGTCTATTCAGTAACTGGAGCGACTAGCTATAGTGGAACCTATGCTAATGGTAATTTTATTGGAAATGAAGGATTTGTAGGGCTGAAATTTGACATTGGTGGTAATACACATTATGGATGGGTAAGAGTTGAGGTAACTGCAGATGGTAGTACATTGTCTGTTAAAGATTATGCTTACGAATCTACCGCAAATACAGCAATTTTATCTGGTAATGGCGCCAATGGGCCTGTTGGATTAGAAACTACAGTAAATAATGTAGAGATTCAAAATTTTAATGATAAGATTAAAATTAAATTAAGTAATGAGTTAACAAATAGTATAGCTTCTATTACTTCAATTACTGGACAGGAAGTATTAAGTAAGTCTATTAATAACTCTGTTGATTTTATTGAATTAAATGATTTGTCATCTGGGATCTATATAGTTTCAGTAAATACAGATCAAGGGAATTTTAATAAGAAAATTTACATTAGGTAATTTTAATGTAATTAGAGATACCCAGCAAACTTATATGTAATAAATCCAAAAAATTCATGGGTTAGTTTTTTCCATTCCCATAAGATGTGACTTTGGGGAATAATTATAGATTCTACATCAAAATATTTTTCATCAAGATCAATAATATAAGGATCTACTGATAAACCTGTTTTTTCAAAACACCTTAATGATCGTCTCATATGGTAATCAGAAGTTATTAATAAGCATTTTGGATTATTTTGAGGTGATATCTTCTTTATTAATCTTGTAGTGAAAACAGCATTTTCATAAGTGTTTTTAGATTTTGTTTCTGTAATGATATCCTCATTAGGTATGTTTGTATTTATGAGATATTCCTTAATTAAATCAGCCTCTATTAGATCAGACATTAAGCTACCAGATGCACCAGAAATTATAATTTTATCAATCTTTTGTTTGTGATAAAGCTCTATTGTTTTCAATAACCTTTCTGCAGTGCTGATGAATTCTATCTTGTCTATTGTTGAATTAAGGCTAACGATTCCTCCTAAAAGAATTCCATAATCATATTGCTCTTTAAGGGGCTTACTATCAATTTCCCATAGAGAATATACCATTTTATATATTGCAGTATTTGAAAAAATATATAGGCCAATAAAACCTACTAATAAATATTTTCTTCTTTTATATTTCTTTTTTGCAAATAGGGCAAGCAATAAGAAAAATATTATCCAGAAAAAAGGATCAGTTAAAAAAGAAAAAATTTTAGATAAAATAAAAAACATAATATACTTATAAATTTATGTAAATCTATTTATTTTCATCTAATCATTTTAATTTGAGAAGCCATTTCAAAAATGTATTTTTGTTTAAAATTTAAGTTTTAATGAGCCTAAAACCTTATCAGCCAAAAAACAAGATCAGGATCGTAACTGCAGCCTCTTTATTTGATGGGCATGATGCAGCTATAAATATAATGAGAAGGATTATTCAGTCTACTGGATGTGAAGTTATTCATTTAGGACATGATAGAAGTGTTGAAGAAGTTGTTAATTGTGCAATTCAAGAAGATGTTCAGGCAATAGCCATGACTTCATATCAGGGTGGTCATAACGAATATTTTAAATATATGTTCGACTTACTAAAAGAAAAAGGTGCTGGTCATATAAAGATCTTTGGTGGTGGAGGTGGAACTATTCTTCCTTTAGAAATTGATGAATTACATCAATATGGAATTTCTCGTATTTATCATCCGGATGATGGTAGGGAAATGGGACTTCAAGGAATGATCAACGACCTTGTTTCCAAATGTGATTTTCCTACTGGCAAAAGACTTAATGGGGTAGTTGAAAATATCAGCAAAAAAAATCCTTTATTATTAGGTGAGTTAATATCTGCTGCTGAGAATTTTCAAAATGATCATAAAGAAAAGTTAGCAAAAATAGATGAGGTTGCCAATAAAAACCATGTTCCTATTTTAGGAATTACAGGCACAGGTGGCGCTGGTAAATCTTCTTTAGTAGATGAATTGGTTAGAAGATTCTTGGCTGATTTTCCTGACAAAACTATTGCAATAGTTTCAGTTGATCCATCAAAAAGAAAAACAGGAGGGGCATTGTTAGGTGATCGAATTCGTATGAATTCTATAAAAAATGATCGAGTTTATATGCGTTCTTTAGCTACAAGACAGAGTAATCTTGCTTTGTCAAAGCATGTTACTCAGGCTTTGGATATATTAAAGGCTGCTGATTTTGATTTAATTATTCTTGAAACGTCAGGCATTGGTCAATCTGACACAGAGATTTTGGATCATAGTGATGTATCATTGTATGTAATGACTCCAGAATTTGGAGCAGCTACTCAACTGGAGAAGATAGATATGCTTGATTTTGCTGATCTTGTAGCATTAAATAAGTTCGATAAAAGAGGAGGGTTGGATGCTTTGAGGGATGTTAAAAAACAATACAAACGTAATAATAACTTATGGGATGTTGATGATGATCAAATCCCAGTTCATGGCACCATTGCTTCACAATTTAATGACCCTGGAATGAATACCTTATATAAGGCATTGATGGATAAATTGGATGAAATTGATAAGGTGTCATTAAAGTCAAAGTATACTATATCTAAAGAAATGTCCGAAAAGATATATGTTATTCCACCTCAAAGAATTCGTTATTTATCTGAGATTTCTGAAAGTAATCGCGCTTATGATATATGGGTTGATGAGCAAGTATCCACCGCCAAAAAATTAGATAGTTTATTTCAAACTTTAGAATTAATAAATGAATCTGATATAGATAATAGAGAATTGTTAGAAAAGGCTTTAAAGGAAAAAATTAAAGTCACACAAATGGATCTTGATCCAAAAAATCAACAAATCATTGATGAATGGGGTAAAAAGGTAGCGAAATATAAGGATCCAGAATTTAAATTTAAGGTAAGGAATAAAGAGCTTTCAATTAAAACCCATACAGATTCTTTGTCACACATTAATGTTCCTAAAGTAGCCATGCCAAAATATTCATCTTGGGGTGACATACTAAGATGGAGCCTTCAAGAGAATGTGCCTGGTGAATTTCCATACACTGCTGGTCTATTTCCTTTTAAAAGAGAAGGTGAGGATCCTACAAGAATGTTTGCTGGTGAAGGTGGACCAGAAAGGACAAACAGGAGGTTTCATTATGTAAGCCTAGGTATGCCAGCTAAAAGGTTGTCAACTGCATTTGACTCAGTTACTTTATATGGAAATGACCCTAATGTACGACCCGATATTTATGGGAAGATTGGTAATGCTGGAGTATCTATTTGTTGTTTGGATGATGCTAAAAAATTATATTCAGGATTTGATCTCTCAGACCCTACCACATCCGTAAGTATGACCATTAATGGACCAGCACCTATGTTGTTAGGTTTTTTCATGAATGCTGCTATTGATCAGAATTGTGAGAAGTACATTAAAGAAAATGGTTTAGAAAAAGAAATTCAGCAAAAAATCAAAGATATTTTTAAAAATTATTCTCAAGAACAACCAGAATATCAGGGTGATCTTCCAGAAGGAAATAATGGACTAGGTTTGATGTTATTGGGTCTTACTGGAGATCAGGTTTTACCAAACGATGTGTATGAAGCAATTAAAAAAGATACTTTAACTAGAGTTAGAGGCACTGTTCAGGCAGATATTTTGAAAGAAGACCAGGCACAGAATACATGTATTTTTTCTACTGAATTTGCACTTCGTTTAATGGGAGATGTACAGGAATATTTTATTGATAATTCGGTTAGAAATTTTTATTCAGTATCTATTTCAGGATATCACATTGCAGAAGCTGGTGCTAATCCTATTACTCAACTTGCATTTACTTTAGCTAATGGGTTTACCTATGTGGAGTATTATCTAAGTAGAGGGATGGATATAAATAAATTTGGTCCTAATTTATCTTTTTTCTTTTCAAATGGCATAGATCCAGAATATGCCGTAATTGGTAGAGTATCTCGAAGAATTTGGTCTAAGGCGATGGCTAAGAAATATGGAGCAGACAAGCGTGCTCAAATGCTAAAGTATCATATTCAAACTTCAGGCAGATCCCTTCATGCACAGGAAATTGATTTTAATGATATTAGAACAACACTACAAGCACTTTACGCTATTTATGATAATTGTAATTCACTTCATACCAATGCCTATGATGAAGCCATTACGACACCAACCGAAGAATCTGTAAGAAGAGCTATGGCAATACAGTTGATCATTAATAAGGAGCTTGGACTTGCTAAAAACGAGAATCCAATGCAGGGTTCTTATATAATAGATGAGTTGACTGATCTTGTTGAAGAAGCTGTGTTATTAGAATTTGATCGCATCAATGAAAGAGGAGGTGTTTTAGGCTCAATGGAGACCATGTATCAACGAAGTAAAATTCAGGAGGAGTCTTTACATTATGAAACTTTGAAGCATACTGGTGAATATCCTATCATTGGTGTTAATACTTTTTTAAGTTCAAAAGGTTCACCAACTATTATTCCAGATGAAGTAATAAGAGCAACAAAAGAAGAAAAAGAACACCAGATTAATATGCTTCAAAGATTACATAAAAGAAAGGCAAAAGAAGCGGATAGATCCTTAAAAAAGGTAAAAGAAGCATCTGTTCTAAATAAAAACATTTTTAATGAGCTGATTGATGCAAGTAAACATTGCTCTTTAGGACAGATCACAGAAGCATTATTTGAAGTAGGTGGACAGTATAGGAGAAATATGTAATAACCAAAATTAAATGGCAGCAAATCAGCTTATTATTTTTGCGAAAAATCCTGTTTTGGGTGAAACAAAAACAAGATTAGCAAAATCAGTAGGTCATCAAAATGCATTAAAAGTATATCTACATTTATTAGAACATACTGCTAAAATTTCTTTAGATGTAGATGAAAATCGTCATATCTATTATTCATCATTTATAGAAAATGATGATATCTTTTCTGATCAATTATTTATTAAAAGTTTACAGGTTGGTAATGACTTAGGTCAGAAGATGTATAATGCTTTTAAGGATCTATTTGGGCAATGGGCAGAAAAAGTAGTTATTATTGGTTCTGATTGCTTTGACCTTAATGCTGATATAATAAATGAAGCATTTGAAAAGCTGGATCATTTTGATGCTGTTATTGGACCAGCTAAGGATGGTGGTTATTATCTTTTAGGAATTAAAAAACTATATAAGGATTTATTTTTTAATAAAAAATGGAGCTCAGAAGATGTATTATTGGATACGATATTGGATTTTAAAAAACTGAATTTAAAATATGATATGTTACATCCTTTAAATGATGTTGATCAACAACAGGACCTTGGAGATTTAGAAAAATTATTGGAATGAATTTAGATCATATTAAAGAGGCTGTTAATTATCTAAAAGAACAAGGTGTTGAGTTATCCTCTATTGGTGTCGTATTAGGGACAGGTTTAGGTAAATTCACGGATGTATTATCAGATAAGATAATTATTAATTATAAAGACATACCTCACTTTCCCTTAAGTACTGTAGAGTTTCATTCAGGTAAACTTGTTCAAGGATATTTACATGGTAAGAAAGTGATTGTTTTACAAGGAAGATTACATTATTATGAAGGATATTCAATGGATGACATAGTTTTTCCAATAAGAGTATTCAAGATGTTAGGTATTCAGCTATTAATTTTGTCAAATGCTGCAGGAGCTTTGAATTTAAATTTCAAAAAAGGTTCTTTGATGCTTATAAGTGATCATGTTGATCTCTTTCCATCTCATCCATTAATAGGAAAAAATGATAATTCACTTGGATCTCGTTTTCCAGACATGAGCCAATCTTATGATGTTAGTATAATTGATATATTTGAAAAGGAAGCTAAAGATTTAAATATATCTATTGAAAAGGGAATATACATCTCTGCTCAAGGCCCCATGCTTGAAACTTCTGCAGAATATAGAATGCTTAGGAATATTGGTGCAGACGCTGTCGGTATGAGTACTATCCCTGAAGTTGTTGCAGCTAGGCATATGGGTATGAAATGCTGTGGAATATCTATATTAACTGATGAATGCGATCCCGATAATTTGAATCCTATTGATATAGATGAGATTATAAAAACAGCATCAGCTACAGAGAATATATTTATTCTTTTATTAAAGAATTTTTTATTGAATTATAATTAAATGAATTTAGATAAATCAACATTAAGAAGTCAAATTTTTTGTCATTTAGATGGACTTGTTACTGCTCCAGTAGCCATCTCATTATTAGATCATGGAGTTATAGATGATTTTAAAAGAGAGGATGAGTTTTATATCGAAGATATTGCAAAAACACACAATGCAAATGACGGATATCTTAACGTGGCCTTAAGAGTATTGTCTTCTCAGGGATTTTTATCTCAAAGACTAGATGTAAAAAATAATAAGTTTTATTACAGATCTACTGATAGAGGTAGGGTAGCGTTTGATTTGTTTTATTTATATAGAGATGTTGTTGAATTGCTGATATTTTCAGGTAAATTTCATCCTCGAAAATTTGAGCAGGCACCATTTGAGCTTTTGAAGAATATTTTTAAAAAATATAAAAACAGCTATGATTTAGAAATATCAGAAGACCCAATGATCATGAGTGTTCAAAAACAAATTTTAAATCATATCGAGGGGTTTATTGTGGGACCAACTATTGTACGGTTAGGAATGAACGGAATGTTCCATAAGTATTTCATGCATACTTCTTTTAGACCAGATGAATTTCATGAATTTCCTGAAAGTTTTAAAGAGATACTTGACTTTTTTGTGTTTTTAGGTTGGTTTGTATGCCATAACGATCATTACCAGTTCACAGATAAAGGATTGTTTTTCTCCAAAAGGGCTACTGCTTATGGAGTAACAGTTTCTTATTTGCCTACTTTTAGAAAGATAGATCAATTGATTTTTGAGAACCCTAATACCTTAAAAAAATTAAATGAAAATGATGATGAAGCACATGTAGATAGAGAAATGAATGTATGGGGAAGCGGAGGCGCACATTCAAATTATTTTAAGATAGTTGATCAAATAATATTAGACCTTTTTAATAGACCTATTGAAGAACAACCTAAAGGAGTTTTGGATATGGGATGTGGTAATGGTGCTTTTCTAATACATATATTCAATTTAATTGAAAAACACACACTAAGAGGTCAAATGCTAGATGAACATCCTTTGTTTTTAGTTGGTGTAGATTACAATAAGGCAGCATTAAATGTCACTAGAAAAAATCTAATTAAATCAGAAATTTGGGCAAAGGTAATTTGGGGGGATATTGGTAATCCAGATCTTTTGGCATCAGGCCTAAAAGAGAATTACAACATTGATTTAAAAGACTTGTTGAACGTACGTACATTTTTAGATCATAATCGTGTGTGGTCAGACCCAAGTTTCATAACAAAAAATAGACATAGTAAATCAACAGGATCTTTTGCATTTAAAGGTAAGCTGTTGGCAACCAATATAGTAGAAGATAACTTATTGGAACATATGAAAAGCTGGATGCCTTATGTTAAAAACTTTGGTTTAATACTAATTGAACTACATACCTTAGATCCATTTATAACATCTAAACATATAGGAAAATCTGCAGCTACTGCATATGATGCTACTCATGGCTTTTCTGATCAATATATAATTGAATTGGAAATTTTTCATGAAATTTGTAAGGAAGCTGGGTTAGTTATAGATAAAAAGTTTTTTAAAAAGTTTCCAAACTCAGAGCTGTCAACTATTAGTGTGAATTTTTTCAGATAAAAGATAATTCATGAGGATTTGTTTTTTTAGTATTTGAGGGTTTATTTATATAATATATTTA
>PVBE011728809.1_pt1 | contig 14712 bp, 11 predicted proteins | sample 1631181 | NCBI WGS metagenome assembly PVBE01 (sample SAMN08397723, study PRJNA350692) | Marine metagenome, whole genome shotgun sequencing project. | isolation source: water | place: Pacific Ocean | collected 2012-04
CCTCGCCGACATGCGACTCATGACCGCGGCGCTGTCGATCGGAGTCGCGCGCGCGGCGCTCGACGATGCGCTCGCGTACTCCAAGGAGCGCGTGCAGTTCGGCAAGCCGATCTGCCGCTTTCAGTCGATCCAGGCTCACCTGGCCGAGATGCGCACCGATCTCGAGGCGGCGCGGCGGCTCGTGCAGTGGGCGGCGTGGCGCAGCGATCAGGGAATGGAGAACGCCGACGAGGCGTCGATGGCCAAACTGTTCGCTTCCGAGAAGGCCGTCCACACCTGCGACCTGGCGGCTCGCATCCTTGCGAGCTACGGCTACGCGAGTGAGTACCCCGTCGAGCGATACCTGCGCGACGCGCGTTTCCTGCTGATCGGTGGCGGCACATCCGAGATTCTCAAGCTCAACATCGCCCGAGGCATGACGCGATGACTTCTGACACCCAGCCGATCCGCGTCCTGATCGGAAAGCCCGGCCTCGATGGCCACGACGTCGGCGCCAAGCTCGTCGGCCGCGCGCTGGCCGATGCCGGCATGGAGGTCCGTTACACGGGCCTGCGCCAGTCGCCCGACGCGATCGCCAACCGGGCCGTCGAGACGAACGCCGACATCGTCGGCCTGTCGATCCTGTCGGGGACCCACCTGACATTGACGAAGAACGTGCTCGCGGCGCTCGAGGAGCACGGCGTCGGGAAGCTGCCGGTCATGGTCGGCGGCGTGATCCCGGTCCAGGACCATGCGACGCTCATGGACCTCGGCATCGCCGGTGTCTTCCCGGTCGGCACGCCGTTTGAAGAGATCGTCGACTTCGTGCGCACGAGGGTCAGACGATGAGCGGTTCCAGGGACGAGGGGCGCGCCGTGCGCTGGGAGTCCGGGATCGATGTGCGGCCGGTCTATGGCCCCGAGGATCTCGAGGCCACCGGCGGCTCGACGGGCATCGGCGAGCCAGGCGAGTTTCCGTACACGCGTGGCATTCACCCGCTCATGTATCGCAAGCGACCGTTCACGATGCGACAGTACTCCGGGTTCGGCACGGCGGCCGAGCCCCGCGCGCGCTTCCGCTACCTGATCGAACGTGGCCAGACCGGGCTCAACGTCGCGTTCGACCTGCCGACGCAGTGCGGGCTCGACTCCGACGACCCGATGGCCGAGGGCGAGGTCGGCCGCGTCGGCATGGCCGTCGACACGCTGGCCGACATGGAGGAGGCGTTCGACGGCATCGACCTCAACGACATCACCGTGTCGCTGACGATCAACGGTGCGGCGGTGCCGATCATGGCGATGTACTTCGCCATGGCGAGAAAGCGCGGCTTCGATCTCGCCGACCTCAGGGGCACGGCGCAGAACGACATCCTCAAGGAGTTCGTCGGTCGCGGTACGTGGATCTACCCCGTCGCCGAGTCGATCAAGCTCGTCGGCGACACGGTCGAGTTTTGCGCCGCCGAGGTGCCCAAGTACAGCCCGGTCAGCGTCTGCGGCTACCACATCCGCGAGTCGGGTGCGACGTCGGCGCAGGAGATGGCCTACGGCCTCGCGATCGCCAGGGCCTACATCGACCACGTGCTCGAGCGCGGGATCGCGATCGATCAGTTCGCCAAGGGGCTGAGCTTCAACTTCGACATCCACGGCAACCTCTGGGAGCAGGTCGCGAAGTTCCGCGCCGGTCGGCGGCTGTGGGCGAAGATGCTCAAGCAGGACTACGGCGCCACCAACCCGCGTTCGATGCAGCTGCGCATGATCGCCGGTGGTGGCGGTGGCGGCCTGACCATCGAGGAGCCCGAGAACAACATCGTTCGCGGCGCCTACTACGCGCTCGCAAGCGCCCTGTCGGGAACGCAGACGATGGCACTGTGCTGTTACGACGAGGCCTACACCATTCCGAGCGAGCGCGCGGCGCGGATCTCGCTGCGAACGATGCAGATCCTGCTCTACGAGATCGGCCTCAACGACACGGTCGATCCACTCGCCGGGTCCTACTTCGTCGAGTCCATGACCAACGAGATGGAGGCCAAGATCGTCGAGATCATGACCGAGCTCGACGCCGAAGGCGGGATCGTGCAGGGGATCGCGACGGGCCGGGTGCAGGACGCGGTCAACCGTCAGGCCTACGAGCGCGAGCTGAGGATCCGCAGCGGCGAGGAGCAGAAGGTCGGCGTCAACTGCTTCGCGACCGAGTCGGCCGAGGAGGAGAAGGACGTCGAGATGCACCCGTATCGCGCCGAGGCCGCGGACGACCAGAGGGAGCGGTTGGCGACGATTCGTACCGAGCGCGACGACGATGCGGTCGCCACGCGCCTGGCCGAGGTGCGTCGCGCGGCCGAGGCCGGCGCCAATGTCATGCCCGCGGTGATCGACGCCGTCGAGGTCTACGCGAGCGTTGGCGAGGTCTGTGGCACCCTGCGCGAGGTCTACGGCTGCTACCAGGAGCCGGTCCGTTGAGCGACGATCGCAGGCCGATCGTGCTGAGCGTCGAGCAGGCGTTGAGCATGCCGTACGCGACGCTGCGCTTCGTGCACCTGGGTTGGCGCGTCATCCGGGTCGAGGCGACGCCGCAAGCCGGGCGCCAGTCCAAGGGAGATCCGAACCGCTACATCGGCGCGCCGTTCGCCGGCGAGGATCGGCACAGCTACTTCGTCGCGCCGAACGCCGGCAAGGAGGCCATGGCCCTCAACCTCAAGGAGGCTGAGGGGCGTGAGATCCTGCACCGCCTGCTCAACGAGCTGCCGGTCGACGTGTTCTGCACCAACACGATGCCGGGACGCCACGCTTCCCTCGGCATCGACTACGACTCGCTCGCCGAGGTGCGGCCTGATCTGATCTGGAGCTCGATCTCGGCGATGGGCACCGATCATCCGGACGTCCCCGGCTACGACCCGGCGACGCAGGCCCTGTGCGGATACATGGACCTCACCGGCGAGTCCGACGGACCGCCGCTGCAGTGCGGACCGCCCCTGATCGACCTCAAGGCCGGAGACGAGGTCTTCGCGCAGGTGCTGCTCGCGATGCTCGAGCAGAAGTCGACGGGCGCGGGCAAGAAGATCGACGTGTCGATGGCGCACGCAGCTGTGTCGTGGCTGCACACGTTCCTGCCGATGCTCGACATGGGCTGCACGCCGGAGAGCATCAAGCGCGCCGGCAACCAGCACCGTCAGTTCATCCCGGTCAACGCCTATGCGACGAGCGACGGCTTCGTTTACATGGCGATTGGCAGCGACGCACAGTGGGCTCGCTTCGTGCATGAGGGGATGTTCGCGAAGCTCCTGCAGGAGCGTTACGAGACCAACGAGCGACGCCGTGAGCACAAGGAGGAGCTGCATGCGACGATCGCAGGGATCACGGCGCAGCACTCGGTGGCTGCCGTCAGCGAAGTTCTCGCACGTGCCGCGATCCCGCACTCGCCGATCACGCCGATCGAGCAGGTCGCCGACCTACCCTTCGTCGCCGAGTCTTCGCTGCGCACGGTGACTCTCGACGGTCGAGCCGTGCGGCTGCCGCCGCCGGCCGTGCCGACACCACACCTCAGCGCGATGTCGGGGACCTTGCCGTTCGCGCCCGCGTACGGCGCGGACACCGTCTCCGTCCTCGAGGAAGTCGGATTCACGGGCGCGGACGTCGAGCGTCTGCGCGCCGGGGGCGTGATCGCGTGAGCGCGACCCAGAGCGAGTACCTGCGCCCGAAAGACCTGCGCGCTGCTCTCGAGCACAAGGCGGCGACGCCGGACGCGCGATTCATCGCGGGCGGCACCGACCTGTTGGTGCACGCCCGCCGACCAGGCGCGACGCTGCCGCAGTCCCTGATCTCGCTGCGAGCGGTCGCCGAACTCAACGAGGTCACGGTGGTGGGGGCGACGCTCCGCATCGGTGCCGCCGCACCCTTGACCGAGGTGGCTCGCCATCCAGTGATCGCCGAGCGACTGCCGGCGTTGGTCGCGTCGATCGACGTGCTCGGCAGTCGGCAGATCCGCAACGTCGCGACGCTGGGCGGCAACCTCTGCAACGCCTCGCCCGCCGCGGACACGGCGCCGCCACTGCTCGTCCACGACGCCCGCGTCGAGCTGCAGCACGTCGGGGGAAGGCGCGAGGTGCCGCTCGTCGAGTTCTTCCGCGGTCCCGGCGAGACGGCGATCGAGGCGAACGAGGTCATGACCGCCGTGCTGCTCGAGTTGCCGCCGCCGAATGCCGAAGCTGCGTTCGAGCGCAAGGGCCGAGTCCGCATGGACCTCGCGATCGCGATCGTCGCCGGGCTGTTCGAACTGGACGGCAGCGTCGTTCGCCGCGCGCGCGTCGCCGCCGGGGCGGTCGCGCCGCTGCCGTTGCGACTCACCGAGGTCGAGGAGCGACTGACCGGATCCGAGCTCGACGACGATGTCATCGCCGAGGCGAGGAGGCTCACGACCGAGGCGATCTCGCCGATCAGCGACCTGCGTTCGAGCGCGGACTACCGGCGCCACCTGACGGGCGTCTTCGTCGAGCGCATGCTGCACGGCGTTGCCGGGAGCAGCGTCACTGGGAGGCCAGGCGCATGATTCCGCTCGCCTTCGAGCTCAACGGTATGCAGGTCGTGACGCTCGTGAAGCCGCATGCCCGCCTCATCGACGTGCTGCGCGACTCGCTCGGCTGGACTGGCACGCTGGAGGGCTGCGGCGCCGGTGAGTGCGGCGCCTGCACGGTCCTTGTCGACGGGCGCAGCGTCAACTCCTGTCTGTTCCCGGCGCTCGAGGCCGAGGCGGGCAGGGTGACCACGATCGAGGGGCTGACTCAGCCGGGGCAGGAGCTGTCACCGGTGCAACATGCGTTCGTGGAGCGACACGGCGCGCAGTGTGGGTTCTGTACCCCAGGCATGATCATGTCCGCCGTCGCGCTGCTCGCCGAGAACCCCGAGCCCAGCGAGCGCGAGATCCGTGAGGCGCTGATCGGCAACCTCTGTCGTTGCACCGGTTACGTGCAGATCATCGAGTCGATCCAGCTTGCGGCGAAGACAGAGGCATGCGCACGGGAGGGGGGGCAGTGACCGATACGCGCTACATCGGCAGCCACCGCGCCCGGCCGGATGCGGCCGACAAGGTCACAGGCAAGGTCCGCTACATCCACGACATCTCCAAGCCGGGGATGCTCTACGGCAAGATCAAGCGCAGCGAGCACGCGCACGCGCGCATCGTCAGCATCGATACCACCCGCGCCGAGCGACTGCCCGGCGTGTGCGCCGTGATCACCGGCTACAACACACCACCGGTCGCCGTCGGCTTCCTCCGGGACAACTCGGCGCTCAAGCGTGACAAGGTGCGGCACTTCCGTGACGAGGTCGCGGCGGTTGCCGCGATCGACCCGGACATCGCCGCCGCGGCGATCGACCTGATCGAGGTCGAGTACGAACCGCTGCCCTGCGTGTTCGATCCGCTCGAGGCTCTCGAGCCCGGCGCGCCGCTCGTGCATGAGCAGGACGCGCGTGGCACTTCCGTGACGAGCAACCTCGTGCCGATGGAATGCGGCCACGATTCCGGCGACGTAGAGGCCGCGCGCCGGGCGGCCGCGCACATCGTCGAGGGCGACTACTCGGTGCCGCTGATCCAGCAGAGCTGCCTTGGCACGGCCGGCTGTATCGCCGAGTTCGACGGCAACGACAACCTGACGATCACCGCCAAGACGCAGATCCCGTTCCTCGCGCAGCGTGACTTCAACCGCGCGCTCGGCGAGATGGGCCTGCGCGGCAGGAACAGCCGCGTCATCGTCCCGGCGCTCGGCGGCGCGTTCGGCAGCGGGCTGGACACGCACTGCTACGAGTTCATCGCGATCCTGCTCGCGCATCGCACCGGCCGTCCGGTCAAGATCCTCGTCGATCGCGAGGAGGAGTTCGCGTCGCTGTCGCCACGTCAATCGGCGCGAGTCAAGATCGCGCAGGGCTGCGACGCGCAGGGTCGACTGCTGTTCCGCGACATCGAGGTCGTGCAGGACAACGGCGCCTACGCGTCGTGGGGGGCGACCTTCCCGACCGTGATGCTGCTGCCCGTGACCTCGCTCTATCGCGTTCCGAACGTGCGGTTCACTTCGTGCATCGTCTACACGAACAACACGTACTGCCAGGCGATGCGTGGCTACGGCAACCCCGAGGTCACCTGGGCCATCGACAGCAACCTCGACGATCTCGCGGACGCGGCGGGCATCGACGCGCTCGAGATGCGGCGGATCAACTGCAACGAGCCGGGCGATGTCACGCCGATGCAGATGAAGATCAGTACGTGTGGCCTGCGCGAGTGCCTCGACAAGACCGCCGAACACCTGGACTGGAGCGAGAAGCGCGGCGCCGGTAGCGGCCCTGGCCAGACCCGCACTGGTGTGGGCATGGCGTCGCTGATCCATGTCGGCGGCTCGGGGCGCATCTACCGGTCGGACGCGAGCGGGTTGACGGTCAAGCTCGACGACTTCGGCAACGTCAACGTGTTCTACGGCGGCGTCGAGATGGGGCAGGGGCTGCACGCCGTGCTGACGATGGCCGTGGCTGACTCGTTCGGGGTGCTGCCTGAGCACGTCCACATCAACCAGACCGACACAGCGACATGCCCCTGGGACGTCGGCACGCACGCGAGCCGCGGCGCCTTCATGTCGTGCAACGCTGCGATTCTCGCTGCCGAGAAGGTGCGCGCCCGGATCTTCTCGGCGTGCGAGGAGCTGTTCCCGGCCGAGATCGATCGCGCCCTGACGAAGCTGCGGCGCGACGACCCGGAGCTCGGCGTGCCGGACTTCGACTTCGCGGCTGCCTCGCGCGCCGACAACTTCGAGCTGCGCGACAGCGAGGTGTTCCTGCGCGACGGCCCCGACGTGCCGTGGGCCAGAGTCCCACTCGGACGCATCCTGCGCGCCATGCACTTCCGCCGCGACGGCGAGATGCTGACCGAGTCCGTGTTCTACGACCCGCCGAGCGACCTTCCGGATTGGAAGAAGGGCATCGGCAACATGTCGGCGTGCTACACCTATGGCGTCCAAGGCGTCGAGGTCGAGGTCGACGAGGACACGGGCGAGGTCGCGATCAAGAAGCTCGTCTCGGCGCTCGACGTCGGCAAGGTGCTCAACCCGCCCGCGCTGCGCGGCCAGGTCTACGGCGGCATCGCCCAGGGGATCGGCTACGCCCTCTACGAAGAGGTGAAGACCGAGCAGGGCCGCATCCTCAACCCGAACTTCACGGACTACAAGCTGCCGACCGCGTGCGAGATGGACTTTCCGATCGTGCTCGAGTTCATCGAGACCGACGAGCCCGTCGGTCCGTTCGGCGCCAAGGGTGCCGGCGAGCCCGGACTCGTCCCGACCGCACCCGCGATCGCCAACGCGATCCAGGACGCGATCGGCGTGCGCATTCGCGACCTGCCGATCACTCCCGAGAAGATCCTCGCGGCGCTGGCGAAGCGGGGCTGACGCGCGCTCGGACGCCTGGCGGGTAGGATGCAGGTGCGGATGAGCACCGACGTGAAGCACCTTGTCGCCAGAGCCTCGCGGCACGACAGCGAGGCGATCACGAAGTTGCTCGAGCGCCATCTGCCGGACCTGCGTACGTTCGTGCGGCTACGCGTCGGCAAGACGATTCGGGCCAAGGAATCGTGCTCCGACATCGTGCAGTCGACGTGTCGTGGACTGCTCGAGGACATGGGCTCGTTCGAGTATCGAGACGAGCCACAGTTTCGCTGCTGGCTGTTCAAGCACGCGCTGAACAAGATCGTCGACAAGAGCCGGTACTACGAGGCGGACAAGCGCAGCCCGGAGCGCGAGCACCAGCTCGGTGAGTCCGGCGAGCAGCTGTGGCATGCCGTGACCGCGGGCAGCCCCAGCCGGATCGCCATGGGACACGAGCTGATGAGCAAGGTCGAGGAGAGCTTCGACGCTCTGCCGGCGGACTACCGCGAGGCCATCTTGCTGCATCGCGTCGTCGGGCTCTGCCATGAGGACGTCGCCGCCGAGATGGGCCGCAGCGTCGGCGCCGTCAAGAACCTGGTCTACCGGGGCATCGCTCGGCTAAGCCTGATGCTCGAGGAGTCGTGAGCCGAAGCGCTCCTTTTCTTGGGAGTTGACTGTGACTTCCATCCCACCATTTCGCTCCGAGGGGTAACCAAGGTCGGTTCCCCCGGAGGCTCATGTTGCGCACGCTCGTTCTGCTGGTAGGTCTCGGTCTGTTCGCAACGCCCGCCGGGGCACAGTCGTTCACTCAGGTTCGTACCGGGGGCACGTTGGGCAAGGTCCTGACATACAAGCTCTCGGGCCCCACGAACAAGGTGTTCGTCTGGCTTCCTTCCGCCACCGCCGGGCCAACTCCGCTGAAGCTCGTGGACCCGACCGACCCGCGCAGTCTGCTCGTCGGCCTCGATCTGCTGGCACTGCTCACGCCTGGCGTCCTGAGCAATCAGCCGACTCCTCTGAGCCTGCCCTTGCCGCTCGAGTTCGAAGCGCTGCAGCACGACGCGGGTATCCATCCCGAGCTTGATGACCTTGACGGCGACGCGCCGCCGCACCGGCTCGCGCTGCTCGGCGAGGAACACCTCTCCCATGCCACCCTTGCCGAGCCGCTGCAGGATCCGGATTCCCTGGATCGTCAGGCGGTCACCGGCATCGTCGAACAGCGGCGTGGACTCCTGCTCGCGGACCTGGTCGAAGATGCGTCGTGCGTGCACCGCCACGTGTGGGGTCTCAGCGGTCCGGCGCGCGAGCTCGGCCTCGGGATCGTCCGACTCGAGGCAGGCAAAGACGAGGTCCTCCAGGGCCTTGTCGGCCTGTGGCGTGTCGCTGCTGCTCGGGTCGTCCATCGGTAGGGAGCCTAGCAGGCCGTCGGGGAAGGCCCGAGTGGCATGAGCTCGGGGGCCTTCTGGCCCGCGACGACGCTGCATGCCGGTACTACTCCGCTACCGGGCGCAGGTCCGAAACCCCGCGATGACATCTTGCCGGAATGGCTCGAAGTAGTTGCGGTAGGTGTTGTTGGCGAGGCGGTCACGAGTGGCCCAGCAGCCTCCCTTGAGCACCTTTCGGTAACCGAACCAGGGCGCCGAGTACTGCAAGTAGGGACGATCGACGATGAAGCCGGGATAGGGATAGAAGTCGGTGGCGGTCCACTCCCAGACGTTGCCGAGCATCTGGCGACAGCCCAAGCCGCTGTCCCCCTCGGGATGCGCAGCGACGTCGACGCAGCCGAGATGCCGCGAGTCGAGACTCACGTGCCGTCCATCGAAGTCGCCGTCGCCCCAGGGATAGAGGTGCTTGGCCGAGCCATCGGACGTGCTGCTTGCCGCGAGCTCCCACTCGGCTTCGGTGGGCAGCCTGCGTCGGGCCCAGTTGCAGTAGGCCTCGGCTTCGTACCAGCTCACGAAGCAGACCGGTCTGTGATCTTCGAGAGGGACCCAGCGGTCGAAGTCGCGGCGCAGCCAGCCTGCATCACCGCGCGACCAGTAGACGGGCTTCGACAGCGAGTGCTTGCTCCTCCAGGTCCAACCCCCGTAGCTCCAAAGCTCCTCCTGGAAGTAGCCGCGGTCCTCGACGAACTCCAGGAACTCGCGATTGGTTACTGGTGCGCGCGCCATGCGAAACGGAGCGAGCTCGACCTCGTGACCCCACTTCTCGTTGTCGAAGACGAACGGCTGTTCGGGGTGGGCACCGAGGATGAACTTGCCGCCGGGGATCTCGACGTCGCCAGGCAGCGGACCCGGCTCGGCGGCGGGCGGCGTGCTCGCCGCCTGGCCGTCGCCGTTGGTGCCGACCCGGGGTGCCGGGTAGCCGAGCGTCTGGCGCATGTAGGTGAACGCTTCGCAGTGCATGTCCTCGTGCAGGATCGCGAGGAACAGGCAATACCGTTCGTTGCCGTTCAAGCCTCCGTCGCGCGTCTTCTCGAGCCGCGTCTGTGTGCGTTCGAGGACCTGTTCCATGTAGGCCAGCGTCTGCGGGCGCGAGGGCAGGGGCAGACTCCATCGGTCCTCGTGATTCACGCGGAAGGAGTCGTAGAGACGCTCGGCGCGATCGAGAGAGAACGGCGTGCCGTCGAGGTGTTGCAGGACGAACACGTCGTAGAAGAAACCCACGTGGCCCAGTTCCCACAGGAACGGATTGACGACCTGCGTGTGAGGCACGGTCATCTGTTCGTCGTGCAGGTCGTCGGTCAGCGCGAGCGTTCGCTGGCGAGCGTCCACGAGGAGCTCGAGAAAGTCCGCCGTGCTCAAAGCCAGGTTCTCGCTCATGTCGAGTCGCGGTCCTTCGTCAACGTGAAGATTCTCGCGCTGCGCAGGGCGCCAAATGAGGAAGGAGTGTCCCGCTTTTGCTTGGGCACGGTGTTGCGCCGCGTCGCGATAGGCTGTTCGGGAACCACTCGGAGTCACTCGATGCGTACCGCCCACCTCGTCGGCTTCGCTATCACCGTTCTCGCACCGGTACTGCGGGGTCAGGCAGGGTCGTGGGCCGAGGCCGAGGTCCGCGCGAAGCAGAGCCAGAGGGCGATCCGTTTCTCGCGGAAGTACGCCGAGGGTTGGTTGGCCCACGCCGATCCGCGAACCGGCCTGTTGCCCCGCACAACGAAGGGGCAGCTGTATTGGAACGCCCAGGACTGCGCAGCGGACAACTTCCCGTTCATCCTCCTGACCGCGTGGGTGACCGACAACCACCATCTGAAGCGCGCTGCACAGCACATTCTCGAGCAGGAGAGGAAGCTAACGCGACGCCTCGACTCGTTGCCCGACGACTTCGTGTTCGGACTGCAGGGCCTGCGCCGGCGTGAACCGCGCATCCCGGCCTTGATCTTCGGTGCGTCCGAGTACGCCAAGGACGGCCTGATGCCGGTCACCGAGTGGCTCGGCAAGGGGCCGTGGGTGTCACGCATGCTCGAGATGATCCGCGACATCTGGAAGCACGCGCCCGTCGAGTCGCCGGCCGTCGGCGTGGGCGCGCGGATCCCATCGCGAAACATCGAGGTCAACGGCGAGCTGCTGCAGACCATGAGCCGGCTCTACTGGTTGACCGGTGACGCGCAGCTCAAGGACTGGTGCTTCCTGCTCGCCGACCACCACCTTTTCCATCAGCGCCTGCTCGACGAGAAGACCCTGTCGCTGCGCGATCACGGTTGCGAGATCATCGGGGGGTTGTCAGAGGCGCTCGTGATCGCAGCCCGCGAGGACCTACCGCGTCACGAGCGCTACAGCGTCGCGTTCAGGGCTGTTCTCGACTTCATCCTTGCGCACGGTGTCAACGAGGACGGGATGATGCCCAACCGCATCGCGGCGCAGACTGGAGAGGCTGTGGGCAAGGGGTTGAGCGACGGCTTCGGTTACGTCTACGACGCCTTCCTCACCGTCGCCCGACTCGAGAAGGACGAGCGCTACGAGAAGGCGGTCCGGCACGCGCTCGAGCGCGTGCACAAGTACCACTGCCGCGACGTTCCCGGCATGACGGGCGCTGACGGTCACGCGGACGCGATCGAAGGCGTGCTCAACCTTCTGAATCGGCTGCCCGTCGAGTCCGCCTTCCGGTGGGTGGATGAGGAGATCGCGTTCATCTTCGAGCAGCAGAAGCCGGACGGCATCATCGAAGGCTGGTACGGCGATGGCAATTCGGCGCGCACGGCGCTGATGTACGCGATGTGGAAGACCCAGGGCGTCTGTCCTGCGCCCTGGCGAGACGACGTCAAGTGCGGCGCCACGCGTGATGCGCAGGGTCGTCTACGCATCTTCTTGCAGTGTGACTGGGCCTGGTCCGGACGCCTGCGGTTCGACCGCCCGCGCCACCGGGACGTCCTGAAGCTGCCGCTGGACTATCCGCGCATCAATCAGTTCCCCGAGTGGTTCACGGTAGAGATGGACAAGCGGTACCGCGTCCGCTGCCAGGGCCGGCAGCCGGAGCTCGTCAGTGGGAAGGAGTTGCTGAACTACGAGCTCACTCTGCGTGCGGGCGAGACGGCGCGATTCACCGTGGAGCCGGACCCGGCCGCCGGTTCGCTCCGGGAACTGCGCTACACGCCTCGTAGCGCTGAGGCGTCCCGCGCCTGGCAGGCTGAGGTTCGGAGCCGACTTCTCTCGCTCCTGAAGCTCGACCCGCCCGGCACGAGCGACGTCGGGCTCGCGGCGAAGGAGCTGCGACGAACGAGCGAGAAGCGCTTCACGCGCCTCGAAGTCGAGTTCCAGTCGACGGCCGCGACGCGCATCCGGGCCGTGGTCACGATCCCGCACGGCAAGGGAAAGCACGCCGCGGTGGTCTGTGTGCATGGGCACGCGGGCAACAGGCGGATCGTCTACGACGACAGGGAGGTCTACCGGCGCTTCGCCAGCGAGCTCGCGGCCCTGGGCTACGTCACGATCTCGGTCGACGTCGGCCAACACGAGGTCCGTGAGAAGGGATGCCTGCTCATGGGCGAGCGCCTGCACGACCTCTTTCGTTGCGTCGACTACCTCGTCGCCAGCGACGTAGTCGACTCGGCCCGCATCGGCTGTGCCGGCCTGTCCTTGGGTGGCGAGATGTGCATGTGGCTCGCCGCCCTGGATCCGCGCGTCCGGGCGACGGTCAGCTCCGGCTTCTTGACGACGATGGACCAGATGGAGCGAAACCACTGCGTGTGCTGGAAGTTCGACGGCCTGCGCGAGCTCGTCGACTACGCCGACATCTACTCGTTGACCGCGCCGCGGGCACTGCAGTGTCAGAACGGATTGCGCGAGGGTCCGCGTTCCTTCTGCGTGCCGCTGGCGCGGCGTGCGATGCGACAGATCCACCTCATCTATCGGGACCAGCACGTAGCCGAACAGGTCGAGCTGGACGTGCACGATGAGGGGCACGTGATCGATCTACCGTCGCTGCTGGTGTTCTTCGCGCGGCATCTGCGCTGATCGCGGGACGCCAGGATCGGCCGCACCTGGCGGTCGAAGTCGACATCTTGTGCCGTGGCAGAGGCAGCGAGCACGCACGGAGACGCCGCCGCGAATGCAGCTGTGAGTTCAGCGGAGTTCATCCTGACCGTGGATCCCTGACCTGGTCGGCAGCGATCGAGTTGAGCACCTCGACTGCCTGCAGCAGCTTGGCGTCCGCCGCGGCGAAGCTCAGCCGGAAGTGCGTTGCGCGGGTCGAGAACGCCGAGCCGGGGACGATCAGCAGCTGTTGCTCGATGCACGCGTCAAGGAAGCGCTGCGGTTCGATGCCTTGCGGGATCTGAGGGAACGCGAAGAACGCCCCGCGCGGCTTGACGACGCGATAGCTCTCGTCGAGGCCGTTCACGATCAGGTCGCGCTTCTTCGTGTATGCGGCTCGGTACGGGCCGGGGTCGACGCGCGAGCCGGCGAGCGCCGCCCACTGGCCCGGGGCGGGCGCGCAGACAAACGTGTACTGCTGTACGGCATGGCAGCGCTCCACGAACCGAGTGGGACCGATCATCCATCCGACACGCAACCCGGGCATGCCGAGGCTCTTCGAAGCGCCGGCGATGACGAGGCAGTTGTGCGTGTACTCGCGCGGACTGACGTGACGTCCCTCGTAGACGAAGTCCTCATAGATCTCGTCGCTGATCAGTGGGATCTGAGTCTCGTCCGCAATCGCCGCCAGCTCGCGCGCCTCGCGTTCGTCGAGGGCGTGTCCGGTCGGGTTGGTCGGGCTGTTGACGACGATCGCGCGCGTGCGATCGGTGATGCCGGCCCGGACCTTGTCCGGGTCGATCCTGAAGTCCGGGTACGTGTCGTACATGACCGGCGTCGCTCCGACCAGTGACGCGACGTTGCGGTAGACGACGAAGTAGGGATCCGGAATCAGCACCTCGTCGCCCGGATCGAGCAGCGCGAGGTAGGCGATCACGATCGCGCCGGACGCGCCGCTCGTGACCATGACGTCTTCTTCTCCTGTGGCGAGCCCGGTGCAGCGGTGTGCATAGCGCTCGCGCAGGGCCTCGCGAAGTGGTTCGATCCCCTGCGTGACCGTGTATCGATTGCGACCCGACTCGATGGCGTCGACCGCAGCACGGCGAACGTCCTCGGGCGGATCGAAGTCCGGCTGACCCATCGACAGGTCGATGGGGTCGTCCATGGACTTGCCGAGCTGGAACAGTCTGCGGATGCCGCTCGGCGCGACCGAGGTCACGCGGTCCGACAGCGCGAAGCCGTCTCTGCGCGAGCCGCTCACCCGACGCGCACCACGACGGCCATCGCCGTGTCTCCGGCGGCGCAACCGCTGAACAGCCCGTAGCCGCCGCCGGCCAGCACGAGCTCCTCGATGAGCTCGATCACGACGCGCATGCCGGTCGGACCCTGAGGGTGGCCGAACACCAGCGGTGATCCGTAGTTGTTCATGTTCTCCGGGTCGACGCCCGTCTCCTTGCAGAAGTACGCGTCGTTGATCGCGAACGGATTGTGCGTCTTGATCGCGCCCAGGTCGGCGATCGTGACGCCCGCGGCCTGGAGCGCTCGCTGCGCCGCCGGCACCACGGCCTTGGGCATGTGTGCCTTCTCGACGCGGGCGGAGCCGAACGCCAGGACGCGGATCGGGATGTTGCTATCCGCGCTGAGCTCGGCCGCGCGTTCCTGTGAGCAGAGGAACATGCCGGCGTTGCCGTCTGCAGGATGCGTCTGTCCGCCGAACGTCACGGTTCCTCCCTCGACCACGGGTCGCAGCTTGGCGAGACCTTCGGGGGTCGTCGGGAAGACGCCTTCGTCCGCATCGACGGTGATCGTCTTTCTGCCGGCGCGGATCTCGAGCGGCAACATGTAGCGGCGCTGAAAGGCTCGGTC
>PVBE011319586.1_pt1 | contig 14709 bp, 14 predicted proteins | sample 1631181 | NCBI WGS metagenome assembly PVBE01 (sample SAMN08397723, study PRJNA350692) | Marine metagenome, whole genome shotgun sequencing project. | isolation source: water | place: Pacific Ocean | collected 2012-04
ATAGTCATTGGCTTGGCGATCGCCATAGGGATCGCGTCGTTCTGCGTGTTCCGCGTGTACGAACAAGAGCGCGCTATCATGTTCCAACTCGGCGAGATCCGGCGCTTCGACTTCGAGCCCGGGCTGTACTTTAAAATCCCGGTCTATCAGAACATCAAGAAGTTCGATATTCGCCTGCAGACCCTCGATTCCGAACCGCAGCGCTTCCTCACCGGCGAGAAGAAAGACGTGATCGTTGATTCATTCGTGCGTTATCGCATTAACGATATCGTCAAGTACTATATCTCGACCGGCGGCGATTCACGTCGCGCCGGGCTTCTTCTATACCAGAAGATCAATGATGGTCTGCGCAGTGAGTTCGGTAAGCGCACGGTAAAGGAAGTGGTGTCGGGCGAGCGCGGCGCGATCATGGACATCGTCACCGAGGTCGCGGACCAGCGCGGGGAAGAACTCGGACTCGAAATTATCGACGTGCGATTGAAGCGTATCGATTTGCCGGCGGAAGTCAGCCAGAACGTCTACGAGCGTATGCGCTCGGAGCGCGCTCGGGTAGCTCGGGAATTCCGCGCCCGCGGCGAAAAGGCAGCGATCACGATCGAGGCGGACGCGGACCGATCGCGTACCGTGGTCGGGGCGAACGCTTATCGCGACGCCGAGACCTTGCGCGGCGAGGGTGACGCAAAAGCGGCGGAGATCTACGCCAACGCATACAGCCGGGATGCGGAATTCTACGATTTCTATCGTAGTCTGAGCGCATACAAAGCGAGTTTCCGAAACCAGGGCGACGTCTTTCTACTCGATCCCGATTCTGAGTTCTTCAAGTACTTTTCGAACCCGATCGGTCGCTAGGACCCTTTACGGTTCCACTGCAGCCGCGCAATGGGAATAGCCGATGTGGCAGGATCTTCTCGTGGGTGTCGCCCTGGTCTTGATCTTCGAAGGGATTCTGCCCTTTCTGAACCCAAACCAGTATCGCCGTACCATATTGTTAGCATCGCAGATGAATGACAAAACGCTGCGCACGATCGGGCTCGCGAGTATGTCGATTGGCCTGGTCGTGTTGTACGTGGTGAGATAGCTCATGAAGCGCGGAGAAAGGTGGCTGTTGCCGGACGGCGTGGACGAGGTGCTGCCGCCGCAGACGGAATCGTTGGAGCGGCTTCGGCGAGACATACTCGACCTGTTCAGGAGCCGCGGGTACCTACTCGTCATACCCCCGATTATCGAGTTTCTCGAGTCGTTGCAGTCTGGCAACGGTGAAGACCTCGATCTACAGACGTTCAAGATCACCGATCAGATTACCGGCCGATTGATGGGGATCCGCGCCGATATAACCCCGCAAGTAGCCCGCATCGACGCGCACCGCTTACCAACGGAGGCGCCGCAACGATTGTGCTACCTCGGTCCCGTTTTGCACACGAGGCCGGACAAATTCGCGGGGTCGCGAAACCCGATGCAGGTCGGTGCAGAATTGTACGGGCATGCCGGGATCGAGAGTGACGCCGAGATCGTATGCATGATGGCGGACGTTCTGGAACTCGCCGGCGTCGATGCTTTGACGATAGAGCTGGGGCACATGGGCGTGTTTCGGGCACTTTCGAACGCCGCGAAACTCGATCACGATGCGACTGACAAGTTGCTCGACGCACTGTTGCGCAAGGCCGAAGACGAAGTCATAGACTGTCTGAACGAAAATCACGTCGACGTCGGTACGCGGAATCAGATCATCGGGTTGTTAGGCCTTAATGGCGGTGTCGAGACAATCGAGCGAGCGAAGCGACTGATGAGCGACGCGCAACCAATCGTCCGCGAGGCGATCGATACGATCGACGACCTCATCGATCTGTTGCGTGAGCGCATACCGGCAGTCGACCTTCATGTCGATCTCGCGGAACTACGCGGATATCGGTATCACACGGGCGTCACGTTTGCCGCCTACGTGCCTGGCGAGGGCCGGGGGATGGCCTGGGGCGGGCGTTACGATAATATCGGGCGCCAGTTTGGACGCGGGCGTGCGGCGACGGGTTTCAGCACCGATCTGAAAAATCTCATTAGCGCTGGTCGTCATGCAATAGCATCACCATCGCGGGTTTTTGCGCCTGCCGGCAACGATCCGGCGTTGCTCGAAGCAATCGCCGAAATGCGGCGCGGCGGCACGATCGTCGTACAACAGCTTCCAGGCCAGGTCGGGGGCGCCCACGAAATGGGATGCACAAGCATACTTGTGCGCCACGATGCCGACTGGCAGCTAGAAGTCTTGGAGGATGGAGGATAGCCGCGTGGGACGGTCTGTCGTAATTATCGGCACCCAATGGGGTGATGAAGGAAAGGGCAAGGTCGTCGATATGCTTACCGACCGGGTCGACGCAGTGATTAGGTTTCAGGGAGGACACAACGCGGGGCACACCGTCGTGATCGACGGAGAAAAGACCGTCCTCCATTTGATTCCGTCCGGGATCTTGCGCGATGGCTTGCAGTGCTTGATTGGAAACGGAGTGGTGGTATCCGCGCGAGCACTGATCGAAGAGATCGAAATGCTGGAAAGCAAAGATATACCGGCGCGTGAGCGGCTGCTCATCAGTGCGGCGTGTCCACTGATCCTTCCCTATCACGTATCCCTTGACCTTGCGCGCGAAAAAGCGCGCGGCGCCGAAGCTATCGGTACCACAGGGCGCGGTATTGGCCCAGCGTACGAAGACAAAGCTGCGAGGCGCGCGCTCAGGGTCGGGGACCTGTTGCACCGTGAGCGATTTGCCGCGAAGCTCGGCGAGGTGCTGGATTACCATAATTTTGTTCTCGCCAATTACTATCGCACCGAACGGCTCGATTTCCAGCACGTCCTCGACGAACAGATGGAAGTCGCGGAAATCCTTCGGCCGTTAGTCGCGGACGTTGCCGAGATCCTCTACCGAATGCAGGAAAACGATTCGAACATGCTGTTCGAGGGCGCGCAGGGCACGCTGCTCGACATTGACCACGGTACCTATCCTTTTGTGACGTCGTCGAATACTACGGCCGGTTTTGCGAGTACGGGTACCGGTAGCGGGCCGCGCTGGATGGACTACGTGCTAGGGATCACCAAGGCATATACAACGCGCGTTGGCTCCGGCCCGTTCCCGACGGAGTTGTTCGACGATATGGGCGAACATCTCGCGAGCAAAGGGCATGAGTTCGGCGCGACGACCGGTCGGCCGCGGCGTTGCGGCTGGTTTGATGCGGTCGCGTTGAGACGCGCACGCATCGTAAACAGCCTGTCGGGCCTTTGCGTTACCAAACTCGATGTCCTTGACGGCATCGACGAGATCCGGATCTGCGTCGGCTACCGGACACCGGACGGCACGATCACGCTGGCGCCGCCCGGAGCAGATGCGCTGAATGAGGTCGAGCCGATCTACGAAGAGCACGCGGGTTGGAGCGAATCGACCGTCGGCGTTCGGGAATACGACGCCTTACCGGTAAATGCTCGTAAGTATCTGGATCGGATCGCAGAGATCGTCGATACGCCGGTCGACATGATCTCGACCGGGCCCGATCGCGCCGACACCATTGTTGTCCGGCACCCCTTCGGCGGGTGAATTGCTCCGAGCGCCGAGCCGATGCGCGATGATCCCTTCGACGAATTCACGATCTGGTTCGAGCAGGCGAGCGCGCAAGAATCGGCGGATCCGGACGCGGTGGCGCTGGCGAGTTCGAGCAGCGACGGCCGGCCGGCCGTTCGCATGGTGCTCGTTCGCGGATACGATACACGTGGTTTCGTTTTCTACACCAACCTCGGGAGCCGCAAGGCGCACGAGTTGAAGGTGGTTCCTTACGGAGCGATGTGCTTTCATTGGAAATCCACCACCCGCCAGATTCGGATCGAAGGCGAGGTCGTCCAAGTCGACGAAGCGGAAGCCGACGCCTATTTTGAGTCGCGACCGCGTGAGTCTCAGATCGGCGCGTGGGCGTCGAAGCAGTCCCAGGCCCTCGAAGGGCGGCTCACCCTGGAACGGAGGGTCGCGAAGTACGCTGCGAGCTTCGGGATCGGCAAAGTACCGCGCCCTGCGTTCTGGTCAGGCTTCCGGTTGATCCCCGACAGTTTCGAGTTCTGGGACAAACGCCCCTTCCGTCTCCATGAGCGCACGCTGTACACGCGCGTCAGCGACGGGTGGGCATTGAAGAAACTATACCCGTGAGATCCGTGTTCGTTGCCGAGTTCGCCCACCGCAGTTCGGGCTTATGATCTAAGGAACCTCTGATTCATTCCGGGACAGTCGAGTTGCGCCCAAAATTGTTCAGGTCGAGGCGCGGCGCGCAGGCGATAGCCACGGATTATTGGCAAGCGCCGCAACGCAGACCGGGACGATTTTGGGCGCAAGGCGACGTTCCATGCATTGATCAGAGGTTCCCTAAATAGCTGTTCCCAATTATCGATCAGTTTCGGAATAAGGGCCGGCGGCCGTGCATCGTCGCCGTCAAACCGGGCTAGCACCGGGATCGGTTGGCCGCGGCGGGTTGGTGGGTATGTCGGGGGCGGAACGCAGAAAGCACGTCGCCGGATCCGACTCGAGCGGATCAGGTAGAATTTCTTTTCTGAAGCACAGCCGGAACCAGCCAATGGATCGACTCGTCAACCGCCGCGACCTCGAATTTCTGCTCTACGAGTGCCTGCGCGCGGAGGAGCTTACTAAGCGTGAACGCTACGCGGACCACGACCGCGAGACTTTCGACGCAGTGATCGATGCGGCGGAGAAACTTGCCACCGATCTGTTCGAACCGCACGCTGCCGAACTCGACGAAAATGAACCGCTTTTCGAAGATGGCAGGATCACGATCATTCCGGCCGTCAAGGAAGCGTTAGAGGCCTTCTGTGACGGTGGCTTCATGGGTGCGGCGGTCGACGAGGAATACGGGGGTATGCAACTGCCGTGGGTGATCGCGCAGGCCTGCAGCGCTTACTTCAATGCCGCCAATATATCGACTACCGCCTACCCGTTCCTTACCGTTGCAGCGGCGAATATGCTCGCCGCTTTCGGTTCGGACGAGCACAAGGAGCGTTACCTGCGGCCGCTGGTTGCGGGGCGTTTTTTCGGTACGATGGCGTTATCAGAGCCTCAGGCGGGTTCCTCATTGTCGGATATACGTACCAAGGCTACGCCGACCGGCGCCGGACATTACCTGATCACGGGCAACAAGATGTGGATCTCGGCTGCCGAGCACGACCTGTCGGAGAACATCATCCACCTCGTTTTGACCAAGATCCCGGGCGGCCCTCCGGGCGTGAAAGGGATCTCGTTGATGCTGGTGCCGAAATTCCGGCTGGATCCCGACGGCAAGCCCGGTGCGTTCAACAACGTCAAATGTATTGGTGTCAATCACAAGATGGGATATCGAGGGACGGTGAACACCGCGCTCAGTTTTGGCGACGACGGCGAATGCCACGGCTATTTGATCGGAAAAGAACATCAAGGCCTCGCCTACACGTTCAACATGATGAACGAAGCGCGGGTCGGGGTCGGGCTCGGCGCCGCGGCGCTCGGATATACCGGATATTTGCATTCGCTCGAATACGCGCGCGAACGTCTGCAGGGCCGGCACCCGAAGGAGAAAGATCCGACGAGTCCGCAGGTCGCGATCGTAGAACACGCCGATATCAAGCGCTTGCTGCTGGCGCAGAAGTCGGCGGCGGAGGGCTCGATGGCGTTGGTGCTTTTTTGCGCCAAACTGCTTGATCTGCAACGCACGGAATCGGATCCGGCCGAATTGTCGCGTCTTGGACTGCTGCTCGATCTACTGACCCCAATCGCTAAATCGTGGCCCAGCGAATTCTGCCTGGAGGCGAACAAACACGCGATCCAGATTCTAGGCGGAGCGGGCTACACGACGGACCATCCACTGGAGCGCTTTTACCGGGACAACCGCCTAAACCCGATCCATGAAGGAGCGCACGGGATCCACGGTATCGATCTCCTCGGTCGCAAGGTCGCCATGGGCGAAGGAGCGGCGTTCAAAGCATTCACCGCAGCGGTGGAACAGACGATCGTCGAGGCTCGCTCAATCGACGTGCTGGCGGAATACGCGGAGCTGTTGTCGGAGACCATTCGTGAGCTCGAAGCGACTACCGAGGAACTGATCCGGGTCCGTGACATTGGCGAAGTTGAGCTGTTTCTCGCTAATGCGGGCATCTATCTCGATATTTTCGGACATGTCGTCGTCGCCTGGATGTGGCTCTGGCAGTCGATCGAAGCGGCCCGGCGCATCGATGCGGCGAGCGAGGCAGACCGCAATTTCTACCAGGGTAAGATCCAGGCCTGCCAGTATTTCTACCGCTACGAAATGAATACAGTCCCGGAGCGCCTGGCGCTGCTAACGGCGGCAGACGACACATGTCTCACGATGGACAATACCTGGTTCTGACTTGCTAACGGTTTTGGATGTGGCTCGATGGTCGCATACGGACGCTGTCAATTCTTTGGCTTTTTTGCCGGACGCCTATGTCTAAGATCCGGCAATAAGACGACGACCCGGGAGGATAGGAAGAATGCCCAATATGCGCAACTACGAACAAGAACGTGCGGCATATACATGGGAAGCACCCGATAAATTCAATTTTGCCCGAGATGTCATTGACGAATGGGCGGCCAGGGATCCACAGAATCTCGCGCTCTGGTGGATCGACGACCACGGGACCGAGATCAAACGCACGTTCGCCGAATTGAGCGAGCGGTCGCGCCGTTTGTGCAACGTACTTTCCCGCGCCGGCGTGGGGCGCGGCGACACCGTGATCGCCATGCTCGGGCGCAATGTCGAATGGTGGGAGATCCTCACCGCGTGTCTGCGCATGGGCGCGGTGTGTTCGCCGGGCACGACGCAACTATCTCCGAAAGATATCGAATACCGTATCGATGCGGCGACGGCGGTGTGCTTCATTACTGACGAGGCGAATGCGCCGAAACTCGAAGCGGTCTCCGCGGCTGCGGCCAAGCTCAAGGGTCGAATTGTCGTCGGCGGCGAACGCGACGGCTGGATTGGCTACGACCAGGCAATGGCCGATGTGAGCGACCAATTTGAAACCGCCGACACCGGCGGTGCCGACGACGCACTGTGTTATTTCACCTCCGGGACCACAGGCTACCCGAAGATGACGATCCAACCCCATAGCTATGGTCTCGCGCATCAGATCACCGGCCGTTACTGGCTCGATCTGACGCCCGAAGATCTGCACTGGAACATCAGCGACACTGGATGGGCGAAGGCTGCTTGGAGCAGTTTCTTCGGTCCCTGGAATTGCGGCGCGACGCTGTTCGTCCATCACACCGACGCTTTTGACCCACGAAAGTCGCTGGCTTTGCTCGGAGAGTACCCGATCACTACGCTTTGCGGTGCGCCGACGATCTATCGCATGTTCGTGCTGCAGGATCTCTCACAATACGAATTCCCGTCGCTCAGGCATTGCGTCGGCGCCGGCGAACCGCTCAACCCGGAGGTCATCGAGACTTGGCGGAAGGCTACCGGTATGACCATCCGCGACGGTTACGGGCAGACCGAAACCGTGCTGCTGTGCGGCAGTTTCCCCTGTATCGAGCCGCGGTTCGGATCGATGGGAAAACCGTCACCGGGCATAGACCTCGCGGTAGTAGACGATGACGGCAGGGTCCTGGGGCCTGACGAGGAGGGTGATATTGCCGTCCGCGTCAAACCGCACTGGCCGCCTGGTCTGTTTACGGAATACCGCGGCGAACCGGAGCGTACCGACGCTTGTTTTCACGGCGACTGGTATCTCACCGGCGATCGTGCGAAGACCGACGAAGACGGCTATTTCTGGTTCATGAGCCGGGCGGACGATGTGATCCTCTCAGCCGGTTACCGCATCGGACCATTCGAGGTCGAAAGTGCGCTCATTGAACACCCGGCGGTGGCGGAATCCGCCGTTGTCGCGAGTCCCGACGAGACGCGCGGCGCGGTCGTCAAGGCTTTCGTGGTGCTGGCGCCTGGGCACGATGCCAGCGACGCGCTGATGCAGGAGATCCAGGACCACGTCAAACGCGTAACGGCGCCCTATAAGTATCCGCGCAAAATTGAATTTCTCGATGCGTTGCCCAAGACAGTGAGTGGTAAGATCCGCCGGGTCGAGTTGAGGGGTAGAGAATACGGCGAGGACGCTTAAGGGACCTCTGATCAATTCATGGAACGTCGCCTTGCGCCCGAAATCGTCCCGGCCCGCGTTGCGGCGCTTGCCAATAGTTCCTGGCTGTCGCCTGCGCGTCTCGCCTTGACCTGAACCATTTTGGGCGGCAACTCGACTGTCCCAGAATGAATCAGAGGTTTCTTAGGCCCGGTCGGTTATGGTTTCGAGGAATGGAAAATGCGAATCAGAAATAACTGGTACTCGACCTCTATCCGGTTCACGATCGGGTGACGGCGTATCTGAGTCTGGAAAACGGAATTGTTACGAAGCCCGTAACGGATGGATCGGTGCCGCGCCTCGTCTCGCAACGAGTAGCGGCTGACACACGGTGGACGGCCGACACTATCGACCGGGGAGGATTGCATTGTCCAAAGAGATCAATTGGTACTACTTCCGTAAGGGATGAACCAGCTGCGCCAAAGCCTCCAAGTTCTTGGCGGCCAACGGGCTAGAGCCCAAAGAAACCGTGTTTGCGTCCCGTAAGCTGGGGCGGGAGGACGCTTACGTACTGGCGAACAAAGCGAGTAAATTAATCGTCGCCAAGGGCAAGAAGGTCACGAAGTTCGCGACCTCGGGTACGCCGTCGGAGGACGCAATCGACTCGATGCTCGGACCAACCGGCAATCTGCGAGCGCCGACGCTGCGAAGCGGCAGGATCCTGATAGTCGGGTTCAGCGAAGAGGAATATCGGGATCTGCTGATTGCTTGAACCGCTTCGGCGCGAATTCGGCGGTTGACCTGCACAGAGCCACCCGACGGCCGCAGCCCCGTTTTGTCGGCTTTGACGCGTTTTCTGAAGCGCTTGGCTGCCTCTATGCGGCCGGGTCGGGCGCGTTGGGGTTGCGGATATTAAATCCGCCGCCTTGTGGGCCGTCGGCCATGTCGACCTCCAGTCCGGGCGCGCGGGCGGCCGAATCCCGGTCGAAGAGGATCTCGATACCGTTCGCTTCGACAGCGATTTCATGACCTTGCGGAGGTCTCAGACTGAATTCGTGATTCCAACTCGCATCGATCTTCAGATGTACCGCCGCGTCGGAATGATGTCCGGTCGCGTCACGTATCGCCCCAGCGGCAGCGTCGCTGATGGTGATCTCCGGAGTAACCAATTCCGCCGGCTCCATGCCGAGCGTACGGTGCAGGTCTCCGCTCGTATACATTTGCTGCACTACATCGCAGCCGCCGACAAACTCTTCGCGAACGTATAGCTGCGGGATCGTGGGCCATTGCGAGTAGACCTTGATCGCTTCACGGATCTCGGGGTCTTCCAATACATCCACGGTTGCGTAATCAGCGACAACGCCGTTGAGGATCCCCGAAACGGCCGCGGAGAACCCACATTGCGGTTGTTGCGGCGTCCCTTTCATGAACAAGACCACCTCTTTCGATGCGATCATTGATTCTATTCGGGAACGAGTCTGGTCATTGAGTGACATCGTTTTGTCCTCGGCTAAAAGAAGTTGATCTGCATTATACGGCAATCGGCGGCTGCCGGTCCGTCGCGTACCTCTAAGAATAGATGCGCCCGACATCGAGCAAGGTTCCTATTATGGGGGTAATAAGGAGAGAGTCCTCGCGTCACGGTGTCGGGCGGTGTACCCAAAGCAAAGCACTAAGGTAATGAGAAACCCGCGACCCGATGAACTGTTGCGCGTTCGCTGGGGTATGCGATAGAGGCGCGCTTAGCCAAGGCCGTAGGCATCTTCGTTTCCGTTTTTATTAGTTAAGAGTCGAAACTACCACGTTGCAGCATCCGTTACAAGAATCATTTAGAATCATCGACCATGGGGCGGTTGGACCGACAAGGAACCGCTCGGTTCAAAGGCATTGCGAGTATGGAAAGAAATACGATTGAGGTGGTCGATGGGCGGCCCGCCGGGGCGGGCGCGGGTGCCGGTGCCGTGCGTGTTAGCGGCCGGCCGGGTTGACCATGCGTAGGTCTCGCGACCTTGCCGGGCTCGTCGAGCGTCTCAGCTATTGTACCTACAGCGAGGCCTACCGCGATGGATTGAAACCGGCACAATGGTCGGCGCTGAGATACTTTTCAAACGCGAACCGGATCTCGAGCACCGCAACTGCATACGCGCGGTATCAGGGGACAACGCTGGCGGCAGCTTCGCAAACGATCGGCGTGCTCGTCGGCAAGCGTCTGCTGAAACGAACGCGAGACAAGGCGGACAAACGTCGCTATCAATTGGCTCTAACGGCGAAAGCTAAGAGGTTGATCGATTCTGATCCCATCGGCGTATTGGTCGATGCGGCTTGCGAACTCGGGGAAGGCGAGCGGGAGGCAACGGCCGACGGGTTGGACAAGATACTCATACACCTTATGCGGCTCAAAGGCGGCGCCATTTTTGGACATTGTGAAAGCTGCCGATTCCTATCCTGGGCGCATGGTAAGGGGTCTCGGCGCCGGGTGTACAAATGCAGACATCGGGCGGAAGAGTTAACGGTTGAAGACCTCGAGAAGTGTTGCGTTCATTTTGAATTCGATAATGCCGGTAGCGTTTGATCCGCTAACCCACCGCGACGCTTTGGCTGGTTTTCAACTCAACGGCAGCGAAATCAACCCGTCCGCTAGTTTGGGATCGAACCATGTCGACTTCGGCGGCATGATTCGCCCCGCGTCGGCGACAGCCATCAGGTCCGCCAGCGAGGTCGGAAACAATGTGAACCCGATCGCCATTTCACCGGAATCGACGCGCGCGGCGATCGCCGCCGTCCCGCGCGAACCACCGACGAAATCAATTCTGGGGTCCGTCCGCGGATCGCCGACCCCGAGCAGCGGCTGCAACACCGAGCGGTCGAGCAATTGAACATCTAAACGCTCGACGGGGTCGTGTTCGTCGATCGGCGCGCGCAAGCTCAATTCATACCAGTTGCCTTCGAGATACATGCCGAAGTGGTGCGGTTGTGTCGGGCGCACGGCCTCGGCGCACGGACGGACGTCACATCGTTCGCGTAGCGCGGTGAGGAACGTGTCGGCGTCGCGTTTATCTAGATCCCGGACCAGCCGGTTGTAATCGAGGATCGTAACTTCGTCATCAGGGAAGCTGACCGCGAGGAAGCCGTTGTAGGGCTCGCTGCCGTCGTATTCCTTAACAGCCTCGCGCCGCGCGGCGGCGATACGGGCGGCTGCGGCCGAGCGGTGATGCCCATCGGCGATGTACATGGCATCCATCTTATTCAGGTGGGTCGCGATGCGCTCGATTTGGTCACTCCCGGACGCTACCCACATTTCGTGGCGTACGCCGCCCAAGTTCGGTACCGCGGCGTCGGGCGGCCCGCTCGAAATCCGGCTGAGCTCTGCGGCGAGCGCCGGGTCGGAGCGGTATACCACGAGTACCGGTCCCGTGATCGCGGCCACGGCTTCGATCTGGCGTACGCGGTCGTTTTCTTTCGCGGGTCTCGTCAGTTCATGTTTGCGGATCCGGTTTCGCAGGTACGCCTCGATCGATGCCGAGTGGACGACCCCGGTTTGTACCCGGTTCCCTTTCGTCATGCGGTAAACGTAGAACGCGGGCATCTTGTCGCGGATCAGGACGCCTTCATTTTCGAAGCGACTTAGGTTCTGAGCGGCCGTCGCGTACACCACGTCGCTATAAGGATCGGTGTCCGGGGCCAGGTCGGCCTCGGCGCGCGAGACACGGAGAAAAGAATACGGCTTGTCCTGTATCAATGCTCTTGCTTCCGCCCCCGTAACGACGTCGTAAGGCGGCGCGGCGACTTCTGCGGCTCTACCCGGCGCCGGTCGCAGTCCCGCGAAAGGACGGGCAAATTCGTCGGCGAATTTCCTCATTTCTTTTCGTTCTTACTACCAATTTACCGGAGCCGCGGGCCGCGCCGGAAACGCGTTGTTGAGCGGTTTCGACACGCGGCAAGAATGGGAGGCAGGGTAGCAGAAGTGCGAAGCGCGCCGAAACCCGTTTCGCGCGGAGCCGATGGACGTTTGGGTACTCCCCGCCACGGTTCGTCCGGCCGCAATGCGCCAAAGGCGCTATTATGGGTCACCGGCGGTAGGAGGTGCCGTTCTCGGACAGCACGCGAGCCGGGGCCGGCCAAACAAAGGCTGTGTCGCGCTAGCAGGAGGATAGCGAAATTGTTTAGTAGGCGACCGTGAACGACGGAGACGAGAAACCGGTGGAAGTACCGTACAGTGACCTTTCTGTTGACGCCCTGCGCGCCGTCGTGGAAGCATTCGTGTTGCGCGAGGGGACCGATTATGGCGACGTCGACTACACGCTGGAGCAAAAGATCACGCACGTACAGATTCAGTTGGAAAGCGGCGAGGCGGCGATCCTGTTTGACCCCGAATCGGCGAGCGTAGGCATCGTCATGAAACGGGATCTCGACGGGGCCGGCGATTGAGCCGCCGGGAGGCGCGATGAAACATGGGTTTGGTACGCCTACGTTGCGCGAAGCGCGGCAGCTGTTGGCGTTGGTCGATTTACCGACGGCCGATCTTCACGACGGTTTGCTCAAAAACTTTGTTGCGTTCTACGACGACTTTCAGCCGGTCGCGCTTGGCGGCGCCGAGGTATTTGACGGTGTCGCGCTGTTGCGTTCTGTCGCGACGGTTCCGGAGCGGCGGCGGCAAGCATTCGCCGCTTCGATCATCGATGCTGTCGAGCAGCGGCTCTGCGGTGCGGGCGTAGTCGACGTCTACCTGCTAACGGAAACCGCGTCGGCCTATTTCGCCAATCGCGGTTATCGCCCGGTGGCACGTGATGCGGCGCCGCCGGCGATCGCCGCGAGTACTCAGTACACGACACTGTGTCCGGACAGCGCAATGCTGATGCACAAAGCGTTAGGAGCCTTTGATTCCTTGTGAGGGAGTCGAGTTGCCGCCCAAAGCTGTTCCGATCAAGGTGCGGTACGCGAGTAGCGGGCTGAGACTATTGGCGGGCGCAGCAACGCAGATCTGCTTCAAGGCTTAACCGACTCCGACCACTTTCCCCATTGAATGCGCTCGATAGTCGTGTAACGCGGCGCCGTGGTCACGCGACAATTCGGCGCTGCGGGTGAGCACGCGTCCCTGGCGCCGCGCGGCGGTAAGTTCTATCGGGGTATCGGGCATGCAAGGTGCTTATACGCGCGGTTGACGGCCGCATAGGCGGAGTCAGGAAGTCAATCGGGAGGGTAGCTGTGTAGGGCACGAAAATTTTCGAAATTTGTGCGTGGTAATTCATGCCTGTCCCAAACAAACGCAGTGTTTACCGATCGGATTAAAGACTTCGAGTCCTAGGTCCGCGCGCAGGGCGGCGGTGGCTTCTGCCTTTGCGTCTTCCGGCGGAATACCCGTGGCATCGGCGACTCTCGGAAATGCGTTGAACGCCGCAATTGTCGCGGCGGCGTCGAGCATCGCTGCACGCCCCAATGTATTGACCACGGCGGATCGGGCAGTGGCAGTCAATTCTCGATCATTCGCGCACACTGCCTCGGCGAATTGACAGAGTTCGTCGCCGCCGATAACACCTGCGTCGATGCTTGAGCCGGCCATTACCGCGCGCAGGTCATAGTCGTCGCCGGATTGTTTGCCGCTCACACCGAGCCGCGCTGCATGGCTCGTAGTTCAGTAATAACAACCGAGCAACGCGGACGCCCGCGCCGCGAGAAATTCGATTTGCGCACGGGTAAGCGCACGCTCGACGCCGTCGAGTTCATTGATCCTGGGATCTTCCAGATAAAGCGTATTGAGCAAGGCCCAGAAACGGCGAGCCTCCAACGGCAGCAATGTCAATGCGCGCCGTATATAGAAATGCGATTCATTAGCGTAGAAATCGGCGAACTCAGGCCCGGCGTTCTCCGGCGCGATGGTCGAGACCCATCCCGGGCCCGGGGTCGCCGTAGGCTCCCTCAATCTGGCCGGGGCTCCCGCAACCGGATCCGGCAGCGGCAGTTGCGCCACACCGCTGCCGAGGGCAAACGCATCCATGGTTCGGGTCAGAACGGTGACGCTGACGATCTCGACAAATTCGTCTTCGGACAGACCATTGGCAACAGCGTCTTCGACCACTCTCGCGGTCAAACGGCCTGAATCCCGGATTACCGGGTGAATTACATATATCCACGTTTCTTCGATATCGTCGTCGCCGGTGTGCTCGGGCGCAGGAGCAGATGGCGATAATGCCGCTTTGCGAACGTCACAGCCGTGGCAGTGCCATGCCCCGCGCGCGGTATTGGCAATCGCGATGCGTTGTACCCCGGTGAGCCATGCGCCCGGTTCCGCCAATTGTTGCCAAGCAATATCAAGTGCCGCGACAAGCTCTGTGCGGGGTTGCAATTGAGCTTCTCGCAACGCCGTCGAAAAGGCGCTCGTGGTGGGCATAGTGGCTATCCTCTCCGCGTATAGGAAGTATAAACCCTGTGCAATATATTAGGACAGACATGAAAACTTGACGTACCAGCAGTAATTCGCTGATGATTTGCACCTGAGATTTCGACAACACTTGTCAAGGAGGACGAGTCATGACGAAAGCCCGCCGGAGCTTGGTGTCGCTGTCTGACACCCCGTATTACCACTGTATTTCCCGCTGCGTCCGTCG
>PVBE012674260.1_pt1 | contig 14708 bp, 12 predicted proteins | sample 1631181 | NCBI WGS metagenome assembly PVBE01 (sample SAMN08397723, study PRJNA350692) | Marine metagenome, whole genome shotgun sequencing project. | isolation source: water | place: Pacific Ocean | collected 2012-04
AGCTCGATCTGGAAACGGTGTACGGGGCACTTCAGGACCTCTTGCCCCAGCGGGCGCAGATCACCGTGCAGCAGGTGCTCGAGGCGGTGTCCAAGGAGTTCGGGATCCCGGCCAAGGAGCTACAGTCCAAGCGCCGCATCAAGTCGGTCGTCGTCCCCCGCCACATTGGCATCTACCTGGCCCGCCAGCACACCCGCATGTCGCTCGAGGAGATCGGCGGGTTCTTCGGCGGTCGTGACCACTCGACCGTCCTGCACTCCATCAAGAAGGGCAAGGCGATGATCGCCGAGGATCCCGAGATGTCGGAGCGGGTGCGCAGGCTCAGCGGGCAACTCGAGCGCGGGTAGGAGGCGGCGGAGCAAGCCCGGTGCCCTGGCGGATAGCCGGGGCATTTCCGTCCCCTCTCGAAATATTCCACCTCGCCTGCCGAACCCCCCGCACTTTAAAACACCCTTCGCAGCCCGCTGCTGAAGCCGGGCGCATCTCCGATAGGAACTCACCACCGATGACCAATCTCGCGCTCCGCGCCTCTCTCATGACTTGTCTGGGGCTTGCCACGACGGCAGCCCGGGCCCAGGACGCGTTCAAGGCGACCCTTCCTGAGCAGACGTTGCTCTACGTGTCCGCGCCCGACATCGACTCGTGGCAGAGGGGCTTCCAGACGTCACCCCTGTACAAGATCTGGGCAGAAGAAGAGGTGCAGGAGTTCCTGGCCGACCTGCTGGCCATGGGAAAGCAGCAGTTCGACGAGTACCTCGGCATGGCGAAGCAGATGCACGCGAATGGCATGCTGCCGTTCGATCCGTCCAAGCTGCTCGACGTGCGCGTCAAGTCGGCATCGATGGCGGTCACCGAGATCGTCCCGCCCGGTGGCCAAGAGGCGCCGACGGTGTCCGTGGTCGGCTGCATTGATTTTGGCGACACCGCGAAGATGGTCGAGCACGCTCTTGGCGCCATTGTCCAGATGGGTCTTGCCGAGGTCGGGACCGGCCCGAACGCACCGATGCTGGAGACCAAGGACGTGGGCGGCACCCAGTTGAACATGCTGGTCATGAGGAATCCCGGTAGCCTCGAGGTCGGGCATGGCCTCGTCTGGGCATTCGTCGGCGGTAAGCTCGTGATCGGCACGAACGTCGCGCGCACGAGTCGGATCGTTGCAGCGTTGGGCGGTGGCGCCGCCCCAGAGCGTTCACTGGTCAATGACACGACCTATCGCCGCGTTGCGCAGCGAGTCGACGCCGGTCGCGCTGCTATTGAGTTTTTCGTGCGCCCAACGGCGCTGCTCCAGACCGCGGTGGCCGCGGCCTCGGCCGTGCTCGCCGGCGATTCCGGCCCGCAGGGAGTCGACTGGAAGGGCGTCGGCCGCGCGCTCGACACGCTTGGCTTCAATGGCGTTCCGGCACTGGGCATCACGAGCGGCTACCGCGATGGGATGGGTTTCTTCAACTCCTTCGTGCTGTGCCCGGAAGAGGGCCGCAAGGGCTTCATGGCCTTGTCGGGTGCCTCGGAAATTAACCGCGACCACCTCGCTTGGATCCCCAGGGATGTCGGCTCGTTCTCGATTGCCAATATAGGCAGCCTCGAGGGCATCTACACCACGGTGATGGACGCGGTGGAAGCGTACGATCCCGAGTTCCTAGACATGGTTTCCAGCCAGGTAACCGAGGTCGAGGATCAGGTCGGCTTCAACATCAAGAAGGACATCTTCGGCGCGTTCGGCCCCGAATACCTCTCGTACAGCATGCCGATCGGCGGCCTCATGGCGACGCCCGAACTGGTGCTCATGGCCCAATGCAAGGACTCCCAGCGCACGCTCGAGGTATTGAAGAAGCTGTGTGGCCTCAGTGACGGCCTCGTGTCGATCAGCGAGAGCAAGACCGAGGCAGGCACCTACTACACCATTGACCTCGTGCTCGACGAGATGGGCGGCATCGACCCGACCGGGATGCTCGATCCGACCTTTGCTTTCCGGAACGGCTTCCTGGTGTTCGGTCTGTCTCGTGTCGACGTCAAGGGTGCTATCAAGCGCCTGGCCGGCGAGGGAGGTGAGGATGTCCGGACCAACCCGGCCTTCAAGCCGTTAGCCGCATCGGTTCCCATGAATGTCGACGCGCTGGGGTTCTCGGATATGGCATCCACGGTTGACGGGATCTACGGAACTCTGTCCGGCGTACTGGGTATGGTGCCGATTCCCGCAGACGTTCCGGTCGACCTGGGCCTACTACCCGGTGTCGACACCATCACGAAGCACTTGATGGGTTCGGTGCATTGGAACGCCCAGCACAAAGACGGCTTCAGCATGAACATGGTCGGACCGATCGGTCCGGAGATCTTCGTCCTTGGCGTAGTGGCCATCGTCGGGGGTGCTGCGGTCGTTGGCTATGCCACTCACCAGTCGGAGGCTCCTCCCGTGCGTCGCGTCGGCAAGGAGGCCCCGGCCGGGTCTCGCCCCGTTCCGCTACCGCCGCAACGGCGCAAGGAGGCCTCGCCGCTCGCGCCGGTCCACAAATAGCGACGCGGCTACTCGGAGCCCTCCTTCTCGCATCGGCCGCGCTAGCAGCACAGCTGGACGTCGCTGGTCCGCGGGCCGGAGGGCTCGTTTCGTTTCGCCAGGCTCTTCTCGACGCATCGGTCGATACGCGCGCGGTCATCATTGCGACGCATCCCGATGACAAGTACCGCGGACTGGGCCTGATGCTACGGCGCCGCTGGGGCTGTGATGTCACGGTGCTCGTCGCGACGCGTGGCGAAGGCGGTCAGAACGCGGTTGGCCCCGAGCACGGTCCGGAGTTGGGTCGCATTCGTACGCGCGAAACCGTCGCCGCTGCTGCGCTGCTGGACGTCAAGGTGCGCTTTCTAGACCTTCCGGACTTCGGGTACACGCGAACGGCAGCCGAGGCGCTCGACCAGTGGCGCGCGTTCGACCCGGCCGAACGCTTGTCGCGCGAACTCGCCGATCTACGGCCCGACCTCGTCGTGATCGTGCACGGACCACGCGAGGCGCATGGCCAAAAGCGCGCAGTGCTCCACCTGACGCGGCAGTGCGTCGCACGGCTCGAGCGGCCACCGCGCCTGTTCCGTGGCGCTGGTGTGGGCGAGACACCCTCGGTAGAGCTCGATCTCGACGTTCCCGATTCGAAGCGGGGTCGGACCTACCAGGAGCAGGCTTACCAGGCGCTGCGCCAGCACCGCACGCAGCAACCGCACGCGGCGATCGACGATGCGGCGCCTCGGCGCGTCAAGCTCAAGCGCGAAGGGCCTGGCAAGTCGTCGCTGCTCGATGGATTGCCGGGAGTGTTTGACGCCGCCGACGACATCGAACGATGGCTCAAGGAGATCGGCTCGAAGCGCACTGGAGCCTGGATCCGCGAGCGATTCGAAGACCTTCCGGAGATTCCCGACCAACCTGCACTGTTGCGAGAGTTCGACCCGACGCGTTTGGCGACCGAGCTGTTGCGCGTGCTCAAGGCGTTGCACGGTCGTGCTCCGGTCGGCGGTGACGTCGCGCGCCGGCTTGGACGGCGGATCGCGGCCCTTGAGCGTGCCGTGCTCGCCGGTGCAGTGATCCGGATGACGTGGCACGGGGACGAGGCCTTCGCGCCTGGCAAGCTGGCTGTAGGCGCGCCATTACGGATCTGGAACGGCGGTCGCTCGCGTATCGTCGCGCGCGTGCTCGGCCTGGCTCGCAGTCCCTCGGACTTCTCGCTGGCTGCACCGAATGGGCGGACCCTCGTCGTCGATCCAGGCCATCGCAAAGAGCTGGCGCTCGAGCTGTCGCGCCCGACCGGCCGCGACCTTGGTGCAGCACACGTCGTGCTCGACGTTCGCGTCGAGCTCGCCGACGGGACGCCGTTGCGCGTCGAGCTGTCCCGAGACGTCGGTTCGCTTCGCCCGTTGATCGTCGAACCGCTGCCGCAGTCGGACTTCCTGGTATCGGATCGGGGCGGCGAGATCCGGATGATGATGCGCTTCCTGAAGCCCGTCGGTCTCGTCGTGCGGGGCGAGCTCGCCAAGATCGGCACGCCCGCGGTGTCCTTGTTGCCGGAGTTCGGCGGTAAAGGTGTCCCGGTGGCGGTCGAGTTGCACGAAGCGCTCAGGGAACTACGGCTGCCGATTCGGCTCCGGGTCGCGGCTTGGCCGCGCGACGCTGGACAGGCGGTCGCGCGGCCGTTGCAGTTCTACGTGGTACCGGTGTCGGGTGGCCCACCCCCTCCGGCCAGCCGGTGCATGGTCCGGATCCACCCTGTTGCGCTGCGGGTTCCAGTCGGCCTGCGTGTTGGCCTCGTGCGCGGCCCGGACAACACGATCGAGGAAGCGCTGCGCTCGTTCGGGATCGATGTGCATCCCCTAGAGGAGCGGAGCCTCGCGCGCGCCTCGCTCGATGACTACGACACGATTCTCATCGGTAGTCGTGCGCTGCTGCGTCGCAAACACGACCTCGTTCCGCAGACCGACCGGTTCGTTTCGTACGCGCGTGGCGGCAAGCACCTCGTCGTCCTCTATCACAAGGCACAGGAGTTTAACCGCGATGCCACGAGCGTGCGCTTGGCGCCCTTCCCGATCGAGCTCGGTCGTGAACGCGTCACGCGCGAGGACGCTCCGATCGAAGTTCTCGAGCCGCGTCATCACGTCATGAGCGCACCAAATCACATCGGTCCCGGCGATTGGGACGGTTGGGTGCAGGAACGCGGCCTCTACTTCCCGGCGAAGTACGACTCGCGCTACAGCGAGCTCCTCTCGATTCAGGAGCTACCAATGGAAGAGCTTGCCGCGGTCGAAGCGACCCCCCGCATGCTGCGGTTTGCGCCGCAACGCGGCGCCCTCCTGGCGGCGCGCTGTGGCCGAGGTTCGTACGTCTACTGCGCACTCGTCATCCACAGGCAGCTGCGCGCCTTCCACGCCGGAGCCGCCCGCCTCCTGGTCAACATGGTGACACCGCCGGACTGGAGAGTGTTTCGCTAGGCGAGAGCAAGGCTCATGCCCGTGGGGCAAGAGGTTGATCCCTCCTCGGCGGGCCGAATTTTCTTCTTACAAAGGGGGGACAGAGTCGACCAACAGGTCGGACGCCGCTGGAGTAGATAAGTGTCTATCCGTGGAGCCCAGAGGACCATGAGACCAATGTCGATCACTGGAATCGCCTGTTCGCTGACTGCCTTGCTCTCGCTGAGCGGCGCTGTGCAGGCCGGACACGACGGAGCTGACGTGCTGGCGCCGTTGCCTGCCGACCGTTTTACCCAGGCGGATGCGCGGCACTTGCTACTACGCGCCGGTTTTGGCGGCAGCATCGAGGAAGTGCAGCGGCTGCACCGCTTGGGGCTCGATGGAATGGTGTCGTGGCTCGTCGACTATGAAGGGCGGCCCGACGTCGTCGGTGGACTCGTCCTCGAACCCGGAGAGCGAATCGACCGTAACAAGCTACGACGCATGGAAGAAGCGGAGCGTCGGCGCGTGCGCCAGCGCATGCGTCGAGCCGACGCGCTTCTCTTCCAGCACGTCCGCCGTTGGTGGATGGACCGGATGCTGACAACGCGCCGGCCGCTCGAAGAGAAGATGACGCTGTTCTGGCACGGGCACTTCACAACCTCGTACCGCGACGTGCGTAGGAGCCATTTGATGCTGCAGCAGAACGAGCTGCTGCGCTTTCACGCGACGGGCAACTTCGGCGAGCTCTTGCATCAGATCTCGACCGACCCGGCCATGTTGCGCTACCTGAACAACAACCAGAACCGCAAGGGGCGGCCGAACGAGAACTTTGCCCGTGAAGTCATGGAGTTGTTCAGCCTCGGCGTCGGCAACTATGACGAGACGGACATCAAGCAGGCGGCGCGTGCGTTCACGGGATGGACCCTCAAAAACGGGCAGTTCACCTTCAATCGTCGCCAGCACGACACGGGTCGCAAGACGATCTTCGGTAAGTCCGGCAACTTCGGAGGCCACGATGTGTGCGACATGCTGTTGCAGCACGCTGCCTGCGCCCCGCATGTCGCGGGCAAGATCTTTGCCTGGTTCGCGTACGACGACGTCGAGCCAGAGCTGCGCGAAGAACTCGGCCGCGTGCTCGCCTCGCACCGCTATGAGCTGAAGCCGCTGCTGCGCCGGATCTTCAAGAGTGAGGCGTTCTACTCGAAGAAGGCCAAGGGCTCGAAGATCAAGAGTCCAGTCGAGTTGCTGGTGTCCACCGTGCGGATGCTCGGCATGAATCCGCCTCCCGCAGAGCTCCTGCTGTTCGGCGCACAGCGCCTCGGCCAGACGGTCATGTCACCGCCCAACGTCAAGGGATGGGAGGGCGGCCTAGCCTGGATCACGACTGCCAACCTGCTCGAGCGCGACAACCTGTGCGGTTTGATGCTGCGCGCGGGACAACTGGTCGCTCGTGGTAATCAGCCTGACGCGATGCGCGAGGGTTCGGCGAGGAGGAAGGGCGGGCAGCAGCGGGGCAACTCGCGACGGCGTGTGTCGGAAGCGCAGCTCGCCCGCTGGGATTCAGGCCTCAGTGCCTGTGCGATGGCGCAGGTCACCGGGGCGAGCGATGCGACTTCGTTGGTCGACGCGCTGTGCGGTCGTCTGCTGGTCGTAGGGCTCCGCGCCAAGACCCGTGCTCAGCTCGTTGCTTTCGTTACCGGGGCAGACGGTTCACGGCGGCTGGACCTCAAGAAACTGCGTGGACGTGCCGCCGAGGCGAAGTTGCGCAAGCTTCTACACCTGATCATGAGTACCCCGGAATACCAGGTTTGCTGAGGAGGTTTCGATGACGTTTGGAATCAACAGTAGGTCAGAGCAATCGCGCCGGACCTTCCTTGGAAGGTCCGCAGCGATTGCCGGTGGTTGGGCGCTGCATTCGATGCAGACCCAGAACTCACTCTTCGGCCTCGGCAATGCCGGTGCGGACGACCGCGTGCTCGTCGTGCTGCAGCTCTCGGGCGGCAACGATGGTCTGAACACGGTCGTTCCGTATGAGGACGCGGAGTATCGGCGTGCGCGGGGCCGCCTTGCTCTGGCGGCCAAGGACCTGCACCAGATCGGGCAGGCGCGTGGGTTGCATCCGAGTCTCAAGGGCGCCGCCCAGCTGTTCAAAGACCACAAGCTGGCGATCATCGAAGGCTGTGGCTACCCGAATCCAAACCGCTCGCACTTCAAGTCCATGGATATCTGGCACGCCGCTGATCCGACCGGGCGCGACCTGCGCTACGGGTGGTTGGGGCGCGCCATGGACCTGGTCAGTCGAGAGAAAACGGAACCGAGTCTCGCGATCAATATTTCGGCGAGTTCGCCCGTGGCACTCAACGGTGTCAACTACAAGCCGATCGCGTTCAAAGACCCCAATGCTTACCGCTATACCGCTGCAAAGGACGTGACCGAGACGTTCGAACGCATGTCCGGTGAGGATGCCGCCGACAATCCGTTGCTGGCGCGTTTGCGTCGCACGGCGGATGATGCGGTCCAGACCTCACGCGAGATCCGCAGCAAGGCGATGAGTTACCGGCCAATCGCGCGCTATCCGCGCAGTTCGTTGGCCAACTCGTTGCGCACCGTCGCTGGCTTGATCAAGGGCGGCCTGCCGACACGCGTCTACTACACCTATCACGGCGGCTTCGACACACACGCCAACCAGGCTGGTCGCCACGTCAACCTGCTGAATCAACTCGACGGCGCGATCGTCGCGTTCCAGAAGGACCTTGAGCAACAGGGCCTCGCCGACCGGGTCGTGTTGATGGCGTTCAGCGAGTTCGGCCGACGCGTTCGCATCAACGGTTCCGGTGGTACCGACCATGGCGTCGCCGGTCCGATGTTCGTCATGGGTTCGCGCGTCAAGGGTGGGCTACACGGGGAGCACCCGAGTTTGACTGACCTGAACCGCGGTGACCTCAAACACACGACGGATTTCCGAAGCGTTTACGCGACGCTCCTGGATCGCTGGCTGACCATCGATTCGAAGCGAGTGCTCGGCAGTGACTTCCAGAAGCTGGGGTTCTTGGCCTGATCGCCTGACCGAAGAGACTCAGACAGTCCCGGACGGTCAGTTCACGAACGGGAACCCCATCTTCTCCATGCCGACCAGGTTGACCGCGACCTTCATCTGCTGCAGCGCTCCGTCGCGGCGGTAGAAGGTGATGCTGTCGACGCGTTGCAGCACGTAGTCGCCCTGGTGGTAGAAGAGTTCCAGCCAATGGGCTTCGCCCGTGGTTGAGCGCACGAGCTGGATCCGCGCAACGTCACCTGCCGGAACGTGGACCGAACTCTTGCCTCCCGTCGGCGTGTAACGGAGGCTCGCGAAGTGTACGGTGGCTTTGACCTCGTTTGTCGAGCGTTGGCCTGGGGTTGCCTGGGCGCGCAGAACGTCCGGTAGCACGGCCACCAGCAGGAGTCCTGCCAAGGAGATTGCCAAGAGCCAGCCACCGCGACCTTGAAGTCGGGGGATGGGAGAGCCTACGGGTTGCGAGTTCATGCTTTTTCTCTCAAGAGAATGACGAGTGTTCGACGGCGCGCCGTCGAACGCCTTCCCGGAGAGGCTATCGTTCTGCGCTGTTTTCTGCCCGTTCCTCTGTTGCTGGCCCTGTGCGCCCTGTCCCCTGGGCAGGACACTCGCGTCCATGTGGTCGCGTCGCACCTGAGTGAAGCCAGCCGAAACGCCATCGGGCGCGCTGCCACACGGGCGCTGGAGACCGCCGAGGCGTGCCTCGCCCACGGGGTCGAGAAACGGGTGACAGTGACGGTCGTGCGTCGGGTCGACGACCTACCCGACCGGGTTCGGTCAGCCTTCCGCTCCTGGACCGTGGCGATTGCGGTGACGCACAAGCACCAGGTCTTCGTCGCTACCGAGCGTCTGACCTCGGACCCACCCAGCAACCTCGAGACGACGCTCAGCCACGAACTCGTGCACACGGTGCTCGGTGACCTCGAACTCGAACTCTCTGCCGGTAAGCGACGGCTGCCGCGCTGGCTGCACGAGGGGCTTGCCCAGGACATTGCCGGGGAGATGCTCTTTGGCGCCAACGACCGGATGGTCTTGTTCCGCGTGCGCACGGGCCGGCTCGTGCCATGGTCGGCCCTCGAGGACAGTTGGCCGGATGACGCCAACGAGTCGCGGGCTGCCTACGCGCAGAGCGCGTCGTTTGTCGGCTACCTGCGTGGTCGGCTCGGGATGAAGACGATCATTGGGACCGCGCGCGCCTATCTTCGTGGTGAGGCGAGGAATCTCGACGAGGCGCTGCACCAGGTGACCTGGGGCGACTCGTACACCTACCGGGCCGGCCAGTGGTCGCAGGACATTCAGGGGGCCACCTTGGTGCGTCTGCTCCGTGACAACTGCTTCAGCATCCTGATCGTGTTGGCGATTCCGTTGTTTGCGGTCGTAATGTACAAGCGATGGAAGAGTGAACGGGCGGCGGCGGCGCGGCTCGATGCCTGGGAACTACAGCAGCGAGACGTCGACGAAACGTGACCAGCGTCAGGAAGGCCCGCATCATCGCGACGCTCGGCGGTCCAGCACTGCGACTCTTGGCTCACACGTGGCGTGTCACGTTCGAAGGCGAAGAGCACGAGACCAAGTGCCGTGATGCGGGGACGCCCTACCTTTGGGCGTTCCGTCACGGTCGGTTGCTGCTGGCAGCGTGGGCTTGCCGCGGTCGGGGCATCGGCGTCATGGTCAGCCAGCACGGCGACGGGGAGATCATCGCGCAACTAGCCGCGAAGCTCGGCTACGAGACCTACCGCGGATCGACGACCCGCGGCGGTAATCAGGCCTTGCGCGAGATGAGTCGCGTGCCCGGCTCGCAACCGTTGGCGATCACGCCGGACGGACCGCGCGGTCCGGATGGCAGCGTGCAACCCGGTGTCGTGCTGCTGGCGCAGGCGACCGAGCGCGTCGTGATACCCGCTGGTCTCGCGGCCGTGCCCGCCTGGCGTGCCCGGTCCTGGGACCGCCTCGTCGTGCCAAAACCGTTCGCCCGGATCCGCGTCGTCTACCGCGAGCCGATCCGAGTTCCAGCAGAGCTCGATCGGGCGGGGCGCGAGCAGTGGGCGGAACGCATCCGTGCCGAGATGGAAGAAGCAGAGCGGATCGCGTGGGAGCGTTTGCGGCGGTAGTTCGAACAGACCTGGGACTTCTGTCCCACATTCGGACACGCCCCACTAGGATCCCCTGTCGTGAAGGCGCTTCGATCCATTCTCCTCCTCGTTCTCGTCTGCTTCACGCCGTCCTGTTACAGCCTGACTCACACCGTTGGTGGCGGGCCGACCGGGGTGGAAGTTGTCACTGCGCGCCAGTGGTACTGGCTGTGGGGGCTGGCACGCTTCGGTCCACGCATCGACTCCGAGAGTGTTGCCGGCAATGCGACGAGCTACCGCGTGACGACAGAATGGTCGTTCACCGACATCCTGCTCAATGTGGTTACGGGCGCCGTCTCAGTGGTGTCGCAAACGGTCACTGTCGAGAAGTAGGGTGGAGGGTTCGATTCGCTTCTTCGGCGCCGCCCGCAATGTGACGGGCAGCCGTCATCTGATCGAATGGGAAGGCGAGCAGTTGCTACTCGAGTTCGGGTCTTCGGCAAGGACTATCGCGTTCGGTACAAGGTGCGGGTCATGAGCGGGCTGTCGGCGCACGGCGATTGGCGTGAGATGCGCCAGAACCTCGAGCACCTTGCGCCGACCACGCGAGCGACATGCCTGGTGCACGGTGACGAGGACGCGGCCACGTCGATGCAGGGCAAGCTTGAGGAGGTCGGCTTCTCGGGTGTCACGGTGCCCGTCGAAGGGAAGCGCTATCCTCTGACTCTTGCATGAGACACTCCCCAGAGAACGGCACGGCGATTCCCTTTTGGAAGATGGAGGGGTGTGGCAACGACTATCTCTACGTCGAGCTCACCACGCTGGCGCCGGAGCTGGGGCGGTGGGTCGAGCAGAACGCCGCGGCACTCGCGCCAGATATGACCGATCGCAACTTCGGGGTCGGCGGCGACGGACTCGTGCTACTGGCCAAGGACCCGACGGCCGATGTCCGCATGGTCATGTACAACGCGGATGGGTCACGCGGTGCTACGTGCGGCAACGCGCTGCGCTGCATCGCAATGCACATGGGACGCGACCGCGTCACGATCGCGACCGACAGCGGTCAGGTCGTTGCGAGACTGGTCGGGGAGCTGGCCGAGGTGGAGATGGGCGCACCGATCTTTGAAGCGGCAGCGATCCCATTCGTTCCCGCCGTGGCCGACGTTCGCGGCGGTGGTGGCGACACACCCTGGCGCATTGGTATGACCCTGGAGGGAGTGCAAGAGGGCTACGTCCTATCGATGGGCAACCCGCACTGCATCGCGTTCGTGGACGACGATCCGCAGACGATCGATCTCCCGGCACTGGCCCGGCCGCTCCAGGCGGCGCCCTTCTTCCCGGACAGCTGCAACGTCGAGATCGTGCGAGCAGTAGACGGCTTGCTCGAACAGCGCACCTACGAGCGGGGCACCGGCGAGACGCTCGCCTGCGGTTCGGGAGCGTGCGCCGTCGCGGTCGCCGCGGTGCACAGCGGGCTACGCCCACACGGCACGCCCATCCAGATTCGGCTGGCGGGTGGCTCATTGACGATCACTTACCGGACAGACGGCAGCCTAGTCATGCGTGGGCCCGCACGCAGAGTCTTCGAGGGTAGCTACCGCGCACGCCGGTAGTCTCGCCCGGCTCTCGGGGCGTGCCGATGGAGGCACGAGAGTCGCTGAGCCAGTGTCGGGCGGGACCGCCGGGCGGAGTGTATGATCCGTAGCCCCGTTGCCTGCGGAACTTCGATAGCGAGGAGAGATGTTCCACACCGCCGACTCCAGGACCAGTTCACCGACCAACCGACTCTGGCTCTGCGGAGCGCTGCTCGCGATCGCGAGCCCCGTAGCTGCCCAAGATTGGAAGGACACGCTCGTCTCGTTCGTGGCCGGCACGGCCAATCAGAAGGCGGTGCAGAAGCACCAAGCCGCGTGGATCCAGAACTGGGATGCGGCGGCCGCGATAGCCGTGTCGCTGCGCACCAAGGTCCGGGCGATGCTGGCGGGCGTCAAGGATGCAGAAGGCCGGCCGGAGAAGGATGCAGTTCAGGCTGCCGCCGAGACGTTGCACAAGCTCTTGGTGGGAGGTGCCGACGCCGAGCTCGGCAAGAGTGCCTCTGCCAAAGACGCCGTGGACAGATCGCTGCGTCGCGTTGCGATGCTGCGCCTCGGGCTTGTCCGAGCGGCTCTCATAGCCGGGCGGCGGACCGGCGCACGCTACGCGGGTCAGTACGCAGGACTCAAGAAGCTCGGCGACGACGTTCCAGAGTTCTTGCTGGGCACGGTGGAGGATCCGCCGCAGCAGGTCTCGGACGCCGACCGTGGGTTCATGCTGGGCGCCATCCGCGACGTCACGAAGAAGCTGACCGACAAGCAGATCAGCCGTGTCGAAGAGCTTGCCAAGGACGAGTTCGAGGACGAGGGCGTCCAGAAGCAGGCGATGTACCTGCTCTGGCACTGCGGCAACAAGGATCTGCTCAAGGCGGTGATTGCTGGCCTCGAAGCGCAGGCCAAGAAAGAGGGCGACGCGCAATCCAGCTTGATCAGGCTGGCCAACGTCTGGTGGGAAATCCGCGAGTACCGCAATGCCGTCGGTGTCTACAAGCGCATCACCGAGGGTGTGGTGGGCATGCCCGATCCCCAGATGGGCTCGATGCTCTACAACATGGCATGCTCGCAGGCCCTCGCCGGTGACATTGATGAGGCGTTCGCGACGCTCGACAAGTCCCTTACCAAGGTCAAGGGAACGTCTGCGATCAACGATCAGCTGCTGCGGGTCGACCACGACATCAACGCGCTGCGCAAGGATCCGCGCTTCTGGGAGCTCATGAAGAAGCATGAGCGTGACATCAAGAAGCCGAGCGATGGCAAGTCCGAGAAGACAGTGGGCAGGGTCGGCGAGTAGCCGCCTGCGGCTCCGCCTGGACCGGACTCTTTTGGTCAGGCACCTCGGCAGACCTATCTCCTAGGCCACATGTTCTTCCCGATCTGGCTGATCCTGGCGCTGCTTGTCCGACTCGGCATGGAGTACGCCGGGCGCGGCGCCCTGCCAGGGGACGGGCAGCGAGCCCTGCCGATCCTGTGCCTCGCGGTCGCTGCCTTCCTGAGCTTCTACTGCGTCGTGACTGCGGTCGATGCGTTGTCGCGGCGGGTCGGCGGCGCTCGGGTGTTGGCTCGGGGGCTTCGCCTGTTGTGTCCAGCGCTGCCGGTCCTGTTCTACTACGGCACGCTGCACATCGGTGGCTGGGAGGCGTTCGTGCGCTTCTCGCTGGTCGGTCAGGGTTGGGTGCTGTTCGAACTTGCGCAACTGGCACCGTTTTTCTTGTTCGAAGCACTCGCGCTCGTCGGCGAGCTTTTGTTGTCGGGTAGCGCCCTGGAGGCCCGGCGGAGGATGCGGTCGACCTGGCTCGTGGTGCTCGTGTTCACCGTCGTTTTCGGCGTGTGCGATCTCATGTTGCTGCACCCGTTGACACGAGCGGCTCTCGCCGAGCTACCGATCGTTACGGGATGCCTGGCCTTCTGCCTCGGTTTCTTGGTCGTTGCCGCGCTGTTCCCGGCCTTGTTCGCTCTGCTATTTCGCGCCCGTGAGCTGCCCGCCGAGGATGCGGCTCGGCTCATGGCTCTCGTAAGGCGGTCTGGCGTGCGCGTGCGTCGCATCTGCTGGCTCGATACTGGTGGCTCTGTGCTCAACGCTGCGGTGGTGGGCAACGTCGGTTGGACCCGCCACGTCGTGTTCACCGACCTGATGGTCGAGTGTTTCTCACCGCGCCAACTCGAGGCCGTCCTTGCCCACGAGCTCGCACACGTCAAGCGTTGGCACCTCCCACGGATGCTGCTGTTCTTCGTGTTGCTGCCCACACTGCTCGCGCCGTTGATCGCCACCAAGCTGCCGCTCGACGCGGAGCTCGGTTGGCTCGTGGCGCTGGCACTCGTCGCGGTCGTCGCCGTGCCGCTCTACGGCTGGCTGAGTCGACGCTTCGAGCACGAGGCCGATTATTTCGGTGCGCAGCTGCTCGGTAGCAACGAAGAGACAATCAGTGCGTTGAAAGAAGTCGGGCAGCGCCTACACCTCGATCGCGATGGGCTGCGTCACCCCAGCCTCACCAAGCGCGTTGCCTTCCTGGAGTCGGTCGCGCTCGAGCCGGAACGCCTGCGCCGGTTCTTCCGCGGCTTGGTGCGCGTCCAGGCGCAGTTGTTGCTGGTCCTGGGTCTAGCGGTCTTCCTCGCTGGCGTGCGTGCGGTCGACTCGGTGCGCAGCGCGACCCCCGACTTCTTGCTCACTGCGGGTTGGCCCACCAAGGCATTCGACATCTGGAAGAACACGGTGGCGCCGAGCGATGCCGCGAAGCGCGAGCTACAGCGGTCGCTCGGTCAAGCTGTGCGGGCGCAACTACTGTTGCACGGAGAATCGGAAGGCCCTGGCCGCGTCAGCACGCTTCGCCGTCGTGCTCTACAACGGGCCGGCCGCGCCCTTGCCGCCCGTGACTGGGACGCCGTGCTGGGATGGTACGGCCTGGTCCGACGTTGGGGTGAGCAACGACCTGCCGTGACCGCTATCCATGACTACCTGGACGCCGAGTGGCACCGCGACAGGGTCGGCATGGAGCGTGCCAGAAGAGTGCTGGCCCGCTTGGAGTCCCTGCCGGAGCCGATCAAGCGAGCGATCGACCTCCTGCCCTAGGA
>PVBE012404312.1_pt1 | contig 14706 bp, 11 predicted proteins | sample 1631181 | NCBI WGS metagenome assembly PVBE01 (sample SAMN08397723, study PRJNA350692) | Marine metagenome, whole genome shotgun sequencing project. | isolation source: water | place: Pacific Ocean | collected 2012-04
ATGAAAGGACGACGGAGCCGGACCAACTCCTAAACGCCCAAAACACAAAACAGGCTTTGTTGTTCTGAGTCCCGAGGGGCTCCACCGCGCTCCTCAAAAGAACAACCAATTCCACCCACGAATTGTTCTGAAGAACCTGAAATAGAGTGTGCAACCATGGGTCATCTTGTCGGCCGTTTCTGGCGCCAACGGCTCGTCGAATTCCGATCGTCCCTCGCGACCCATACGGTACTCTGCTCCGGCCCGATAGCCAATCCAGCCATCGCCGGTACAGTCGATGATGACCGGCGCGTTGATGCGGACTTCTTTGTTCGTGGAAACGTCTTTGGCGTCAACGCTTGTTATCCGCGCTCCCTCCTTTTGAACTCGGAAGGCGTGCCAGCCCAGCAGTAGCTCGATATTCTTTTCGGCGGCGATCACGCCGGCGCGCTCGCTGCCCGCCACCTCGTCGGTAACGGATCGGGCCAAACCTCGTGGTGGGATGTCGATTTCGCTGCTCGCGTTTCCGCCCAGCACGGGTCGGTTCTGGACCAAGGCGACGCGAAGTCCGAGCCGGGCCGCCACAAGTGCCGCCGAACAGCCGGCCACTCCGCCTCCCGCCACCATGACATCGAAGTTGCCGGCCGAGGGTGGCGTTTCCGGAATCCCCAACAACTTCCGTCGCCAAGCCGCCATGCGCGAGTCGGGCTCGTTGGATGGTCGAAAATCCATGTCGGTTGTGAAAAACAGCGCATCGCACCGGCCGTCGAAACCAGTCAAGTCGTGGAGTTTAATCGTGGCAGTGTCTCCAGAGATCTCAACGGTCTTGCCGTCGTGCCAGAACCAGTCTTCTCCCTCTGTACCGAATGTCTCATCAATGGTCCGGCCGTCGATCGGGACCTGGAAGCGGCCCGGATGATGCGACGGAACCCAGTCCTTTGTGCGAACCCACAGGCGGTAGACGTCGGGCTGTGGAAACTCGACTAACTGCTCGGCATCGGCCACCGGTTTGCCCAACCCATGGGCCAACAGATATGGTGACCCCATGACGTCCATGAACTGAGGATCCACCGTCCATCCACCGTGTTTGCTGAAACTTTCGGCTTCCACCAGCAGCTCGGCGGCAGTTGCCGACGAAGCGATCAAGACCGCGAGGATCACCGCGAAATGTCTCATATTCTATCTACCTCCGGCGAGACCGCCGTAATGCGACATTGCTGATGACCAGATCGGCATTGCTGCAACCGAGGCGAAAGTCGGCACCGTTACTCCGGCCTGCAAAACGTGGGTACTGAATGGTGAAAGTCACTTCTTTCCACATTCCCGACTCGCCCAGCGACTGCCGGTGCCCGGAACGGAACGCCTGGCGAAGGCCGCTAAGTCGGGGATCGCCGGAGTCGTACTCGAACCAGAACGCCTCCGGTCCGCTGTCGAAGTAACGGACGGTTACTTCGATTGGCTCGTCTTCATTGATCAGGAATTTGTCGTCCACCGCGAAGTACAAGTATCTGTTTTGTGGCGATTGCAAGGAAGCAGCCGTGCTCCAGGCCTTACCGCCGCCAACCACTTTTTCGCTGACGCGCCCATCACCGCTTTCGAGCGGGAAGATGGCAATTCCTTGCGGCTTGTGAGGAGCCACGGAAATGACTGAAGGCAGCGACATCCCCTGCCGTGATCGAATCTGCTCACGAGTGTGAAACGAGTCGGCAAATCGGCGAGTCAGTTCGAGGTACATGCGACCGTACTCTTTGGTTTCGCAGACTTCGGTCCCTTCGTGGAACTCGTTCCACGTTTCTAAGTGGACCAACCACGATCGGCCGGCCGGGGCTTGTGACAACAGAGTCTCCCACGCACGCGAATAGAACTGGCCGTTCTCCCGGTCGCGCACCAGAGGCTGCCGACCGGGAACGGCGGAGTGATCGTACCCAGGTCCGATTCCCGCCGTCTCCCAGAACTGCGGGCGTATCGCGCCGCCCCACATGTATTGACTATCTGCGCGGCCAGGCCACGGCAGCATCTTGACGAGGAAAAGGTCGGTCGCAAACTGATCACGAAACATCTTCCGTACGGACGGGAACAGTTCTTCGTCTACTCCTTTGGCAAAGTCGGGTCCGTAGAGGAACACGAGCGGCTTGCCGTCGATCAGCGCACGATGCTGTGGAGGAATCAGCGAGAAGAAGTTGCGAATCGTACCATAGAACCATCGGCGACCCACAACGGTGCGCAAATCGACGTGATAACCGCCGCCGTTGTGCCGCAGTGTGCTGGTGTCGTAAAACATGCCGATAGCGGGTGGCTTCTTGCCGCGAGCAAGCAACTGTTTGCGGGCAGCTACCAGCTTTGGTAGGCCTACGTCACTCCATCGATGCCCCGAACCCGGGCTGCCCCAATAGACCGGCATGGCCACGTCGATGCCGGCTGCAATCATATCTTCAAGCTGCTCCGCGTGCCACTCTGGGTTCCTGTAGCTGAGCCCTTCGACGGTCACCGGATGGTCCGTCAACGCATCGCTGCCGTCCGCGTCAACCAGATGGGCTTTGCTTTCGGCGTCATACCAATAGAAGTACGTCGTAGCGATGAGCGGATCGCCGGACTTGAAGCGTACGCCTTCGGTATTTCCTGAGTTCGACGAGCCAACAAAGGGACCGGGGGGGGCTGGCAGGGAGAAATCCGACGGCAGTTCGTTATCCGCGACCAGCAGGAGTGCCAGTACCAGGCTCAATGATTGCATACGGGGCTCTCTTTCTGGTAGCTCAACTTTTAGAGACTAAGTCTACTTTATAGTGTATAAATCACCAAAGGTTATTGCCTCCGCCGCTTGAGGTTCGCTTCACGACGCACTGGCCACGCGGGAGAGACGATCATGACTCATGACAGACGAATCCACGTCAACGCCACATGCTTCACTATCTTCGTGATGTTGCTGATGCTGGTGACTGTGCAATCGCAGGCTGCTTCGCCAACTGATGAGCTCGTTCGCAACGACTGGTATTTCCGCGAGTCGCTCGTTGCCATCGACGATTGGGAAGCGATTCTTGCGGATTGGCAGGCCGGCGTGGCAGAGCCCGAGCGCACACCGCTTCTTCCCGTCCCGGCCAGCGGCCAGACCGTCGCCTGGCCCAACCCAATCCCGCGTGCCCTGCTGCCAGCGGAGGATAGCAAGAGGCGAGTGCAGTTGCGGGCCGCCGGCGCTGCACTGGAAGTGCGGCAGTTAACGTCCGAGAGACAGCCAGTAAAAGAGCAAGCTTTCTCGCCCGCTGATCCGATCGTTCGTGGCTATAAGCATCCAGGTGGAGGAGGCCGGAGCCAATGGTATCACCGCTATGAACGAGCATTCGATCGTCTTACGACATTTCGACCTGAGCCGGCGCCGTTTGCGATCCAACTCGATACATCGTGGGATCCGCAACACGGCACCAACGACGTCACCTTCACGCTGCGCAACGCCAGCGACAAACCTGTAGAACTCAACGTCCGCCTGCATTTTTTTTGGCGGAAGCCGTCGGCTGAAGAAGTCCAATCCGACAAAGGCGATTCCGAGGATCTTCGCCGGGGTGCTGTCGCGGAAAAGGAACTCGCCCAAGAGGCGATGACGCTGGCCGCGGGTGCAAGTGAGACGCTGCCGTTGAGCGTCGAACTTGTTACTCCCGGAGGCGGGCTGCTGGTGCTGTCGATCGATGGAGCAGGCAAGTCGTACTGGCTGCCGCTGCTGACCTATGTTGAAGACGTGCCGGCCGTCTTGAGAAGTGTCGGCCAGATGCTCGGCGATAGCCCGGACAATGTTGGGTCAACACAGTTCGCCCAATTGCGAGACCGTGCTGAGCAGCTTACCTCGAGCGGTCCGCGAGCGACGGTTGGAGCGTGGCGAAAGCTGTTCGTCGAGTCCAGCACGTTACGCGACGACTTGCTACTGCAACGTGTTGACTTCGAGCGGCTGCTACTGGTCAAACGAAAACCATTCTTCTCCGAACAGCCGTTTATGGACGCGCACCACTGTTACAACCGTCCTGGCGGTGGCATCTATAGCCTTTCGCCGGTGCGCCCTCACGGCACACTGACGCCGGTGGTCGACTCGCTGGGAGAGGGGATTTACCGAGACGTTTGCCTCAATTGGGACGCCACACGGATCGTGTTTTCGTTCGGCAACGGATCGGACAGACCTCGGCCTCTACCCGGCGAGAGCTTGGGCAAAGTCGATCCGGCTCAGAACTACAACTTGTATGAAGTCGACGTGGATGGAAACGGCCTGCGGCAGCTTACCGACAACCCACAGAACGACTGTGAACCGTTCTACCTTCCTAACGGGCAGATCGGTTTTACGTCGGATCAAGCGGACCACATCGTCATGTGCGGCAGTGACATCCACGCTGCCAGCTTGTTCACGATGAATGGCGATGGCACCGGGATCAGGCAACTTGGTTTCAATGTCTTCAATGAATTCAATCCGTCGGTTTTGTCCGATGGGCGGATCATCTATAACCGCTGGGAATACAACGAGCGGAGTGTCACATCGCTGCATGATCTTTTCACCATCCATCCGGACGGCACGCACGCCGCCCACTATTATGGAAACGCGACGATTCGTCCCAACGTGATCATGTTTCCACGAGCCGTGCCCGGCTCGACCAAAGTCATGGCATTGTTTACAGGACACCATGGGCAAACACATGGACCGTTAGGACTGATCGATGTCGGCCGTGGCGTAGATGGTCCGGATCCGATCACCGTACTGACACCGGGCGTGCCGATCATTGGGGAGAAGATCGAGGACAGCCGTCGAGGCTGGTACAGCGATCCGAGGCCTCTTTCGGAGACGACGTATCTCTGCTCGTTCACGCCCACGGTGCTGCCGTGGCTGGAGAACAGTTGGTCGATCTACGTCGGCGACCGGCATGGAAACCTTGCGCTGGTCTACCGCGACGGCGAGATCTCCTGTGCCGAGCCGATACCGCTGGTCCCACGCCCTCTTCCCGCCGTCCTGGCGCCCTCGACGAAAGGCTCTGACGTAGCCGATGCGGAAGCGACCTTGATGCTGCTGGATGTCTATGGCGGTCTACCGAGCGTACCGCGTGGAACAGCGAAGTATCTCCGCATCCTGGAAGACGTGCCGCGCACAGGCGTTCCTACGGGCGGCGTCATCTGCACCTCGGGGACGCGCATCTACACAATCAAACGCATTTTCGGCACGGTCCCGATCGACACGGATGGCTCCGCTCACTTCACCGTACCGGCAAACCGCAATCTTTACTTCGAGGTGCTTGACGAGAGCCAGCGCGAGATCCAGCGCATGCGGAGTGTGGTCTGTCTGAAGCCGAACGAGCGGCGGACTTGCGTTGGCTGTCACGAGCCCCGCACGCAGTCGCCGCCCAACCGATTGGCTACCGCTGTCCTCCGACCGCCAAGTCATCCTGTGCCGCCACCGTGGGGAACGAAGACGATCAGCTATCTGCGCGATGTGCAACCGGTGCTGAACGATCAATGCGTCCGTTGTCATGCCCACGATCGAACCAGTAACAGCGTGATCCTGACCGACGATTTGACGGACCAATTCGCCATCAGCTACGAAGAGTTGCTGCCTTATCTGAGCGTTGCCAACGCGATGCGCTGGGACCACCCTGATGATGTTCACCCCCAATCCCCATACACCTACGGTTCGAGTGAATCGCAATTAACCAAGCTGTTGCTGGCAGGGCATCATGGCGTTTCGCTGACTGACGAACAATGGCGGAGACTAGCGAATTGGATTGATGCCAACGCTGTTTACTACGACCGATACGAAACCTACACCAACAACCGCCACATCTTTACGGATTCAGTCGACGAAGAGACGAGGTCCGTGTTTGACAAACGATGTGCCGAATGCCACGGTGTTCAGAATGACGGTCGTCACGGCACGTGGTGGCGCAGCATCAGCCGTCACGATGTGATGATGAGCCGAGTGTTGCAAGCACCGCTCGCGCAGTCGGCGGGCGGATGGCAGCGGTGCGAGAAGATTGTCTTTGCCGATAAGAGTGATTCAGACTATCAGCGACTGTTGGCGGCGCTGACGAAGCTTCGCGACACGCTAGAGAAACGCCCCCGCGCTGATCTTCTTTCCTTACACGGGACCCAGGCGGAACGCCAACCGGTCAAGCTGCCCGCGCCGCCCGCGCCGCGCCACGAGAAGGGCGGTGCTACGGCTGACGGTGACTGGACCTATCTAAGCAACCTAGATTGGAGCTCAGCGCGCGCCGGTTGGACCACCAATAAAGACGGACTGCCCCGCCTCGATAGAGATGTCCAGAACAATGCGTTGCGTCTTGGAGTTCGCACCTGGCGGAAAGGGATCGGTACGCACGCTCCATCGGAGATCATTTACCCACTGGACGGCCAGTACGTACGATTTGCTGCGATGATCTGTGGCGCGGAGGCCAACGGCACAGTCGTCTTTGAACTGTTCGGCGACGACAAACTCCTCTACCGCAGCGGCGTAATGCACGGCTTGCGCGACGTCAAGAGGCTGGACGTGTCCGTCGCGGGTGTGCGCCGCCTCAAACTGGTCGTCACGGATGCGGGGGACGGCTACATCAGCGACATGGCGAACTGGGGCGACGCCAAGCTGCTCAAATTGCCAGAGGAATCGAAGCGCAAGCCGGACTGATCGTAGGTCTCCTTCTTTCTACAGCAAACGCGGACAGGCATTGCACGCGCTCTTGGAGGCCTTCGGTCAGAGCGTACCTTTTGCCAGCCGTTATCTGTTTGCAACTGGTCCAACCGTCAGTTCCGCTTGCTTGCCGCGGAAGCTGAACTTGGAGGTCAGTCGAAAGCCTGCTGGGAGCTTCTTGTACTGAAAGGGACCGTCACCAAAAGGATCCTTGATTGTGGCAAGTCGCTCCTTACCGTCTCGCTGAACGGCAATGGCGGTCCGGAATAAGGCCCATGTGGCAGTGCCGCGATCGCGGACTTCGCGCACATTCTTCAGTGCCGGGAGCACTACGGAACTGTAAGGATTTTCAGCGCGGATCCGCTTCACCAGTGCATCCCACCTCGGTTGAAATTCGTCATTGGGCAGGTCAAAGATCGCGTGAATCTCGTCGTAATCTTTAGTTGTTCCATCCAGCCATTTGGCGATTTGTTTCCGAGTGACATCTTTGCCGCCTGGCGCTTCATCCGCCGGAACAACGATGTTGCGCAGCTGCCGAGCGTGCAGACATGCGTAACGTGCCAACTGGCGCGGTTTAGACAGATGGGGCATCACCATGTGCGGCCCCGCGGAAAACTCGAGGCCCCAATCACAGGCCGGCAAAGACGCAGCTCGCCGCATACACGTTAGCGCAGTCTTGCTTTTTTTGACCAACTCTTTGGTTCGGTCATCCAGCTTGACGGTGGGAGCTTCGATCACCAGCTTGTCCAGGTCCTTATCGACGGTGGGCAGCAGAGCGAAGGCCTGCCAGTAAGCCAGGGCCGCGTTCTTAGTAGGCTCTGCAGACTTCGCTGAGGCGGCAAAAGAAAGACTCCACATAGCGCCAATACGCTCATCGGACGTCCTAGGTACAACGTTTTCTCATCCCTTTCGTGTCGAAAAAATGAACAGCGTTGACGAGTTGACCGGATTGCCACACCGATTCGGATGGACGTACTATCCTTCTTCTTTGGTTTCGTCAACAACGTTGGGCAAAGCGTTAGTTGAGCATCAAATCCTGGTAGAGCGATCCGATGTCGTTCGATGACGAGCCGGCGATCAACAAGCTCGCGGCGTGTCTGTCGAGCAGTTCGTCAAGGTCATCAGGAGACTGCCCCAAGGCATGCTGATAGGCCAGCATCGTTGGGGGCTGCATTTCAGAGGCCCCCTGGGGTGGCCGGTCCACAATCGGCTGCGCGGGTGACGGACCAGGGATCTCCCCCAGCTGTGGCCACCACACCACGGCGATCGCGAAGCTGGCGGCCACGGCGAGCCCAATAGCACCCCAAGCCCAAACGTTGCCCAAACGTTGCCCAAACGCGTCCTGCGCCGCGTTGGAGCCAGCTGGCTGGCAATGCTCTTGAGCACTCGATCCGACGGCGCTTTGGGAAGAAGCGATCGGAGTTCAGATTCCATCTCTTGGCGGTTTTTCTTCATTGCACTAAGTCCTCCGACACTAATGTGCAGAGCGAATCGACGGCGCTACCATATCGTGCTGAGGCGGTCTTCGATGACACCCCAAGTGCCTCGCCAATCTGCTGGAACGTCGCTCCACTCCAAATGCGCATCACCAATGCCTCACGCTGGTCAACTGGAAGTCCTGTCAAAGCGTGCTCGATCGTCTCGCGACGATCCGCTTCGCCCACCGATGTGTCAAACCAGGCCGCGTTCGCCGATCGGGCGGCAAGCGACTCCCGTCGCTGACGCCGATGGGCACCACGGCGCAGGTCCAACGCTGCTGTTCTCACACACGAGTACAAGTACGACAGCGGATCGCGAACGTGATCGCGGGACCGCCAGAAACAGATAAATACTTCTTGAAGGGCATCTTCGGCATCGACCAGCGAGGCGACACGCTGCCGAGCAAACAACAGGAGCGCTGCTCCATGCTCGTCCAGCAATGCTTGGCACTCGTCCGTTGATGTCGTCATGCTAGAGTCCTCATCCTGCTTCTACCCATTAGACGCCACCGAACTTCGGCATCGGAAGCAAAACGGAAGATTTTGAGACAATCGTGGCCTTCGCCCTATCTTTACCCCCACGCATCAGGCACTATGGGCCGGGTATGCCCGAGAACGGCCCAAGAGTTACAACGCAGCGAGTCCGAGGAAACGTTACTTTCGGACGCTGCTCGAACAAACGCGAATAATCGAGAACTAACAAACGGGATAACAAACGGGGCCAGCCACCATTTTGATGTCGACAGAATTACAATGTCGAGGGCTTGTCGCGCTACCGCAAACCCGGTGAGCTGACTCAGAACGACGTGTTCTTTGTGTAGCCCAAGTAAAACATCCATGAAACACCTTCTCTTTTTCCTGCTTTCCGGCCTGTTGACGAACGTCGTGCCCGCCGCCGAGCCGATCGACATTGGCACGCAAACACAGCTTTTCTGTGACGACTTTCTCATCGAGTCGAATGACGGCGCCAAGCGAAAGCTGCATCAACCGCAGAAAGTCAACAACGGTCAGCCGGTTATTCTGCTTGATAAGCCATGGGAGGAGGTCGGCACTCCGATCCTCGGAGGTGTGTTGCGGGACAAAGGGAAATTCCGGATCTGGTATCGCGGCGGTGGCGGCGGGCCGCGCGGTGGAGTCTGGTGTTATGCCGACTCCGAAGACGGCCTGGAGTGGAAAAAGCCCTCGCTGGGACTGATTGAACATCAGGGCAATCGGAACAACAACATCTACGTGCTTGGCCAGCCGCAGGCGTTCACTCCGTTTGTCGATCCCAACGAGACCGATCCGGCACGCCGCTACAAGTCCGCGGTGAACTCGCTCCGCATCGACACGGCGCTGGCCCATTCTCCGGACGGCCTCAGCTGGACACAATTCCGCGACGGAGCAGCCATTACCGGACGTGCTTCCGACACGATCAGCCAGGTGCTGTGGGATCCGTTTGCGAAGGTGTATCGGCTTTACACGCGCACGGATTATGGCACCAGCAAGACTGGCGAAGTTCGCGGCACGCGCGACATGGTCGCCACTGCCGATGCCGACCTATCGGACCCAAAAAGCTGGCGCAAGATCCGCGAGTGGTGTCTCGGTTGGGAGACGAAGCCGCCGGTCGTCGCTAATGGCTCCGCGAAAAGTCGCGACCGCGACCCCGACTATCATCGCCGGCGCAGCTTTACAGCGTCAACGGCTGGATTCATGAAGGCGTGCAGTTCGCGTTGATCTGGGCATTAGAGACCGGCGCTGACGAAACGGGTATTCGCGAAACGATGAACGCATATCTTGCCACGTCCCGAGACAACAAGCCGTGGAACCTCGAATGGACTTACGGCGACCAACCGCTGATCCCGCGCGGCGAGCCCGGTCGGTTTGATTGCCGCTGGATTCAACCGGCTCCGAGCATCGTCACATGGAACGATCGACACTGGCTATACTACGCCGGACTGGCGAGATCGCACGCCGGTCAATGGAGCCCGGAAGTCACTGGCCCGAAAGGCGGAATCGGCCTGGCAACCATCCGCCGCGACGGTTTCGTTTCATTGAACGCCGGCGCCCAAAGGGCCTCGATCACCACAAAGCCAGTACAGTTTCAAGGCAACAGGCTTGCCATCAATGCAGTGACAGCTCCCACAGGCAGTGCGCGTGTCGAGATTCAGAATGCCGCGGGACAACCATTTTCCGGATTCACGCTGGCCGACAATACCGCGGAGGATCGCTATGAGATCAGTGGGGATAAGATCCGACACACGGTAAGATGGAAGACCGGCGATGATGTCAGCCAATTTGCCGGCAAGCCCGTGCGTCTGCGCATCGAACTGAAGGACGCCGATCTCTATTCGATTCAATTCACCACCAAAGAATGATCCCGCCGACGAGGACCAAAACGTGACACACCACACTAACCGCGGATCGCTGTTCTAAATGGTCTTGGGGCGCTTCCATGGAGTCATGATTCGCCACCGCGGCACGGTCGTGAGACCGTGCCACAACACAGGCTTGACACGTTGTGGGCTGGTCTCCTGACCAGCCCACTTTCGGGGCGCATCGTAGGCCGTGGGTCTACAACGTACTAATGCCAGCGTCGAAAATGATTTGTATTACACTGTGACACCACCCGAAGGGCACGTCTCGAAGTCACCGGCAATTGATCTGCACTCGTTAGCGTGTGTGATCTTTTATTGTCGTCTTTCGCACAGTAATTCCTCGAACGATCCTTAATGAGTTGGCGTCTTGGAGAACATCTCGCATATCGATTGGATCATCTGTATCAGCTATCTTCTGGTCGTTGTCGGGCTCGGATTCTATTTCTCGAAACAGCAAACGAATAACGACGAGTACTTCTTTGGCGGCCGCAATATGCACTGGTTGCCGGTGGGTTTGTCGCTTTTTGCCGCGACGTTCAGTTCCAATTCCTTCGTTGGTCTTCCGGCCGAAGGAGCTTTCGGCAACTACCACCAACTGCTAGCGATTTTCTTCATTCCATTTGTTGTTGTTCCGATCACCTGCATCTGGTTCATTCCGTTCTACAAGAGTCTGGGTTTCATCAGTCTGTACGAATACCTCGAACGAAGATTCGCACGCCCCGTCAGGCTGATGGCGAGCTTGATTTTTATGGTCTATCTGGCGGGATGGATGGGAACCATGCTGCTGGCAGTGACTCGGATATTGAATGTCGTGCTGGAAAAGCAGTCGACCAGCCAGACATTGACCATCATCGTTATCGTCGGATTGCTGGCGACGCTTTACACGGCGGTGGGTGGTGTGAAAGCCGTGATCTGGACAGACACAATCCAGGCGTTCGCCCTCTGCGGCGGGATGTTCTTCCTCCTGTTCCTGCTGATAGGTCGGATCGATGGCGGTCTGACAACCTATCTGGAGGCTGGCTCGCGTGCCGGCAAGTTCGAGATGTTTCGCACCGATGGAGGGCTGGCCGAAAGGAATGTGTTTTCGGCCTGTGCCTACGGATTCTTCGTCTATCTTGGAGCGCAATTGGCTTCCTACGGAGCGTATCAGCGATACATCACTGTCGATTCCGTGAAAGACGTCCGGCGATCACTCATCATCAAGGGTGCCTTTACACTGTTATCATGCACTCTGTTCTTTCTAGTGGGTACAGCTCTGTACGTGTTTTACCAGCAATCGAACATTGAGGTGTTTCAAGAATTCTCAACTGGCAGTGCCAAAGATCAGTTGCTGCCACACTTTGTTATTCATCATGCCGGCGGATATGGAATGACAGGACTGATTTTGGCTGGACTGTTTGCTGCCGCGATGAGCAGTCTGGATACCGGCATCAACAGTATGACCGCCACACTGGTGACAGACTGGCTGAATGGTCACGAAGTTGGGATTCGAATGAATCGATGCCTGACGGTGGCGTTTGGTGTCAGTGTCACATTGACGGCCTGTGCTCTATCCCTGATCGATTCGCCTGTTTTCGACCTTCTGCTCTCCATTGCCGGCGCAACGCTGGGACTACTGTTGGCGGTAATGATGCTGGGGATGTTGTTACCGAGATCAAATACCATCGGCGCTATCAGCGGAGGCATTGCTGGGCTCGCAGTGTTTGGCATTATCCGCGTATGGATTCCGAGCCTTGATGGAGAGGCTCTGGAAAGCCTGGGCATGTTTGCAGGCCTGAAGAGCAATACTTGGTGGGATGGTCTGCTGACAACGATTCCCGCATTCGTTGTTGGAGCACTCGTCAGTTACTTAGCACCTCCGCCAACTGAGGAAAAACTGCAGGGACTCCTGCTTTATCGATGGTCCTCCAGCTGATAGGTCATGGGTCAGAATTTGATTTCGGACATCTTCTCGCTTCAATTCACTCAAACAAGAACTTCCTGACATGAAGACGATTCGTACGATGGTTCTCTTTTTGCTCATCCTGCTGAACGCTCGACTGTATGCCAATGTCGTCGAGACAGGCGTCTGCGTTTACGGCGGCACGTCCGGTGGTGTGGTCGCGGCAGTGCAGGCGGCTCGAATGGGGAAACGTGTGGTTCTGGTCGAACCCGGACGGCATCTCGGCGGGATGACTTCCGGCGGACTGAGCGCGGTCGATATTGGTGATCCGCGCAGTGTGGGAGGAATTGCGCGGGAATATTTCAGTCGGCTCGTCGCCAGCTATGATAAGACGTTGAACTGGGATCAGCCGTTCAAAGGAAGGGGTGGGCCGGCGACAGGCGGGGCCTATTCGATCGAACCGCATGTCGCGGAACGCGTCTTTGATGAAATGGTGCAGGAAGCGGGCGTGGTTGTTCTGCGTGGCGCTCGTTTGAAGTCGGTGAAGAAAGAAAACGCGCGGATTGTCGAACTGACAGCCGAAGACGGTCGAGTCGTCCGGGCAACGATGTTTCTCGACACGACCTACGAAGGTGATCTCATGGCCGTGGCCGGTGTCAGTTACACATTGATGCGCGAGGGCAACTCGAAGTATGGCGAGCAATACAACGGCATTCATTACACTGACAAATACAAGCCGAGAACTCATCATCTGAAGCCCGGTCCCAATGGTCGCGTGCGCGGTGGTCAGGGCGTCTGGGATCGCGATTTCCCGCTGGATCCGTACGTGGTGAAGGGCGATCCGTCGAGCGGTATCCTGCCGTTGCTCAACTCAGGCGAGCCTGGACGTCAGGGCGATGCGGCGCCTGGAGTGATGGCTTACTGCTTCCGGCTGTGTCTCAGTACTGCCGAAAACCGATTGCCAATCGCACCGCCGGCGGAATACGACGACAAACAGTACGAACTCGTTGTCCGTTTTATAGAAGCTTGTCAGAGCATCGGCGACGATATGGATCTCCGCTGGTTCAGCAAACACGACCCGCTGCCCAACAACAAGTGGGATTTCAATACTGCGACGTTCGGCGGCAACCTGCCGGGTGCAAGCTGGGGCTGGCCGGAGGCGAGCTACGATCGTCGCATTGAGATTGCTCGGAAAATCGAGAACTACCATCGCGGGCTGTTGCACTTTCTGGCCACGGATTCACGAGTTCCGGACAAAGTCCGTCGCGACATGCGGCGCTTCGGCCTCCCCGCAGACGAATTTCCCGACACCGGTGGCTGGCCGTATCAGCTTTATATTCGCGAGGGCCGCCGCATGGTCAGTGATCTTGTGCTGACCGAGCATCACACCTTTGGTCGCAAGATGGCGTCGCACTCGATCGGTTTGGGATCGTACGGCACCGATGTGCATGAGATTCGGCGTATCGTCAAAGATGGCGTCGTCACGCGCGAAGGCAAGGTGGCTGGCGGTCGAGGTGGCTTCGGCCCTTACCAGATTGGTTACGGCGCGATTGTCCCGAAACAGATTGAGTGCGAGAACCTGCTTGTCACCTTTGCGCTTTCGGCCAGTCACACCGCGCTGGCCAGCATTCGCATGGAGCCGGTCTTCATGGCAACCAGCCAATCGGCGGCGACGGCAGCCTGCTTGGCGATTGACGATGACGTTCCGGTTCAGAAGCTGGACTACGAACATCTGCGGCCGCGACTGATCTCCGATGGTCAGGTGATCGCGTGGCCGATCGCTGGTCGTGCGTCAACAGGTTAGGCTGGCCTGCGGACGATCACTCGCCCATAACTGCAGGTCTGTATTCTGGTTGTACTTGTCACAGGGCCGGTCATTCTTGGCGCAACACCGCCCGGTAGATTCGGTCTTGCTGTTCGTAGAGAACCGTCCACTGGTTATCGCTGCGGAACGGATTAGAAGCGGTGTCGACTTTGGGGCTGGAGAAATGAACCGTGCCGACTTTCTTCCAATCGATAAGATCCCTTGAATGCCAGTACGGTCGTTTTGATGTTTGCGAGAGGCCGAAGTATCCCGATGCGGTTTTAACGACTGCCAATGAGGCGGTCTCCTCGCTTGGCAAGATGACCGGATTCTGTTTGACGCGTTTCCAGTGGATAAGATCGGTCGACACGGCGACACCAACTGCCTGCTGCCGATACATGCTCTCCATGCCTCGGTAGAGTGGTTCTTCGCCGAATTTAGTGGGTGATTGTGGGCGTCAGATGGAGCTTTCCGCAGTAGAAGAGAATTCGAATTCGATAGTTCTCGAAGGATCGGAAGCCGCGAGCGGCCGACTTAATGGCCTGGATGCGGCTGTTGAAGCC